>Ga0126381_100009611_pt1 | contig 10859 bp, 8 predicted proteins | sample PanSoiMetPlot_28_FD_96465 | JGI IMG/M metagenome (GOLD analysis project Ga0126381, IMG submission 96465) | Tropical forest soil microbial communities from Panama - MetaG Plot_28 | ecosystem: Environmental > Terrestrial > Soil > Tropical forest > Bulk soil | place: Panama | collected 2016-02-17
ACCACGATGTTCGCCATGTAGTCATCGACCGGACCGACGATGAATATGACCCGCTCCTTGAGGAGGCGCGAGTAGATGTCGTATGCCCGCTCGCCGCGCGCGGTCTGCTCGACGACGATGGGGACCAGGTTCAAGCCTCGTTCGTTCATGTGCTACCCGCCTGTTGCTGCGCATGCTCGCCCCCGGACCCATGGTGCCCGTGGTCGTGCTCGTGGTCGTGGTCGTGCTCCTCATCCGGCCTGGCTTTGCCGAAACCGGTGAGCTCGGCAAAGGTAATCGGCCGCTCGGTGATCCGTGCCCGCTCGACGAGCCAATCGACCACCTGGTCCTCGAGCGCAGCGGATTCAATCTGGCGCATGGCGTCCGTGTTCTGCAGGTACGCGCGCCGCGCCTCGTCGGGGTTCGGATAACCCTCCACCAGGGCATTGAGGCGCGCGAGCACGCGCTCGCGATCTACCTTGATCCCCTGGGCCTGCACGATGTGCGTCACCAGCAATCCGAGCGCGACACGGCGCCGGGCGGGCTCGAGGAACGCTTCGGGCCGCGGCAGCTGGCTTGCATCGCGGATCCCCAGGCGCCGCGCAGTCTCGATCTGTAGCTGCTGAACCTGTTCCTCGATGAGCGCTTGCGGAACCTCGATCGGGTTGTTGCGGTAGAGCGCATCGAGTGCCTGCGCGCGTACGCGGCCGCGGATCACTTCGGCCAGCTCTTGTTCCATGCTCTTGCGAACCTCAGCGCGCATCTCTGCGAGACCACCTTCTTCGACACCGTACGTGCGGAAGAATTCCTCGTCGACTGTCGGAAGAGATTGTTCCTCGACCGCCTTAATGGAGAGGTGCAGCTCTGTGGATTGGCCAGCGAGCTTCTTGTTCGGGTGAGTCACCGGAAACACCACATTGAGTGTGCGCTGCTCGCCCGAGCGGGCACCTTTGAGACCCTCTTCGAGCTCCGGCATCGCCTGGCCTCTGCCGAGCACCACGTGGACATCCGTAAGATCAGCGCCTTCGATGGGTTTGCCGCCAATGCGTGCCTGGTAGTCAATCCGCACCCGGTCGTTATCGTGCGCAGCCCGCTCGACCGGGGTGAACACCGGACGCTGCGCTCTCATGTTCTCGACCATGGCGTCGATGTCCGCCTCGGTCACCTCCGCGGTCGGACGCTCGACCTCGAGCGACTCCGGCGGGTTGATGCTGATCTCCGGCAGCACCTCGAAGTGGGCCGCGTATTTGAGATCGGTCTCAGGCCCGAGCGTGATCGGCTCGATGCGCGGACCCGCGGCCGGCCGCAGTTTCTCCTGACTGACCGCCTGGGCGAAGGAGCTGCGCATGAGATCGCTCAGCACCTCGGCACGCACCTGCTCGCCGTACTGCTTGGTGATGACCGCGAGCGGCGCCTTGCCCGGTCGAAACCCCTTGAGACGCGCGGTGCGCGACAGCCGCTTGAGGCGCGACTGCACCTCCTTTGCGACTTCGTTTGCAGGCACCGCGACTTCCAGTCGCCGCGATAGCCCGCCGGTTTCAGACAACACGATTTCCATCAATTCAATTCCTCAGCTCGGGTCTCGAGCCCCCGCAGGTAGCGTCCTTTTGGAGATGTGCACGAAGAACTGGTGCGAAAGGAGAGACTCGAACTCTCACGGGTTTCCCCACTGGATTCTAAGTCCAGCGCGTCTACCAGTTCCGCCACTTTCGCCGTGCCGTGCGCACCGGACGAACCGGAACCGCCCTGCCGGCCGTGCGTCGGGGTATTTTCGATTATAGCCGATGGCCTGCCGCCGCCACGCCCCGCCGAACCAGAGCGCCACTTCCGGTCAGCGACCTGCGAGCTTCATCCCCGACGTAAACAGACGGTTCGTAAAGCGCATCGAAATCATCGACTTAGAGGTCATTGAGGGCGGCCGCCCGCAGCGGCGGCCGCTTTGAACCCGGAAGGTTGCGATCTGACACCCACGTACCGTCCGCGAATAAGACAAAAATGCCCCTGAGCACCGGCTGGGCGTATTTTTGCGAGCCGAAGTCGAAGCAGGGCACCACAACTCGAGGGACTTGCATGAGGGGAATTGAAAGAGAATCACCTCAGCTTCCGCCCATGACCTCTGTGGCGGCCGCCCTGCGGGCCACCACCGAGCGCCTCGCAGGCGAGCTCGCGAATCCGCAGGGGGCGGCGCCCGAATGGTCTGCGTTTGAATGGCACACCGCGCGCGCCGTAGCGGCCATGCATGGCATCTCGGGCCTGCTCGCTGAGACGCTGCTTTGGCGTGGGCCGCAGGGGTGGGCGGATTTTCTTGGCCAACAGCGTGCGCACATTGCGCAGCGTCAGCTGCGGACTCTTGAATTGCTCGCCAGGGTTGGCGAGAGCTTCCAGTGTGAGGGGATCCCGGTGCAGGCGCTCAAGGGCGCGGCGCTGTGCCGCGAGGGCCTGTACCAGCCGGGGCAGCGGCCCATGGCCGATCTCGATCTCTTGACCTCGCCGCTGCACACCGTTCCCGCCGGCGAGATCCTCGAACAGCTCGGATTGCGCGAGACGCACCGCACGTTCAAGCATCGGGTCTTCGAGACGCCCGATGCCGCGCGGGCGCACAGCTTCGGAGAGCATGCCGAGAACCAGTTGAAAGTAGAGCTTCACGAGCGCATCTGCGAGCCCCTGCCGTATCGGCTGACCGACATTTCATCCTTGGTGTTGCCCTCTTCGCCGGCACCAGGAATCAACCCCTACCCCTCGCCCGCTGCGCTCACGGCCCATTTGCTGTTGCACGCGGCCGGCGGCATGGCCTATCGCACGCTGCGCCTGGTTCAGCTGCACGATATCGCACTCCTGGCACGGCACCTCACAACCCGCGACTGGCAGCAGCTGATCGACTGGCGGCCCTGGTGGGCCGCGCCGCCGCTCATACTCACCGAGAGGTACTACGGCACCGTGGTTCCAGAAGCGGTGATGGCCTCAATGCACCGCAGCTGCCCACCGATCCTGCACCATATGTGTATGCGCCAACGCGTCTCAGACGTTTCCATGTCGCGCCTGTGGCTCGAGGCCTTCCCGGGGATCGAATGGGCACGAACGGCCGGCGAAGCGATTCATTTCATCATTCGTCGCATCGTACCCAGCGCCGAAGTCCGGTCTGGCCGGAAGCTCGCACTGACGACGGACCCGAGTCTCGCGCAGGGTGACTGGGGTCGTTTGTCGCAGAGCCGCAGAATCCTGCGCGCAGTGCGTGCACGCCCGGCGCGGTCCTGGCCACTTCACAACGTGCGCGAGGCGCAGGCTCAGTGCCGGGCTGAGGACGCCGCTGCTCTCCATCGTTCATGAGCGCAACCGTAACCTCCGGACGTCTCGGCGACACGCCAGAACGGGACTATTCGCGGAAACTCCGGCTGTTCAGCGCGTTCGCGGAGCCGGAGCTACGAGCGGCGATTGCCAGCCTGCAGGTCGAGCCCGGGATGCGAGTCCTCGACGCCGGATGCGGTACGGGCGAGACGCTCGGCTGGCTCGCCGCAAGGGTGGCACCGAGCGGCCTCGCCGTCGGTATCGATCTCTCCACGAGCCATCTGGACGCGGCGCGCGCAGCGCTGCCACCGAACGCGCTACTGTTGCAGGCAGATCTCGAGAGGAGCCCGCTCCTGGCGGCGAGCTTTGATCTGGTCTGGTCGGTCAACACGGTTCACCATCTACGCGATCCGGCCGCAGGCACCCGAGCCTTGGCGAGCTTGTTGCGCCCGGGCGGGCAACTCGCGCTCGGGCAGAGCTCGCTTCTGCCGGACATGTACTTTGCGTGGGACGCGCGGCTCGAGCGCGTAACCACTGAGGCTGTGCGCGCTTACTATCGCGACCGTTATCACCTGAGCGAGTACGATCTGACGGCGGTGCGCGGGCTGCTCGGCGTGCTGCATCAGGCTGGCCTCGCCAACGTCGCCACCCGTACCTTTCTCATCGAGCGCTGCGCGCCGCTCGATACCCGCGCACGGGACTGGCTGCTCGAGGCCATCTTCCGCGGCACCTGGGGCGAGCGCCTGCGCCCCTATCTGACCGGAGTCGACTACGAAGAGCTCACGCGGCTATGCGACCCGCAACACCCACAGTTCGCGTTGCACCGTCCGGACTTCCACTTCATTCAGACCTTGACGTTAGCCGTGGGTGAGCACGCGACTCCGGCAGACACTCATCGGACACAGTAAGGGGTTCACGTTACGGCAGCAGCGCGCGCAGTATCTCGACGGATTCGTGCGGATGGTCCCCGCGACGCAACTCATAGGCCGGCAAAGTGCTCACGCGGTCCCTGAACGGGCTCCACCCGGGCTGTTGGGCCGCATAGCGCTGGCTCGCGGCCAGACGATCGAGGACTGCGGACCGGCGCAATGGCACGAGCAACCGCTCTGAGCGGGCCCGCTGCGCGCTGAGGAACAGCACCGCCCGAATTCTGAGTGGTGCCGGCGCCAGGCGATACGCCGGACGCCGCAGGTCGATCTCGAGCTTCTGCACCCCGCTGCGACGGCGGATGATCGCGCCGCTGCGCAGCAAGGCTGCGCGCCCCGCGCGATCGAGAAAGCGCAGCGCGTCGGGGCGCAGATGCAGGAAATTTGCAACTCCCGTGGCGAGCAGACCCCCAGGGCGGACCAGCACGCTGTCCTCGGCGAGGAAATCGAGTCCCTCGTGAAGGCATTGCAGAACGAGCGTCGACTTGCCCGATCCGCTCGGCCCCAGCAGGAGAACTCCCTCGCCACCCCGCCCGACACAGGCCGCGTGCAGCGGCACGAGCCGCTGCACTCGCGCAGCCAGCACGTAGACTGCGAACTCGAGCAGCTCGTAGCGAGCGTGATACGGGTGCCGCAGCAGATGATGCGGGATGACGATCAGCGCGCTGTGTTTCGACACTGCGAGTGTCACGAAGCCACTGCCATCCATCGCGCCGCAGAGAATGCCGCCGGCTGCCAGTGCGCGCACCGGCGGAGGCTCAGCGACGTGGGCGACGCTGCGAACCGGCGGCGTGAGCATGAGTCTCACGCGACATTGCGGGGCGGTCGACGAGAACCGGTGGGGCGGAAGTCCCGCATACGCCAGACGGACGAGGCGCAGCAACCTCGCGCTGTCGGTTTCGAACTCAAACTCCCCGCCCAGCAGCTGCATTCGTGCGCGCAGCACGCCGCGCCTGCGCTCCCCGAAGGGATCAGGCGGCGGCGCGGTGAGCGTGCCGCGCCGCCTCACAGGCCGAGGAGCCGTGGACCCAATCGTCTGAGAAGCTCTCGGCACGGTCTCACGACAGCCGCTCTGCCGGCACGACCCAACGGGACAGGAGCATCTCCACCGGCCACCGGTACTCATCGCGACGGCAGCGGTAGCGCGCCAGCTGCTGCAGCGGCCGGGTGCGGTGTGATGCGCGCTTCCAGGCGAGCTCGTGGAAGAACTTGAACCGCTCGATCAGCCGGAATTTCTGCGGCGACACCCAGGGGCCCGGGAGCCCGGCTACGTAGTCGAACGTCGACCATGCTTCGAGCGTCTCCGGCAGTCGGAAACCCCGCGCCACGGCCTCGATGACCAGCTCGCTTCCCGGATAGGGCTTGAAGTAATAAATCGGCGTCAGGAAGTCCGGGCTCAGCGAGCGCAAGCGCTTGGCGCAGTCGAGTGTGGCCTGGATGCTGGCATCACTCTCATCGGGGAAACCAACGATGAACGGAAAATGTCCGGCAATGCCGTACTTCAACATCTGTGCGGCCGTGTGAAAAACCTGTTCGATCCGGATGTCCTTGCGGATGCGTCTGAGCATCTCGTCTGAGCCGGATTCGACGCCGACCAGCAGCCGGCGCAATCCCGACTGCTTGCAACGCGCCCACACCTCCTGTGGCAACCGCACGCCCTGATCGGCGCGCATGGTCGCTGCCCAGGTGATCTTGATGCCCGACTCGATCAGCCGGTCCGCAAAAGCCTGCACGCGGCGCGCGCGGGTGAAGAACGTCTCGTCCTGAAAATTGACGTCATCGAAACCGTAGCGGTCCCACAGCTCCTTCAATCGGAGTGCCATGCGCGTCGGCTCGAGCCCGACCCACTTGCGCCCGTAGACGAACGGGTCGGAGCAGAAAGCGCAACGGAAGGCGCAGCCCTGCGAAGAGATGTAATCGAGCTGCCGCTTTCCTTTCAGCCTGAAGTAGCGCTCCACCGGGATGAGGCCATAGTCGTGCGCACGGAATTTGTCGACCGGTGCCAGTGGGCGCGGTGGATTCTCGCAGATGCTGCCGTCCGGCAGCCGGACGGTGCAGCCGGCGCACCCCTCCAGCGAGTGCCCGGCGGCGAGACGTTCCACGATCTCGGAGAAGGTCTCCTCGCCCTGGCCGCGCACCGTGATATCGACCGACGGCTCCTGCAGACACTCCCGGGCAAACATCGATGGATGCCAGCCGCCCCACACGATCGGCAGATCCGGCCGCGCCCGCTTCGCCACACGGGAGATCAGCAATGCATCGGAGATCGGAGCTCCGGTCAACACCGTCACACCGAGACACAATGCTCCATCGATATGGGACAGTACCGCGCGCTCGGGATCAGGCTCGAGGCGTCCGTCGACGATGACGACCTCGTAGAGCTCGGGATCGAGCTCGGAACCGATAGCCATCAGGGCGAGCGGCATGGTGAAGAACACGGCGCGCGGGTTGTAGAGCACGACTTTCGCGCGCCCGCTGATTGTCCGGGCCGATCGTGCGCCGCGGGCGCAGGCGTTGAGCGCTTCACTCACGCCGGACCCCGCAGCCCAGGTGGACCTTGTCTCATTGGGTCACGCATCGTTTCGCCCGGGTGGCAGGAAATCGGCGACGTCGCGGTGCTCCGGGTCGCGCCACAGCGAACAGACGCATCGCGCACACTCCGGCCGATCGCCCGTACGGATGTGCGCACGCAGCGCATTCATCGGCTCGCCGTTCAGCACCTCGCTGAGATGATCGGGCCAGGCGACCCGCTGAGGGCCGGAGATGAAGAAGCACGGGCTGACGCGCCCCGTCGCACCGATCACCGCCGAGTATTCGAATACATTGCAACGCACCGCCGGGAAGGGCGCAGTGCCGCACACGGCGCAGAAATACTGGTGAATGCGGCGCAGCTTGCGCGGGCTGTCGGTAATGAGCCCCGAATGGAAGTCGGCGGCGTGCTCGCGCTCCAGCTCATCCAGAATACCCTCGAGCACCGGCAAGTCCTGCGGTCGCAGCGCGAGATCGGACGCGAAATCGTCCTGGCGGGCGAAGGCGTGTGGATTGGCCACATCGACGGCGAGAAACGACACATGGCGCGCGTTGAGCCGGCGTGCGAGATCGACGAATTGTGGTAGCTGTCGGTAGTTGGCACGCTGCAGTGTCACACGCACGCCGACGGGTGTACTCGTTTGCGCGACGGTACGGATGCCCTCGCACACCTTGTCGAAGGCATCGAGGCCGCGAATAGTCTGATAGGTCGCAGGATCGGTGCCGTCGAGGGACACCGTGATGGCCTCGAACAGCGCCGCAGCGCGTGATGCATGCTTGGCGAGCGATAGCCCGGATGTCAGCAGCCACAGCTTCAGCCCTTGTCGATGCAATAGTTCCGCGATCTGCGGCCACTCGGGGTTGAGCAGCGGTTCGCCGCCCGAGATCAGAGCTACCTGCGTACCCAGCCGGGCGAGATCCGGCAAGAGGCGGCGCACCGATTCGAGACTCATATCGGCGATACCGTGGCGCCAATAGTCGCAGGTAATGCAGCGGGAGTTGCAGCGCTCGCTCAGGTACAACGTCACCAGCGGCAGCCGCTCGAGATCCCCTAAGCCGGGGCGTGTCGGTGTACGCGCTGTTGGTACGGAACAGGAATCCATGAAGATCTGCAGTCCGCAACTGCTCCGGGCATTTCAGGGCGCATCCTTGCGGGAACTCTCCTGAGTGTGCGAAATGAGCCGCGTGGTTCAACAGCACCAGCGAAGAATACCCTGTCGGGGCATGCATGGGCACAGCCACAGCCAGCAGCAGTTATTTCGCTCCAGTAACTGCCGAAACGGGGCCCTCAGAATCAGCAGCTTGCGTTGCGAGCCCTTGCTGAACCCTGGTATCCGCTACAGACACCTACTTTCAGACCCCAGAGCTCGACCTCGCGTCGCGCGCGCGCCGACGTGGGTACAACAGCTACGCCGCGGGCTTGTTGGCCTGTCTGGTTGCGGTGCTGTTCGTCTTCCCGGATCATCCGTGCGCCGGGCAACTCCATGCGCGAGCCCTGGAAACTGCGGTCGACACCGGGTACTGGGTGCGCCGTTCATCCACGGACTGTTCCAGCCTTGAGTATCGCGGACACCTCGCCAGATACCGAACCCGCCGTGCGCACGCGGCGGCACCCACGATTGGGCAACTGGCTACTGCTCGGGGCCAGCATTACGCTCAGTCTCGCGCTGGCGGAATTGCTCGTTAGGCTGTTTTCTCCGACCCTTGCCTCGGCGTACCGCCCTGACGACGTGTTGCTCATGAGCCCTATTCCCGGCGCAAAGAAGGTCTATAACCGCCTGCCGGTGAATGGCGGCCAGCACATCGTAGTGGAATTCAACAGCGACGGGTTTCGCGGTGAGCCGCTGCGACCGCTGCTGCACCAGAAGCGAGTGATGGTCTATGGTGACTCGAACGTGGAGGCGGACTTCTCCGAGCTCGCGGCAACATTCCCGAAGCAGCTCGAATCGCGGCTCAAGCGGGACCTCGGCTTGGACGTCGAGACGGTGAATGCCGGAGTAATAGGTTATGGGCCGGATCAGATCAGCCTGCGCCTCCCGGGAGAACTCGCGAAATTCAAGCCGGCCCTCGTCGTCGTCGTGATTTTCGCGGACAACGATTTCGGCGACCTGATCAGGCACCGAATCTACCGACTGAACCCGCAGGGCGAGCTCACATGGAGCCGCTATGGCCTTTCCCCTGCCCTGCGCAAGCAAATGCAGGCTCTCGCCTATCCGAGCGGTTTGCGGCGTCTGCAGCTGCGAAGGTACGCGGCCGCGGCGTGGGGCGTGTTGCGGGAGAAGGTGTTGGGTCCGCCAATGATGCCCGACGAGGAATACTTCATCCACTATGTTGACATCAGCCTGGCGCAAAGCTTTGAGACCTTTCAAGAGTATGTGATCGACAGCCCCGATGGAGGCTACTCTGCCGACCCGCTCGATGACTACTACGACGCCGACATCGCGCTGAAGCCGGACTCGCCATCAGCGCGCTACAAGGTAGCGCTCATGGAAAAGGTCCTCGTCAAGCTGCGTGACACCGCCGCTCAGGCAAAAACGCCGATGCTATTGACGATCCTGCCCTCCCCTGTCGATGCATGCGATCACTATGATATGCAGGTGGATGCGCGCCGATATCCACAGTACGACCGGTCCCGGTTGTCGGGGTTGGTGGAAGACATGGCCGCACGCAACAGCATCCCCTACCTCAACCTCTGGTACGCGTTTCGCGAGTCGAATGCGGACCACCTTTATTTTCGAAGCGGCGACACTCATTGGAACGACGCCGGTCAAGCAGAGGCGGCGCGCCTGGTGGCAGAGATGATCGAGCGCCTGCAGTTGTTACAAAAGCCATGACCCGCCTGCCACTGCGCGCCGGACTCGACCGGAGCCGGTGATGGCGCCTCTCGTCTCAGTCATTGTGCCGACCTTCAATCGGCTCCAGTACTTGCGGCCGGCGCTCGAATCGGTGTTCGCCCAGACGCTCACGGACTGGGAGCTCTTAATCGTTGATGACGGCTCCGCGTCTCCAACCAAGGAGTACCTGGAGGGTTTGATCGAACCTGGCCGTGTCAGCGTGTTCTTCTTCGAACACACCGGCAATCCGTCAAAGCTGCGCAATGTCGCTCTGCGGGAAGCCCGCGGCGAATACATTGCGTTTCAGGACTCCGATGATCTGTGGCTACCCAGGAAGCTGGAGATGCAAATCGGTTCGCTCCGCTGCCACCCCACGCGAGGCTGGAGCCACACCAGGTATGTCTTCATCGATGGGCACGGTGAGTTAACACCGTGGATGCTCCGCACCGGTGGTTGGCCAACGCCTGAGGGTTGGGTGATAGACAAACTGGTAAGGGTCGAAACTGTCATCGCGTTACCGAGCGTCGTCGTCTCGCGTAGCCTGGTGCGTAAGGTCGGCGGCTTTGACGAGCGTCTCCTCGGAAGTGAGGACTACGACCTCTGGCGCCGCCTCGCGTTGGAAAGCGAAATCGATGCCGTCATGGAACCTGTGACCTTGGTCCGCAGACACGGAGATGAGCACTTTGCGACTCGAGGCGCCGAGGTCTTCCACTACGCACACCTTGCCGCAGAAAAATCACTGCAGATGCGCGGCCTGGAACACCTGGCACCGTTCCTGCGGCGGCAACGCGCCATGACCTCAATAGGACTGGCGCGAGCTCACGCGACAGCGGGGAACAGGCGGCAAGCACTTATCGCTCTGCTGTCGGCAATAAGGTACGCACCGGCACACCCGAGCGTCTGGCCGAGCGTGCTGGAGACAATCGCGTTGGTCGGCGCGCCTGCCGCGGTACGGCAGATCGCACGCAGACTGCGCATTCGTCACCGGCAGGGTAACTGACTTCCGGTATCCGCCGTCAGGTATTCGCTGAGCTCAGGAAACGCTCGCGGCATGCGTCTTCACCGGCGCCATCCGTCCGGCCTGAGTAACTCCCACCAGCCGGCCGTTGCGTAGCTCGACGACAAGGTCACAATGTCGCAGGGCGTCGGCGCGGTGTGCGATTATCAGGATCGTTCTGTTAGATCGTAGCGCGTCGAGCATCTCGAGGATTTGGCGCCCAGCGGAAGATTCCAGGGGGCTCGTGGCTTCGTCAAAAATCAAAAGTGACGCACCGGGATAAGGGCCGGGGGAATAAGCCAGGGGCTG
>Ga0126381_100009614_pt1 | contig 10857 bp, 14 predicted proteins | sample PanSoiMetPlot_28_FD_96465 | JGI IMG/M metagenome (GOLD analysis project Ga0126381, IMG submission 96465) | Tropical forest soil microbial communities from Panama - MetaG Plot_28 | ecosystem: Environmental > Terrestrial > Soil > Tropical forest > Bulk soil | place: Panama | collected 2016-02-17
CGAAGCGTGTCGGCCTGGACGAGAGCACCCAGACGGGTGTTCTATCTAGTCCGTTGGTAAATCCTAGTTCCAAGGGAGGTCGATATGTGGAGGAATGCCTGGCTTTGGGGGGTGAGCGTTGGTGTAGCGGGCAGCGTGCTTGCGGCTTCGCTAGTCATCGCACAGGAGACACCGCCCCGCCTGCGCGGTACGCTCGATCAAGTGAGCGGCAACGCGCTCACAATTAAGGCGCGAAATGGCACGTCGACGACCGTACAGCTCAAAGCCGACGCGAAGGTCATCGCGGTCGAGAAGGGGACGATGTCCGACATCAAAGACAATTCGTTCGTGGGGATCACCGCGTTGGCTCAGCCAGGCGGCGCGATAAAGGCCGTGGAGGTGCATGTTTTTGCCGAGCCGCTACGAGGGATCGGCGAAGGGCACTATCCTTGGGACCTGATGCCCAACAGCACGATGACCAACGCGGCGGTCACTCAGCAGGTCAAGAAGGTCGAGGGCAATACACTATCGTTGAAGTACAAGGACGGCGAGAAGATGATCGTCGTGCCGTCTGATGCGCCCATTGTCAACCTGGTGCCCGGTGACAAAGCCGACTTGAAGCCTGGTACCAAGATTTTCATTCCGGCGTGGGCTAAGCAGGCCGATGGAAGCTGGGAAGCGGCAGTGGTGCTCGTGGGCCGCGATGGGATCACCCCACCGATGTAAACCCACACTATGCTCAAGCTGGCGCCGTTGGCGATGACGTCCGACGCCAGCGCCACTGGTTGGCGTGTCATGTGGTTTGTCACATGGTGCTCGCGAGGGTTTGCGCGAAGCGCGGACAGGCGAAAGAGGGACTCAGCGTCGCCAGGCGGGGCCGACCCGACGTGGCGCGGTAAGACCCCCTTTATCGAAACTGGCGGCGCGTCGTGCTACACACCGTCGCTTCGGACGGGACTTCCACAGTCGCAGCGCTCGCCGCAAAGGAAGTCGACCTCTCCTCCGACCTTTCGCGCCATGATGTTGGCGTAGGGCTTACTGACGGCATCAGTCAAGGTCAGGGAACGTCGAGAGAGATTTCGAGCCGCACCCATGTGGTTCGTACGGCGCGTCCTTTTTCTTCACGATGAACGAACCACGGTTACGGCGCCGGCGTGGGCCGGATATTTGCTGAGAAATCAATGAGACGCGACACTTTTTGAGCGCGAGCCGCCAAGCGCACGAAGGCGAAGTGTCCTCGTTGGACGAGCGTGAAAGCCTAAGGAATACCGAGGTCAGAGTGCGAATACCACGTCCTATTCATTCACACGTATCGAAGACAAGCACCGCAGAGCGGATATTTGGTATCCCCTCTCCGGCAAGATAAGGGTGATCCGCGAGTACATTAAACAGCGGGCACGCACCCGGGCCACCGACTATTGGTGCTAGTAGCCACCTCTAGGTGGCCGACGCCGCCCGGGATCGCATCGGCGAGGGTTGCCGAGCGCCCGGTGCGCGAGCCCGAGCGGGGGGCTTCTAGGGCTTCACCCCATAGTTGATCACATTGACGCCTGCGGGTTCACGCCATGTTCGATCGTCAATGGTCAAGGTTTGAGGACGATCCCGCAACCGCCAATGGTTATCGGTCGTCCTTTGATGCGGTGGACGATTGCGATGCATTTCCGCGATGACACCGACCGAGATGGTAAGCAGAATAAAGATGTCGATGGCTGCACTACCTATAGTGTCGTCGAATTGGATGGCGGGCATGAGATATCCTTTGGGACCTGCGTCCGCGGGCCGCTTCTTGCATGCAGGCGCTCAGCGTTCGGTTTGCCATCTAAACAGGAGCCTCACACCAATATTGGGCCGCAGCTCCTATGAGTGGGATGGCTCCTAGAGTTAAAAACAGATCGATCATGTGAAAGTTCCCTGCGTCATCACAAGTATACCCATCCAGAAGCACAGCACGCGTACAAAGTTCTCCTCGGGACGCTCGGTGGCAAATCGGATGCGAGCTAGTGCAGGCCCTCATCACCTTTGTGGCTGCACTACTGCGGTTCGGGCGGCAGGAAACCGGCTTGGCCTTCGTCCGTCAGGCACCCGACCGTGCTTCCATAGCCATGGGCATACGCCCATGGCTGATCGACGACTTGGTTGTGATGTAAGGGTGGATACCGTCTCGGCCATTGCGATGATTACAGCAAAGATTACGGGCGCCACGATCAACGCAATTGTTGTTTTGGTCGCCATGATTTCAGGGCTCGGAAAAGCTCAATCGTCAGGGCCGCGTCAGCCATTTTCGCTGCGACCTGCATTTCCGTTTACAATTTATTTCTTGTTGGCAATTCTGATACGCCCGCCAGTCCACAAGCGCATGAGTGCCGCTGTTCAGCTCCTCTCCAAAATTTAACCACGCTAGCGCGCACCTTCGTACTGGTGGAAGCCTGGCAGTGCTTCTACGGACTATCGCGCTCAACTTGGGGATGGAGGCAGGTGAGTCACAATAGCTGGATGACAAAGGCGCACGATTTCAAACTGGCGCTCACACGGGTGACCGAGCCGAAAGGCGGCAGTCTGTCGGCATGCATGTAAAAATAGTTGCGATCTCCCTCTTTCGTCAAGCTCGTCACACAACTATTTTTTGGTAGCAGCGTAAAATCATCGAGCAAAGGGGCTATACTCGGCGACAGGGTTCTTGGGCCGCTGTCTTGTCGAAAGGCCTCTGCAATAGGCTAGTTTCAAGAGGAACTCATCATGATGACCAAGACCAGGGGTGCACTCGTCGTGGCGCTCGCTGTTTGTGCTGCGCCAACCGCCGTGGCACACCCGCGTACTCATCACGCGCACTCCCACCACGTGATCTCTCCGTATGGATATGGCAGTGCTTATCCGTATGGCAGCGACTACCAACGGTCTCCAGGTCCCGGATATGGAGCCACCCTTCCGCCATACACTACTCCCTATCGGGGTTGGAATTGTGTGACAGACGAAGGCCAAGGCCGATTCCTTCCATGCGACATGGGGGGTTAAGCGGCAACTAAATCGCGCGCCCGGCCGGCCGGACTTCGGTGTCCCTTGCTTTCAGGAACTACTGGCGGCAATGGACGCCGCTTAGCGCCTCAGCTGCCTTCGCGAGGGGCACGGAAAGCAACGATCACTGCACGTTGCGACGCAGCAATTCTCCGGCCGGTAAAATTCTATCTGTATGACTGCTGCGGGCCTCAAGGTTTGTTCTGCGGTACTTCTATCCAAACGGCGCAACAATCCTCGCGCACCGTCGCAGCACGTCAGGCTGTTGCGAGCATTTGTTATTTCTGCACCCGACACATTCCCGGCCGATGGCGCTCGTCGATTGATGGTCAGGATGGCTTCATTCCGCAGCTGTCAGCCCGTGAGGAATGTATCCTGCGGTGTCTGCGCGAGGGCGACGGTCGCGAGCCGCAGCATGTTTCGGGCCGCGGCGTGCCCGTCCGGGAGCGAGATAGCCGTAAATGCGAGCGCGATGGCCCAAGTTTCCTCGTCGCGGTAGGTGGCATCCGCAGGCGCGCGGATATCGGTTAGCAGATCATTGGCAGGGCGCGGGCGTCCGCCGGGCAACGATGATCTGATGAGCACCACCAACCGCGATCTGGGCATTGTAGCCGGCGATCACCGCCTTGAAACGTGTGCATTTCTGTGCCGGCGAGTAGCTATCCTCCGCTGCTGGCCGCCTGCGGCGGGACGCTTGGGCTCCGGATGAGTTGCTCGAGATCTGAGCTTTACATCTGATCCTGAGATCAGATGAACGATATGGAGCGGTATGCGTTCATATCTTGGTACTTGGCGGCCGCTTCCCACCTCGGCGGCCGCTCTTTTCTTTCCGAAAACTTGAGCACACACCCGTCGCCGAACCTAACGAAATGTCGGCAAAACGCGAGCCCAGAATGTTCAACGCCCGTTCGTTACGCGAAATGCAATGTCGCGACATGCTACTTGTTGGCACCGCATTTCTTGCTGATGGTTTTGGCAATGTCAGTCCCGCTTGCAAAAGTATAGTTCTTGATCACCATGGTTGCCGCTTCGACAGTGATCGTTCCCGTCTGGGTCCAGGATCCATCCCCATTGCGCGTCCACGCGTCGCACGGAATCTGCGCCAGATCCCCTGGCCAGCTGTGGACTAAGTAGCTGGTATCAGCGTTTGCGGCTTGGAAGCACGAAGCAGTAGCAACCAATGCAACAGCCAGTGTGATGGACTTCAACATTGGCGTTCCTCCCGAGTCGGATGGCTAAAACGGTGTCGCGCCCCCGCGCGTTTTTCCGCTCAAAGCACCTTTAGATGAGGCCCCGCGTTCCCTCCCCGCGCGTCGCCACGAGGCGGGGACGCCGAACGCAATGATAGAGCGGGTTAGTGCATTGGGCTAGATCGATTTGCCACGCACACTCAGTCGGCATCCCGGCAGTACGGTCGGCGCCGACGAGTTCGTAACGTACTTGGCGACCTCCGCAATATTTCGGTCGGCTTTTCGTCGACCTCGCGCTTCTCGCCAAATAGCAAAACAAGTCAACAAGGTGCGTGCCGGGCAGACAACACGTTGCCGTTCACCCGCCGGTTAGAGGCCCTCCCCTACCCTTTCCGAAGTGTTGCCAAAAAGCAACCCGCCATGTGGTGAGCCTCCAGGTGGGTCAAGTGATACGAGGAGTATTTTGCCGGGCAAATGATTCGGCCTCCAAGAAGGTCGACTGCCCAGCAAATTCAGCTTAACACCTAAATTCTATTTCGATCACGCGGTGGCTGCAAAGGTCTCCTTCAGGATTAGTGGCCCTTTTTAGTTCAGTAGGACTGAAAGCTAGCACAAAAAAACGATGGCTGCATCCACTGATTGCTCATCGCGGAGATGCTCGCTTAGGCGGTATACCTGCGCCGCACGAGACGCCTGGCCAGAGGACCCAATTGTAATGTCCGAACCTGCCTTGCTGGTGAGGCAGAAATGGCGCATCTTCAAGGCGCATCTGGTCATCGAGGATTGGCTAAGCACAGGCGACTCAACGGGTGCAAGCGCAGATGACTCAACGAATAATGAGTAGGAGGAGACGTCCATGAATCGCGATTCGATGAGTGCGCGCCGCCGCGCGCGTACACTGCTTGCGGCTTGCGTGGGATTGGGGTGGGCGGCTTTCGCAGGGCCCAGCTTCGCTCAAGGCGTCGATGTTCTCGGTGCCACGAAGCAGACACCGAATTACGTCACCGACGACATGCTGCTGAACGCCGACAAGGATTCAAACAATTGGTTGCTTTATGGGCGCGACTATTCGACGACTCGCTACGCGCCCATCCAACAGATCGACCAGAGCAACGTCCACAAATTGGTGCCGAAGTGGCAATTGTCATTTGGCGTCCTCGACGGCCAGGACAGCCAGGCCGTTGCGGTGAACGGGACCGTGTATGTGACCTCATCATACAATCGAGTTTGGGCTCTCGATGGTCGAACCGGCGAGATCAAGTGGAAATATGAGCGAGATTTACCTGCGGACGTTTTCCCCGAGCTCTGCTGCGATGTCGTTAATCGAGGCGTCGCGGTGTATAAGGATAAGGTCTATCTTGCCACCCTGGATGCCCATCTTGTCGCCCTCGATAGTGACACCGGCAAAGTCGTCTGGGACCAGAAGATCGGCGACTATACAAATGCTGAAAGTCTAACCCTTATGCCGATGGCGCTTCACGGCAAAATCATCGTCGGCACTTCTGGGGCCGAATATGGGGTCCGCGGCTACATCACCGCCCGCAATGCCGACACCGGCGAGGAGGTTTGGAAGACCTACACCATACCCGCCGCCGGCGAGACGGGTTCGGACACCTGGGGCGGCGAATCCTACAAGTACGGAGGCGGGTCCGCCTGGATCACCGGCTCCTATGATCCGGCAAGCAATGTTCTCTACTGGCCGGTCGGAAATCCAGGGCCGGACTTCGATCGTCAAGTGCGGCCCGGCGACAATCTCTATACCAACACCACGCTGGCGCTTGATCCCGATACCGGCAAGATGAAGTTCTATTTCCAGTATACCCCGAACGATCCCTACGACTACGACGGCGTCAACGAAGTGATCCTCGCCGACGTCGACGGAAAAAAGGTATGGTTGCACGGCGATCGCAACGGCCATCTGTACTCAATCGATCGGACGACCGGCAAGTGCAACTGGGTTGTCCCGCTTGGTCGAGTAAACTGGGTCAAGGAGTTTGGACCAAACTGTCGGCCAGTGTTCAATCCTGAGAAGGATGTCACCTACGATAAGGTGACCCACGACATCGCTCCGACATTGGATGGCGGAAAGGAATGGCATCCCATGTCCTATAGTCCGCGAACCCATCTGGTCTATGTGCCGACCTACAACTTCTCGATGGATCTTCAGGCAAAAAAGTTGGAATGGAAGCGCGGGCAATGGTACTTGGGCGCCAAAGTTATCCACTTCAATCCGGGCAACGGCGCCGTAAAGGCTTTTAATGCAGCGGACGGCAAACTTGTGTGGACGCGGCCGCAGAGTACACCATCGACCGGCGGACTCCTGAGCACCGCCGGAGGCCTCGTTTTCTACGGCGACCCAGAGGGTATTTTCCGAGCGGTTCGCGACGACACGGGCGAGGCACTTTGGGCCTACAACGCCGGAACCGGCATTCACGGTAATCCCACCACGTACACCGCGGAGGGTAAGCAATACGTGGCGATCGTTGTCGGTCCAGGTGGTGGCGGTCTCTGGCCGCTTACCTACGGCGACTGGTTCAAGAAACAGTCGAAGGGTGGCGGGCTGATCGTGTTTGGTCTTGGAGACTAAAGCGCTCCTCGTGACCTTGACAAACGGAAAAGGCGGCGTGTCCGCCTTTTCCTGAGAAGGGAATGCGTCTTATGATCAACAAATTCGTCATCGCTATGCTCATCTGGATTGGCGCAGCCTCTTGGGTGCTGGCGGACGAACCCGTCGGTGGTCCCGTCAACGCCCCCCTCGTCGTATGTGCTGATGCCTATAGTTTCCCAGCGTCGATGAAGGATTTGGATCCACCGGGATACGACGTAGAGATCATTCGTGCGATCGCCAAATTGGCTGGATTCCAGGTCGAGTACGTTTGGGCCGACACCGGCACTCGTGGGGGTCTGGGTCGAGCGCTCCGTGGTTCGATAGTTCAAAAGAAGTGCAATCTCTTCATCGGCCTTGGCATGAGCTCAGAAACGGTCGAGGAGATGAAGGAAAAGCATCTGGTTTTTACGCAGCCTTATATGAGTGAAGGCTACGTCTTGATCGAGAAGGGAAGCGCCGCGGGCAAAACCAAGCTTTCCGACTTCAGAGACGTGAAAATCGGCGTCGCCATGTCGACACCGGCCGATGCCTACCTGTTTGATAATGGTTACAAGCGTAGTATCTTTGTCCGCGATCGGTTGATCTTCAAGGCCTTAGATGCTGGCGAGATTAACGTGGCCTTGGTGTGGTCCCCGGCTCTCGCCTATGCTAGAAAGGATTTTTCGAGCATACCGTTTCAGGTCAGCAATCAAATGCCCGAAGCTGGTCTGAGATGGAACGTTTCCATGGCGGTGCCCGAAGGCGACATCGCACTAAAGGAATTGCTCGATAAGGCAATCAACGAACTGCTACGGAATGGTGAGACCAGGCGTATCGTCGAGAGTTATGGAGTTCCTTTCTACCCTCCGATGAATCGAGAAAGCGAGTAATTGAAGGGATGTCGCTCCAATGCGGCCATTGGTATGTCTCGTTCTGCTAGCCTTCTTAAGGCTATCGCCTAGCCTTGCTGAAGACGACATTAAAAACCCCCACGAGGGGGATCCAGCAGCAATCGCCAAAGGGTATGATCTCTTTGCGGCCCGTTGTGCATTCTGTCACGGCGGTCACGGAATGGGCGCGAAGGGTCCGGCGTTGACCGCGGGGCATTACAAGCGCGGCGGGTCCAATTTGACGCTGTTCAGCACGATCGCGACAGGACGGCCAGGCACTCAGATGGGTGCTTTCGGTGGAATGCTTTCGGCCGACGAGATTTGGGACATTATTGCTTATATTCGCGACGAGACCAGGAAGCAGCAAGAAGCGGGCGACCACGAATAAAATTGCTTCTTTTCAGTAGTATAAAGTAATGACAGGGAGGCCTGCACTGCGGCCTCGTATTTTCGCTTATTGACTAATGCCAGCCGAGGCCAAATGGATGGCTGTAGCGATCCATCAGAGACTACGAGATCAGCAGGCCATTGCAACCAGCGATCTCGAGTTAATAGTTCTCGGATATTGCTCGAAGCTTTTGTTCCATCGTTGCAAGTTAGTGTCCTGGTGCATTCAACGGGATCCAAAAGGAAGTGAAATAATGGAACGTTACGTCCCTCTGACAGTCGTACTACTTGTGATCACGATGGGTTGCGCCCTAGCGAGAGATTATGGATATCATAATTCGCCGGAGATCAGTGAGTGGTTTAAGAACCTTGAGCGGCCTGACCTTCCTGGACCGAGGGGCAACCGAAGTTGTTGCGACGTATCGGATTGCCATAGGACGGAGTTTACCCTCAAGGATGGTCACTATAGGGCTCGCGTAGGTAGGATCATCAATGGCAGCAAGCCGCCCGTTTGGGAGCTGACCGAGTGGGTCGATGTTCCGGACAACGCGGTGATCAGGGACAAGGGCAACCCGGTAGGCGAGGCTATAATTTGCCACGGTGAATCCACCTATGATACCGACAAAGCCTACAGCATTCCTCACATTTACTGTTTTGTCCCAGGCAACCTATCTTAAAATTTTACGGAATGACCCTTTCTATCTGTCATGCTCATGTGCGCTATTGGGCCGGAAGACTCCCTAGCCGTTATGACGAACGCCAGCGTTTGAAAGCTGTGGAAGGCTCCAGCTTTCAGCCATTCTCGCTTTCTCGCTAGGCGCGGCGACCGTTCGTAAAGGGGGATCGGCCAACGGCGACATGCCACCGACTTGGCGCGCATCGGGTGATTGAAGCAGCTCTTCTGCGCTCGGATACGCTTCAACGTTGTAGCCGACGACTGTGAGCATTGCGGTCAATTGTGGCTCGTATCGGCGACATCCAGGTCGCTCAAACAAGCTGCGTATTTTCGTAATGCTGGCAATCATGCTACTCTATGGCCGTTGGCCGGAGGGTTTTTGGGATGAAACGCTATTTTTTTCACGTCGCGGGCCCGCGCGGCATGTACATGGACGACAATGGGCGACATTTCTCCGATCTGAAAGGTGCGAACGCTTACGCTGCCAGGGTTGCGAGCGAGCTTGCGCAAGACCCAAATTATGTGGGCAGTTCGGTTTGTATCGTCGACGAATGCGGTAAAGAATTGGACCGCGTGTCGATAGGCTCAGGGTGGTCAAGATCCTAGGGACTGGCTGAAACACGATAGGATTATGAGCCGTCGTGTTTCAGCAGGCTGTGGAACTACCTGAAGTCCTCGATTCGGGACACATTCCTGTCCACGTCCGGGCAAAAACAACGACGCAACGCGGAGGCCCACCCCGTATAGTCAAAATACCGAACTGAAGCTCCGCTCTCTTCGACATTCTTCCGAAGATCTGTTTGCTTTGGCTCTTGAACGCTCTCTCCTCCATCCACCGATAGCCAACCCGATCCACGGTGCCGTTCGCGAATTTGCCGACGTTAAGTCGACATGACAGCCGCCGCCTAGTCACCGCGTGAAGGCTTCATGATCGTCCGCCAGTCTGACCCGCCAATTCAAGCGGCGGTCTGATGATAGATAGTAGCGCAGGAGCCCGCCGAGCCGTTCGCGACATCGCACACGCCCCTCCCCGCGTGTTTCCTGACCAGCGGGAACGGCAAGACGTTGGACTTTCCTTGATGGTTACGTTCACTACGGTAGTGCGCAATGGTAGTGCGCAACATACTCTTGTACCGCCCGATGCAACGAGCGCTCGCCGCAGAAAATGATCTTCGATAGGCGTTCCGCCTTAGCTGATCTGATCCATCGTTCCGCCTAAGCGAAGATTGGGACTTTGCGCCGATAGGACCAGTATCTTGAAGTGAGCTGCCTCGATGATCGAACAAAAAGCAGCGGAGTACTTCGCGTCACGATCATGGAAAGATGGCGACAGTCCCGAAGGGCACCCATCCATCGTCACGTTTCGGGCTATTTGCTGCATCCATTGCTCGTTTGGGTGCATAGTGAGGCCTGCAATATCAACCCTACGGCTCTCCAGATGGATGGTCGAGGTCACTCACGTGGGGAGAGGATTGGTGACCTACTACGTCTTGTTCTTCATCACCTCGGTGGGCAAGCTCTGAACGCGGTCGGCCAGTTGTAGATGACCGACCCGTCAGCATTGAGCGTCATTCTCCCTGCCTCCATATAATTCAGTATTCCGAGAAACGGCTCACGCATTTCGCCGTAATCGGGCAAGCCGTGATCATCGCGTCCCGCTTTACGTTCTCCACACAACATGGATGGAAGAGTGCACCGATCGTGCGTGCCACGTTTTCCTTTGCGGTAATGTATTTCGTCGTCTAAGGGGAATCCAGATTGGATCGAAAATTTAGGTGGCAACGGTAGGAAAAAGGTGTCGTCCCCACTGCCGTTCGCTATATTCTCGCGGTAAAATCGGATGTAGGAAGCTCGAAAGGCCAAGGCGTAACAGATAGACAAGATGGATGATATCAAGGTCCAATTCGACTATAGGATACCCTGCAAGGAGCGGACGAGGCCGCCATTTTATGGAACTGTTCATCTTCGCCCGATTTCACGCGCGAGAATGCCGTCGAGGGTGCGCTAGGCGAAGTCGCCGGCCCATCTCGCCAAGAACCAGGCTGCGCAAGCTTTCAAGTATTCCGTTCTACCCGAGAACCCAGGCTCTTCTACATCCACTCCCGCTGGAAGGACGAGGCTGCATTCGACACGCAC
>Ga0126381_100009615_pt1 | contig 10856 bp, 10 predicted proteins | sample PanSoiMetPlot_28_FD_96465 | JGI IMG/M metagenome (GOLD analysis project Ga0126381, IMG submission 96465) | Tropical forest soil microbial communities from Panama - MetaG Plot_28 | ecosystem: Environmental > Terrestrial > Soil > Tropical forest > Bulk soil | place: Panama | collected 2016-02-17
CCGCCTCGGTCTCGAGAGCACCAACTCGCTCGCGAGCTGGCTCTGTCAGCAGGAGCTCTTGATGCATGAGGTGAAGACGGTCGACGAGGTGATCGCGCTCTACCAGGCGGTTACGGCCGAGGACCTGCAGAGGTTGGCCCGTCAGGTGATGCGACAGCCGCTGCAGCTGGCGGTGATCGGCCCATTCGCGTCCGACGCCCCATTTCGAGCGGCCGTCGGCGCCTGACCTCTAGGCCGTCGAATCAGGCTCTGGGCGACCTCACCAGTCTCGTCGCCGCTCCCATTCCGGACACCGTTGCGTGAATCGCAGGTGCGGCGCTACGGCGTCAGCTGGACCGAGTCGGGGATCCCGGTGAATCGTGCCGGCTCCGGCGAAGGACAGGTGGAGGCGAGCGTGCAGTCCGGGGGCGAAGTCGCCACCGCGCTCTACTTCGGCCCGTTCCGAGGCCTGAGCGACGCCTGCCGCCAGCTTCGAGAGCAGATCGAGGCAGCCGGGCTGCGCCCGGTTGTGATCCGCGGGAGGTGTACCAGACCGCGCCGGAAGACACCGACCCGGAGAACCACATCACGGAGCTGATCTGGCCGATCGGGGCATGACGAGCGCGGCCCGGCCGGCGCCCGCTGACGTCCGACTGGGGCCGCGCCACCGTCGAGCACGCGACCATAGAATGCCCGTGGAGCGGAGACCGCCCGGGAGGACAGGCATCGCCTACCTGCCTGGGTGGCTGGCGTAGCCGAACTGCGTGCACAGGATCAGGTCAAGTTGGTGAGGCGTGGCGGGTAGGCCCGGCTGCGCCAGGCCGAGTGAATTGTGGCCAGACGGTGCCCGACGCCGACCACCGGGTGGGAAGGCGGCTACCTCCTGCGCCAGCACGGCGGGGGTCAGGAAGAGAAGGCGCGTCTGTCCCCGCCAGTTCTAGCCGACGAGGTGCGTCACGGCGGGCGGGCGGGCGGTTGTCGATGAGGCAGCGGGAATGGGGCCTCCAAGCGTGGGTTTGACTCCGTCCACGGGGCCGATTCTCGACAAAGGAAGAACCCGGATCCAGGCTCTCGCCTCGATCTGATCGCGGTGGATGATGCCGAAGACGCGCGAGTCGCTTGAGTGGTTGCGGTTATCTCCCAGAACGAAATAGTCGTCGGATCGAAGGAGGATCCCAGCGGGATCATTGGGCTGTGGGTAGTCGGCGTTCTCAGTCCAGGTTTCGGGGCTGATGTACGGCTCCTCGAGGAGATGGCCGTTGATGTAGACCTCGCCACCGCGGATCAGGAGCCGGTCGCCGGGGACCGCTATCACGCGCTTGATGAAGTCCATGTGTGAGTTATAGGGGTCGCGCATGATGATGATGTCGCCACGGTCCGGTGGGTGCAGCCGGTAGTCGATCTTGGTGGCGATCAGGTAGTCCTGATCCCGGAGGGTCGGGTACATGGACGACCCGATGACGTGCACAGTCTGCAGGATGAAGTTGATGACGAGGTAGAGACCGAAGGCCAACACGGCAACTTCGGCCACCTCCATGAGGAGGCCCCGTTCCTTCTTTTGCGCCTTGGTTTGCACCTGGGAGGGCTGCTTGGAGATTTGCACAGCTCGTGGAGGCGATGTTACACGCGGCAGGATCGCCTGGCTCAGGGTACCGGAGGGGGCCGCAAAAGCACTTGCACCAGTTTGTCCAGGGCCTCGGGGTCGTTGTAGCGGAGCGTTATGTGACCCTCGCTAAGGCCGCCGGCAATGCCCACCGCATTCCCGTAGCGCTGTCGCAGGCGAGCCAGTAGGTGTGCCATCTCCCTCTCTGCGTCTTCGTCGGCTTGAACAGGGCGCGCCGGCCGGCGTCTGGGCTGCGACGGCTGGTAGTTCCGGACCCAGCGCTCGACCTCCCGCACCGACATATTGCGGGCCAGAACGACCTTGAGTCCGTGCTCCTGGGCCTCGGGCGAAGGCAGACTGACCAGGGCCCTGGCGTGGCCGGCTGTGATGGCACCGGCCGACGTAGCCGAGATGACGGCCGGGCAGGCGGTCAAAAGGCGCAGCGCCTGGGTCACGGCCACTCTGTGCTTGCCCAGGCGGGCCGCCGCATCTTCGTGCGTCAGCCCGAACTGTTCGATCAGACGCTTGATGCCCCTGGCCTCCTCGATCGGGTCGAGGTCTTCGCGCTGGAGGTTCTCGATCAGTCCCAGCAGGAGGCTTTCCTCGGGCTCGGCGTCTCGGCGCACGATGGCGGGGATGCGCCCTACACCGGCAAGGCGCGCGGCCCGCCAGCGGCGCTCGCCGGCGATCAGCTCGTAGCCGTCGGTCAGCCGGCGAACGAGGACGGGCTGCAACAGACCATGCAGGCGAATCGAGTCGGCCAGCTCACGCAGTGGCTCAGCAGGAAACTGGCGGCGCGTCTGCTCCGGAGAGGGCTTGATCTGGTCCACGTCGATGTACTGCGGCAGACCGGCATCATGGCCTTCCACACCCGGTGCTGTCGGGATCAGCGACTGCAGGCCTCGCCCAAGGCCCCGGGCCCGCTGAGGGCTCACTGGTTCATGACCTCCTCAGCCAGCTGCCTGAAGGCCTGGGCGCCTCGGCAGGTGGGGTCATAGACCGTGACAGGTTGGCCATGGCTGGAGGCCTCGCTCACCCGAACGTTGCGCGGGATCAGCGTCTGGTAGAGCTTGTCCGGGTAGGCGCGCCGTACCTCGTTCAGAACGTCCCACGACAGCGTTGTGCGCGCGTCGAACTGTGTGACGACGATGCCGGCTATCTCGAGCTTCGGATTCAGGTTCATGCGGACGAGCTGCAGCGTGTACATCAGGTGGGCAAGCCCTTCCAGGGCGAAGTATTCGGCCTGCAGGGGCACGAGCGCCTGATCGGCCGCGGTCAGTCCATTGAGGGTGAGCAGGCCGAGCGACGGTGGGCAGTCGATCAGGACGTAGCCGAAGCCGCCGGTCAGCGCGCTCAATGCGCGTCGGAGCCGGCCCTCGCGCTCGTCTTCGGTGACGAGCTCGATCTCGGCACCCGCCAGCGCCACCTGCGAGGGCACCACGTGAAGCCCAGGAACGGAGGTGGTGGTCGCCACCTCGTCGATGCTGGCTTCGCCTGAAAGCAGGTGGTACACCGTAAGACGGGCGCGCGAAGGATCGATCCCCAGCCCGCTCGTGCTGTTCGACTGAGGGTCGAGGTCGATCACCAGCACCTGTGCGCCTCGCTCGGCCAGAGCCGCCCCGAGGTTCATGACCGTCGTCGTCTTACCGACGCCCCCCTTCTGGTTGGCGACCGCGATGATCCGGTGCTGAGATATCAACATATTGGGGGTTACCTGGGGAAAATCGACCACATGTGGTGCCATGGCTCTGGTCTCGATTCTATGCCGCGGTACGCAATTTGCCTAGCTTGCCTGTAAAGAAGGCCATCAGGCCGGCCAGCACGAGAGCGATCTCGACCCCCACCGCGGGTAGCAGCCAGGCGCCACTCACGGTGACTCCGACCAGGGTGTTGTATGCAACATGGCAGATGGTAGACGTGGTCGTGTTCGCAAACCGGCGGAGCAGTCCCAGGCCGATGGCCAGGATGAAGACGGCGACCGAGTCGAGCGAGAGGCCGTACTGAGTGTGAATGGCGGCGAAGACGAGTGAAGTCCACAACACGCCGAGGCGCGGCTGCATAGCACCCCGGAACAGGACTTCCTCGCAGATGCCGCGGAGAGGGCGATCGTCGCGATCCCCAGTGGGTCGCCGAGCTGGCCGAACAGACGCTGGTTGGCTGCGTCGACCTTGCCGGCCAGGCCCGGCGTGAGCAGGTGGCTGAGCACGTCCACGCCGTTGCCGAAGGCGTAAAAGACGCCGGCCGCCGCCAGGGCCAGGAGCAGCTGCCAGCGGGTTGGCCGCGTCAGGCCCAGGCGGTCGAGAGCCTGCCCGGGCGAACGGCGGAAGAACAGCCCGACCCCGAGAACCGCGGCGAGCAGGAACGGGACCTCCTGAGCCACGAGGTCGATAGGCCCGAGTGCCACGCCCGAGCCGGCTTCCTGCGCAAGCAGGTCGGCGGAGGCCTGACTGGCGAACTGGCTGCCGAGGAGAACCAGCGACAGCACGAGCGCTGTGGCGTCCATCGCGCTGCTCGGGTCGATTGGCAGGGTTCGTGCGATGGCCGCACGGGTTGGATAGAGGAGGAGAGAGGCGGCCGCCAGCCCTGTGACGACGAAAATCAGGGCGGCTGTCGGGCGGCGCATTGTTAAGAGGCCGAGTGTCACGCTCGATGCGGGAACGACTGCGAGGAGCAGCCAGAAGGCGCTGCGCAGCCTGGCCACCGCCGCCGGGTTCCAGCTCGCAGGTGGCCGTTCAGGCAGGTTGGCGGCCGCGATCAGCGGCAGCGGGAGCAGCAGGATGGCAACCTGGTCCCAAGCCACGAGAAGATGTTCCACGTTTTACAAATCGCGTGCCGTTGAGTCTGTGCTCGAACCCTCCGACTCTCCGTCTGAAGCAGGCTCAGTCGGAAGCGCTGGCTGGGGGTGCGTTGGCTCAGGAACTGAGCGCCTCGACGGCTCGACCTGGAGGGCGGCGCCGTTTTGAGCGACCACGCGGACCGTGTGGCCGGATGCAATCGGTCCGGAGACGCTGACCGCTCGCCAGGTCGCCCCGGCGACGAAGACCTGGCCGCTGGGGGTAAGGGGCCCGCGGGCCTCCCCTATGGCGCCGACCAGGTTCAGGCTTGAAGAGGAAGTCTGGGTGCTGCGGACCTTGACCGCCTTTCTCAGAACAAGGACCACACCGAGCCCGGCGCCAGCTGTGGCGCCCACGATCAACCGCCAGTCGATGCCAACGTCCACAGCGCTCGTGTTCAGGAGAAAGGCAGAGCCCAGCAACAGGGAGGTCAGGCCGCCCACGGTCAGGACACCGTGGGTAGGCGCCTTGACATCGGCCAGGAAGAGAAGGAACGCGAAGCCGATCAGCAGGATCCCGCCAAGGTTGACGGGCAGGCTCGTGAGTGCGACCAGGGCCAGGATGGCGCTGATGCCACCGACCACGCCAGGAAGAATCGCACCTGGGCTGCTTACTTCCGCGATCAGGCCAAAAGCCGCAACGAGCATGAGCAGGTACGCGACGTTGGGATCGATCAGGACCTGGAGCGCGCGCAGGAAGATGGACATCTGGTCCTCGACGATCGTTGCCCCGCTCGTATGGAACGTGAGGTCGTGGACCGCCGGCCTCAGTGCGGTGCGCCCATCGAGCCAGGTGAGCAGCTCCGACAGCGTGGCCGGCTCGACGTTAGCTACCCGGATCCTGGCGGCCTCGTCGGCACCTATGTTGAGGCTCTCTCGGACCGCCTGCTCACACCAGTCCGCGTTGCGATCGTGGAGTGCGGCCAGGTTGCGGATCCTCGCGACAGCGTCGTTGAGCACTTTTCGACCCAGGTCACCGCCGATATCTCCACCGCTTCCGGTGACAGGATGAGCCGAGCCGATGTTCGTACCAGGCGCCATGGCCACGAAGTCGGCGGCCTGGGCGACGAAGAGGCCGGCCGAGGCCGCCCGAGCGCCGGTCGGCGCCACGTACACCGCCACTGGCACCGGCGCGTTGAGGAGCGTGGTCACTATCTCGTCCATCGCAGCCGACAGCCCACCCGGCGTGTTGATCATGATCACGAGTGCACCTGCGCGATCGGAGCTGGCCCTCGTGACGGCGGCCGAGACGTAGCCGGAGGTGACCGCGTTGATCTCCCCCTCCAGGCTGATGACGTGCACTCTGGGGGCGTCCGCCGCGGCGTTCCCGAGCGACGAGACCAGGAGCAGCAGCGCGCTGCAGAGCGCGAACCCAACCAGCGTCAGCCGCGGTGTAAAACGTGGAACATTCAGCCGCTCACGGCCGGACATACATGTCGCCAACGGCTCTTCCTCAGCTTTACTCCAGCCGGCCGCGTCCGCCGCCGCCAGGCCCCCGGCGGAGTATACGGAGCCTCTCGGTGTGTGCCGGCCCTGGGCCGGGGTCCCCGCGAAATCGAAGATTTCGTGGGGTGGAGACTCGGGGCCCGCGAAGCCTGCTTCGTGGGGTTGAGGGCGTTCGAGATCCGTCGACACTTCCTCGACAGCCTCCTACAATTACGCGCGAAGTCACCCCTACCAAAGCCGGATGCCGGCAAGCAGGGGTCCGACGAACGACTTGTGGAGGACCTTGCTGAGGCGGCCGGCCGCGCCCACCATCCGCCTCCTGCAGAGCTCAGGCGTCTCCTGAAGGCGTCGGGTCTCGGCGACCCCCAAGCACGGGATGCGCTCACCCGCGCGCACCTCGACTGGGTGATGGTTGCCGCCAGGGAACGCACCGACCGGGGCCTCAGCGTTGCAGATCTGTTCCAGGAAGGCACGATCGGCCTGCTGGAGGCGATAGATCAATTTCCTTCCAGTGATCGTGACGACTTCGAGGCGTTCGCCCGTGAACGGGTGGCTGCGCGCATGGACCGCGCTCTTGGAGACGAGGAAAGGGTTGTCAACGAGGGTCGGATGCTCGTCCAGGCCGCTGAGGACTATGTGCGTGCGGAGGACACGGTCCGCAGCGAGCTCGGCCGAACAGCATCCGACGAGGAGCTCGCCAGGAAGTTGCAGTGGCCGGTCAGTCGCACGAAGGAGATCGGACAGATCGTCGCGGACGCTCGGCGCCGCCACGACGAGGAGCTTCTCGAGTATCTCGAGCCGGAGGACATCGACCTCGAGACGGTGATAGAGCACCGACCGGCAGGAGATACGCCGGCAAGCAATGGGCGGTAGGCGGACCCCCCTCTATCAGAGGCACGTCGCTGCCCGCGCCCGTCTGGTCGACTTCGCGGGCTGGGACATGCCGCAGCAATACACGAGTGTGAAGGAGGAACAGGAGGCGGTGCGTACCGCCGCCGGCCTGTTCGACGTGAGCCACATGGGTCGCTACGAGATCCGTGGCCCGGCTGCGGACGAGTTCCTGCAAGGCCTGGTGACCAATGACCTTGGTCGCCTCAGACTCGACCAGGCCCAGTACAACCTGCTCTGCCTGCCGGATGGAGGCATTGTCGACGACCTGGTCGTCTATCGCCGTCCCGGCGGCTGGTGGCTCGTCGTCAATGCGGCCAACCGGGAAAAGGACATGGCCTGGCTACGCCGGCACGAGCGACCAGGAATGGAGATCGTGGATCACAGCAGCGACGTGAGCCTCGTGGCTTTGCAAGGCCCCAAGGCCGCCGATATGCTGCCCGTCGAGGGCATCGACCTCACGGCCGTGTCTTCTTTCGGCGTCGGCGCCGCCCGGGTCGCCGGCGTTCTATCGGTCATAGCGAGGACTGGATACACCGGTGAGGACGGCTTCGAGCTGTTCGTGCCCACAAGCCACGTGGCGGCCGTTTGGGACGCGCTCGTCGAGGTGGGGGCCACACCCTGCGGGCTGGCTGCTCGCGATGTCTGCCGGCTGGAAGCGGGCCTGCGCCTGTATGGCAGCGACATGGACCAGGACACGAACCCTTACGAAGCGGGCCTGGGCTGGACCGTGAAGCTCGACAAGGGCGAGTTCGTGGGCCGGCACGCCCTCGAGCGGATCAAGGCGGACGGCCCGCGGCGACAGCTGGTGGGGCTCGGGGGGAGCGATCGGACGATCCCACGACACGGGTCGGCGGTCAGTCTCGGCGCGTCGGTGATCGGTACAGTGACCAGCGGCACGTATTCGTTCTGGCTTCGGAGGGGGATTGCCATGGCGATGATCGACGCCGGCTCAGCGTCGGTGGGCACGACGCTCAGCGTCGAAGCGCGGAACGGGACAGGGCGAGCTGAAGTGGTGACCATGCCGTTTTACCGGGGCTCGGCTCGCCGGGCCGTTCGGCCCATAGGGTAGGAGGGAACTGCGTGGCGGAGCGCTACTACACCGAGACCCACGAGTGGGTTACCGTCGATGACAGCGTGGCGACCATCGGGATCACTGACTATGCCCAGGCTCAGCTCGGTGACGTCGTGTTCCTGGAACTGCCGCGGGTCGGAAAGCTCCTGGAGGCGGGTGACTCGTTCGGCGTCATCGAGACCGTCAAGGCGGCGTCTGACCTGTACTCGCCGGTGGCAGGGACCGTTACCGAGGTCAATGAGATCCTGAACGCCAATCCGGAGCTTGTGAACCGTGACCCTTTTGGCGAAGGCTGGCTGATCAAGGTCAATCTGAACGGAGACTTGGGCCAGGGACTGCTGGACGACGCGGGCTACCGATCGCTGACGGAAGGCCAGGTCCACTAGATGCCATACCTGGTTCACGCCGCCGACGACCGGCAGCGGATGCTGGATGCGGTCGGCGTCAGATCGGTCGACGACCTGCTGGTCGACGTCCCGGAGAGCATTCGCAGCCGGGGGCTCGACCTGCCCGATGGACTTTCTGAACAGGAGACGATGGCCCGCGTACGCGAGCTGGCCGGCCGCAACCGGGTCTTCGAGGACCGCCTCTGTTTTCGTGGCGGCGGTGTGTACCGACGCTTCATCCCGGCGGCGGTTTCAGCGGTCATCTCCAAGCCCGAGTTCTACACGGCCTACACCCCCTACCAGCCGGAGGCCAGCCAGGGCACTCTGCAAGCCATCTTCGAGTTCCAAACGCTGATCGCCGAGCTCACGGGCATGGATGTGGCCAACGCCTCGCTGTACGACGGCGCGACCGCCCTTGCCGAGGCCGCGATGATGGCGGCCGTCCAAACGGGCCGTGAGAAGCTGGTCGTGACCGGGTACCTGCATCCCGAATACCTCGAGGTGCTGCGCTGCTACGGCGAGGGCCGCGGCCTTGAAGTGCAGATCGGTCTCGACCAGCTGGACGCCGACACGGCGGCGGTGCTGTTCCAGCAGCCCAACTTTCTGGGGCTCCTCGAGGATGCCTCTGCAGTCACCGAACTGGCCCACCGGCACGGCGCCCTGAGTGTCGCCTGCGTCGACCCCATCAGCCTTGGGCTCGTCACCGCTCCGGGAGAGTACGGTGCCGACATCGCCGTCGGTGAGGGCCAGCAGCTTGGGCTGCCGCCCAGCTTCGGTGGCCCGCACGTCGGCTTCATCGCCTGCCGCCGCGCCTTGATGCGCAGGTTGCCGGGCCGCCTGGTGGGCGCGACGGCCGACGCCGGCGGTCGCCGCGGCTTCGTGCTCACGTTGACGGCGCGCGAGCAGCACATAAGGCGGGCCAAGGCGACCTCGAATATCTGCACAAATCACTCCCTTTGCGCTCTGGCAGCCAGCGTCTACCTGACCTATATGGGGCCGGAGGGTCTGCGGCACATCGCGGAGGTCAGCTATGAGCGGGCACACGCGCTGGCCGAGCGCCTGGTAGCGATCCCTGGCATGGAGCTCGCCTTTCCCGATCGGCACTTCCTGAACGAGTTCCCCGTGCGGATGTTCCACGTGGAACAATCGCTGGCGGACCTTCGTGATGTGGGGATCCTGGGCGGGCTTCCGGTGGGCCAGTGGTATCCGGAGCTCGATGATGTGGTCGTCTTCTGTTGCACCGAGGTCAACGACCCCAAAGCCATCGCGACCGCGGTCGAGGTCCTGAGCAGGACGGCCCCTGGCACTCCGACACCAGGCATCCCGACCCTGGCCGCCCATGCCGCTCCGCTCCCGGGAGGAGGGCGGTCTAGCGTGCGGGGAGCATCCGCTGAGGTGCGGGGTTGACGGAACCGCTGAGCTTTGAGCTGAGCCGGGCTTCGGTGCCGGCACCTCGCCTTCCAGGATCGGGTGTCCAGACGAGTGCGCAGCTTCCGAGCGAGCTCCGTCGACGCCGCCCACCGGCGCTTCCCCGCCTCAGCGAGCCCGAGATCATGCGCCACTACAGTCGCCTGGCGTCGTTGAACTACTCCATCAGCGAGCAGTTCTACCCCCTGGGGAGCTGCACGATGAAGTACAACCCGGTCGCCAACGAGGAGGCGGCCCGGCTCGAGGGCTTCGCGGCCCTGCACCCCTATCAGGACGAAGACACCGTGCAGGGCGCTCTCGAGCTGATGTGGCGGCTCGAGCAGGCCCTCACCGAGATCGTCGGCGTGGACAGGATCACCCTGCAGCCGGCCGCAGGTGCCCACGGCGAGTGGACCGCGCTCCGCATGATCCAGGCCTACCACCGTTCCCGCGGTGAAGAGCGGACAGAGGTAATCGTCCCCGACTCCGCTCACGGCACCAACCCGGCCAGCGCCGCACTCGCCGGCTTCGACGTGGTGGAAGTGCGCTCGGGTGCTGACGGCAGGGTCGACGTGGCCGACCTCGAAGCCAAGCTCTCCACCCGGGTGGCTGCGCTCATGCTGACCAACCCGAACACGCTGGGCCTTTTCGAGCTGCAGATCCTGGAGATGGCCGAGATGGTCCACGCGACTGGAGCCAAGCTCTACTACGACGGCGCCAATCTGAACGCGCTCATGGGAATCTGCCGCCCCGGCGACATGGGCTTCGACGCCGTCCACCTCAATCTGCACAAGACCTTCACCACCCCCCATGGCGGCGGCGGTCCGGGCGCAGGCCCAGTCGGTGTCAAGGCCGACCTGGTCCCGTTCCTGCCGCGACCGACGGTGGAGCGTGAGAACGGCCGCTTCCGGCTCGATTACGAGCGGCCGCGGTCAATCGGCCGGGTACGCAGCTTCTATGGCAACTTCGGCATGCTGGTTCGCGCCTTCACCTACATCCTGGCGATGGGCGGCGACGGCCTGACCCAGGCGTCGAAGGACGCCGTGCTGGCGGCCAATTACGTCCGCGAGGCCCTCGACGGGTTGCTGGAGGTGCCTCATCGCGGTCCGTGTATGCACGAGTTCGTGGCTTCGGCTCGGAATCTGGGCGCCGACGGTGTCAAGGCGGTGGACGTCGCCAAGGGCTTGCTGGAGCGGGGCTTCTATGCTCCGACCGTCTACTTCCCGCTGATCGTGCCCG
>Ga0126381_100009616_pt1 | contig 10855 bp, 6 predicted proteins | sample PanSoiMetPlot_28_FD_96465 | JGI IMG/M metagenome (GOLD analysis project Ga0126381, IMG submission 96465) | Tropical forest soil microbial communities from Panama - MetaG Plot_28 | ecosystem: Environmental > Terrestrial > Soil > Tropical forest > Bulk soil | place: Panama | collected 2016-02-17
GAGGTGGACCATCTTCGAGAAGCCGAGTTCGTACGGAGAAAACTTCTGTGAAGGAATTAACGCCTTCTTCGAACTGGTGTAGTCAACTTCGATGAGCAGCAGTCCAGCCTCGACCCTGGCGACATCGAGTGCCAGCATGCCAGCGGCGTGCAGATCGAATTGTTTCCCCTTTTCGGCGAGTGCGTCCCAGACTTTGACCGCATCTTTCCAAGGGATCCAGATTTCATAGCCCAGATCGCCGGTATAACCGGTACGGGAAATGTCGACGGGGACTCCCGCAATTTTGCCCTTTGTAACGCGGAAATATCTGAGGTTGCTGATATCAGCGTCGGCCGCCGCTTTCAGCAACTTGGCGGAAGTCGGTCCCTGCAGGGCAAGGGCGGCCACTTTCTCGGAGATGTCTTCGATCTGCACATCCATGTTCAGACCGTTTTGACGGAACCAGCGCAAGCTCGGATCGGCGGCCGTCCAGCGGTAAACATTTTCTTCGAGCCGCGAGATAGTGCCATCGTCGATGACCTTGCCGTCTTCATCGCACCAGCAGCAGTAAATCACCTGGCCGACTTTCACCTTCTTGATGTCACGCGTAATAACGCGGTTTACGAGGCGGGTCGCGTCCCGGCCGGTGATCAGATATTTGTAAAGCGGCGAAATATCTATGAGCGCACAGGCATTGCGGATGGCGTTGTACTCATGCTCGTGGTGCACCTCATACACGCTGACGGTGTAATAGCCCGACCATTCGCGGTAGTTCAGGCTGTGGCAAAGGGGAAAGGTTCGGTCGTGAAAGGCGGTTCCGATGGGCAAAGTGATTTCCTCGCTACGATTTCGATCGCCGAATTCGGATTATATGCAGACGCGAGTGCGCGCCGCAAATTTCGCAGCGTCATGACTGCCAGTCAGTGACGTCAGAAATCCTGCAGACAAAACGCGGCGTTCCCGGTAGAATGCCCATTCGACTTCCGGTCATCGATGCGCGCCATTCTTCCATCCTTGTGCAGCATTTTGAGAAGCTGGACGGTTCTGCCCAGCGGCCTCTGATCCGCGCTACACCTCCCTTCGCGGCGCGAGTATTATTGCGTTTCCGCACAATCTGAACGTCAGCAAGCTTAGGAGTTGAGAGCTCATGGCTGGTCCCAATTCATACGACGTCATCGTCATCGGCGCAGGACACAACGGCCTAGTGAACTCCGCGTATCTCGCCCGTGCCGGCAAGAAGGTTTTGGTACTCGAGCGGCGGCACGTTCTCGGCGGCGCTGCCTGCACGGAGGAAATCGTTCCCGGATTCAAGTTCTCCGTTTGCTCATATGTGGTGTCCTTGCTGCGGCCGGAGATAATCCGCGACCTCGATCTTCCTCGGCATGGCCTGGAGATTCTTCCGCTCGACGGCACGTTCACGCCCATGCCGACTGGCGACTACTTGTGGCGCGTCAATGACCACGGCAAGACGCACCGCGAGATCGCCCGACACTCACGCCTTGACGCCGAAGCCTACGACGAGTTCGGCAAGGCGATGCAGGCCATGTGCCGTTTCGTGAAGCCAATCCTGAGCATGGTGCCGCCCGACCCGACCACGCTGAATCCGCGCGAACTGATGAAGCTGCTCTTTCTCGGACGCCGATTCCAGGGCATGTCGAGCTACGACAAATACAACCAGGTCCAACTCATGACCATGTCAGCCATTGATTTTCTGGATCAGTGGTTCGAAACCGATGTCCTCAAGGCAACGATGTCGGCCTCCGGCATCATTGGGACTTTTCTTGGTGTGCGCTCTCCGGGAACCGCCTACGTACTGCTGCATCACTATATGGGTGAGATCGATGGAGCATTCCGCGCTTGGGGATTCGCCCGCGGCGGGACCGGCGCGATTTCGAATGCGATCGCCGATGCAGCCCGCGAAGCCGGAGTCGAGATTCGCGCGAAGGCAGGCATTTCCCAGATCATCGTGAAGAACGGCAAGGCGAAAGGCGTGGTTCTCTCGAACGGGGATGAAATCTACGCTGATGTCATTTCATCCAGCGTCGATCCGCGCTTGACCTTCACCAAGTTCATCGAGTCACGGCATCTTCCTGGAGATTTTCTGGAAGAAGTCAAGCGCTATAAATTCCGCGGCTCGTCGGGCAAAGTAAACATTGCCCTCGACGCGTTGCCGGACTTCAAGTGCATGCCCGGTCCCGGCGCTCATTTGCGCGGTGCGATTTCGATTTCACCTTCTGTCGAGTATATGGAGAAGGCCTACGACGAGGCCAAATACGGACATTTTTCGAGGCGGCCGTACATCGACATGGTGATTCCGTCGCTCACCGATCCTTCGGTCGCGCCGCCGGGCAAACACGTGATGTCGTGCTTCGTGCAATACGCACCGTACAAGCTCGCGCCGGGCCTCAACTGGGATACCGAAAAAGAAGCCTTCGGTAACACCGTTATCGACACAGTCTCCGAATACGCGCCCAATCTGAAAGACATCATCATCGACAAGATGGTCGTTACTCCGCTCGACCTTGAGCGCGAGTGGGGGCTGAGCGAGGGCAACATCTTTCAGGGCGAACTTTCGCTCGAGCAACTCTTCTTTCTGCGGCCCGTTCCGGGATGGGCGCAGTACCGGACGCCGATCAAGAACCTGTACATGTGCGGGTCAGCGACGCACCCCGGTGGAGGGATCATGGGCGCTAACGGCCGGCTCGCGGCGATGGAGATTCTGAAAGACGTCAAGGGGGCTGCCTAGCCATGGGGGGAAACAACCAACGCGATGTCGTCATCATCGGCGGCGGCCACAACGGGCTGGTCACCGCGTTCTATCTTGCCAAGGCCGGCTTCAAACCCCTCGTGCTCGAACGCAATGCCCAGGTCGGCGGCGCGGCTGTAACCGACGAGTTTCATCCTGGATTTCGTTGTTCGACACTTGCGCACTCTGCAGGACCTATGCGAGCCGATATCGTGCGTGACATGGAACTCGAGAAACACGGCGTCGTTTTCGTGACTCCCGACATTTGCGTGACAGCCCTCTCGCCCGACGGACGTGCGCTGTCGCTGTATCAGGATGCGGATCGTTCGTCTCAGGAAATCGCGGCATTCTCGCAGAAAGATGCGGCGAAGTATCCCGAGTTTGGACAATCGCTGGGAAAGATCAGCAGGGTGATTGCCGAGGCGCTCGCGACTACTCCGCCCGACATTGACAATCCGAGCGGCGGCGATTTATGGAGCATGCTCAAGACGGGTCGCGCGATTCGAAAGCTCGGCAAGAAAGACATGTTCCGTCTGCTGCGCTGGGGACCGATGGCGGTGGCCGATCTGGCGGCAGAGTATTTCGAGACTGAACTTTTGAGGGCAGTTGTCGCGGCGCGCGGCGTCTTTGGAACATTTCTCGGTCCGTGGTCCGCGGGCAGCGCGCTAGTGCTGCTGATCCGTGCCGCGGCCGACCACTTCCCTGCCGGCTCCGCGCACATGGCTCTCGGCGGAATGGGAGCGGTCACCCAGGCTATGGCCACTGCGGCAAAAGCAGCCGGTGCAGAAATCCGCACGGGCGCTGAGGTAATCGAGATTCACGTGCAGAATGGCGCGGCTCAAAGCGTGCTGCTCTCAACTGGAGAAGAAATTCATGCCAATGCGGTCGTCTCGAATGCGGATCCCAAGCGAACGCTGCTCAAGCTGACGGATCCGGTGCATTTATCGCCGGATTTTGTGCAGAAGCTACAGCACTACCGTGGAAACGGGACCGTGGCCAAAGTCAATCTCGCCCTCTCGGCGCTACCGAAGTTCACGGCATTCAAGAACGGCGACTCGACCGCCCTGCGCGGACGAATTCATATTGGATACGAGATCGACTATCTTGAGCGCGCGTTTGACGAATCGAAGTACGGCAACTTTTCGCGCCAGCCGTATCTTGAAGCGACGATCCCGACCTTGACCGACCCCAGCCTTGCTCCAGAGGGCAAGCATGTGATGTCGATTTACATGCAGTACGCGCCCTACAAACTCAAAGGCGATTGGGAGGAGCAACGCAAGGCCCTCGGTCAGACCGTGGTGCAGACGTTGGCACGGTATGCCCCGAATCTGCCGGAACTGATCCTGACGCATCAGATCATCACTCCGCACGATCTGGAAGACAAATATGGCCTGACCGGGGGCCAGATCTTCCACGGCGAGTTAGCACTCGACCAGTTTTTCACCATGCGTCCGCTGCTGGATTGGGCGCGCTATCGCACGCCCATCGACAACCTCTTTCTTTGCGGCAGCGGCACTCACCCCGGCGCCGGATTGACGGGCGGGTCGGGAGCGAACGCCGCGCGCGAGATCGCAAGAGAACTCAAGAAATAGTTGCACGGCGCCCTGAGACGTAGGAAGCTAACGTCTCTATCAGCAATTCGTAGAGACCTTGCTTGCAACGTCTCTCTAACCAAGAGAACGGCGTCATACGGAATGAAGACCTCCGCGATCCTACTGATTTCCTGTCCCGACCGCAAGGGCGAAGTCGCGACCATCGCCGACTTCGTCTATCGCCACGGCGGTAACATCCTGCACGCCGATGAGCACGGCGACACCGAATCCGGGCTCTTCCTGATGCGTGTTGAGTTCGATCCCAAGGATTTCGACATCGATCTAGGCGAGTTTGGCAGACACTTCTCCCCGGTTGCGGACGCATTTGAAATGAAATGGCGACTCGCGCAATCGTCGCATCGGCCGCGCATGATCATTTTCGTTTCGAAATATGATCATTGCCTCGTCGATCTGCTCTATCGCCATCAGAGCGGCGAACTCGCCTGCGAGATCCCGTTGATCATCTCGAACCATTCGGACAACCAGGCCGTTGCCGATTTCTATAAGATCCCCTATGTCGTCGTCTCCGTTTCCAAGGAAAACAGGACCGCGGCAGAGGCCCACATTCAGGCGCTGATCGACGAGCATAAGCCTGATTTCATGGTCCTGGCGCGCTACATGCAGATTCTGTCAAACGAATTCGTCAATCGCTACTCAGGGTGCATCATTAACATTCATCATTCGTTTCTGCCGGCGTTTGTGGGCGCGCGTCCATATCATCAGGCATTTGAGCGCGGTGTAAAACTCATCGGCGCGACCAGCCACTACGTCACCGACGTGCTCGACGACGGGCCGATCATCGAACAAGACGTCGTTCGGGTCTCCCATCGCGATACGGTGGAAGATCTCATCCGCAAGGGACGGGACCTCGAGAAGGTTGTGCTGTCGCGCGCGGTGCGGTCCCATGTGGAAAACCGCGTCCTGGTGTACGGGAATAAGACCGTGGTGTTTTAGGAGCAGATTCACACCCTCGTCGTCCTGAGGGCGGCGAAGCCGGCGCGAGAGACCGCAGGGGAGGCAGCAGCAGGGATGCCGTCGTGAGGAACACCCGCGCTGCAGACAGAGTGACTGCTCCGGCCCATCTGGGTCATAACCACCAACTCTCGTACGGTCCTTCACCCGGCTTGGCGCCGGGGTTCAAGATGACAATTCATCAAGACCGCCGCAGACGTCCATGTACCTCCGGATTTCGAATTGTCTTTGAAAACCCCACTCCAGTAGTAACTTGCACCGTTAGTAACCTTTCGGCTCTACTTGAACATGAGTAGAGTTTTAAACGGAACTCTTGTGCTCTCGAGGGGATTTTGGCCGAAGATCTTCGGTTTGAATTAGCCATTTTGGCGACAGTCCAGGGCTTATATCAGAAGCTCCTGCGAGATACACTTGGCGGCGAAGTGCCCATTCCAAGCGGTCTCGACGAGGATGCCCTGCGCCATTCCGAGCGCGAGTTACCGAATACTCTTTCGCGGATGTACCGCTGGCTGCACCTGCTCGACATGGCGATCACGCCCGCGATGCTGCGGCAGGCGCTCACTCCCGACACAGATTCGGAAGTCGCTGAGGCGCTGCTGCGATACTTTGTGCGGCGGCGCGAAGCCAGCGATGTCAATCGCGACAAAACTGATGTCGTCGCAACCTTTTTGTACCGCCATCCGCGCGTGCCCGGTCAGTGGGAGCAGAGCGGCTATGGGCTCGATGGTGCGCTGCCACTATCGCCGTTTGAAATTGCGCTGATCGAAATCCTGGCCGACACAGATGTGCCTTCGCTTCCCGAGGAGCACGTCCAACTCCTGCGGCGCTTTGATCCATTTCTTGCGGACGTCTCGCGATTCCGGGATTTCAACGCGCTGATCGACTCTGGCATGATTGCCCGGGTCCGCGAACTGAAGCAATGGCTGGATTCTTCGTTCTATCACCCTGGGGTACTGGCGACCATTGCCGCCTATAACGCAACGTTCGGGAAAAAGTTTGACGAACTCTTCGACAAAGCGCTGAACGAAATCAAGACCTTCGGCCAGGCGCTCGAGGAAATGGGCGGAACGATTCTGACTACCGTCGACGGAGTGGAAGTCACTGTAGAGCACGTGGCAGCGATCCAAGGCGAGCAACTCCTGCAGGCCGATTACGGCAGCACGCTCGAGAAATTCCGGCGGGTTTCGAAACTGAAGAAGGAACTCGACCGGCGCCCGCCGATCCGGCGTTCGCTGATCACCCCGGCAGCGCAGGCCTCCAAGAGCAAAAGCAACGGCGGAGCTGCAGCGGCGCCAAAAGCTGCGAAAGCCGCGGCCGCGAAGGCCTCAGCGGCACCCCAGGTATTCCAGCCGCCGACCATCACAGCACAACAACTATCTGCAGAGGAAACCAAGCTTCGGCGCGTCGAGGAATCGATCCGCGTGTTCGTGCGCGTTGCCGACCCGAAATACCGGCAGGTCGTGCCGATGCGTTTCTTCAACCTGACTTTGACCGTACCGGAAGCCGATGCCTATAGCGCAGCATACCTTGAAGAAAAGAGTCTGCGCGCCGATGTGGCTCGCACCCTGATCCGACTGGTTTCGATCTCAGCACGCCTCAGCACCGAACTCGAAGAGCTCAAGCGCAGCCAGAAGATGTCGTCTATCTGGAAGCTGCACGCTGATTCCATCGTCGTCCTGCTCGACATGGCGAGCGCTTCCACCGAAGATGCCGGCAGCGTCGCCAAGTCTTCCGAGCAAGGCGGATCGGACCCGGCGGCGAAATCCCTTCACGAATCGGTGAAGAAGCTCCGCACCCAGTCGGATGTTGCCGTGAAGACCCTCGCGAACGTGAGCTAAATCACCTCCGCTCTTCGAATATTCAAGTTTTCGGACGGTTGCGGCGAATACATAGCCGTGCTCGTGCTAACGCTGGAAAAGGGCTGGTTACGGATGTAATCGAACCCCATTCAGGCGTCTGGTATCCATAGAGTATGCGTCGCCTCGCGCTATCGAACGTGCTCGGCACACAAAGAAAAAGACGGGCGATTGATCGCCCGCCTTGCTTGGCTCCGAGCTCGGGACTCCGGACTAGTTTATATCGAACTGTTCCTGATGCACCGCCGGATCGCTCTTCACGATGATGGTCCGCTTGGTGAGCTCCTCCATCTCGTTCAGCAGGCGCGCATTGTTCGACTTGAGTTCCTTCGCGACATCCGGATGCACGCGCAGCATGACATCTTCGTGCTCCAGGTGCTTCGCGATCTTGCGCATCTCGACGTAGATTTCGTTGCACACCGTCGTCACTGATTTCACGTAACCGGTGGCCTGACAATACGGGCAGGGCGCGCCAATCGTGCGCTCCAGTGATTGCTTGACGCGTTTGCGGGTAATCGCGACCAATCCAAAATCGTTGAACTGCAGCGTCTTTGACGGTGCGCGGTCGTGACGAAGTTCTTCTTCCAAAGCCTGCATAACACGCTGCCGGTTGCGGCGCTCATCCATATCGATGAAGTCGATGATGATGATGCCGCCCAGGTCGCGCAGCCGGATCTGCCGCACGATTTCTTTGATGGCGTCGACGTTCGTCTTAACGATCGTATCTTCGAGCCGCTGCGTCTTGCCGACGTACTTGCCGGTGTTGATGTCGATCGCCACCAGCGCCTCGGTCTGGTTGATGACGATGTAGCCTCCGCTTTTCAGCCATACTTTCGACTTGAGCGCCTTGTTCATCTCTTCGGTGAGACCGAATTGATCGAATAGCGGCGTTTCTTTGGTGTAGAGCTTAACGCGCTTGACCATCCCCGGCTGGAAGCGGTTGAAGAAGCGGAGAATCCGTTCGTACTCTGACTCGGTATCGACCCAGATCACGTTGAAGTCCGACGTGACCTGATCGCGCAACACGCGTTCGACGACGTTGAGATCGTGGTAGATCAGAGCAGGAGGCTTCGAGTTCTCTGCCCGGTTCTTGATGTCCTGCCACAGGCCCTTGAGGAAGCGGATATCGGCGCGGAGTTCTTCTTCGCTCGCACTCTGAGCGGCCGTACGGACGATAAAGCCTCCGTGGCCATTCTCGCGCTCGCTGAGGATGATGCGCTTCAGACGCTGGCGCTCTTCCTCGGAAGAAATCTTACGCGAGACACCGGTGTGATTCACGGTCGGCATGTAAACCAGGAATCGGCCGGGCAATGCGATGTGGCTTGTGATGCGGGCGCCCTTCTTCCCGATCGGTTCCTTGGCAATCTGGACCAGAATCTCCTGCCCTTCCTTGAGTAGATCGCTGATAAGCGGCACGGGCGCCGACTCACGGCGACGGAAGCGCCGACCACCACCGCGGCGTCCACCGCGGCGTTCGTAGCCGCCGCGGTCATACCCGGAACGCTGGCGCTGGGAGCGCTGCGTATAACCTGCCGTTGCGGCCGGGGCGCGAACTTCGGCGCGAGCATCAACGGTGCCGTTGCCGCGAGCCTCGGCATCGAGCAGCGCTTCGGCTTGCGCCTGGGCCTCTTCCAGTTCCAGTTCTTCGCTGTCGTCTTCGGATTCGGGGGCGTTCGCCGCGGCCGTGTCTACCTCGCCCGATTCCGCGATCGACGCCATGTGAATTTCGGAGACCGTATCGCGAGCATCACCATTCAGGTGCCCACCGGCGGCCTGAGTTTCCTCTTCGAATTCGTCGTAGCTATCATCGGACGAGGCCTGATAGTGAAGCGTGTCGGCCTCTTCATCGTCAATTGTTTCTTCTTCCATGGTGCCGGGAGCGGCGAAAACGGGTGTTTGCCCTTCGTGGGTCGTCTGTGGAGGCTCCTCGACATGCGCGGGCATCGAAGCCGGAGCTTCCGCTTCGTGCTCGACTTCTTCGGTGATTTCTTCTTCGACTCGTGTTTCCCCCGGCCATCCGAGTGAGGGCAGGCCCGGTTCTTCGGGACGCCGGAATTCCTGATTCCACTCGGCTGAAGTCGAGGCCGACTCAACCGGCTCCTCTTGCGCAGGCCGGACGTCTTCGTGCTGCTCGTGCAGAGGCTCAGCCACTGCTTCGGTCGACGCAAAGATCGGCTCATCCTCGGGGAAGGTCGCAGCCAGTGGCGCCTCAGCTGCGGACGCAGTTTCGGTTGTGATCTGCGTGGCTGTTTCGAGGGGGTGTAATTCGGTCACTGCCGGCTGCTGCGAGTACCGCTGATATTTCGAGATCGATTCACCCGGCAGCAAAATCGGCTGATATCCAGCCGGAGGTCCCGAGGCTCGAGTGGGTGCGCTTTCTGCTGGGCGCGAGAAGCGCTGCTCGGAAGAGCGCTCGCCTCCACGATCCCCGCCGCGGTCAGATCCGCGATCGCGACGGCCCCCACGACGGCGACGGCGGCCACGCCATCCGCCGCGCTCTCGGCTCTGTGATTCATTCCCATTCGCGGGCTCAGCGCCTTCAGCGGCCGGGGTTGCCGGTTGGCTTTCGCTCAAGGCATCCGCTTCAAACGTTCCTTCCTCGGTATCGGCTGTTTGCTGAATCTCGCCGCTAGATGACTCTCCGTGCTCGGAAACGGGAGCTGCTGTCTCGGTCCGCGCCGGTTGTTGACGCATATCCTGGACGCCGCGATTTGCCGGCACAACGTCGGTCAGATCGTCATCGTGCTCCTCCAGTTCCATAAAGTCGGAGACGTAGAGAAATGCGTCGCGCTCCAGGCCGATATCGACGAATGCCGACTGCATACCTGGGAGCACGCGCGTGACGCGGCCTTTATAGATGGACCCCGCTAAGGTGTATTCATTCTCGCGCTCAAGATAAATTTCCGCGAGCAGATCGTCTTCCACCAAGCCCACTTTGGTTTCGTGCGGCGTGGAAGAAACAAATAGTTCTTTGTTCATGGACACTCCGTTCCCGCCAACCTATGCAAGCTAGGCGGGCTTCACCGGACAGTCAGAAGGAATGCGGGAGGATTGAGGATTGCGATGTTGCCCCGGGTAGGGATCGGCGTAGGCCTGGAAGGTTCTCTTCTGGCTGACTCCGCTGCAAAGACTTTTGGATCTTTAGCACGTATCGCGTTCGTTCCGCCGGGGTTGTGACCGCACTCTCAGACCCGTTTGGGTCGGGGGGCCGTTCCCTGCCCGGCTATGGCTTCAATCCTGCCCGGCCTTCTTCTGCACCCTTAACAGTGCAACCGGCCGGTAACTTGCCCTCTTTACGCGAGGGCGATCGATATTTTTTGGGGCTACGCCCCCGGACTCACCGGCAAAGCGCAGCTGCTGCATCCTGCCGTCTTCCCTGTGTTTTTACCGCCGTCCCTGAACCCGTGTGCCAAGCCGACTCACCCGGCTTGTTGGCTTCATTAACCTAGTTAACAAAGCGGCGCATCCGAACGTTCATTACCATCCCCAGCGCCAGGAACATGAACAACACGGAAGACCCACCGTAACTCATTAACGGCAGGGGTATTCCAGTGACCGGCATAAAACCGACCACCATGCCGACATTGACCAGGATATGGAAGCTAAGCACAGCGACCACACCCATCACCACGAACGTGCCAGCGCGGTCGGGCGCTGTTTGCGCGTTCTGGGTCAAACGCATCAGCACTATGAAGTATAACAGCAGAACC
>Ga0126381_100009617_pt1 | contig 10855 bp, 11 predicted proteins | sample PanSoiMetPlot_28_FD_96465 | JGI IMG/M metagenome (GOLD analysis project Ga0126381, IMG submission 96465) | Tropical forest soil microbial communities from Panama - MetaG Plot_28 | ecosystem: Environmental > Terrestrial > Soil > Tropical forest > Bulk soil | place: Panama | collected 2016-02-17
CGAAGCAATGATTCACGGGGTTGGTGAAGTCCCGCGTGTACTGGTCCACGCGAACCGGAAACGACGCCGAGTTATCCGGCGAAGTCGAGAGCGCGAACGGAGCCGGAGGAGCGTTCGACGCGACGTTATACCAGACCTTCGCGTCGAAATCGACGTGCCACACCGCCGCCGCGTAACCCGCCATGTCGTCGAGGACCTGACGGCAGGTTTTCCCCGCGTAATCGTAGCTTTGGATGTAGCCGTAGCACGCGCTCACGTTCGAAGTGTCGATATTCGGAGCCGCCGCGTGAAGGAGCGTTTGAATCAGGACTTGGTCCGTACACGGGAACGCGGGGCCGGAGTTGGGCAGACACACCGCGCGGTCGAGCCATGCCGCGTAATCGAGGCACGTCGCCGTGAATTGAACCCATCCGCCCGGAGCGTCCGTTTGAGCGTGATCGAGCTTATAGACCTGACCCTCGAAGAGCTTCGTCACGCCGTCGCGCCCGTCGAAAATCGTGACCGGCATCAGGTCCTCAATCGCGAACCCGTAGCGGTCCTCGTCGTAGTGGGCCGTGTCGTAGCGCGCGACGTATTCGCCCGCCTGAGCCGTGACGACGAGCGTCGCCGTCGTGATGACGCGCGAGGAGTCGTATTGAATCTTGGTCTTCTCGACGAGACAGTAACTCGTGGCATCGAACCCGCCGATGAGGACGATTATGTTCATCGCATCGAAGAGGCGACCATCTGGTCTGAAAGGTTCCGCGCGATTTGATTCCCGAGCGTGACCGCCGCGTCCTTCGTCGTGAGCGTCCCCGCGTTCACCGTGATGTTGGTCGTATTCTCCGCGCGCGCCGCTTGAGACGCCTTCGCTTGCTCCGCCGCGATTTGAGCCTGGGCCGCGAGGATATCGTTAATCGAGCCGCCGAGCGTCTGGCGCGCCGCGAGATTCGTCGCCGTATCCGCGCCCGCCGGTCCCGCGCCGCCCGGAGTTTTCGCCGCGCCTTCCGCCGCGCCGGGGCCGGAGGACACCTCCTGAATGATCCCCGCGAGCGAGTTCACGCCCGCTACTAATTGATCGATCTGCGGGCCGAGTCCGTTCGCTAGATAGTCGTGGAGCCATCCGCCGCCGCCGGTCTGCCCGATGAGCGTCCCCATGTCGTCGAGCAATTCGACCCAGGAATCATGAATCCACGAATCGAGGTCCATCAGTTTCGAGGTGTACTGGGCCGTGAGATTCGTCCACGTCTGAACGCCGCCGTCGCCGAGTCCCCCGATGAACATCGCCGTGAGCCGCGTATTCAGTTCGATGCTTTTTTCGATGTCCTGCGTGTGCATCCCCTGAATGAAATTCGCGACGCCGGAAATCGCCGAGACCGCGCCCGTCACGAGCGAGAAGCTGGACGCGAAGCTCCCGAGCGTCCCCGATATCGAACTCGCCGAGGTGGACACGCTCGACCCCGCGCTCCCCACTTCTCCGCCGAAATCGCCCGCCGTCCCGAGGTCCCCGCCTATCGCCGAGCCTTCCGCGCCCGCCTCGCCGGAGCCGACGCTCGCCGCTCCGCCGCCGCCGAGACCCGGAATCGAAATCCCGCCGCCGGAGGACGGCTTGAAGAGATTCGTCATCTGGTCGCCGATTCCCGAGAGCTTCGAGACGAGATTCGAGAGTTCGTTCGATATCAGGTCCGTGATGGCCTTTTTAAACGGCGCGATGAACCCGTCTATCATCGCCGTCGCGAGGTCCTGGCCGAGCTTAATCATCGTGTTTTGGAAGCTCTTCGGGTCCGTCACGAGGTCCTTGACCACATCGTCGAACGCGCCCGAAATCGCCTTGTGGACGCCGTCGTAAGTCGTCTGCCATTGGCTTACCGTCCACGTCAGATGTTGAGTGAGCGCCGTTTGCTGCTTGGAGTACTCGTTCGCCATCGCGTTGGTAATCCCGTTGGTTCCGGTCCCGCTCCCGAGAACGATGCAGTCATAAATCTGCTTGGTCGAATTGACCCACGCCTGTTGAATTTGCGTCGGGGACGCGACGCCGCTCGTCGCTATCGTGGTGAACGCCTGTTGCGCGTCCGTCTGAAGATTCGTAAGCTCCGTGGTCGAGGTGGTGTGGAGCGTTTTGAACGCGTCCGCGAGGTCCTTCTCGGTGTAGTTTTTGAGCGCGAGTTCCGCCGCCTGAATATTCGCTAGATCCGTCGCGCTCCCGGTGGACGTGGTCTGAAGCTGCGTCAAATAGTTTTGAGCCGCCGTGATTTCCGACTGCCAAAAATCCTGGCTCGTGATTTTCCCGTCCTTATACGCCTGAGCCATCGGGCCGTTGAGTTGGTCGATGTACTTCTGGGTCTGTTCGAGGAGCTTTTGCTCCGAGTTCCACACGTCGGTCTGCGTCGTGACGACCGTCGTCAGTCCGTCCTTATAGTCCTTCTCCGCCTGGGTGAGGAGCGCGACGCTCTTGGCGTACTGATTGGTCTTGTCCGTCGCGTCCTGAAGCGAAGTCAACCCGAGCGTTTTATACGCATCGTTCACGGTGTCGATGGACGCCTTGTGCTCGTTAATCGCCTTCGTCAAAAGGTCGATTTCCGTTTTCACGTCGCCGAGCGGCTGGCCGAGCGCGTCGAGCGCGTTCTTTTGAGCGACGAGGGCCGCAAGGTGGGCTTGCATCGTCGTGATCGTGTCGCCGCCTTCCGCCGCCTGAACCTTGTCCGCGTACTTTTGCATGTTCCCCGCCATGACTTCGAGGTCATTGGTCGAGGAGACGCCGAGCGAGTGATACGCCGTCGCGAGTTCCGCCGTGTTGTTATCGACCTGGGCGACCATCGCATCCGAGTACGTCTTTTGAGCCGCGAAGTACGCCTCCGCCGTCCCGGTCCCGCTTTCCATCGCCGTTTGAGCCGCCGCGACGGACGCCGTCGCCCTATCCGCGAGCGTCTGATAGTACTGGTCCGCCGTGAGCGTTCCGTCCGTGAACGCCTTCTTCACGTCCGAATTGAGGTAGTCCGCGAGGGCCTGGTGCTTTTTATAAATCCCGTCGAGCGCCGCGATATACGCCGGAGAGTTCTCGGGGATCGCGTTCATGCCGGTGGTGAGCTTGTCGAACGCCGCGTCCGCCGTCTCCGCCGCGCCCGCGAGCGACGTTTCGCTCGTCGCGCCTAGATCCTTCCACGCCTGAGCCGTCGCCGCCGCCTGAAGCGCGCTCGCCTTGAACGAATCCGAAATCGCGACGCCGTGCTGTTCGAGCTTCGTGAACGTGTCGGAGAGCGCCGCGCCGCTCTTATCCGTCACGTCGAATTGATCCTTGAACGACGCCGCGAGTTCCGGCGAGACCGCGAGAAGCTCCTGATACGCCTTATTCAGACCATCGATGACCGCCTTCTCCTCCGCCTGAGCCGCCTTCGCGTCCGCCTCCGCCTGTTTCGCCGCCGCGCTCGCCGCCTTCGCCGCCGCGCTCGCGACTTGGTCCGCCTGAGCCTGAGCGAGAGCCGCGTCCGTCGCCGCTTTCGACGACGCCGTCGCCTCGCTCGTGAGCGCCTTCTGAGCCGCCGCCGCGTCCGCCGCCGCCTGTTTATTCGCTTCGAGCTTCGCGTTCGCGTCGTTCCACGTCGCCGCTACGTCCTTCACGGCAGCGGACAGTCCGGGGATTTTTTCGAGTAACCCGATAAAGCCCCCGATGACGGCCTGAATCACACTCCAGAACTCCTCCGCCTCTTGCTTGAGCGTGTTCCAAACGAACTCCAGCAGGGTCTTGACGCCGTTCCACACCGCGCCCCACGCGTCGAGCAGGCCGTTAAAGATGAGCTTCATCGCGTTCACGTAAATCGCGAACGGCTCGAACGCCGCCTCGATACCCGCGATGATTCCCTCGAACCACGCGACGACCGCGCCCCAGGTCTGCTGCCAGACGCCCAGAAGGTCCTTCCACGCCTCCTGAACCGTCGTAACGATGGGTTCCCAATGCTCGTTCACCCACACGCCGAACGCGACCAAGCCCGCGAGGAGCGCCGCGATTCCCACCGCGACCGCCGCCGAAGTCGTGATGAGCGGAGCGAGGAGCGCCGCCGCGCCCGCGAGCGCCGAGATGATCGTAAGGAACGCGCCGAACGCGAGAATCGCGTCCTGCATGGGCGGGCTGAGTCCCTTCCACCATTCGGTGAGATCCTGAATCGCCTTCCCGAGGTCCTCGATGAGCGGCGTGAGCGTCTGCAGGAGACTCCCGATGGATTGCCCGAGCGCGACCTGAAACTCCTCCGCGTCGATTCCCACGTCATGCCACGCCAGTTTCCACGAGCTTTGAATATTCGCCGCCGCGTCGCCGTACTTCTCGGTCATGTACTGAGTGACCGCGTCCACCACTTGCTGGCCCGTGACGAGATGATTCTTAACCGCGTCCATCGCGCCCGAAATGGAGGTATCCATCGCTTCGGCGAGCGCGGGCCAAGCCTGGATTCCGTCCCGCGTTAGCTGCATCATCGACCGCGCCGTCACCTGAGCTTGGGTATCCACGCGCGCGAGAGCATCGACCGCGCTATTGATCCATTCCGGGCCTTGTTTGAGCGCCGTCGCTTCATCGACGAGCGCCGTCATCGCGTCCTTGGCCTGCTCGGTCGTCATCCCGAGCGCCTCCATCCGTTGAGCCGCCGGTCCGAGCGTCTCCGCGAAATTGAACATGCTCGTCAACTGGAGGTCCTTAATCGCCTCGAAGTTTTCGAGGTTCGCCTCCGTCGCGCCTTCCAGGTTGTCGAACGCGGTTTCGAGCTTCCCGAGCGCCGTCGCCGCTTCGAGCGCCCCGTCCGCGATTTCCGCGAGTCCCGCGCCGAGTCCGAACTTCGCGAGGATCGAGTTAATGCCCTCGACCGACTCGCCCATCTTGTCGAACCGCTCCTGAACCGAATCCGAGGTCTCGCCTACTTTCTCGGCGAGTTCGTTCATTTTCGACAGGAAGTCCGACGTTTCCGCCGAGACGACCGCTTTTAATTCGCCCGCGTCCGCCATCTCAATTGACCCTTCCGCCCGCGCTCATCCGCGCGTTGTAGGCGTCGATTCGTTCGATGATGTTGTCCCGCGCGCCCGCAGGACGTGACGACGGAGGCCTCGCGCCCGGAGGAGCCTCGCGCACGGGTCCATACTTCCCTATCCACCAACCGGGGAGGAGCCGCCCGTCCGCGTCGTAGCCCATCGGCGGGGCCGGAGCCGGAGCTTCCGCGCCGGGGAGTTGGAGCCGCGCCGCCGTTTCCGGGTGAAGGAGCGCGGACAAGGGAATGACCGGAGTGTCCGCCTTCCGGTTGACGTTGAAAACCGCCCACGGAGCGCCCGCCGCGATTCGCTCTAAGAAGTCCCGCGCGTTGAGATACCGCCTGCAAAGCGCGTTGAACTCCTCGAAGGTTAGCCGCCAGAGTTCCGCGTCGGTGAGTCCGAAATCATAGCGACCAATGCTCCAGATGGTGAGCCAGTCGGCGGAGCCTCCTCCGCCGCCGCTGGACGCACTAAAGGGCTTATCTCCGCGTCGTCGCCGTCGTCGATATTCGCCGCCTTCGCGGACCATCGACCGCTCATCGCGTACCCGAGATACGGGAGGAGGATCGCGAACATACTCGCGTCAATGTTTTTCTCGACCCACTCGCGCGTTACTTCGGGCTGAATTTCCGCGAGTCCCGCGTGAAGGACCGTTGTAAACTTCTCCGGGTCCTCGATAAGCTTCAAAAACGCGTCGCCCTTGAGGACGGAGATTTTGTGATCGCGCGCGAGGTCCTTCAGCGTCCCGAGCGAGTAGCGGATTTCAAGCAGCTTCCCCCTCAGTTCGACGAGGATCGGTTGTCCGGGTTCGGGCTTCGTTAGCTTCACGGGCGACTCCTATCCCGCCGCCTGCGTGACCGTGAAAACGAGACCCAATTCGGGGATGTTGATATGGCCGATGCGGAGCGGACTACCCACGGCATTGAGCGCGACCGTATAGCTAATCGACTGGTCACCCGTTGTGGGCCATCCGCCCGTGGGAGCCGTGACCGTGATCCAAGGAACATCCGCCGTCGCCGTGTACGGAGTCGAGGAGCCGCCCGTCGCTACGGCTACCGTTCCTGGCCCGCCCGCCGCCGTAGGCGACGCGCTCGTGGGGGTCATCGATATAGCGGAAGGAACGACCGTGAACGCGCCGGAGACGCGGATAATCGTCGCCATCTCGCACAACCCCGCGACCGGATACGTCTCGTTCAGTTGCTTGACGAACCCGTAAGCGATACGCGTCCGGTGGCCTTGGTCCGTGTTGATGATCCGGAATTTCGTCACGATGCGATTTTGAAAGAGGTACTGAAGTCCGTAGGGACTCGTCTCCGATTGAGTCGGGTCGGTGGGATGCCAGTACATCTTGAAGCTCAATTGACCGTCGTCGATGAGCGCCGGAATGAACGTCCGGTGCGGCGAGCCGGTCGAGTGCGAAGTCGTCTCGACCTCCGCGACCTGGGGATTCGGTCCCGTGATATCGCACGCCCGCGATAGTCGCGTAAGTTTCCGGTGTCACTCCGGCAGCGGACGAGAGGACCTGAATCGCCGTCCCATACGCGGGGATTCCCGAGGGATCGGTCGAGCCGAGGAGCGGATTAATCGCGCCCGGAGGAGCCGCGCCGCGACCGCCCGGATAAGGCGGAGGGGGCATAGCGCCCGGAGGCGGTGTCGGGGTCAAAGTCGGATTCATACTTTACTCCTTGTGAAGCGGTTGGTACTACGGGTTTGGGTGAACGCGCCGCCAGTCATAGCGAAGAGGATTCGCCACTCCTGAACGATTTGATAGAGCTTGGTGTCGGTCTCGTATTGATGCGTTTGGTTGCGGTGGAAAAACGCGCCGAACCGGACGTTTGAAAAGTCGCCGCGAAAGTGTTCGAGATAGTCGCGGAGCGTATCCGCGAGCGCGAGCGCCTTCGATTGAGAAGGATCGAAAATCGAGACCTGATAGTCGCGGTCCTTCGTATCGAGCGGGCCGGAATGATCGTAATGCGGCGTCGGCGAAATCGCGAAGAAAATCATGTACGGATTCGCCGCCTTCGCCGCCGGGACCTGAGGAGCGCGCACGAGGAAAACGCGGTCGTCCGTCACGTTCGCGTTAATCAAAACGTCGCGGAGCGTTTGCTCGAAAATCGTCACGGATGATACGCGAGTTGTTGAGCGAGTCCTTCGATGAGCGCCTTTAGCCCGTCCGCGACCATATTCGCGACGAGCGGACGCGTCGCGTTCACCGCTGGCCGGAAGTACGGCTCCGCTTGCATTTTCGACGTTCCCGTCTCGACGAAGCGCGCGTAAGGAGCCTTATTGAAATCGACGAAGACGACGACGCCCGGACGGTCGGGCGGTCCCTTCGCCGCGATAATCGCCTCGCGGAGCGTCCCCGCCGCCGGTTGGCCCGAGGGGAGCTTCCCCTCGAAGCGCGGAGCCAAATCGCGCGCCTCGTCGCGAATCGTGAGCGCCGGAGGCATGAGCGCCGACTTCAATTGCTCGCGCGCCGTCCCCATCCCATCCGGGCCTATCGACTCCGCGAATTGAGCGAAGAGCCGTTTCATTTCAGGGACGCCTTCCCACTTGAACGCCTTCGTCCCCGTCGAGTAGGTCACGCCTTCTTGCCCACGGGCGCGACGCCATCGACGAGCGTCATCTCGTAATAGTTGCCGAGCATCAATTGATCGTCCGCGAGCGAATAGGTGAGCGTCACCGTTCCGCTCAGTCCGGTCGTCGGGCTGGGCTGCTGCACTTGAAGCATCGCGCTTATTATGTCGGCGGGCGTCCCGCCGTCGGGCGGAGTCATGCCGGGAATCAGATTCTTAGCCGTGCATCGCAACGTCGCGGTTATATTCGCCATCTTTACAGGACCTCCTTGCAGTTCAATTGAAGCTGCGCGTTTCGCGAGAGGACGTTCGTCATCCCCTCGATTTCGTAAGTGTGCGAGCCGTACTGAACCCGCCAGCGGTGATCCACGTCCGCGCGGAAGCGAATCACGATGGGAACCGTCACGAGCGCGATAGTCCGTCCCGCTTCGTTCATCTCCATGGCGAACGACGGAGCGATACTCGCCCACACGTTCGAGACCGGAGTCCACGCCGTGATTTCGTCCTCGTCCGGGTCGTTATAAACCGGCGCGAGAAGCGTCACGTAACGGTCCAGGTCCCCCGCGTCGATTTCCGCGTCGTTCGTTCGCCCGCCGCCCGCTGGCATCAGTACACCCCCGGATAATCGCGCTCGCTCGACAGGAGCGCCGCATAGCCATACGGCGGCTCCGCGAGCCGTCCGGAGACCATAAGCTCGCGGTTTCGATACCACTGAGCGATGAGGAGAAGCATCGCCTGCTGGATGTTCTCGCCGATTCCGATCACGTTCCCGCTCGCGTCCTGGGCGTCCGGGTCGAGCGTCTGGCGGATGTACCGCTCCGTATAAGTCCGCGCCGCCATCTCCAGAAACACGAGGTCCGGGTCCTCGACCGTGACGGACGGGTCGATGCGGAGCCGGAGCTTGATTTGATCGAGCGTGACGACCGGAGTCCGCCCCTTCGCCGAGGGCGTGATCGGGACGATGATCGTCGAGGGATCGACCGGAGGAGTAAACCATCCCCCCCAAAACCCATACGCGGGATCGACCATCGTCACGGAGTCCGTAACGAAATTGTCGCGGTCGCTGAACCCCTGAAGCTGGTAGTATCCCGGCGGATAGTGCGCGCTCGTCTGAACGTTGGGAACCGGCTGCGGAGTATCCGCTTCGATTTCGTCGGGCGGAGGCGTGGGGGTAGCCATTTTCTTTAACGCAGTGAGCGCCCGAGTTCCGCGAGCGTCACGAGCAATAAGCCGAGCGCGACGAAGTCCACGCGCGGAGACTGAACGCGAATCGCCGCGATTCCGAAACATAGAATCGCGAGCGCGAGGAGAACCCAAAAGGCGATCATTTTGTTTCGAGCTTCTTTTGTTCGGGAGCCGGTTTAGCCAGACCCTCGCGGATTCGCTTCGCCGCCGCGCGCGCGCTCATGACGAAAATCGCGCCGCGCTTGACCGGCATCCCCGCGACGAATTGGTCCTTGAGGGCCTGGAGCTTCATCGTTACTTCTTCGCCGGAGGACCCGCCTCGCGCGCCGGAGCGAGGAACGGAGTCGCCGTTTTCCCCGCGACGAACGCGAGCGGAACATAGAGCGCAAACGTCACGCGCTCTTCACATCGAATCGTCGCCAAGTTGTTCACAAAATCGTCCTCGTTCTCGAACGAAATCTCGACGATGGCCTGTTCGCGGTCGAATATCGCCGCGTTGCCGGGGAACGCCCCGACGAGGAAATCGCCCGCGTTCATATTGATCGAAGTCACGACCGGGAGACCCCACAGCGTTTTATCCGAGACCTGTTGAGGAGGACCGTAGCCCGGACCTTGTAGGATATAGGTTCCGAGCGTCGTTTTCGCCAATTGAAGGCCCGCCCAATCCGCCGGATTCATGACGATGGCCGTCGCGATATAGCCGTTCAAAGCGATTTGAGTAATCGCCGAGGCGACCGCGTCCATAAGCGTGGTGACGAGCGTAGCAATCGCCGGAGGAGCCGCCCATACCGTCGCCTGGGGCATGACTCCCCACAGGTGGCCCGCCGTGTTGTCCCCGTAGAGAATCTCCCGGTCCTCCTTCTTCAAAACCTCGTAGACCATACGTTGATCGATGGTGGTTTGCACGAACGGAACGTCCGCGAGCATTTGTTTCGAGACCTTGGTGAAGTGAGCGATAGTCCGGACCATCGCCGTATTGTGCGAGTACGCGACTCCCGATTGAGCTTTCCGCGTGCCTTCCGTGACCTGATAATCGACGTTTGAGGTCCACGTTTCGATGACGTACTCGACCGCGTTCGTCCCCGTGAGCGGAATCACGTCGAACAAATCGCGCATGACCAGCGGGAACGTCGGCGGCTGAACCCACGCGACGCGGCGCGGATAGATATAGAGACCCGAGCCGCCTTCGGTGACGGGCGGAGGAGCCACGAGCGGAGTCGCGCCCGGAACGCCCGGGGCATGGCCTTCCAGCGAGACGGGCGAGACCGGTCCCGTCCGCATCTCTAGCCGCACCCGGAACGAACTGCCCACGCGCGCGCCGCGACCGCCCATGTCGAGAGCCTTGAACTGTTCCGACATGACAAACTGTTGGCCGAGCGTGAGCGGAGCCGCCGCGCCGTCGAACCCCGCCGCGCCCGGAGGACGGGAAGTCCGCCGCGCGATTTCGCCCATCCGCGTTTCGAGCTTGACGACGCGCTCGCCGTACTCCGCCGCCGCCGCTTCCGCGCCGTCCTTCGCCGCCTTCTTCGCCATCGCCTCGATAGTGGCGCGGTCCTCGACGAGGAGCTTCTTAAACTCCGCTAAAAGCTCCGCGTTGGTGTGATTCTCTAACGCCGGAGCGCCTGTAACAGGTTCCATAAATTCTCCTGAAATCCCGCCTGAGCGGGGATAGTCACAGTCCGCACTTCCCGAACGTCGCGCGCGGGCGCTAAGAGGTAATCGAGCGGAGCGCCGCCCGATACGCCGGAGACGAGAGCGAGGATTCGCTTCGATTCCGCCGCCGAAAATCCGCCTTCGTCGCGAAGGCGCTTCTCAATATTCCGGAGATTCTTTACTCCCGTGACGAACGCCCGCTGTTGGGCCGGAAACGGAGTCAGCGAGATTTCGTATAGCTCGATAGTTTTGAGCGTTCGCGTGATTCCGTCGTCGTCCCAGTCCGAGCACAGGAACCCGATAGAGAGTCCGACGCGGAAGTCCTGAGCCTGAGCCGCCCGCAAAATCTCGAACGCGTCCGAGCCGCCGGAGGTCCCGAGCATGAGCATGGCGTCCATCGATAGCCCCTTGTAGTCCTCCGCGAGCGCGAGCGTCTGGCCTATCCAACTGCC
>Ga0126381_100009619_pt1 | contig 10854 bp, 5 predicted proteins | sample PanSoiMetPlot_28_FD_96465 | JGI IMG/M metagenome (GOLD analysis project Ga0126381, IMG submission 96465) | Tropical forest soil microbial communities from Panama - MetaG Plot_28 | ecosystem: Environmental > Terrestrial > Soil > Tropical forest > Bulk soil | place: Panama | collected 2016-02-17
CAAAATCTTCTTGGGACTCGACGGTCAATTGTCCCTTCATCTTGTAATGTCCCCAGCCGCACAACTCGGCGCACGGCAGGTCGTAGCGGCCAATCTTCATGGGCCGGAACCAAACGGGGATTCGCATCCCCGGCACGGCGTCTTGCTTCACCCGCATATTCGGCAGGAAGAAGCTGTGCAGCACGTCTTCCGACTTAAGCTGCACGAGCACCATTTTGCCAACCGGCACGTGCAGGTCGTTCACCGTGAACAGGTCGTCCGGTGTGCCGAGCTTGCCATCTTTGCCGGGATAGCGGAGCCGCCATTCGAATTGCCGGGCTCGAACCTCCAACTCCACCACATCCGGATCGCGACTGCCGTCGGGAAGCGTTGCGGAGGGAACTCGCATCTTGGAATCGGCCCAGGCGTTCATCTGATAGATGGCGATGAACAAAAGCGTCACGGCCGGCAGGATGGTCCACACGATCTCGAGGCTGTGGCTACCGTGAGTAAACTTCACCGGCTTGGGGTTCGAATCGGCGTTGTATTTCCAGAGGAACCAGAACAGCGTGCCCTCCGTGGCGACGAACACGATGCCCGTGAGCCAGAGGATGAAGTAATACAGGTGATCGATGTTGTGGCCCGATTCGGACACGTCTTCCGGCAATGCGATTCCGACCGCCTGACCCCAGACGAAAACGCCCACGCCGAAGATCGGTACGAGCAGAAAGACGAGGCTCCAGAGTTTGCCGCGCATGGCGTGTGACTGGTAGTGGTAGGGCACGCTGTGCGTGCCGGTCGGTCCCGCCTGCCGGGCGGGACTTCGGTGGGTTTGTCAATTCATCGTTTCATCGCTGGCCAGGAGATCCTATCCGGCAGATGGGTCCTAGTTCGGCACGCACAGCGTGCCCTACGCCATTTATCTCGCGTGCAATTCGCCGTGCCCGACGTCCGTAATGTCGGCGTCGGCGCCGAGTTCGCCGCCCCGCTCATAGGGAAGCGATAACACGTAATCGATTACGTTCCACGTCCGCCGATTTTGCCAATCCTGCTTTGCGGCATCGACTTTCTTGGTCACGTTCGCCGTTTGCTGACCTTCCCATGTCTTGTGGCGCTTGCCGAAATCGGCATCGCTCTCGCCGTCCTTTTTCGATGGCTCGGGATTCGATTTGGCGAATTCGCCGGCCGCCTTCTTCTTGAACTCATCGACCTCGGCCGGCAGATACAAGATGGCGATCTGCGGCATCGGCGTGCCTTTGATTCCCTCGTGCAACCGATAGTAAATGTCCAGCGGCCGACGGCCGCCGCGGTAGACTCCCAGACGCAAATTCCGGGGAACGATATTTCGCTCGGGCAGCGCGCCCAACGGCTCGACGAGCCACCCGGGGACAAGCTCGCCCTGCTTCGTCGGTTTCTCACCCCACCGCTCGGCGTTCCAATAAGACCACTTCGCGGGGTCGTAGGCGAACTTGGTCCAATCGTCGAAGTCGGTCGTCTGGCCATCGCCAAGACCCGTCGGGCCGTGGCACTTGATGCAGGCGGCCCCTTGATACTGCTTGTTTTCAAACGTGAACGCCTGTTCGTGAGTGAACATTTCCCGCCCGAGGGCAATTGAGTGGTCGAGGGCTTCGTTGCGCTTCGCCACGTCTTCGATCTTGCCGAATTGCATGTCGGCCGGGCGATCGGTCACGTCCACTTCCTTCGGCTTCTGCCAGCTTGAGGTGATCGGATCCAGAATCTCCACAAGCGCGTCGTGATCGACGGAAAGCGGCGTGTCTTTCGATTCATGAGCCGCGTCGGCCAGCGCCAATTCCATTTCGCCCCGCATGCTGAGATAGCGAACATATTCCACGAGCGCTTCGCGATCGATTTCGGGTAACAACTTGAATGACGGCATCGCCGTGCCGGTGATTCCTTCATGCAGCGTGCGCAACAGATTCGCCGTTGTCGGGCGATCGGGGAGCTTCGTGGATTTGAACTTGTACCAGCCCATCCGATAATCGCGCGGATAGGGATTGAGAAAGGCCGCAGTCGGTCCCGCGCCGTCTCCCGAGATGCCGTGGCAGTGGACGCAATGCTCGCGATAGAGACCCTTGGGGCTGCCCGTCGGCGCATCGCGATGAACGGGCCCGCTCGCTCGCCGCAGCTTGTCGAGATCAAGTCCCGTCTCGGCTGGGGCAAACGGCTCGTCGGGCGTGCCGAACAGGGCCGTCAAGACGTCGGCAATTTGCTGCTGCTGCGCCTCGCTGACGTTATTCTTCGTCATCGCCACCATGTTCAAGCGAAACTGCGCCGGCCGCTGCCCGCAGCCCGCGGCCGCCACGGCGCAGCAAGCGACGATGGTCATCAATGTCCAGAGTCTAAAACTTGGTCGTCCCATTCTTCGTCAATAACTTTTAGGCCACTCGCGTTTATGGACGTACTTGGTACTCAGTACGCGGTACTATGTACGTTTATTGGGGCATGCAATTGCTCCCTGACTTCCTTTCTGACCACACCACATGCGGCTTGCTAACTTCAACCCGCCTTAAACGCCGCGACTGGCACGACAATATCCTTCAAGTCCACTTCTTCCTTCGGTTGCAGGCTGATTTTATATCGCCCGGGGCCGGTCTTCTGTAACCGAGGGTTCGACACATCGAGGTTGTCGGCTGCTTCTTGCCAGATGTTCAATTCCAATTCACCGGCGGGGAGGTTCTTCAACTCGAAGCTGCCGTCGTCTTTCGAGACGGCACAATATGGGTTAGCGGTGACTGCGACGCGCCCCTTCATCCACGGATGGATGTTGCACGAGAGGGGAACTGGAACGGACTCGGGGGCTTCGACTTTGATTTGGACATCGCTGTTTGACGGAATGAGCGGATTCGTCTGCAAGACCTTGCCGGCCACGTTGGTGTTGTGCGCGACCGAATCAGAATTGTGCACCACGAGCGTCTGCCCCACGCTTACATGGGAGACGTGCGGCTCAAAACGACAGTTCTTGTTGTCGATTGTAACGCTGCCATTCGCGGCCGCCTTGTAGTCGTCGTGGATCGGAATCTTCGGAGTACGGACGAAGATCACGACGTTGGCCAAGGCATTGCCCTTTGTCACGATCGATTCGTTGAACAGCGGATGCACGCCACAGACTTCTTGATCTTTTGAGACCTCAATGGGTTTTGGGGCGGGAAGTTCGCCGTTCAAGACAAACCGTCCGCGAACCGTGGCCCAGCCGTCGAGGCGCTTAAGTTCCGCGCCGCCGGTTTCCGCGGCGCCCGTTTTCGTGGGACCGGCCGCTTTAAAGCTAGAGCGAATCTTGAGCGCTGCCGTCATGTTCGGCTCCGGGCCGGCTTGCACCGATGTGCTACAGCCGCTCGTGCTCACAACGACCGCGGCGAGCAGTGACGGCGTAAGCGCCATCATCGAATGAGATTTCATAAACACCTTGATTTGCGGCGCGCCGGCACTGGCCGACTTCGCTGGCCAGTGCCACCCGCCGCACATTGGGATTCAGTCTTTGCGCTGCCACGCGCAGGCTACAGCCTGAACTCCAACTTTTCACTTATTAAACTGCGCCGAGCTCAGCTTGATTTCGCCGAGGTCGGTTGGCTCGTCGCCGGCCTTGATCGTCACTTTCATGACTCCCTTCGGCCACTTGACCGTTTGCCCATTCAGTGTAGCGTCGGTGACGTAGCCCGATTTCTCGTGGTAGACGACGAACTCGATATCACCGGCCGGTACGTTCTTGATCTCAAACGTACCGTCCTTCTTCGACACGGCAAAATACGGGTTGTCCCGCACAATCAGCCGCCCTTTCATCCAGGGGTGGATATTGCAGCTCACCAATGCGGGCAAGATCTCCGACTGATCGATCTTCTGATCCGACGACGACTTCGCGGGAATCAGCGGATTGATCTGGTTGTTGCGCCCCTGCACGTTCGTGTTGTGGGCCACCGGATCGGAGTTCTTGAGCTGCAACGTCTGGCCGACGCGGATCCCTTGCACATGCGGCTCGAAGCGGCAACCTTTGTTGTCGAGCACGACGGTTTCCGAGGCGGTCTTCTCGTAGTCGGGATGGATCGGAACATCTTTCTTCCTCACCCAGAGCATGACATTGGCGATCGCGCCGGTCGTTGCATCGACGACGAGTTCTTCGTTCACCAGTCCCTTATTGCCGCAGTACTCCTGGTCCTTAGTGACGTCGATTGCCGTCGGCGGGGGCGCCTTGCCGTCGAAGACAAACTTGCCCTTGAGCGTGCCCCAGTCTTCGGCCGAGGCCCGCGAAGCGACGAATGCAAAGGCGACGGCGGCCGTAACGATCGCGAAGTGAAATGTCTTTCGTGTCATGGCGTTGTCCTCACAGCGAAAAAGTTTGGAGTAAAATCGCTCACTCGCTGTTGGCTGCCGTGCCAAGCCTATTGGCGGGTCTCGTCGATTCCGCTCCGGCCGCCGCCGGCGCCGCCGTGGCCGGCTTCACGAGCGACTTGATCGAAATCTGGTCCTGGGCAAATCGATCGAAATTCATCAAGAGGTCCACGAGCCCGTCGATCTGATCTTCGCTCGTCCCTTTGTAAAGATTCTGCGCCACCGGGGGCGCGGGGGGCGGCGGGAAGTTCTGCGGCATGCCCGTGTACGGAAGCACTCGCGCCGGATCGCCGATCCATCGATGCGTGAACTCGGGCCGCAGGCGGTTGTGCACTCGGTCCAACCGCGGGGCCATCGCCCGCGGAGTGCCGGTCGGCGAGAAGTCCCCTACCTTGTGGCACTTCACGCAAAAGTTATTGTCCACCACGATGCCGAGCGCTTTTTCGAGGCGCTTCGGCTGGTCCTGCTCGACTTGCTCGAGATGATCGGCGCGCGTCCGGACGTCGAACTCATAGGGATACTCCGCTCCATCGATCGCGGCGAAATAAGCAGCCAGCCGGCTTGCCTCGGCCGACGACATGTTGAACTTCGGCATCCGCAGCACGGCGGCCGGCCGAATCTGGAATGGATCGAGCAGGAAATCGTGCAGCCACTCGGTCTGCACTTTCGTCCCTTCTCCCACGAGCGGCGGCGGCAGCCAGCCCCATGCCTCGTTCGGCTTCTCTTTGTAATCCGCGAGCGTTTTTTCGTCCGCCGACACCGCAAAGGGGAGTGCGTAACGAGCCAGAAAGCCGCCGAGCGCCGGATACCGCCGCGCGACCGAAGGCATCGGGATCTGCAAGTCCTTGCCGACGACCCGGTCGCCGCCGTCGATCAGGGCAGCTTGGAAGTTCATAAACGTGGATGTCGGCACAGCCGCTCTGTCGGGATGGTCTTCATCTTCGACCGCCTCAATCTTGGGCGCGCCTTGAAGATCAACCTTGGGCATTCCGAATACAGTGGCCTTGAGCAGCCCGCGACGATTGAGCTGCTTCGAGTCGTCGATCTGTTTCGAATCGAAACGGGCCATAACGAACGGGAAATCGATCACGCTCGGCGTTTTGCCCAATTCGCCGGGCTTGAACTCAAGGTCCCACCGCTCCATTTCCAGGATGTGGCAGCCGGCGCAGTTGAATTTCTCGAGCACTTTCTTGCCGGAGACGATCGCCTCCTTCGGGCCAGTCGGGTGATAAACGAACGCCGGCGGCGGTGGCTCGGAGACCAACCCGAGCACGAATGTCATCACTTGCTCGATCTTGTCCTGATTGGCCTGCTCGGTCTCGGCGAAATGGAACTTCGGCATCCGCAGCCGCTCGTTGTATTTTTTGTTTTCGGTCTTCTTGAAGTCGTAGCTTCGCGGGGCGCGGAGCTTTTGCCACAGGAAACCCTCGCGCTCTTCGCGAAGCAGCTTATCGGTGAAGAATTTAATGTCGGGATCCTTGATTTGGTCGAGCGAAAACTCCGGCGACTCCGTTTCAGCCGCGGCAATGTGCCCCTCGTGAGAAGCCGTCTCAGACGCCGCCGACGCGGTGCTCATCGCGGCGGCCGATTCAGCGGGCTTCGCATCGGTGATTCCAAGGCTCTGACGGCCGTGGGGGCTGCGCGTCAGGTATTCTTCGATTTGCTCAAACGCCAGCCGCGCGGGGAGCTTGCGCCCCCAGTCGGCGAGCGCGGTGCCGATCGGTTTGGCGTCTTCGAAGCCCGGGATGTCGTGGCAACCATAGCAGCCGTATTTGCCGATCGAGCGGCGGCCAACATATTGCAGGGTGCGATCAATTCGGGCCTTGTGCTCCTCGTCGCTTTCCTTCTCTGCGCCCTTCGCGCCGGCACCCGCCTTGAGGTCAGGATTGAGCAACAAGGCTTCATCCCCCTGAACGACGTCGGCCTGCGACATCGGAATCCCGCGCTTGAGAAACTCGGCCGCTCGTTCGATCGAGAACTTGTCGCTCAAGTTCGCCAGCGCCAAATCGTTGAGCGCCTGCTCGTCGGCAGATGTCATTTCCTCAGGCAGAGCGTTCTTCGGCGTCCAGCCTTGCTGCGAGTTCATGAGAAACTCGGTCACATCGGCCGCCGGATCGGGGCCTTCCTTGTTGTTCGCGTCTTTCTCCGGCTCAAGGAACAACACGGGCATGAACGTCCGCGGATGATAACGGCTGGGATTCTTGACCCAGCTATACAGCCATTGGCGCCCCTTGGCGCCTTTGAGCTTGGCGCCCATCCGCGAGAGATCGGGACCTTGACTAGCCTTCAACTTGGGAAAATCCTCCCCTCGCAGCTCGGCGGGAACTTTCTTAAGTAAGTCTTGCCATGCGGTGGCATTTTCTTTCTCGAAATCGGCATGCTGATGGCAGGCGAGGCAGCCGCGAAGCTGGAAGGCCTTCTTGCCGCGAGCGATGGCTTCATCGCTGGTTTTCTTGTCTAGATCGCTGCCAGCGGTCAATTGTCGTTCGACTTCCGGCGAACTGGGCTTAGCATATTCAAATGTCTGGCTCGATTTCAACAAATAGTTGGCGATCGCCCGAACTTCAATCGGCTCAAACCGCTTGGCTTCATCCAGCCCACTGCCGTCGAGATGGTTCCATTGACCGAAAAACCGCGGCATCCGCGTGTTTGGACGGAAGTCTTGCGGGTTTTCAACCCAGCTTGTGATGAACTCGAACGTCAGCTTGCTGCCGACGTGCCGCAGGCTCGGGCCGACCTTGCGCTCGGTGCCGGGGTTCTCGACGTCCTTGAGCACGGCCTCCATACGGCGCGACGTATCGTCGAGCACCGGCTTGGGCGCCTTCTCGCTTTCCGCGGCGCCGTTTGCCTTGCTCGCATCGGTGGCAAGCAATTCTAACAAGCCGTGCCGGGCCGTATCGTTATCCGGATGGAACTCCAGCTCGTCGGCCCAGGCAACCGCCTGTTTGCCGAGCTTCGCCAGTCCAGGATCGACCGTTAGCTGCGCGGCGGCGGCCGAATAGTTCGGCTCCAGCCGCATGTCGGGGCCGATGCGCCGCTTGCCGTCAAACCCATTGATTTCGTGGCAGCCGAAGCAGCCGTAGCGGCGGATGATTTCGTAGCCCGCGACGACTTTCGGGGCCGGCGGATCGGGGAATTCGCGGCTCCGCTCCAACTCGACAACGTCGTGATGGCACTTGAGGCAGGTGCTCTCCCGAAAGCGCGTGGGAAACATCGGGTAGGTCCAATTCTCGTTATTGAACCACTGATGATCCCGAGCCCAAGTTTCCGCCTGTACCAGGTCGTTCGGCGTATGCGAAGCCCATTTGAAAGCCGTGGCGCTGCCCTGCCCCTGATGGCAAATCGTGCAGCCGAATTTCGCGAGGGGGTGAGGGCTGAGTGAACCGACGAAGAGATCGAGCCGCGGATGCGTGGTAAACGGCTGGGGCACGCCGCGCCTAATGGCCAACTTCAGCGGTTTTCCCCAATTGTCTTTCGATGATAAGTATTCCACAACAAGCCGCGGTCGATGCACCCTGTCGCCGTTTATCGCTTCGATGACATCGCCCCCCATCAAGCCGGAGGCGGCCGCGAGAGTTTGTGGATAAACGGCGGCGATCGTCACGTCATCGGCGCTGAACGCGCCCGCGGAGGCCAGTAGCATCCCATAGAGCGACGGCAGGGAAGCCGCCGGCATCGTCAGCTCCAGGTCAACCGGTTTGCCCGCCTCGATGCGGTGAACCGAGAGCGTAAACGGCTTTTCCCAATTCGAGGGAGATAGCAGGATCTCTTCCAGCGTCGTAGGCGATTCGACCGGCGTCTTATTCACTCCGCGGATCGCATCTTTAGCTTTCAACCCAGGCTTCAACGCGGGGTCTGCTGGCTGCGCCTCAGCGGCGAGCGAATTTGGGCGAACTTTGTCGATCACGACGCCCGGCTCGCCCTTCACCGACGCTTTCGCAAGCTCGATGCCATACGCTCCGGCCAGCGGCGGCTTGTCGGGAGTGGCCAATTCGACGGTCGTTCGGCTGATCGGCGGGAAGGCTGGGGACGTGGCAGATCCCGGAGCCGTGCGCTCGACACCAAGGTGACATGTCTCGCATCGATCGAACCGGGCGACGTCGCGGAAATTGTTGTTCCAAGGCAGTTGCGGCAGCCAGCGGTTCGCAATTTTGAGGGGACTGTTGAAGGCGTCCATCACGGGCATTTCGAGAATGCTCCGCCGCCAATTAGTCCCTTGCTCATCCGCCGCTTTTAGAAACTGTTGGACCTTAGCTTGCTGGTCGGCAAGTTCCTTCTGAGCCTTGTCCTCATCGGCGGTGATTTGCCTTAGAATTGCTTCCAGCTCCTTGCGCTCATCGACGGCGTTCTGGGACAGCGCGGTGGCGACCGCCACATTGCTCTTCGCCTCATTGACCTTTTCTTGCAGCTCGGCAAGCCGCGCAGGAGATTCGTCGCGGCCCACCGCCTGGTCGAATTGCGATTGAGCGGCGCTGAAGACCGCCTTGCTATCCTTCACATCGGCGGCCAGATTGTTTTCTCGGAAGTAGATCTCCGACTTGAGCGGGTCGAGAAGTTTTTTTAGGTCTTTGATAAGCGCCGCACGACCCTCGCGGATTCTCGTGAGATCTTTCTCCTCGGCCAACTCTTTCGCGCGAGCTTTCAAGGCAGTCGCGGCAGCCGGGTCGTAGAGCGACTTAGCGCTCTTCTTGTTGTCGCTGGCCAGCTTCGCGTAGGATTCTTCTCCCTCCTTGAACTTCTGGAAGAGGGCGACCACGCGATCACGATCGGCGATCGTAAAGGCTTCTTGGGCCGCTTCGAGCTTGCGCTCGATTTCGCGAGTCTTATTCTGATAGTCCGTCGATTCCTGTTCGTCGGCCCGCCACTTCGTCGTCTGCACGTCGAGATTGCGAAAATCGCGCTGATATTCTTTCCATGGCCGATTATGGTCGTCGGCCATCATCCAGATCGTCGTGACGAGCATGATGATCGACGAAATGCCGAACACCACGTGCATCAGCTTCTGATCGCGCCAAGTTTGTTCGTTTGCAGGCATATCAGAAATTCAAAAACCACTCGTCAATATGCACGATGTATTTGAGGTTAAGCGTCCATCTCAGGACCATCTTTAAGGGCAGCGTGAGCATGAATAGCAATAGATTCGACATCAACATGTATCGCAAGAAGCCCATCTTCACGAAGGCTTTGCGGAACACTGTCGTCGCCAATACGGGCGGGAGGATGATGAAGTAGCCGGCCAAGAGTGCAATTCCCACAATCTCGCGTTTGAAGATGGTATACACTTCCAATAACCACGAACTTCCCGAGGCCGCACGCGGCAGCGGCATGCCCAAAAGATCGATCCAGAAAATCTGTGATAGATCGCGATTGTTCAGCACCTCGACCTTGTGCGGATCCCAGTTTTCGAACGGCCCGAAAAAGTTCCAGTTCGGCCCGCGGAGGAAGGTGCCCAAAATGATCAGCGTGATCCACAATTCGAGGAACCCAAACTGAAACACGAGATAGGCGAACTTCCGCTGATTGATCGTGTAGTAGCCGTTCCCCTGCTTGTTGTAATCGAGGAACGGAATCGCCATCAGGCCGAAGATCACGAGGCTCGGCAGCACGACCCCGGCGTACCATGGGTCGAAATATACAAGCATCTCTTGCAGCCCGAGGAAGTACCACGGGGCCTTCGACGGATTCGGTGTGAGCACCGAGCTTGCGGCATACTCTAATGGTGCTTTCAGCATGATGCCCCAAACCAAAAGCAGGGCGGTCACGCCGATCATGCAGATCAGCTCGGTATAAACGAGATCGGGCCAGACGAGCACCTTCTCGTCGTCGAGCTTTTCCAGGGGAGGCAATCCTTGGCGCAGACGATCGTCGTTTTTCACCGCCTTCGCCGTGGCCAGCCACGTAAAGTAGCCGAGCAAGAACACGAGCGCCACGATCGGCACATTGTCTGGCTTGGTGACAATCTTTTGGAAATTGGGATCGACGGCCGAGAGCCCCATTAATACCAGCGCGATGTTCAGGATTGACCAGGCGACCATTGGGCGAACGAAAAAGCGGCGGAAAAGAAAAAGTGTGACGAGCGCCACGGTCGTGCCCACGCTATAAACGACGGCCCCCGTCTTGCCGCTCAGGATCATGCTCGCGCTTTTGAACCAATCGGGGATTTGCGGCACCATGTTCGGATTGCCACTCATGGCCAGCGGGGCCATGATCACGAAGATCACCGCGATGATCGTCCAGACGAGCGCTTGCCCGGGCTCGTTCTTGTTGCGCCAGAGGTAGAGCGCGCAGACGGCGTTCATCGCCGCGAGGATGAGATAGTAGATCCCCAGCCCGCCGGCGATGGATTCGAGGGCAGCGGCGGATTCGACAGCGGCGAAGAGCATCGGAAGGGGTCGGGGGTCAGGGGTCGGGGATCAGAATAGGGCACGCTTCGTGTGCCGAGAGCGACGTGCGTCACAAGGGCGCACTTATCCCTCCGTCTTTTCTGACGCGCCAGAAATGAATCGCGAGGAGCAGTGAGACGGCCAACGG
>Ga0126381_100009620_pt1 | contig 10854 bp, 9 predicted proteins | sample PanSoiMetPlot_28_FD_96465 | JGI IMG/M metagenome (GOLD analysis project Ga0126381, IMG submission 96465) | Tropical forest soil microbial communities from Panama - MetaG Plot_28 | ecosystem: Environmental > Terrestrial > Soil > Tropical forest > Bulk soil | place: Panama | collected 2016-02-17
AACTGAAAACCGCGGGGAAATCGGCCGAGGAAATAGCGGCGAGCAAACCTTTGGCGGATTTGGACCCGGTGTGGGGCCACATGCTCAGCAGCGACGTCTTCGTGCAGATGATTTATTCGGCACCTTAGCGCACCTAGCGAGTGGCTTAGATCACTGCTCTGGAGTTGGTGTTGTGGAGATTTTGGCTGCGAAGGTGATTTGGTGCGGCTTAAAACGGGCTGACAGTCGAGGAATGGTACGTCTTGCCCAGCAAATCTGGCACACCAGCGGCACACAAAGCTGGTCCATACGTAACTTTCGGTGTTGCTCTCATCCGACGTAATTTGCGAAGACACCATTCAATAGTTTCGAACATCTCGAAAGAGTGCGTTGGCGATTCCACTAGGTGCCCACCCATCGCCTGCATAAATCCCAAGCGTTCAGTTGCGATTATTGTTCGGTTCGCGGGGCTGGGATCTTTTCAAACCGAAGCATGCTGCAGCGGTTGCATCGGCAGGATGCTCCATTCTCATCATGTTCTCATCATGTTCTCATCTCGAAACGTTTCAGGAGTCCTAGACTCACCTGTGTCTGCCACAACAGCAGAGATGTACAGATTGGAGAAACGAAATGTCAGAGAAGAGTGCTACCACTTACACCGTCTTGCAGCTGCGCTTCAAGTTGCGAGTACCGCCAGATGTCTTGCTTTCCCATAGCCGAGAAGGCGCTAGCATCATTGCCTCGGTTGAAGGTCTGATCTGGAAGATATGGGTCTTGCAGCAGGAGGAGCTTGAGATGGGAGGCATATATCTATTTGCCAACCGTGAAGCTGCCGAGGCTTACCTGAATCACCCGGTAATCCAGGCCGTGCGCAACAATCCTGCTCTGGTATCCACCGAGTCCAAGCTGTGGGATGTAGAGAGTTCCCTCTCGGCTCTCACGCGGGCTCCACTGCCTGGTGTTTCCGGGCAATCTTCAGAACCAGAAGTCTTGTTGGTAGGAGGACACTGATGCAGAGTCCCAGTACAAAGCCGATCAAGGAAGACGTGCAGCAGAAAATCGAGCAATTCGCCGGGCAAGTGGTAACCGATCTCGCAGCTGCCATGGCTGGTGTCATGACCAACCTTGGGCACAAGCTCGGCCTTTACCGGGCGATGGCAGAAGGTGGTCCCATCGAGTCCCATGAACTGGCACGCCGCACCGCCACAAATGAGCGCTCGGTGCGAGAGTGGCTTAACGGGCAGGTCGCCGGCGGATATGTGCTGTTCGACGCTAACACCCACCAATACTTACTGCCACCTGAGCACGGTTTTGTATTGGCGAATCCGGATAGTCCTGCATTTCTTTCGCCTGCTTTCGACGTAGCAGCTTCGTTGTGGCACGATGAAGACCAAATCCTGGCCGCCTTCCGGTCCGGCAAGGGCATGGGCTGGCACGAACACAATTGTCGGCTGTTCAGCGCGACGGAGGCTTTCTTTCGCAACGGATACCGGGCGCACCTGACTCAAACCTGGATTCCATCTCTCAGTGGTGTCCAGGAGCAATTAGCTAAGGGTGGATATGTAGCCGACATTGGCTGCGGGCACGGTGCCTCGGTCATCCTCATGGCGCAGGCATTCCCGAAGTCAAAGTTCGTGGGAATTGACTACCATGAATCTTCGATTGCCGTAGCGCGGGAACGAGCGAAGCAGGCAGGGGTGGCCGATCGGATTCGGTTCGAGGAGGGAACTACGCGGGTCCTTGCGAGCAGTAAGGAAAAATTCGACCTGGTCTGCTTCATGGATTCACTCCACGACATGGGTGATCCACTGGAGGCTGTCTGGTCTTCCCGGCAGGCAACTGCTCCCGACGGCGCACTGATGCTCGTGGAACCGTTCGCAAAGGACCGGTCTGAGGAAAATGTCGGCCCTATAGCGAGGATGTACTACTCAGCTTCCGCGGGTTTCTGTACCCAGAACGCACTATCGCAAGGAGGGCGCTATTCATTGGGAGCGCAGGCCGGCGCTACCCAGTTGCTTGCAATCCTCAAGGATGCTGGGTTCCGGAATGCGAGGGTGGCCATGGAAACTCCGTTCAACCTGATCCTCGAGGCTCACCCCTGAACCATCATTCAACTCCGTGCGGGGAGGGCAATTCAGCTTGTTGGCCGATATCGGTAGCCAACTCCCCGCACCGTCTCTAGCACATTCCGGTGCGCTCCTAGCTTCTGCCGCACGGAGCGCACCACCGCCTCAACTACGTTGCTGGTTGACGCTTCCTTTCCATATCCCCAGACCGCCTCCACTAGTTCGTAGCGAGCCACAGCCCTGTTCGGCCTGGCCACAAGATATGCGAAGACTCCAAACTCGAGCGGGGTCAGGCCAATTCGGCCTCCGTTCACCACTAGCTCATGCGCTTGCTCATCCAGCGATGGCGAATAACTCGCAGCCTCGCCTGTTGCCGTGCCCGTCTCGAGTGCAAGCAGATTACCAAGCCAGCCATCTACCGAATCGGGTCCCATGTCGAGACGAAATGTGTGTTGCATAACCCTGTCGAGGAACGGGCGGCCTTCGTCCACCAGCCGGAATCCCAATTGCTCGAAAGGGCGGCGATAGAGTTCCGCATCACGGTAGCAGGTATAAATCCAACGCAGCCGCGGACGCAGCTCCAAATAGGTACGTTTGATGTCGAGCCAGCAGGCTGCCTGGCCAGTTGACGGCGCTTCTCCGGTGTCCCGATCGAACGAACGCCGCACCCAGAGAGTGGCAGCCCTGTCTTCTGAACGCGGCAGGTCCCTGACCCAGCTTGCCGCAAGCGGGTCCTTCCCAATCACATTTTTATGAACCTTCGATGCCACAATCGCTAAGTAGAAACCTTGTACTCCGCCATGTTCATCGCGCACGACAAAAAACGAGTCTGAGTGGTACTGCCACCATTGCTCCAGCGCTTGCCGCGACTGTGGTCCATCGAACTTCTGAATAATCGCTGAAATTGATGTCGCGTCGTCAGAGCGGGCTGGTTCGACGGAAACCGAGTTCTCAGTCGTCGGGAAAAAACCTTCGCGTAGTTTCTCATTTTCAAGCAGGTAGAGTACGTCCGCCGTGCAACGCCAAAGGTCGGAACGCGGTGCCTGCCTGTACTGGTCACGCACGACCTGCGAAGCTGCCCGCCGGTACGCCTGGTATTGCGCCGGATCACGGGACTTGAGAGCAGCCGTCACCGGCCCGCGGACGGCTTCATGCACCAGAACTCCCTGAGGACCTACGCTGACAAATGGCAGCGCACGCAGCCGATCCTGTGCCTCATCAGCGGGGATATGCGGCAGCATGGCCGCCAGTAGCGGCGCGGTGGCGGTTCGGACCAGACAGGCGGCCTCCACGACCTGTGTGGTTTTTGAATCGGCATCCTTCAGAAAGAGCGCCGCCATATGCTCCAGTACTTGATGACGAGTAACGGCGCTCCCTCGCACCTGCCCACCCTCAAGGTAGAGTGCCAATCCCAGGGAAAGTGCCAGCGGATGCCCGCGCGCAACCTGATTCAACTTCCGAGCAGTGCCCTCCGGCACACCCTTCGAGGTCAGATACTCCAGAGCCACTTCCGGAGAAAATGTTTCGAGGAGCATAGAATCAAAGATGCCTCTCCACGCCGGGGCGATACGCCATGCTGGCCGGGGTGGCTCGCGACTGGACAGGACTGCGCGCACGCTGTCGCCGAGCGAGGGGAGAAAAACCTGCCTCACCCAGGAGTCAAGCAGACGGAAAGATTCGTAACTGTCGAGGACGAGGAGAGTTCGCTTGGCCCTGTCCGACAGACAGGTGGCCACGGCGGCGGAATCGTCAGACTCCGAGGCACCGATTTCCCCGCAGATCGCTCGACACAGGGCCGCCTGGGAAGGCTCGCACCAACGGGCGTCTATCCATACAACGAAAACGCCCTTTCCGCCGATACTTGCCGCCAACGCACTCAGCAGGTGTGTTTTTCCTACGCCCGGGATGCCTTGAATATGCATCACTACGGGTTCATTTCCTAAGGCAAAAATTTCCAAGCGCTCGAGCTCTGCGCGGCGGCCAGCAAGTGCTTCAACCGCACGCCGTTCCAATCTGTCTCCTAGGGGCATGGCCAAGTTTACGCCGTCTTCAAGCATCTCTATCACTCTTGACACCCAATGCATTTTTCTTCGTAGCCGCTCAGGCGGGACGTTCACGGCATTATCACTGGGTGCTCGGGATCTCCAAATGCTTCAACGATGCTTATAAACAGCTTTTCGCTGACCAGCTTGCGGGTTCGTCCGGGGCTCTTGTTCACGTACCCGTTGCATTAAATCCCCCCATGCCTCATCTAGCCCCTACCCGGTCCTCGACGATCAGAGACAGGGCTTCGGTATCGATGTTGAATAGATATCCGTAGATGTTTACAGCCTTGGGCGTGCCCGGCGACTCCCGCAAAAGTTGTGTGTCGCGTTTGAGGGAGGACGCGTAGTCGTGAATCGAGATGTTGCCTCGATCGTAAAGTGCCGAGATATCTACGCCGTGTTCGTCATGAAAGGCTTTGATCAGGCCTTCGGAAGTGAACGAAGTAGCTCCGCAGTAGGTGTGGTGCACCACAACAATGTTCTCGATTCCAAACAAATGCTGAGCGACCGTGATTGAACGGAGCGCGTCTACCGCTCGTCCACCAGCGACTATAACTGGGAAAATTGTAGTCGTTGACGCCACTTTCTTGCCTTGCTCGTCACACACAATTTCGCCGGGGTACACTTCGCCGGGCATCGCTCTCGCCACAGCATGTGGAATGTTTACTGCACGTGGGTCGTAACAATAGATAACAATGGTCCGCAACGGGACGGCTTGCTTGAATCTCTTCCTCGTCTCGGTTTCAACGAATCCCGGCTGCTTCGAAAATGCATAAGTATTCAAATCCATCGAACAATTCCTCCTTTGCGATCAGTGCGGAACATCCGCAATCCCATGCTCACGTTTTCGGCTCTTTTGATGATTGAGGGCAGGTAGAACGATCCATCTACTTGAAAGGAGCTGCAACTAACCTGGAGCGAATGAGATGGAGTACTTGGTAGACTGGATGGTATATTTAGGATATGGCGGTCCGCAAGCGTGATCATCTTCTCGCAGTCGCACAGCGAATGTTCTGCGAAATGGGCTTTCACGCGGTGAGCGTCGATGCGATTCTCGAGGAAGCCGATGTCGCTCGCATGACGTTGTACAAGAACTTCGGTTCCAAAGAAGACCTGATGGTCGCGACGCTTAAGCGAGAAGATAGAATGTTTCGCCAGTGGCTGGCGAGCGCAGTCGAGGCCCGATCAAACCGCTCGAAAGATCGGATCCTGGGGCTCTTCCAAGCTCTGCATGACCGATTTGCCTCTGATGGCTACTATGGATGCGCGTTTATTCGCGCAAGCATTGAGTATCCCGCGCCAGCTCATCCTGTTCACCGCGTGGCCCAGGCGCACAAAGACATGATTCGTTCGTACCTCAGGGGACTTGCCGCCGAAGTCAAAGGGGCAGATGCTGTGACCCTTTGCGAGCAACTCTACCTGCTGTTTGAAGGTGCAATAACTGCCTCGCAGCTTCACGGCGAACCTTGGCCCGCCGAATATGCGCGACAAGCGGCAGAAAAACTGCTCGCCGATCCTTCCGCCAGACCTCGGCGATCCCGGAAGAGAGAGAAGGTCATCGCGAATCCTAAAATGGATCGCCCAAGTAATATTGGGGACCGGAAATACTGAGTTGATGGAAAATCCGCGCCGGTCGGAGAGACAGGTGCTGGATGGTATCGTCAGGTATCAGGAACATTAATTTTTGATGAATCGATTGTTCTGATTCCTGGCGTTCGATATCCTTCGTTCCTCCGCACTCCCTGGGGCTGGGGCCAGTTCATTTCGAAACACCTAGTGCTAGGTGAAGGTTCAGCCTTTCGCATGAAGCCGGAGTGGAGTTTCGGGGAGGGTTTCTCGATGAGCGCAAATCTTCTTGTCTCGATCGGTGATCACGGAATCCTGAATACCAACCTGTCGAACGATCTGGCTGATGTTTGGATGGATCGTGATTTGAGCTGGCTGGACTTCAACGGGCGCGTCCTGGCCGAGGCTCTCGACGAACGTACTCCGCTGTTGGAGCGGATGAAGTTCCTCGCAATCTTCAGCTCCAATCTCGACGAATTCTTCATGAAGAGAATCGCTGTCCTTCGTGAAAAATCTAGTCCGGAGCGAAGCGAGCTGCTGAAGCGGATACGCGAGAAACTGCTTCCTGCGCTTCGCCAGCAGTCGGATTGTTTTCGGAACGACATTGTTCCTGGGTTGGCGGCTCATGGAATCACGTTCGCGCAGTGGCATGAACTGACCACCATGCAGCGAGATGAGGCCTCGAACTATTTCGACGAACAGCTGTCGGCCGCTCTGACTCCTCTGGTGATTGATTCTGTTCATTCGTTTCCGTTTCTTTCGAGTCTGTCGACGTCGCTGGTGTTTTCGTTGCGTAGCCCCGATTCGGACCAATCCGGCTACGGCCGAGTAAAGGTGCCGAGTATCCTACGCCAGTGGGTGCCCCTGAAGGCGACAAACGGCGGGCAGGTCCTGATTCATCTTCGTGAAATCATCCGCGGCAATCTCGAAAAGCTTTACCTGGGAATGGAGATCGGACCGGTCACGATGTTCCGCTTAACCAGAGACGCCGAGGTCGAACTGGATGAGGAGTCCGAAGACGAACCCTTAACCGAACTTGTGCAGGAACAGGTCAGGCGGCGGCGTTATGAGCCGGTAATACGGCTGGAATTCGCAACCGGTGCAGAGCTGGCGGTCAAGGACACGTTGCGCGAGCGCTTCAAGTTAGCTGAAGTTGACGTCTACGATGTGCCCGAAGAACTAGACTACACCGCTCTATTTGAAATCGCCGGCATGGACATTCCTGCCCTTCGCGATCGCCCGTGGTCTCCCATTGCTCCAGCTGTCTTCGAGGATGCGTATCCAGATATTTTTTCTGTGATACGAGAGGCCGACGTGCTCGTTCATCATCCTTACGACAGCTTCGATGCCAGTGTGGAGCGTTTTGTCGCGGAAGCTGCGAATGACCCACAAACCGTCGCGATCAAGATAACGGCCTATCGAATTGGCGACGACACACCTTTCGTGAAGTCCTTGATTCATGCCGCCGAGTCGGGCAAGCAAGTTGCATGTGCGATTGAAATCAAGGCTCGTTTCGATGAGGAACGGAACCTGCACTGGGCTGCAGAACTGGAAAAAGCGGGAGCACACGTGGTTTACGGCGTGCGGTGCCTGAAGACCCACGCCAAAACGGCTCTCGTCGTCCGCAAGGAAGGCGGTTCACTACGAAGCTACGCGCACGTTGGAACGGGGAATTACCACGTACGGACGGCCAAACTTTACGCTGATTTCGGCCTCTTTACCTCCGATCCCGTGATCACGCAGGATGTCGTACGTCTGTTTCATTACCTTACGGGGCACTCGCGAACCCCGGCATATACCGCGCTACTTGTTGCTCCGGAATCGATGCGCTCACGGTTTTTGGAACTAATCACGAGAGAAATCGAAAACCGCAAGAAAGACCGGCCATCGCGCATCATCGCGAAGATGAACCAACTCGAAGATCCCGAAGTGATTCGGGCACTGTCGGAAGCAGCTATGGCAGGTGTTCCCATCGGATTGGTGATTCGCGGCTTCTGTTGCATGCGGCCTGGAATTCCGGGGCGCACAGAAGGCATTCGCGTGCGCTCTATCATTGGAAGGTTCCTCGAGCACTCGCGTATTTTCTATTTTGCCGCTGGTCAGGAAGATCCTGTCGATGGCCAGTTCTTCATCGGATCCGCGGACTGGATGCACCGCAATCTCTCAAGCCGTGTTGAAGTCGTGACCCCAGTCTTGGCAAAGCCATTGAAGAAACGGCTCTGGGAGGTGCTTGACACCTGCCTCAGAGACCAGCGTCAGGCCTGGATCATGAATCCGGACGGCGGTTACACGCGGCTGCAGCCTGAGAGCAATGGCGAAGGGCCGGAAAATGTAGGAACCCATCAATTCCTTATGGAACTCGCCCGCCGCTCGGCGGATCCATTGGCATCATCGTGATTCGGAACAGGCGGGACATCAACCGCTCCGGAGGGGGCGTTGCATGATTGCCGTCCTGCAAGAACAAATTATCGTCGGAGACGACCGCACTGGGCTGCATGTCGAAACGCTTAAACGCACCATTCTCAACAATCTGTTTTACATCACGGGCTGTCTTGCCACGTCTGCATCGCGAATCGATTACTACACCGCGACCGGCTTGTACCGTTCGCTTTTGCTGCGGAACGCTAGATTCAAGAACTAACGTTTCCGTTGGCAGACTGCCCATGTCGAAGCCGGCAGGACACTTTAGTTTTAGTCTAGTCGAAGATAATCAATAACCCCACAAACGTCACCGTCGCACGATGGCTGAACCCAGCGCGGGCGAGACCCAGCGGCATGGTTGGAGAAGCAGCACGAAGGCAGGATAGCGGGAACATCAATACAAGTTACAAGCTGCTCAGCGATTCTTGCCCAGCAGAGCCATTGACACCCCGCAGATATATCTCGCACAATCAACCGTATAAGAGAACTTTGGGGTCAATCTGATCAGACGGAATCTTAGTGGGGGAATCCTGGATACGAATTCTCGTGGTAGATGATTTCCGACCTTGGCGTCGCTTCGCGTCAGCTGCGCTTCAGAAAAAACGAGAACTACAGATTGTCAGCGAGGCATCTGACGGATTACAAGCGGTTCGGGAAGCCGAAGAACTCCAACCAGACCTGATCCTGCTCGACATAGGTCGCCTAAACTCAATGGGATTGAAGCTGCCCGCCGAATCCGAGATGTATCCCCTTCATCAAGAATTCTGTTCGTGAGCGAAAACCGCTCCGCTGAAGTCGTAGAAGAGGCCTTTGGCACGGGTGCAAGCGGCTATGTCGTTAAGTCTGATGCGGTACGTGATCTGCTGCCTGCTATAAACACAGTTCTTGGCGGCGAGCGCTTTGTCAGCGCCAGTTTGTCTGGTCACGCTCTTAGCCAGACCGGCGCTCACCCCAAGCGCGACCATGTTTTGACCTCCACCCCGCCACAGAAGAACGCCTGTCGGCACGATGTGATTTTTTATTCTGATGATCGGCAGCTCTTAGATAGCGTAACGCGGTTCATCGGGGCTGCGCTCAAGGCCGGAAATGCGGCTGTCGTCGTCGCGACCGAGTCACATCGGGAGAACCTGCTTCCGAGCTTGCAGGCTTACGGCGTGGACATGAGCGCAGTCGTTGAGCAGGGCTTGTACATCGCCGTGGACGCTGCTGAGGCGATCTCTGAATTCGTTATCGATAAGGCAGTCGATACAGCCCGGTTTATGAATGCCTTTGGTAACCTTTTCTCGACGGCCCTGAGAGCTGATAACGGGGATCGTCCACATGTCGCATTTTTCGGTGAAGGTAGCCAACTGTTGCGGGCACAAGGTAAGGTGGAAGCCGCCATCCAGGATGAACAACTCTGTAATGAACTGATCAAGATGTACGATGTGGACATTATGTGTGCATACTCTCTAAGCGGGCTTGAACATCACTTCTTCCAACAGATCTGCACAGTTCATTCAGCCGTCTACTCCCATCCGGAAACCGACTCCAGAATCGTATAGGAACGGTCACCTTAGACGCTGAAAAAGGTATCCAACTAACAATCCTGCCCTTCGGATGCCCGATTAGGGATGCGGCTGCCTGGATTGCGGCATCACGCAGTTTTCAATCTCTGACGCCGAACTGAAACTGCTCACAAGAGAGAATTCCGATGGTCAATCCTACAAGGCATCTGTGTAGCCATCCGCCAGAGCGGGAGAGCGGGCGACAAATCGCATCTACAACCCGACGTATGCCGATGCGGGGGATTCGATGCCTCAGCAGCGTGGACACCTTATGGTAAAGTTGGCGAGTTTGCCGCCTACTGAACAATAATTCTTGTAGCTGCTGCACCACCCGGTTTCTTTGTGAATTCCTGATAGGTTTGCCAGTTCTCGGCTGAATCCTCGTAATGGAGTATCGCCCTGCTTGCGTCCGTTAGGCCGCACCGCTAATCGGGGGAGTCGATCAGTGTGCGGCCTTTTTTTGACGTAGCGAGCTTAGCCCATTTACTTCAGTCAGGGCGGGCGAACGTGCTTCAAGCCAGCAAGTCCGCAGAGTTTCTCAAAGGGGGCATCGGATGGTGGGCCGTATCTTCTAATCGCCATCTGCGTCGTCGGATTTCTTTATCGAGCGGCCAGATAGTCGGCAAGATTTGGACTACTCAGTACCGTCACTTCCGAGTGGTACAGATCCCCGACGCTACCCCACACAGCGGTAGCGAGACGCGGACGCGGTGGGTGGCATCGGTGCCGCATAGAGCCGCATGTAGATCAGCTCCAGCAGGATTTCAACGTCGATCCCATGGTCGAGCAGTTCGATCATTTGCTCCAGTGTGAACCCGGGCTGCTCCCCAGCCGCTGCCAGCTTCGAGATCGCGAGAATCAATGATGAGTTCTCCATAACTTCCCCACTTCCCTCAATGCTTTCCGGAGGATCGCATCATTAAGGACGTTGGGATGTGATTCAAATCACATCAGTCCGCGAATCTGCTCACTCCCCGAGGCCAACTGTCAGGCGTAGAATGTTGTTATTTGGGGCGACGGTAAGGACGCTCTGAGCTGCTCGAGAGGGACAAGCTCAGACCAACGAAGGTGTTTGGAATATGTCGTCTCAGGTTTGTCAGGTATGCCAGTCAGCGAATCGGCGTGAATATCCAGCCGAAATCAACATCCACTTTCCAGGAATGGACGGCCTGACCAAGCCGACAGTATGGGTCTTTCCTCAGATCTTCGTCTGCATGGATTGCGGTGTAG
>Ga0126381_100009621_pt1 | contig 10853 bp, 11 predicted proteins | sample PanSoiMetPlot_28_FD_96465 | JGI IMG/M metagenome (GOLD analysis project Ga0126381, IMG submission 96465) | Tropical forest soil microbial communities from Panama - MetaG Plot_28 | ecosystem: Environmental > Terrestrial > Soil > Tropical forest > Bulk soil | place: Panama | collected 2016-02-17
AGCGTTTAGCATCTGCATAACGCCCGTAATCCATACAACTGCGCGCCTTGCTGGCATAAAGCTCGGCAAGTAATCCTGGGGAAACCCTCCCCTTGCGCGCTAATCCGATACTCGTGTCGATCTGCTTAAGGGCTTCGTCCCCTCGCTTGGCGAGCACTAAAACGGCTGATTTTAGAAAATAAGGACGCCAATTCGATGGGTCCCTGGCGATGATCGAATCGATAATCGCAATAGCTTCAGTGGGGTGACCTTTTTCAGCCAGCCGAAACGCGCTATCAAGTTCCGCCTGTCCAATCGTCATCCTCTCTTGCCAGATCCTCCCCCAGCCAGGAGCTCCAGTCCTCTCTTGCCCAAGTGCGGTGCAAGGTAGGACAAAAAGGAGAAAAAATAGCAATCGTCGCACCGGAGATCGTGTATCTTTCGTGGCATTCATCATGGAGCAGATCCGAAGACTCTTGGCTTGCCTTATCGGGTTATCAACCTACTTCGCATACGGCGCATTTCCTAGTTTAATTGCAACAGAAACGACGGGGGCCGGCCCAGGGATCGGATTGACCCGGAGTCTGGGGAACCACCTTTTCGTGCATGTCCTTATCAATGATCATCCGGCCTGGTTTGTTGTCGACACCGGCGCAGCACTCAGCATCGTTGATAGCACCAAGGCAAAAGCGCTCGGATTGCCAATCGGTGGCAGCGTTTATTTACCAAAACAGATCGAGGTGAATAGCCGGGTTGTTCCGGTTGCCTTCGTCAAAGCGTTGCGAGTCGGGTCGCGCGACCTTGGAGCTGGCCCCGTTGCTCTCACCGATCTGCGCGAGTTCCACACCCAGCTAAAGGGCTCGGATAATGCAGTTAACATGGACGGGATCATCGGGCTCGACATTCTTCAATGGGCAAATGCGGTGATCGATTGTCGTAACCAGCGTATCTACTTCGAAACAACTGAAGACCACTCCGGAAAGGAAGCGGTTCAAGCAGCTCGAAGGAACGGATCTCATCGGGTGCCGCTAAGTATCACTAAATCAGGCGCATTAGAGGTTGACGGGAGCATCGCGCAATCCAACTACAGTTTTGTAGTCGATACTGGCGGATTTGCGACATTGATCCCGCTGCAAGTCGCCAAAGAAACAGGGGTTGCTATCGTCGGTACAGCGGCTAACGCAAAAGGCATCCATTCCAGGGCGCGACCGGTCGGCGTCGCGGTGGCATCCGAGGTGAGCCTTGGAAAGTATTCGCTTGGCCCGATGGTCGTTGGTGTTACAGGTTTGCCCAATGGTCCTGATGATCTGGCCCGTCCTTTTGGTGGGTTGCTGGGGGCCGATTTCCTGATCGGTCACAACGCGATCATCGATGTCGGGAACAAGGCAATGTATTTTCGATAGCTGTCGGACGGCAACGATTCGTATGTTATATCGCTGGCAGAGAGCCGTTGCCGCCAAAACTCAGCAGTCCGTGGCGGCAGAGGCCTGCCGCCCTACAGCTCGACGACGAAGCCGAATAGCCTCACTCACTCACGTTCTCCTAGCTCCTGGCTCCTAGCTCCTGTATCCTTTAGGGAGGATGGATAAGAACCGTCTAGAAGCGTTCAGCGACGGGGTTATCGCGGTAATTATCACGATCATGGTGCTGGAGTTGAAGGTGCCGTCAGGTAGCGATTTAAATGCTCTCTGGCCAATGATACCGGGCTTTCTCATCTATCTGCTGAGTTTTGCCTACGTCGGTATTTACTGGGTAAACCATCATCATTTGTTCAAAGCGACGCATCGCATCAACAGTTTCATTCTATGGGCCAATCTCCATCTTCTGTTCTGGTTATCCCTGATACCGATCACCACCGCATGGAGCGGTAACACCCATTTCGCGGCGGCACCTTCTGCGCTGTATGGATTCGTCCTGTTATTGTGCGCGATCGCTTGGAAGATCCTCCAGAGCGCAATCATTGCGTGTGAAGGTAGTCAATCGGCAATCGGTAGAGAGGTTGCCGGTGACTGGAAAGGAATTGTCTCGGTCGTGATTTATTCCGGTTCTGTCGTCCTGGCTTTCCTGCAGCCCTGGCTCTCAAATCTATTCTACGCGCTGGTGGCCGCCATGTGGTTTATCCCTGATCGGCGCTACGAGAGGGCAAGCTCAGTAACCGAAGAACCAAAGCGCGGTTCGGTCTCGTCCAGGTAGCCAGGCTTCTCCGGGACTTACGCCGCAGGCTTGCTCAGCTCCAGCTCCCACGTCTGACCAATCTGCTCGTCACCGAAGAGCCGATGCCGCTCTTCATGTGTCACGTGGAAACCGGCTTTCTTGTAAATATGCCCCGCCGCGCTGAGCACTTTGTTGGTCCAGAGAAAGATCTTGCGGTAACCGGCCTGCCGGGCAAACCGGACGCATTCGTCTACCAGACGCGTCCCAAGGCCGAGCCCTCGAGCTGTTGGCTCTACCAATAACAGGCGCAATTGGGCAACGCGTTCCGTCTTTTTTACCAGGAAAACGCAACCCACAATCTCGCCATCTTTCTCCGCAACCCAACAACGTTCCCGTTTCGGGTCAAAGTGTTCAATAAAATCAGCGGTAACACGAGCGACCAACGCTTCGAAACGCTCATCCCATCCATACTCAGTTGCGTACAAAACTCCGTGACGATGAACGACCCAGCCAATATCGCCCGGCTGATGCATCCGCAGGATGAAACTCCGATCCCGTTCCAAATCAGGTTCCAGAATCTCCTGTATAACATCCATCGCTTGAACCAACCGCCGCTGCTTGCCTTCAAATAGGCATCGCAACATTACCCTTATCTGATCCTCTGCCCGTAAGTTCAACGCGCCGAACACCTCGCGCCCACGTTTCGTCAATCGCAAGACACTTTGTCTCCCGTCAGCCGGCCAAGGTTCTCTTTCGAGCAGCCGTTTCTTTTCGAATCTTCGCAAGATTCGGCTGAGGTACCCTGGATCCAACCCAAGCTCATCTGCAACCAGGGTCGCCGTCGGATCTTTCAGATGCGCAAGCTCGTAGAGAACCCTTACCTCGGTCAGAGAATAATCGCTCTCTAACAAGCCCTCCTGCAGCACACCGATCCGCTTAGTATAGAAACGATTAAACCGTCGTACTTTCTCGACCCGGTTGAGTTCAGGGTTGCGGGTTTCTCGTTTCTGGTCCCGGGTTCCGGGTTCGGAGTTCCGGGTTCCGGATTCCGAGTCGCGGAGCGACGCGGCCATACTGGAACACAAGCAGATTAGTTGACTAAGTCAACTATATAGTTGTCAAAGTCTATTATGTGCCTGGTGCTAGCGATAGCGGCCTGCCACCCTCCAGCCGTTCCCAGAGACCTGTCCTACGACCCGTTCAAACAACTGTCCGACGAAGCCTTGGCGAAGTCGGATCACGGCGTTATCGGCGTTGCCGGAGTTTCCTACGGCCCTCCCGGCCTCAACGTTAGAACAGCCAAACGGCCATCGGTTTTCCACGGATCACCACCTCCGTTCTTGCCTTCGTGAGCTGTCTGAAAATCTTGTTCCCATTCGGTGGCTCCAATCCATTGGACACGTTCCAGGTCGGAAAGCAATCCGTCCCTCTCCGCATCAATATCGGGCGCGATGTGATGTGTAATCTGTCCCGTTGTGTGGCTGAACCCCACACTCCGATCGAACGTAGTCGCTCCCACCCAGTACGGGTTGTCCGCGGCGCTATCGGCTGGGACCCGCCAGAAACGGACATGATGTCTCTCTCGCGGATCGTTACCAACTGGCTTTTCGAATGCGAAATCTTCTTTGCGCCCGAAAAGAAACAGGTTACTCACGGGAGCATCCTCATACGGACGATGCAAGATGGTGCTGGTCGCGATTCGAAGACTGCTTCTCAGCGTTATGGGATCCGCCGGGTGCCACCCAGCGGCCAGCATCGCCGCAAGCAGATCGTCTTCGCTGCCGATGATCGCCACGTTCAAAGGGTCCCCAGGGATACCGGCGTGAGTCGTCGTGACGCGCGGTCCGTTGGTTAACACCGGATGTCGGGATTCATGAAAGTGCCACCAGGTCGGTACCAGGAAATAGGATGCGATCAGCCAAACCGCTATCAGACCCACCAGAATTCCGGCAACGATTTCCGGTCGCTTCATTTCGCCGTATCGCCCTCTCGCCGTATCGCCGTGTCTTCCCTCAGAAGTCCTCCAAACCGCTCATAGAAATAAGACGCCGCCCCAGGCACATCTGGATCTTCTTTCCGGATCGTCGCCAGAAGATGCTGTTCAGCGTCTCGGCAGGACATTCGATAGATATCTCGACATAACTCGTACGCCTCAGCTCCCGGCCAATCTTTTGGAAGTAACTCGACCGGTAGCCAAGGATCGTGAAGCGTGACCCGACGAAACGCATGAATGAGCAAGGTACGCACAACAAAGGAGTGTTCAGCGGTTAGGTCTCCGGATGACAAGATCTTTGGAAGACGGCCGAATGTTTCCATGAAATGGCGATAGCTCTTAATCACAGGGTCAAGCTGCCAACCGAGCCATACCAGCTCCGCTAATGGCCTGCCTGGCAGCTTCTCCTGGTCCTGTGCCGAACAGACAAACACCTGTCCACCAACCCGATGCAGGATTTCCTCCAGGGCATCCGTCCCGGTCGAAGGATGACAAAAAACTCCCGGCGAAATCATCGCAAAACCTTCCCATGCCAGCTCGTTTCGCAATTTCGTCCGGTAGGCAGCTGGGGCGATTGATGGAGGCGCTAGAATAATCGTCCAATCACCGTCCCAGTTCGGTCGCGGCAGCGCATAGATCTTCACCTGCGCCAGTTCGAATCGTCGAGCCCCTAACGACGATAATCGGTATCTGCTGCGCCGGCCGTCGCGCATCGTATCAAGCCACCTCTCTCGTACCAGACGAAAAACACTCGTGCGGACCAGGCGATCGTTCACGCCAAAAGGTGCAAGCAACTCAATCAGGCTCCCAAGCCAGACGGCGCTTCCATGTGGCGCGATTGAATCGCCAAAAACGGTGACGATCAACGATTTGGCTCTGGGCGGGTCGCCTCGGAGGAACGCTTGAATCCAGCGGTCGACGCCAACAATTTTTCCCATCGAAAAAGAGTGATTAGGATCTGGACGAAAGGCGGATCGGTTCGATCATGGCCAATCGGTCTTGAGAGATCAAAGAGAAATACTTGCCCTTTCAAAGCCGAGAATGTCTAGTTTCCTCTCCCCCTTTTGTATTATGGCAGGACTCAAACTCCAAAACGTCGTAAAACGGTTCGGACAGATCGAAACAATACACGGAGTTTCACTGGAAATCGATGACGGCGAGTTCGTCGTTTTTGTAGGCCCGTCCGGATGCGGTAAATCAACTTTGTTACGTCTCATCGCCGGCCTTGAGGAACTCACCGAGGGCGACGTCTGGATCGGGAACCAAAACGTTAATCACGTCGATCCAGCGAATCGCGGAGTTGCCATGGTCTTTCAGACCTACGCTCTCTACCCGCATATGTCGGTCGAGGAGAACATGGCGTTCGGTCTTCGGATGGCGAAACGTCCGAAGCAGGAGATTAAGGAGAGGGTGGCTCGCGCGGCGGAAATTCTGCACCTGACGCCGTTGTTGAAAAGACGCCCTAAACACTTATCCGGTGGCCAACGCCAGAGGGTCGCTATCGGACGGGCAATCGTGCGCGAACCCAAAATTTTTCTCTTTGATGAACCGTTGTCGAACCTGGACGCCGAGCTGCGAGTTCAGATGCGGATCGAGCTTTCGAAACTGCACAGCACTCTGAATACGACAATGGTCTACGTGACCCACGACCAAGTCGAAGCAATGACATTGGCCAACAAAATCATCGTCATCAATGAAGGCAGCGTTGAACAGATTGGCAGCCCGTTGGACCTCTACCAGAAGCCGGCAAACCTGTTTGTGGCGGGATTCATGGGTGTGCCGAGAATGAATTTTCTGAAGGCTCAGGTGGTCGACGAGACCGCCGAAACGCTCGCCATTGAAACATCGGATTTTCCGGGACAGCACCTCGGCTTCGCCAAAGAATCGGCCTTAAGTGTGGGACGCGGCAACACCGTGACGTTCGGGATCCGGCCTGAGCATCTTTTAGTGAGCGAGAACGGAAACGGTGTCGCCTCGATTACGCTCGAAGCTGTCGAGCACCTTGGCGACATAACGCAACTTCACGGTCTCACTCCTGCCGGACACCGGCTGAGCGTGACCGTCAAAGGATTCCAAAGGTTTCGTATCTCCGATCGCATAGCCCTCGACTTCGATCGCAAAAACGTTCACCTGTTCGACCATCACGGAACAAGGATTTAGCCTGGCTACCTCCAAAAATCCCGCTTCCATGTCACGGATGAAGGGCCTTTATTCGTCGCGTTATTGAGCCCGAATTCCAACATTCGGACCACTAACCCACCATAGACATATGAGCTCTGAAGCAAGCGAGTCAGAATATCTTTTACTTTTCCGAGGCACCGAGTGGCATCACTCTCTTGCCCCGGAAGAGATCCGCGAACGCGTTGCGCGCTTCGTAGAATGGGCAGATGGGCTACACAAAGACGGAACATTCAAGGTCGGGCGTCCATTGTTTCACAGAGGCAAGATCATTCAGGGTAACCAGACAGTGATCGATGGACCGTTCGCCGAATCCAAAGAGGCGATCGCCGGATTGATAATTATCGAAGCAGCCAGTCTCGAGGACGCCGTAGAAATCGCCAAAGCCTGCCCGGGACTCCAGTACGGTTTGACTGTAGAAGTCCGCCCAGTCAGTTGCGAACCAGGCGAACTCGAACTGGCGCGGGAAAAAGAGCGAGCAAGCAAGGCAGCGAAGTAACGTTAAACCTCGGCAATAACGGATGGGGCGGGATTCGAACCCGCGGTAGGGAAGCTCGAAATTCCGCAAGGTAGACGCTCCACGATTACCTTTGCCGGCCTGCGAACCCGGACTTCCTGGCCTGTGGTCACCTGGGTCGGACGCAAGAACTGGGGCAGTCTCGTGCTATCGTGAACGAGCGCCAATCGCAATAGAAGCAATTGCATGCGGCGCAATGGTGAGCAGTGGCTAAACCAATAACGCAAGATTTCTGGTTGAGCGGAAAGTATTCAGGGATCACTGGTGCTTATCCGAGCTAAAATAGTATTTTCGTTGTATGCATCTGGATGCGCATGGCTCTCCTGTCCGTCCAACAGCCATGGCAAGGCTATTTTTGCTTACGCCACTGTTAAATGTGGTTTGAGCAAGACTGCACAATTGCTGCCGTTTTGAAGATCAGGCGGGCACAATCCAGGACGGCCTTTTCCAGCGCTTGCGTCCGTTTGGTTTTCGGGCGGCCACGCGGATGTCTTCCATTCCCGCTCACAGCAGATCAGGCCGAGGATGTACAAAAGACAGAAGACAAACTGCTTCACCGCCTCTTTCGATATACTGGGACGGAGGCAATCAACGGATACCGGTATCAATGTGAATGTCCATCCAAACTTCAGATTCTGCTTTAATCGTGATCGTGGCGGGTACATCTTTGGAAAACGCCATCCCGCCAAACGGACCTAAAGTTACCTCGTAGGTGCCAGGTGTTAAAACGAAGCGAAAGTATCCATCTTCGTTCGTGTCGGCAGTAGCGACTCTCTCTTCATTTAGCGCCCTCACGATGACTTTAACGCCTGCTACGGGGGACGGCGCGTAACCCGCATTGGGCAGGATCACAGGCGACACTGGCGCCCTTGTAATCCTTCCCGCTAAAGTGCCTCTCGATTGTGCGGCTTCGTTTCCGCCAAGCACCTTGACATAAAGCAAACACCACAAACTCAGGCATGCCACGCACCAAAGAAAGAGGCGCTGCGACCTCTCGCGCAGCGCCCTTGCTTGACTATCAGGCTCCCAGAAGCACATCAGAAGCCGATCAGGCCAATGCGGCTACCCCACACACTCGCCGAGTTTACTTTCTCGTTGACTAAACCCGCTCTAAGAGCGTTGGTCGGGTCCACGGTCACGGCGGAATAGTCACCCCAGCGCTGCAGGCCAAAGTTGGGGTCGAAGTTACCGGTCAACGCTGCGGAGCTCGTGAAGAGGACGGTTCCCCGGGTCGGAGGAAAGTTGCCCGATCTTTCCCCGTCGAAGATCACTTGCGGGTTCACGCTCGGACTGCTGGAGGTCCAAGTCAAATAGACATCACCAAACGCGTTTGCCGCAATCGACGCGTTAAAGTCGCTCGAATTGATGGCTTGGAACAGGGTACTGCTCATTGCAATGGTATTGTTTACCGCATTGATCTTATACCAGCGTACGGCGGCGCCACCTAATTCAATCGAATGAGCCTGCCATACAAAACCGCCGTTCTGAGTGCCCGCGTTGACAAACCGCGAATCTCCGCTATCCAGCCGGTTTGCGCTGCCTCCCGCAGGCTGTATCCCGGGACTCGGCACTGTGTAGGCGGTTACTGGAACGTTGGCCGCGGCACTTAACGTCGCACCAAAGGCGTTACTGGAATTCCGCAAGGTAAAAAGCTGCAAGGTGTTACCGCTCGTCCGGGCGGACGCGATGTAGGTGTTGGCGTCCTGGTCAAGCACTATCGAGGGAGCCAGTGTGCCAAAGGAACTGCCTGGGTTGAAGACCGGTACCGAAAAGCCTAGGCCATTGTAAAGCCGCGCCTTGGCGACGGCGAATAATCGCGGCCCCAGATAGGCACTCGGAGAGAAAATGTTTGCGGTGAAAAGGACTGCGTCCTGATCCATCCCGACCATTGGAAAATCGTAGAAATTATTCGTGCCTGCGAATCCCGTGGTGTTGACATTGTAAACAAAAAACGAGCCCGTCGGGTCGGGAGAGGTCGAAACGGCGATAAAGTAGCGCTGCACTGTAGCGGATTCCGGAAACGCATCAGCCGTGATCACCCACCGGTTCCACGCGCTATCGTACACGGCCCGCGGGTCGAACAATCCCTGGGTAAAATAGCCCATGAAACTGGCCAGGGAGATGCTCTTGACTCGTAACCCGTTAGATTTTAGATAGATGTCGACGTGGCTGTTGGTGACTTCCACGAAATGATTGATGCCCGTGGCTCCCTCGGTGTCAGGCGGGAAAGCACCGCCAGCGGTTATTTGGTTGACGCCTTCAATCGACAGTTTTAACAGGGGCGGCGCCAGCGGTTGGGAGATTTCAGGACGTGACGCCCTGGGGGATCGCTCCGCCGCAGCTTTGGCGGCTAGGTAAGCCGCCGTCCCCATTGTCGGCCTAAAGGGTGGTAGCGCCCTTTGTGGAGCTCGCCAGAGGCTCGTCGCGTTGATTTGGTCCGGGCTTCGTAATGTAGCGTCCGGTTGCTTCAAAGCGAAGCTCGGCGCAATCGTGGCTTGTCCTGGAGAAGCAGCACTCTGCGGTGCTTCGAGGGGCTCGGCCGAGGTGTCTTCAGAGGCCCTTTGCGCATCCGCGCAAAAGGGATAAACCGCAAAGGCTGCGGCGACAATAAATCTTGGAATCACTGTTTTCATAGCCCTTATTATTTGTTCTATTTTCTATATCTATTTTGTTCCCTATGTCTGCTTTGGTTCCTACGTCCGTAATGGTCATCCGAGCATTACAAATCGTCGTATGTTAACAGGATTCAGACATTTCATTGTTAATACAATACAACTTTCGGGTAATGTGGCTAATACAATACAACTTTTCGGGTAATGTGGCTGTGCTTTGGAAACAAACGATACGCTGCATTAGGTTCCCTTGAGCGTCAGATAAGGCTACTCATGCGCAGTGCAGTCAAACATTCACTCCAACAGAAAGCAGAAATCGCTCCGCTTGGGGAGCGGATCTCAGACCGCCTGTAAAAAAACGTGCCATTACCCAAATGGGTAATAAAGCCACGACCATATGTGAATCTCCATCCGGTGCGACTAGCGGCGTTTTATAGCCCGCTGGCTAACCGTTTTCGTTTCCCTAGCGATCGTGTCAAACTCGCTCGGAGCCATCGCAGGGTCCGACAAGCGGTTTAGTGAAGGAAAGCGAGAAGCTTGTCTCAATTGAGACTACGGCAGGAACCAGTGTGAAAAGATGCTATAGTGTTGCTCATGACCGAATCGGAAGCGGAAAGACCTCCTCTTGGTACTCAGCGCCATGGGAAAGAATCGGCCTTTGCGACCGAGCTAAGAAACGATTTTTTGGGGCCGTGATTCCCTTACCCAATGGGTGAGTATTCGGCGCATGCAGTCGGTGCTTAAGCTTCGGGCCGGCGCGTCGCACTTAAACACCAGCTTCCAACAAGGCGCGAACACGCGATCCGAAATAGACCAATGTCGGAGGCTGCTGCTTTCGGAGAATAATTAAGATCGTGATGTTGTGGTACCCGATCGGGCAATTGCGGATTTCCTTCGCATTCACTTTAATCGCCTAACGAAAGAGGCTCTGATTTAGGGCGCTTCGGCAACGATTAGTAGAGAGAGGCCAACTATGACAAGCAATAGAATCGAAATGCTTTCGGGCGGCCGGTTTGTCAGCCATCATGCGAGCGGCGTTGATGTCTATCACGATTCGCGGCACCGCATTATCAGATCCAGAGTCGAGGGCGGCTGCCTAGCCGAGTTGGTGCTCGCGCGGGATGAAGGCGGGCACTGCCGAGCACAAATGCTGTTAACCTGCGATCGAGATGGCAACCGTACGATCACTGAGTACGCGACCTAATCCGAAATGAAAACCTGCCAGATGCTTAAACCTCTTCGGCGTCAACTACCGCCGGAATTTGTATGCTTTCCAGCGGTTGAGCGAACGGCGCGCGATGCAAGCAGAGATCCGCGCTGAAGAGCGCGAGCTTCCACAGGAAGAGATCGATCGAAACAGCTATCGCCATCCTGAGCATCGTTTGCGTTGTCCAACGTGACTTAGCTTCCCGCCGACGCC
>Ga0126381_100009622_pt1 | contig 10853 bp, 4 predicted proteins | sample PanSoiMetPlot_28_FD_96465 | JGI IMG/M metagenome (GOLD analysis project Ga0126381, IMG submission 96465) | Tropical forest soil microbial communities from Panama - MetaG Plot_28 | ecosystem: Environmental > Terrestrial > Soil > Tropical forest > Bulk soil | place: Panama | collected 2016-02-17
AAAAGCCCGCGCGGCGATTGTCGATTCCAACAAGATCGTATTTTGACCGCATCGGATAAGGGGAATAACACCGGTCAAGCAGGACGATCTGTATCCCCACCCGGTCGAGCGCCGCAACGATACGGTTGTTCACCGCATCCTTTGCCGGGGTGAACTCCAGCGGCGCAAAGAAGACACCGGAGACCTTCTGCGAGACATACTGCTGGCACAGGTGCTCGGCCTCCTTTTCCTGTTGAGCGGCCTCTCCCATGGAGTGTCCCCAAAGCAAGGAGTGTGGCTTGGAGAGAGGAGATTGCATCATACCGTGGCAGATGGGCTCGAAAATCTCCGTGCGGCCGAGATCGGGGATCAGCAGACCAAACACATGCCCGCTGGAAGCGGAAGAACCGAGCACGTGTGTGCCGGAACCCGCGCGTCTAGAAACCATGCCATGCTGTTGAAGTTCGTTGACAGCCTTGGCCACGGTGATACGTGAGGTCTTGTAATGCTTCCCGAGTTCGGCCTCACTGGTTAGCCGGTCGCCGGTCTTGAACAGGCCTGTCTTAATTGCCGAGAAGAGATCCTCATACACCTGCCGGTACTTGGGAATATCTGCAGCGGCAGTGATAGAGCGCTCTGGCTGGAGTGCCTGACCTGCTGGTGCTCCTGAGAGAGGGGCTGCAACGTGCGCAGCTTGCCGGGTCTTCATGTTCTCTCCTGATTGCCGGTGTGAATCGTAATTACAAAGATACCCTCCAACTGGAATTGAAGTCAGCGCCTAACCCAATTGGTCAACCTTTCTTGCGATTTATCTTCAATCGCCATACCCGCCGGTATGCGGTACACCTGATCCCGCGTAAGAAGTACGGAGAAAACTGTCCCCAATTTCGAAATGCAGAGATCCGGGTGGTCGCACCAAAATCCGGTCTTTTCTTTTTTCTGGGGATAATCCTACTCCAAATGACATATCAATAAGACCACATCATTATGCAAAATGCCTGCAAAATGTTATGGTCTCGCATTGACAGATATCGCTGTCAAAGATTAGTTTTCCGTCGATTCAGAAAATCAAGGTCTTTTGTTGCAAGGCAAGGTTTCGGTCCAAACATCCTGGCGCAGCCAGGAGCGAGCTTGCGAGATCGAGTAGGCAACGACGAACAAGGTAACGCTCCGGTTATGCGGCAGGGGAAGTAAGCAGCAATTTCTGGAGAGTCTTATGAGACTAGCGACGCCTATCAAGCTGATGTTGTCCGTTGTCTGTCTTGCGCTTCTGCCCTCAGCCCTTCACGCACAAGCCGTTTACGGATCAATTTTTGGAACGGTCGTGGACGCCTCTGGCGCACTTGTGCCTGGAGCGACGATCGTCGTAACGGACGTGGCCAAAGGAACGACGTCCACGGTGCAGTCCAATGCCAGCGGCGAATTCACAGCGGACCACCTGATTCCCGATATCTACAACCTGAGGGTAACGGCGCAGGGATTTCAATCCTTTGAGCAGAAGGGAATCCAAGTCCTAGCCGATACATCAACCAGGGCTCAGATCACCATGCAGGTCGGCGCAGCTGAGACGACCGTGGAGGTCAGCGCGGACAGCGTTCCACAGTTGAAGACGGACCGAGCGGATGTGTCCACATCATTTGTGTCAAGGGAGATCCAGGATCTTCCGGTGGCGGGACGGAACTTCACAGGCCTGCAACTGCTGCTGCCAGGTGCGCAGGAGTTGGGTTGGAGCCATGCTGCGAGCGAGAACCCGCAGGGCAGCAAGCAAATCATGGTCGACGGGCAGGCATTTGCCGGAACGGCCTATGAGCTGGACGGAACCGATAACCAGGACCCGATCCTCGGCATCATCGTTGTGAACCCTAATTTTGACGCGCTCTCCGAGACGAAGATCTCCACGCAGAATTTCGATGCGGAGTTCGGCAAGGCCGTTTCGGCGGTCGTAACGGCGCAGACGAAGTCAGGCTCTAACAGCTTCCACGGCTCGGCATTCGACTTTCGACAGAGCGCTGCGAACCTGGCCAGGGATCCGTTCACACAAGGGCCCACTCAGGGGTCGATTCCGCAGGCTCTTAAGAACCAGTTTGGCGGTTCGATCGGCGGACCGATCCTCAAGGACAAATTGTTCTTCTTTGGTGACTATCAGGGGCTTCGGCAGAAAGTCGGAACTTCCAATACTCAAACGGTGCCGTCGTCTCACTTGGTAGAGACTTGTCTTGGCAAGCAACCGACCGTAACCGGGGTTCCAGGATGCGACTTCAGCGAGTATGCCGCGAATGTGACTCCGGCAAGTGCAGCCATTATCTATCAAGCAAACGGCACGCCTTATCCCGGCAACGTCATTCCCGCATCACAAGTGTCCACGCAAGCCAAAAACCTCTTTGCACTTCTAGAGCCTTACAAGCCCAACAATCCGGGAACTTTCAACGGGCTCAAGAACAACTACAGCGGTGGCGGCACAGGAGGCCTGAACAGCGACCAATGGGATATACGTGGCGATTATTCGATGAATGACAAGATCCACTGGTTCACGCGGTTCAGCCGATTTACAGACACGCTAACCGGAAAAGTGATGTTTGGCGACGCAGGTGGCGCTGGATTCGGCTTGGGGGGATATGGCGGCACCTCCCAAGGAGCGAATGACAGCCTGGCTGTGGGCATGGATTATGCTCTCAATGCGAAGTTGGTCACCGATGTTCGTTTCGGTTACTTCCGCTACAACATCATCACCAGCAAGTACGACCAAACAGTCCAGCTTGCCACCCAGCTTGGAATCCCCGGGATGAACACCGGGGATCCGATTACAGGTGGCGCACCAAGCTTCCAACTGGCTGAGGTTGGGTCGACTACTGGAGCTGAGCCTTCTAATGGCCAAAACCAGGGTCCGCAGTATGGTGCTGGGCTTAATGTCGATCGCTGCAACTGCCCGTTGAAGCAGAAGGAAGACCAGTTCCAGATCGTAAACAACTGGACAAAGATCATTGGGAACCATTCATTGAAGCTAGGCGCTGATCTTCGCTATGCCCGCAACCTACGCGTGCCCAGCGACAACGACCGTACTGGAATCCTGTATTTCAGCAATCAGCCGACTTCCAACGGAGCAACAGGTGGCCTGGGATTTGCCACGTTTGTTCTGGGTAAGGTGACTGGCTTCAAGCGGTACGTCAGCACTTCGACCAACGCAAAGGAATTCCAGAAGCGCGACTTCTTCTATGCACAGGATACCTGGCGCGTGACGCCGAAGCTCACTGTGAACTACGGTCTCCGCTATGAGTTCTACTTCCCGGAGACGATCAATGCAGCTACCAATGGCGCTCTGCTCGATCCCGAGACCGGATACCTGAATGTCGCGGGAGTCGGCCAGGTCGCCAGCAACATGAACTGGGGCAGGGATAACAAGACCTGGAGCCCGAGAGTCGGCGTAGCGTATCAGATAACTCCCAACACAGTGATTCGTGGTGGATATGGGCGCAGCTTCGACATAGGCGTTTTCGGTTCCATCTTTGGACACGCCGCTACTCAGAATCTGCCAACACTCCAAAACCAACAGCAGGACGCCACGGGAAGCTTTCTCAACGCATCATTTACGCTTGCACAGGGGCCTCCAGCGCCAACTCCAATCGCGGTGCCTTCGAACGGCTTTTTGCCTAATCCGGGTTATGCAGTGAATTCCCGCGCTCGGCCCAACCCGCTTCGCCTGCCAAGCCTGGATGCGTGGAATGTGGCTCTTCAGCAGTCGTTGACCCCAACGCTTTCACTGACTATAGCGTATGCCGGTAACAAAGGCACTCATACCCTTGGCGACGGCTCAGCCAACACGACGAATCCTAATGAGACCGCAGTGTTCCTTCCGGCGCAATACAGCATCACCGGTCAGCCACTGCACTACGAACCGGCAACGAACGTAGACCCAGCTACAAACTATGGCGTGAAGGCTCTCAATGGTCAGCCACTACCCGGCGTATCCCCCTCCGGAGGAACCTCAATTACAAACTACTTAACCCGCTACTACGCAGGTAAGTTACCGGCATGTGCCGATCCGGCTTACCATATCATTCCAGCGAATCCGCTCCTCGGAAGCGGACAGTGCGGTTGGACCAACGGCATCACCGATTACAGCAATAATTTCGACAGTCACTTCAATGCACTTCAGGTCACTCTTACCAAGCAGTTCACGCATGGACTTTCCATGAATGGAAACTATGCTTGGCAGCGTGCAACCAGTTGGGCCTCTGGCTATTCCACCTGGAGCAAACCGGCTGTGAAGGGCCGCGACGGTTTTGTCAGGGAACAGCAAATTATTGTTTATGGCTTGTATGAGTTGCCCTTCGGAAGAAACAAGATGTTTGCCGGCAATGTCAGCGGTGTTGTCAATCAGTTCATTGGAGGCTGGCAACTCAGTCCAGTGCTTACCTACTCCAGCGGCCTGCCCTTTTCGCTTAGCTATGGCACGTGCGGCGATGCGATACCGGGTGGCGTTCCATGCCAGGTTAATGGAAATCCACGTGCTTTCCACCGCCGCATTACAGGATCTCCGGGGCACAACCTGCAATTCTTCAGTAAGACGGATTATCCACTCACGGGCCCTGGTGCACTCTTCACCAAGCCCGGTCTGAACCAGATTGGAACTGTAGGTAGGAACAGTGTCTACGGCCCGCACTCGTTCAACACGGATCTGGCGGTTCAGAAGAGCTTTTCGGTCCGTGAAAAGGCGACCATTCAATTCCGCACCGATTTCTTCAACCTCTTCAACAAGATTAACTGGGGCACGCCGAGCGGCAATCTTGAAGCGGATGGATCCATCACCAATGGACCGTTCCCAGATGGCTCGTCTCATCCGCGCCAGTTGCAGTTCTCGTTGCGGGTGCAGTTCTAGAACACATCATAAGCCACAGCGAATGGGGGAGCTCAGGCTCCCCCATTCGCTTATACACTGGGATACAGGTTGCCAATGGATTGTCTGAGAGCATTCAGATATGTTTTGACGCTTTCGATTGTTACTGCCGCTTTCTCCGCAGCAGGGCAACAGGCGTCTTCCAACCCGGCTCAGGCGGATGCTCCTTCAACCGCCGGCAACTCTCTCGCTCAGCTTCGTCAGATGATCGACCGGGGCAATCCTGCCGAGGCATTGAAACAGCTGGATCAGCTTGAATCCCAAGCGTCTGTTCCGCCGCACGGAATTAATCGTTTGCGCGGGCTCGCATTGTACGCGCAGAACCGTTTTGCGGAGGCCGACGCTGCATTTGCTGCGGCCCTTCAACGTGATCCTCGCGATGAAGAGTCAACGCAGATGCGTGGCCTGACGCTCTTTCGCCTCGGCAAACCAGCGGAGGCGATTCCTTTGCTGGAGTCAGCGCGCAACTGGAACTCCCGCACGAAGTACGATCCAAACTACGTGCTTGCGCTGTGTTACACCGATACACGTCGTTATGACGACGCGCGACATGCCTTTGCCACCCAGTATGGCCTTCCTCCTGACTCTGCCGCAGCCTATCTGCTGGGGGCACGGCTGTTCTTCCGCCGCGAATACCTTTCCACAGCTCAGGACTACGCAACAAAAGCCCTCCAGCTTGACCCACAGCTTCCGCTTGCCCATGGACTGCTAGGCGAGATCGCGCTTGCAGCCGATCGCCTCGACACGGCGATCGCCGAATTCGAAAAGGAACGCGCGCGGAATCCACTGGAAGGCAGCACCTACGATCGGTTGGGGGACGCCTACACCCGTGCGGGCGATTACACAAAAGCAGAGCAGGTTTTACAACAGGCGCTTCTTCTGGAACCAAACTCAACCGCACCCTATATCTTGCTCGGAAAGGTATTGCTGCGACGGGAAGATCCGGTCAGCGCAACGATGTATCTCGAACGGGCCGAGAAGATGGATCCCGCCAATCCGATGACCCATACCCTGCTGGCACAGTCGTATCGCGCGATGGGGCGCACAGAAGACGCGAGCCGGGAGATGCACGCTGTTCAGAAACTGCAGTCGGCCAAGGAACCTTGAAAATACATTCTGGATGGAACCGGCATCCCTGGAGCAGAAAAGCGTGTTAGACGATATGACATTGAATTCACCCCCGATCCTGGAGCAGGAGGCGGATTTGTCAGATCTGCTTGTCCAGCGATGCTGCCAGGCTTGCGAATTGGCGCGATAGAAGAAGGAAGCTCTGTATCTGTCGTGTGATCTGGGGTGGTTCTTTTGACGATGAGAAAGTAAGACTGCCTTTTGCAGGCGAGTCTACGAGGCAGTTAAATCCTCCTTTTGCGGTGAGTCGTGACCTTGCAGCCGGTCGGCGATTCCGTTCAGCACCGTCGCCCCGGAATTGTCGAATTCCTCCTGTGCCGGCTTCATCCATTCCGGTAACTCAAAGCCGCGGAGCTGAGCACGGTATTTCCATAACACGATAGACGTGATGAATAACATTCGTAGCTGCGGCTGCCATTACCGGATGCGATCTCGCAATGCGAGGTCGTGTTCAGGGGAATGCCCAAACTCAAGGAGAACACCGTCAGCGAGGGCCCTCACCTTGTCGAAGTTTGAATTGATCGTCTCGCCGAGAGCAAGCCTTCAAGCACATCTCCGGCTATAGGCTTATTGCGATGATAGCTTGACGAGAATAAGCGCGTTGGGCTCGAGCGTGAGGTAGAGCTGGCCGTTGGCGAGATGAGTCACTTCGGGTGGCGGCAGGGCCGTCTCGCGGATGAGTTGATCAACCTGCGCCGATGTGGGATAGGTAGGCTTGCCCATTGCGGCGTATTTAGGCAGCACGTTGCCGTGTTCGTTATCTACGCGCTGGATGGTGGCGCTAGCGTTGGCACTGGAACCGCGGATTGCGAGCGTCATCGTGCGTGGCCGGGCTTTGCTCAGTGATTCAGGGTCGGGGGCCACGAGATTCCATGCTGCGATAACGAGGGCGCCGTCTTGTGATTTCGTAACAATGACGTTGGGTGATGTTGCTGCAATGCGCCGGTTGCCGAGTTGGTGGAGAAGGGCGAAACCATAATAACTGGGCTTGTTGATACCGAACTGGGCACGGAGGCCGAACTGGCCGATGAAGGGGCGGGGAATGGGGCCACCTTCTTCGAAGACGTCGGAGAAGGTCCAAAACGACATCATGTCAACGAGGCCATCGCACTGGCGAACGGTGTTGGCGAGAGCCGGGCCGACGTAGATGGTGTCACGCGCCTGGTTGTGACCGGGGACGTTCCATTCGGTCCAGAGAAGCGGCGTATCGGCTTTGCCGGCGGCCTTCATCTGGTTGCGGACCTTGGCGATCGCTCGGCAGACTCGCTGGTCCATCGGGATATCTTCGTTGGTTCCGAACAAGTTCTCGACGGTGTCGTCCGCGTAGGCGTGGCTGGTGATGAAGTCGACGGGGACGTTATTGTCGGCGGCGTGCTTGAGAAAGGCCTCGACCCACTGCGCTGCCGCGGTGGCTGGACCGCCGACACGGAGGCGGGGATCGACCGACTTGAGGTCGCGCGCCGTGTGGTCATAGAGCTCGAAGTAGCTGCGCTGGCGCGGGACGCCTCCCCAGAAATCGATGTTGGGTTCGTTCCAGACCTCGAAGTACCATTGCGCGACCTCGTCGATGCCGTAGCGCTCGATGAGATTGCGAGCCAGCGCGGTGATGAGCCCGTCCCACCGCTCAAAGGACTTCGGCGGCGAGACGTTCGGTTTGTACCAGAAAGGATGGAGGGCATCGGGGTTGAAGGCGAGTTTCTTGGGCATGAAGCTGATCTCGACGACTGGACGTATGCCGTTGGCAAGCAAGCCATCGTAGATCTGGTTGATGTAGGCGAAGTTGTAGACAGGGTTGCAGTGCTCGTCCTCGTTGTAGACGCCGATCTCGTCGTGGAGGATAGCGTGGAAGCGAACGTAACGGAAGTCGGTGACCTGTTTTACGGCGCGGAGGTCGTTGCGATAGCTATCGCGCAGAGTGAGGATGGCACGGCCGGAGCCGAACATCTGCTCCCAGAAGTGCGGGAAGGGAGTGGTAGGGGAGTTAGCGTCGATCTCAACGCGCTCCTGTGAGCGCAGAGGTGTGGCGAGGAGAGCGAGAACAAGAACGAAGACAAGGCGCATCGGAATTCCTGTGGAGGAAGTAAGGAGCGCGGTGGCGCTCCTTCAAGTTGATGAGGATGTACAGGTTAGAAATTGAAGCGGGCCTGGAGTTCGATGACCCGGGCACCGAGGGCACTACTGGACTGGCCGAAAAGCGGGTTGCTGGTGGTGCCGTCTGTGCTGATCTGGGTGTTTCCATCGCCTACGTTGAATGGTGTCAGGTTCGTCTTGTTAAAAATGTTGAAAAACATGGCGCGGATGGTGAGACCAGGGTTCTCGCCGAAGATGCGAGAGCTGGGAAGGCCGAAGTTCTTCTGAACGTCCATGTCGGTAGCGAGATAGTTTGGGCCAGGTAGGCTGTTGCGTCCAACGCCCGGCGGTGGTGGCGTGCCGGTTGTTGGATAGGTTGGCACGGTGAAGTATTGGAGCGCTCCGAGTGGGAACTGGCCGCTTGGTCGCTTGAAAGTGTCGTTGCCTGTACCACCGGTACCGCTCGCGATCTTGGCAGCTGGCCGCAGTGCGCAATAGCCGCTGCCGACGTAGACGACGTTACAGCCCGTGTTGCTGTAGATCGGCGTCCATGGAAAGCCGGTGTGATACTGCACGATGCCGCTGAATTGCAGGCCGCCGAAGATGGTTTCCATCAGGCGGTTATTGGGGAAGAGCCTGGGCATCGTGTACGTGCCGAAGAACTTGATGTTATGCGTGATGTCATAGTCTGCGCGTCCGTAGGCGAAGCGGTTGTCATAAGGATACTGATCGATGTAGTAATCCTGCGATCCGCTGTCCATGATCCTGCCGTAGCGATACTGGCCGGTGAGGGAGAAGTTGTGGCCGAAGGTGTGACGTACCTCCGCAAGGAGCGCGTGTGAACTCGCGCTGATGTCATTGGAGTAGTAGTTGAAGGCATTGATGGCTACATTGAGATTGGGGTAGTAGATCCAGTTGAGATTGTTCTGTCGCGTGTAGTGTCGCGAGAGACTTCCCTGGTAGCCCAGTGAGAGAATCCAGCGTTGGGCGAGGGCATACTCGGCCCCGAGGGACATCTTGTACGTGAGCGGTGTCGGCAGATCGTTCTGGATGACCTGAACGCCAATCTTCGCGCCACCGATGGGCAGGCCGTTAGGGCCAAAAGCAACCTTCGCGGCTGGATTAGAAGGATAGCCATTTATATCCTTGGGGTTTGAGGAAGCTGCATAGAGTATGCCAGGACAGCTTGTCTGCGCCGTAGTGGTGCAAGCCGCGTTGAGGCTCGTGACGAGAGGAGGATTCGAACGGCCGTTGAGGGTGATGGCCTCCTGCATGCGGTTGTAGGCGATGCCGAAGCCTCCACGAATAACGGCCAGATGGTTCGATGAAGGATTGACCGAATATGCGAAGCCGAACTGCGGACCCCAGTTGTTGTGGCTGGTCGTAAAAAGATCACCGCCCGTTTTGACGTAGGCTCCGGTGAGGGTCTGGGCTCCGGTGCCGAGGATGAGGTTGCTGATGTTGCCGTTCTTCTCGGTGATCGGCGTGAAGTACTCATAGCGCAGGCCGAGGTTCAGCGTGAGATAGGGAGAGACGCGCCAGTCGTCCTGCACGTAGCCGGCGTAGATGTTAGAGCGAATGTACTTGGTCGCCGAGGTAGGAGTGCCGGTGCGTGGATCGAAGGAGCCGGTCTGGAGCCGGGGCGCGTCGTTGGCGAAGTTCCAGAGGTTGCTGAATGTATAAGCAGGGATTGCGGCGTAGGTCTGGGTGTCGTTGTCGAGCTCTTTATATCCATCGAAGCCGAAGCGAATGTTGTGTGAGCCGAAGGTCTTGGTGACTGTATCGCGGATGTTGAAGGTGGTTTGGGCGAAGTTGCCGGGGCCAGGCGCGCCGAAGAACTGGAAGTTGCTGATGCCGCCCATGTTGTCGATGCGGCCCTGCGGAAGGCCAAACGGCTCCTGCGGGTTGGAGGCAACTTCGTTGAAGTACCAGCGCACGGCATTAAAGCGGAACTCGTTGAGCAGCGAAGGAGTGAAGATATGGTTCCAGAGTGCTCCGTGCGAGTAGGCGAGACGGTCGGAGTGCCATAGATTCGCAATCCTATTGGGGCCGTTGAAGAAGGTACTGGAGGTTGGCACCCAGTAGATGGTGTAAGCGATGAGGTCGCGTGGATTGAGCTGCCAGTCAAGACGACCGTTATATTGCTGCGCAGTATTGTTTGTGGGATTCACGACGTTGACACGGAAGGCATCGGGAATCCCGTCGAAGCCTCCACCGATACCAGGCTGGCCGTTGCTGATGTAACTGGGATCCGCAGTGCCGAGTGGGGTCTTAAGCGGAGAGCCGAGGTCGAGGGCGGTTCCGCCTTGATAGTTAACGGTATGACAGTAAGCGGAGCTGAGGCCAACGAAGGCGCAGTTCGAAGTGGCGTCGATCGACGCATAGCTAACGCTCGCGCCGGGAAAACCTACGATCGCTGACGAGACCCCTTTGTTGGGTTGATTTGCGACGAGTTGATCGAAGGCGGGTGTTTCGTACCAGTCGGTGGCCTGCGAGCGACCGCTATTGCGGAGCTCTTCATACGAGAAGAAGAAGAAGACATGGTCTTTCCAAAGGGGACCACCGATGCTGCCGCCGATCTGGTTAAATCGGTTGTTGTCCCGTTGAAGCGATTTGGTGTTGTCGGCATTAGATCGGGAGCCAGGGCCGTTGTAGCGCTGATAGGCGTTGAGGCCAGGGCGGTGGAACTTGAAGAAGGCACTTCCATGGAACTCGTTGGTTCCGTTCTTTGAGACGACGAGAACCTGGGCGCCACTGTTACGGCCAAGAGTCGCATCGTAGG
>Ga0126381_100009623_pt1 | contig 10853 bp, 8 predicted proteins | sample PanSoiMetPlot_28_FD_96465 | JGI IMG/M metagenome (GOLD analysis project Ga0126381, IMG submission 96465) | Tropical forest soil microbial communities from Panama - MetaG Plot_28 | ecosystem: Environmental > Terrestrial > Soil > Tropical forest > Bulk soil | place: Panama | collected 2016-02-17
GGGGAGTTTGGGCCGGGTCGCAACATCGGACCGGCGCCGACGCCCGTCACTCCCGGGGTGATCATCCAGGCGGCCGAAGCCTCTGGGCTCGGGTGGATTGCCTGGGCGTGGGACGACAACGATTTGGCAAACTGCCAATCCGATAACAACAGCTTCAGCATGACTTACTCGTGCGGCCAGTACAGCGTCCCATCGAACCTGACTTGGTACGGTCTGGATGTGACCTTCAATCCAGCCTACGGCCTCGAGGCACTCGCAAGGCCTGCTGCGGTGCCCTGACCGACCCAGTGCACATCGTTCGCGGGCGACTCCTGCGCCCGCGAGTGATGCGACGCTGCAAAGCCCCGGGACCTTCTGGCTCCCGGGGCTTTGCCGCACCGTTCGACGGCGGTTTGGAACTCGACTAAGCTCGCCCGCTGCGCTCGCAACTCGCAGCATTACGCACGTCAGTCGTCCGCCCGGGAATACCGCATGAGCTCCAGGTCGCTCGGCTCCAGCCGTGCAAGCGCGCTAACGACTCTGCTGGCCATGGTGGCAATCCTCGGCATCGGTCCCGGCGCGCCTGCCGCCACGCCCGCTAACGCAAAATCGCCCCTGGGTATCAACCTGCTGCGGGTGACCTACTACAGTGCCGAACAGCCCTTTCTGGACGTCTTCAAGACCAGCGGCGTTTCGCAGGCGACTCCGAGTGGTTGGTACACGCATGGAGACTCGACCTGGGACACCGGGGAAGCGCCATACCTGCAGCTGGACAGCGCCGGCTATCCAAAGACGCTCAGCGCCAGCACTGCCGACCCGCATTCCCCGCAGTTGTTCACTTCCGTGGGCGTGGTGCTGCTGCGCGAATTACCGAAGGCCGACGCCGGCGTGGGACTGCCGTATCGTCCCGGGCGGTACGTCGTCTTGTACGACGGCCAGGGTAAGCTGAGCTACGGCTTTGATGCGCGGCTGCTGAGCTCAGCGCCGGGCCGCGATGTCATCGACGTGACTCCCTCATCGGGCGGAATCGATCTCCGCATCACGGCCACCGACCCCAAGCACACCGGTAACTATCTGCGGAATATCCGGCTCGTCAAGGCCGAAGAAGAAGCGCTGCTGCGTGCCGGGCAGGTGTTTCGGCCAGGCTTCCTCACTCTGCTGCAGCGATTCAGCGTCGTGCGCGGCATGCCGTGGCTCAACGTCAACGGTGACGGTGGCCGCATCGCGAGTTGGTCGAGCCGGCCACTGCCGAGTGACGCGGGCTGGGGTTCCGAGCGCGGTGTGCCGCTCGAAGTACTGCTGCAGCTGTGTGTCGCCTTGCGAGCGGATTGTTGGTTGAACATGCCGCATCAGGCCTCCGACGACTACATCGCTCAGGCCGCCAGGCTGGCGCACGCCACGCTCGGTGTCGATCAGAACGCGTACGTGGAGTTCAGCAACGAGGTGTGGAACGGTTCCTTCGAGCAGTACAACTATGCCGTTGCACAGGGAAAAGCCCAGTGGCCTGCCGCGTCGGTGACACCATCAGAGTACAACCGCAACTGGTTCGGCATGCGCACCGCACAGATGTGTGACATCTGGACGGCGATTTGGGGCGGCGATGCAGCGCGCGTCCTCTGTGTGCTCGGGGCGCAGGCTGCGAGCACGTTCACGGCTACCGAGTCGCTGAAGTGTCCGCTGTGGGCGGGTGCGGGGCACGGCCCATGCGCGAGGCACAACATCAAGGCGGTCGCAATCGCGCCGTACTTCGGCGACGCGGTTCCGGAAGCCTGGACTTCCCAGGCGGATGGAGGTTTGGCGAGCCTGTTTGCGTCGATGACGACGCAGAATGACGCCAGCGTTCCGGCGGGCGGATGGTTGGCGGCGGCGTCGCGCTATGAAGCGGCATACCATGCCGCGCTCGCGGCCTACCATCTGCCGTTGATCGGTTATGAGGGTGGCCAGTCGTTCGTCGGCTCGCCGCGCTACCGCGAGGGCTCGCCCCTGGTCACGCTGTATTTTGCAGCCAACCGCGACCCCCGTATGGGCACGGCCTACACCGCGGCACTGAATGCCTGGCGAGCGAACGGCGGGCAGATCTGGGTGCTCTTCCAGGATATCTGCGCGTCCAGTCAGTACGGCGAATGGGGAGCGCTGGAGTCCTTCCAGGACAGCGTCGATCCGCTCAGCAAGGCGCCACCGAAATGGCAAGCCATCCAGAATTTCATCGCCAGCAATCCCTGCTGGTGGCCGGGCTGCGCGGGGCACGTGGCCGCCGCCATCGCGCCGACGGCCGAACGCCGTTAACCTCACCGAGTTTCAGGGAGAGCGCACCGAGTCGTAGCGGGCGCGCGCTCGCAGCACGAGCTCGCCGCGCAGAAAGTAGCGAAAGATCCGCGGCCCACGCCACAGGTAGCGTTGTCCGAGTCGGCGCGGGTTTTGTAGCAGTCTATAGAGCCACTCACACGCTAGTTTTTGCATCCAGCGCGGCGCACGTCGTTCGGTCCCGGTGAGAAAATTGAGCGCGGCACCAACGCACAGCACCAGCCCGCGCGCCTTGCCCCGAACCTGCAGGCGCTGCGCGATTATTTCCTGCTGCGGCGAGCCCACCGCGAGGAAGCAGAAGCGGAACGGGCTGTGCGCCTCGATGAAGCGCAGGCAAGTCTCCGTGGCGGCGTCATCGCCGATGAAACCCATGGGAGGGTCATAATGGTGTACGTTCGTAAGCTGGTAGGTCGCAAGCAGCTCCGTCACCTGTGAGGCAGTGCCGCCGATCAGAATGATGCGATCGGCGGCCGATGCGACCCGTCCGAGCAGCTCGGCCGTGAGGTCCGATCCGGTGCAGACCTTCAGGCGCACGCGCTTGATCAGCCGCATGCCGAGCGCTACCACTCGGCTGTCCAGCAGGGTGTATTCGGCCGAGCGATACAGAGCGCGGAAGGAGACATCCTCGCAGTAGCGGATCAGATGGTCGACGTTCGGCGTTACGACGTAGCCGTAGCGGTCCGCGCCGAAGGTCGCGGCGGTGCAGGCAAAGGCGGCGACATCGAAGGCGTCGATCTCGCAGACTTTAGGACTGCCCGCAGGCGTGCCGACTTCAGTAGGTGCTCTTGTAATCGCGCCAGACCACTATCAGCGACCGGAACAGAATCTTGAGGTCGAGCCACGGCGACCAGGCGCGCAGATATTCGAGGTCGTACTGCACGCGCGCCGCCATCTTGTCCACGGTGTTGGTTTCGCCGCGTAGACCATTCACTTGAGCAAGCCCGGTGATGCCCGGTCGAACCTTGTGTCGGATCATGTAGCCGTTGATCAGTCGCCGGTACTTCTCGTTGTGCGCGACGGCGTGCGGACGCGGTCCGACGAGGCTCATCGTCCCCTGCAGGACATTGAACAGCTGCGGCAGCTCATCGAGTGACGTCTTGCGGATGAGGCGCCCGATCCTGGTTACCCGGTGATCACTAGCGGTTGCCTGGGTGACCACTGGGCCGTCTTCGCACACCGTCATCGAGCGAAACTTGTATACCGTGATCTCCTCGCCGTTGAGTCCATAGCGGCGCTGGCGAAAGAAGACCGGTCCTGGCGAGCTGAGCTTTACCGCCGCTGCGATCACCGTGATCGCCGGCAGCAGCAAAAGCAGCGCGCAGCCACCCAACACGATATCCGTGGTGCGCTTCAGCAGTGCGTCCGTGCCGTGAAACGGCGTATCGCACACCGACAGCACGGGCATGCCGTTGACCTCCGCCAGGCGACCTTGAATCAGGTCGAAGGCGAACGCGTCCGGAACGAAATATACGGAAGCCGTGGTGTCGCGCAGCGCTCTCACCAGTGCGCTCAGGCGGGGCACGTTGGCGAGCGGCAGGGCGATGTACACCAGGCCCACCCCTTGCGCACGCACGTAATCCACGAGGTCGCGGCAGTGACCGGCTAGCTTGTCGGCCTCGAGGAGCGGACTGATGCGATCAATGCTCCTGAAGTCGAAGTAACCGGAAAAGCCCCTGGCCGGCAGACGTCGCGCCAACTCGAGGCCCACTTCGTTGACACCAACGATGATGTAGCGTCGCGTGGGCATCTGGTCGGCAAACCAGCTGGCACGCATGCGCACGGCTTGCGCAGCACACAAGGCAGTCGGGGCCACTACGAACCAGCTGAGCATGACCTTGCGGGAGAAGTCGGCGCCGACCTTGAAGGCGAAAGCGGCGAACAGCAGCACGGCGACGATTGCCGCCCAGCGCACCACGACGCGCGAACAGGCCGCGGGGAAGCGCGCGAAGCGCCCCTGGAGCGAGGGTTCGATGTAGGGCAGATCGAAGCGGCCGAAGAGCGGACTCGAGATGATGAATACGAACAGCGCGAGGTAGCCGATCTGGAGCGAGATCCCACGACGAAACGCCAGCTGGCAGGCCAGCAGGCTCGCAACGACGATCACCGGATCGAGACGTTTGAGCACTGCCACTGCGGCAGGTTCGACGCTGCCCAGGCGTACGCGCTGGTGCAGAACTGGTTCGACTGCGCTTGACATCCTGTTGCTTTTCCTTAAGAACCGTGTGGCATCCCGCTCGTTTTTTCTGCGGATCCAGCGACTAGGCGCTCAGCATCTCACACGCGTGTTTCAAACTTCCTGCGAATCTTCCCATCAGTCTCAGGAGTGTTTGCGATCAGATCCGCTGGATACTTAACTCTTTGATTTCAGTATCTTGTTCCCGGTCGACGCTTGGCGGACATCTTGTCAGCGTGCGCCGGAATTGATTCGCTTGTGGAAAGCCCGGATCTGCCGTGCCGGGTGGTTTCCTTCTTTATCCAAGTCTGACAGACCCGTATTCACCACCGCAAGGGATGGCAGCCAATCGCTGCTTCCGGCCCCGCCAGGCCAGCCGCAGCTTAAACTGAGCTCTCGACGTCCTGGCGGCTGCTGTACTTAATGTCTCGTTGTCTCGCCAGCTTCATGAGCCACGACACTGCGGGCTCGCACGATCCTCGATACTATACCTTGAGCTCCTCGAAGCGACTGTGAACGGGTCCGTGAATCCACAGTTTGACAAGATGCTGGACGAGATCAGGGGTTCCTGGCGGTACCGCTGGGTCGCATGGGGTATCGCGTTGACCCTGGCACTGGCGGGCTGGGCATTGATATTCATGCTGCCGGATCGCTTCGGTGCGCGCGCCTCGGTTCTCGTTGACACACGAACCGCGTTGAAGCCGGCTTTGGAAGGCCTGGCGCTGCAGCAGGACATCGGCGTGGAGCTCAGTTACGTCCGCGAGTCCCTCCTGACCGACCCGCGGCTGCTGGAGGTGGCCCAGCAGGTCGGCATGTTGTCGCCCTCGGACACTGATCCCGTGCGACAGGACCGCGCTATTGCCACGCTGCGCAAGCACACGCAGCTCAACGTGGAAAGCGCCGACGATCATCCCGAGATGGGGGCCTCGGGCGGGACGACCTACAAGATCCTCTATCAGGATACCAATCGCACCCGCGCTCTCAATGTCGTCGCCATCCTGCTGCAGACCCTCGTCGATAAGACGCTCGGGGGCAAGAAGCAGGGATCAGAGAGTGCCCAGCAGTTCCTTGATTCTCAGGTGCGGGACTATGAAAAACGCCTGCGCACTGCCGAGGACCGGCTGGCAGATTTCAAGTCGCGCAATTTCGGTCTCATGCCCTCGGAGCAAGGCGGTTATTTCGCAGAGTTAGAGAAGGAAACCGAGGCAGTCGAAGACACGCGCACCAAGCTGCTGGTCGCCGAGAGTCGGCGCGCGGCACTCGAGAAGCAGCTGCACGGCGATGCGGCGGTCTCGGCGACTGCGACACTGGCAGGCCCCGGGAGCAGTGGCACTGCGGTGGGACTCGACACGGTCTCGCGCATTGCGCAGACGCGCGCGCACCTCGATGAGTTGCTGCAGCGGTTTACGGACAATCATCCGGACGTCATCGAGGCGCGCAAGAATCTCGCTGAACTGCAGAGTCGCCGCGCGGCCGAGATCGAGAGCCTCAAGAACGGCGACGCGGCGGCCGCGGCAGCGAGTGGCGCCGGCGCCAACCCCGTTTACCAGAGTATCCAGCTCGCGCTCAATCACGCGGACGTTGACATCGCCGATCTTCGTACCCAGCTCGGACAGCATGAGGAGAAGGCCCGGCAGTTGCGGCAACTTCTGCATACCGCGCCGCAGGTGGAAGCCGAATACGCGCAGTTGAATCGCGACTATGACGTCAATAAGGCGCAATACACGGCCTTGCTGGCGAGTTACGAGAAGGCGCGGCTCGGGGAGCGCGCCGATAGTGCCGGATCGGTGAAGTTCGAGGTCGTCGAACCTCCCACGGTGAGCGTCAGGCCCGTGACGCCGCGTCGTTACCTGTGGCTCACGGCAGTGCTGTTCGCGGCGCTCGCCACCGGTGTGGCGGCCGCCAACAGGCTGGATCGGCTGCGACCGATGGTGGGCTCTGCGAGCGGCCTCGCCGAGGTCACCGGCGTGCCGGTGCTGGTGGCGATCGGTCCCGCCTTTCCGACGCAGGCCAGGCGGGCGCGGCGCAGGGTGGCCTGGCAGGTGTCGGTGGCCGCCGCGGGCCTGGTGCTGGCTTTCGCAACTGCGGTCGTGCTGACTCACGGCGGCGTGCGGATCACCCTGCCGGACCGTTTGCAGCGCCTGGTGTAACTTTGAGTCTCATCGAAAACTCCCTGGAGAAGCTGCGTCGTGCTGCGATCGCATCGAAGGATGCAAGCGCGAGCGCGGTCGGCTCACCGAACGCGGCGAGCGTCGACCAGATTGCCACACTGGAGCCGCGCTACATTCACCGGCGCATTGCGGTTCACTTCGCCGATCTGCGCGCACAAGGCTATCTGCCCGAGGAGAGCCAGCAGCGCCGGTTTGCAGACTGCTGTCATCGACTCAAGCGACCGTTGATCTCTCGCGCGTTGGCGCCCGGTGCCCCGCAGGATACGCGACTGATTCTGCTCTCGAGCGCGGTGCCCGGCGATGGCAAGTCGTTTCTCGCCTTGAATCTCGCTCTCAGCATGGCTCGCGAGCGCGACATCTCCGTATTGTTGGTCGACGCCGACCTGCCAAAGGCCCAGATCACTCGCGTGCTCGGCATGCAGGGACAGCCGGGCTTACTGGATGCGCTGCAGGACCCCCACAAAGACGTCGAATCCCTGGTGGTCGAAACGGACGTGGCAAACCTCGAGGTGTTGCCGGCTGGCCCGCCCTCAGACGGAGCCGCCGAGCTCGTCGCGAGCGAGCGCATGCGCGAGATCGCGGCGCGGCTTCTCAGCCGCAACCCGAGAAGGCTGGTTCTGTTCGATTCGCCGCCGTTACTTCTCTCCAGTGAGGCGCGTGCTCTGCTGCCGATTCCGGGTCAAATCGTGCTGGTGGCGCGCACCGGCCACACACCGCGGCGCGCAATCGTTGATGCGCTGAGCCTCGTGGACAAGGCAAAATTGCAGGGTCTGATCCTCAACGATGCCGATGTCCGCTACGAGCATGCCTATTACGATTACGGCTCGTATGGTGCGGGCGAGACGGGATCGAAACGCCCCTGAATGCCCGCCCGCAAGGGCAGATCAAGACCGCAGCGCGCCGTGCTCGCCTGAGGGCGGGCTGCGCCGCAGCAGCTGGTCAAAATAGGCGATGGTGGGCTTGAGGCCTTCCTTGAGCGGGGTCGTCGCCTTCCAGTCCAGCCGCGCCGCGGCGAGCGTCGTATCGGGCCGGCGTTGGCGGGGATCATCTGCCGGCAGCGGCTTGCGGATGATGGGTGAGCGCGAGTTCGTGAGCTCGATGATCAGGCTGACGAGCTCGTTGATCGTAAACTCATCGGCATTGCCGAGATTTACCGGTCCGGTAAAGTCATCGGGCGAGCTCATCAGTCGCAGCAGCGCCTCGATGAGGTCCGCTACATAGCAGAACGAGCGGGTCTGGGCACCATCGCCATAGACCGTTATCGGCTCATCAGTGAGCGCCTGCACGATGAAATTCGAGACTACGCGCCCGTCGTTCGGGTGCATGCGCGGACCGTAGGTGTTGAAGATACGCGCCACCTTGATGCGCAGACCGTGTTGGCGGTGATAATCAAAGAACAGGGTTTCGGCGCAGCGCTTGCCCTCGTCATAACATGAGCGCAGACCGATCGGGTTCACGCGTCCCCAGTACGACTCCGGCTGCGGATGCAGCTCGGGGTCGCCGTAAACTTCGCTGGTCGAGGCCTGCAGGATCTTCGCCTTGACTCGTTTTGCAAGGCCCAACATGTTGATCGAGCCGTGCACGCTGGTCTTGGTGGTCTGAACCGGATCGTACTGATAGTGAATGGGCGAGGCCGGGCACGCCAGGTTGAATATCTGGTCTACCTCCACGTACAGCGGAAAAGTTACATCGTGGCGCATGAGCTCGAAGTTCTGATGGTCGAGCAGATGCGCCACGTTGTGCCTGGTGCCGGTGAAGAAATTATCCGCGCACAACACATCCCGCCCCATCGCGATCAGTCGATCGCACAGGTGGGAGCCGAGGAAGCCGGCGCCCCCGGTCACCAGGACGCGCGTTATCGATGGATCTTTCATGATGGCTCGTCAGACGCCAAGCTGCGGACACTTGACAGAATGCTCCTTCAGCATATTTTCTGTGGCGTTAGCCTGAGTTTTGCTTCCTGGCCGTCGGATGATCGCCGTGTCAAAGGCAAAATCGTAGCGGATCCATCGACAGGCGCGAACTGAGAGGCAAGGATAGCTGCCTTCCCAACCACTGGGAAGCGTGTATCGAACGCATGTTTCGCCGAGGCGCAGTGCAATGCAGATGAGTGCCGACGCGCACCGGATGGGTGTGGTCGTGATCGGTCGCAACGAAGGCGAGCGCCTGAAGCGTTGCCTCAGATCCGTTTGCGCTCTGTCAGAGCACGTCGTGTACGTCGATTCCGGCTCGAGCGACGAGTCGGTCGGCTTCAGCCGCGGCATGGGTGTGGCGGTAGTTGCTCTCGATGCTGGCGAACCCTTCACCGCGGCCCGGGCACGCAATCATGGCCTTCACCGGCTGCTCGCGGCGCGGCCGGATCTGCGCTACGTCTTTTTCGTTGACGGCGATTGCGAGGTCATTGCGAGTTGGCCGGAAAGCGCCGCGCGGTTTCTGGATCGGCATGCGGATGTCGCGGTCGTCTGGGGGCGGCGCCGCGAGCGCCACCCGGAGCGATCCGTGTACAACCTCTTATGTGATCTGGAGTGGGATGCTGTGCCGGTCGGCGAGACGCTCGCTTGCGGCGGCGATGCCGTGATGCGCGTGCAGGCGCTGCGCGAGGTGCACGGGTTCCGTGCGCACCTGATTTGTGGCGAGGAGCCTGAGCTGTGTGTGCGACTGCGCAAGAGCGGTTGGCGGATATGGCGCCTGGACGCGGAGATGACATTGCATGATGCGGCCATGTATCGCTTCGGCCAATGGTGGCAGCGGATGGTGCGCGGCGGCTATGCCTTCGCGCAGGGCGCCGCGCTGCACGGCGCTCCACCGGAGCGTTTCTGGGTTCGCGAGTCCCGCCGGGCCTGGTTGTGGGGTCTTGGCATTCCGCTCGTGGTGACTGCCGGGGTAGTGGGCGCAGGATGGTACGCCCTGGCACTGTTGCTGGCATACCCGCTGCAGGTGGTACGCCTCGCGCTGCGCGGCAAGCGCTCCGCGCGCGAGAATTGGTGGCGAGCCGCCGCGCTGGTTGCGGGCAAGTTCCCCGAAATGCTGGGGCAAATGAGGTTCGTGCGCGATCGTCTGCGCCGCTCGCAATCGCGATTGATTGAATACAAGTAGCAGCGCGCAGCGCACTCAAACGCCAATGAAAATGCTGCTGACGGGCGCTGCCGGATTCATCGGCCAGCATGTGATCAGTGAGTTGCTGAGCCGCGAGCATCACGTCGTTGCGTTGCTGCGATCGGCGACGCCGCGAGTGGCGGCGAAGACCGACAACCTCGAAGTCCTGCTGGCTGACTTGCGACAACCGCAGCTACCGGACCTTGCGGCAAAGGGTATCGATGCCGTGATCCACCTGGCCGCTGCCACCAGCGGCCCGCCGGCGACGCAGTTTGCCGACACGGTTGGCGCTACGGTCAATCTGTTGTCCGCTGCGCGACAAGCTGGTATCCGACGTCTCGTCGGGATCAGCAGCATCGCCGTGCTCGACTATCGGGCGTTGCGGCCGATGACCGTAATCGATGAACATGCGCCGACGGCAGATGAGGCAGGCACCGGCATTTACGCGACTGCGAAGATTCGGCAGGAACGGCTGTTCCAGGATTTTGCCCGGGAAAGCACCGACAGCTGCATCGTCGTGCGCCCCGGGCTCGCATACGACGAGCATCGGCTCACGGCGGCTTACGCGGGAATCATCAAGGGTCGCATTCGTCTGCTCGCGAGCCACCCTGGCGAGATACCCACGATCGAAGTCCGCGGCCTGGCAGCGGCGATCGCCAACGCGGCCGAACGCCAGGTCAGGGGATGCGAGGTGATTCACCTCGTCGATGATCATTTGCCGAAACAGTCGCAATACCTCGAGGGTCTGCGCCGGCGCGGCTTGCTGCCGAATTCGGGAATCGTCGTTCCGTGGCGGGCCCTGCAGGGGATGTCGGGGCTCGCACGCCTGGCCAGCGGGGCGGTGCGCCTTCCCGCTGGTGCAGTTCCGGAAATTCTACTGTCGCGAGGTTTTGCGGCGCGACTGAAGCCATTCCGGTATTCGAACGCCAAGGCCAAGAAATTGCTGGATTGGAGTCCCACGCGCGAGTTTGCGTAAGGCGAGACATGCGCATCGGTTACTTCACAAATCGGTATCCGCGCGCCACCGATACCTTCATTCAGCGCGAAGTCGCGAAGTTGCGCCAGCGGGGCTTTGCTATCCACACCTTTTCCGTGCGACGACCCGGAAGCGAACACGATGTCAGCCCCGA
>Ga0126381_100009625_pt1 | contig 10851 bp, 5 predicted proteins | sample PanSoiMetPlot_28_FD_96465 | JGI IMG/M metagenome (GOLD analysis project Ga0126381, IMG submission 96465) | Tropical forest soil microbial communities from Panama - MetaG Plot_28 | ecosystem: Environmental > Terrestrial > Soil > Tropical forest > Bulk soil | place: Panama | collected 2016-02-17
ACGCCGTCTACCGTCGCTTCTATAAGCATCCCGGTGCAGCCGTACGATGGCTTGCTCGCATCGACTTTAAAGGCCGATCTGATCACAGACGATCTGCTTGTTCAAACCGCAAAGAACCTGCAAGCCGGAGATCCGAAAAACCTGGCAAAAGAAACCAAGGATTGGATGCAAAGAGTTTTGTCCCCCTACTTGAATCAAGTCGAAGCTGCTTCGATTAAAAACGTACAACATACTCCCGTCCGCCAGCGATGCCGCGCCGTTTGGAAGTTATTCATCGAGACATTGCTCTGCTGTCCGCCGATTGCTGCGCGGAACTGGTACCGTTCGTTGCGCAGCCGTTACCCTGTGCTCATTCTCGCACATCACCTGGTTACTGATCGGGTCCACCGGATGGGTGTATCTACAGAAACTTTCTGGCACCAAGTCCGCTTCTTGCAAAAACATTATCGAATTGTGAGCCTTTCCGAGAGCATTGAACTCCTGTATTCCGGTGCATCCGAAGTCCCCTGTGTGGCCCTAACTTTCGATGATGGCTATGGGGACAATTTTGTGAGTCTCCGAGCCGTGGCGGAGGAGACCGGAATCCCGGTCGCGATGTTTGTCGCAACGCAACCGGTTGAGAATCACCAGGAATTCCAACACGACTTGATCAAAGGGACCAGGGGCTTCTTCCCCCTGACTTGGGATCAAATCCGCTACTGGAGCCACAGTGGAGTCGAATTCGGCAGCCATACCCATACCCACTTTGACTGCGGCTCGGGCGATCGCAGGAAACTCGAAGAGGAGATTGTTGGATCCAAAAATCTGTTGGAACGTCGTCTGGAAATGCCGGTGCGGTTTTTCGCTTTCCCTTTCGGGGACCAACATAACATCTGTCCAGAAGCGATGCACTTGGCCACGTCCGCCTATCCGCACGTCTTATCCGATTTTGGCGGAGAGAATCTGCCCGACGGCGGGATAAACAGAAGCCACGTGTTTCGCAAGAACGCATACTTAGATCTGTGGGAACTGATGCTGGAATTGCAATCTGTTTTCGACCTGATCGCAGCAATTAAGCGGCCTTTCTCCCGCGGGCGTGCAAATCTCTCCAGTTTTGTCGCCAGGTTCCATCCAGCTTCAATCTTCAAAACGCCGAAGGATGAATCCTGGAATTAATGCCTGTCGACATCACAAAAGATCTGTCCAGCAGAGTCCAATCAGAAGTCGGGCAAGAGCAAGTCATGTGCGCGCCACGTGGCCGAACGGGACGAACGGAGTCTCGGGAACTCATGAGTGCCGTGGAGTGGACCCTGATTCGGGCAGTGGCGGCTGCGGACAGCTCTTGGCGTCTGTGCGAGCACGTCGGCCTAGGTATCGTGTCTGCCGAAGATTGCTCGAACTACGTCCTTCATCGCGAAGAGGTGGGAATTCTGTCACCTCGAGCCTGCAGAAAAAGGCAGATCGAATTTGCCTCGGGACGAGCCGCAGCGCGTTTCGCCCTGAATGAAGTGGGGGTTGAGGCTTTGCCCGTATTGCGCGGCCAAAAGGGAGAGCCCCATTGGCCTCCGGGAATCGTGGGCTCGATCACCCACTGTTATCCGTGGAGCGTTGCTGTCGCGATTAGATACCCGAATATATTTGCCACTGGTGTGGATTTAGAAACGACGGAGCGGATGAGGGGAGCAGAAATCAGCGAATTAGTTTGTGGCAGCGATGAACTCGATTGGGTTCGTGCCGGCAACCTCAAAGAGCGCCTCACCATGATTTTTTCGGCCAAAGAGTCTGTTTACAAGGCGTTCTATCCGCTTTGCCAACGCTATATCGACTTCAAGGATGTTGAGCTCACTTGGGTTCCCGCACAATCCTGTTTCCATGCCAAATTCTTAGCGTCATTTGGTCCTGGCCTTCCGCGAGGACACGTCTGCCCCGTTTATTATCGCTCCTATAACGCATTCACTTTCAGTTGTGTGATCCACCGTTTGCAGTAAAAAGTATGCGTTAGAGGCTTAGATTTCGAATCACTCCTTGTGTCTAACCCATCACCAAATGATTTGAGACTTTCAAGGGAGGGTATGATATGTGTGACACTGCCGCAAACTCATTTGAACAGCAAGCGTCGTCTGGCCACGCGAGGCCACAAGGCACGAGCCGAGTGTTCTCTCAGCAGCAGGACTCGCCTTCACAATTAGATGTCCCTGAACTAGTAAGCGCTCAGGCGGCTGCCACTCCAAACGCCATCGCGATCACACATGGGGCACGCTCGCTGAGCTATCAAGAGCTTGATCGTCGGGCCGACCGAGTGGCACATGCCCTACGCTCGCTAGGCGTTGGTCCGGACGTCGTGGTTGGGCTCTATCTGGATCGCTCCATAGCGATGATTGTGGGAGCGCTTGGCATTCTCAAAGCGGGCGGCGCCTACCTGCCGTTGGATCCGAGCTATCCCAAAGACCGCTTGGCGCTTCTATGGAAGGATGCGCAGGCTCCGGTCATAGTGACTGGGCAGTGTATGGCTGGCACCCTACCGCTGCGAGCTGAACACGTTGTGGCGGTAAATCCGGAAGGACAGTTAGCACTTGACCAGATTCCAAAGCCAGTCCACGTCCAAGCGAAACCAAACAATCTTGCCTATGTCATTTACACTTCTGGCTCAACCGGCCAGCCCAAGGGCGTTGAAATCACGCGCCGCAGTCTGCTCCATCTCATCTCTTGGCATCAACGAGCTTTCCAGATCACTTCCAAGGACCGTGCAAGTCATCTAGCGTCGCTGGGGTTCGACGCGGCAGTGTGGGAACTCTGGCCTTACGTTACCAAAGGAGCGAGCGTACACCTGCCGGATGGCGTCGCCGTGAATGACCCGGAAGCAGTTCGCGACTGGCTTATTTCGCAAGAAATCACGATTTGCTTCCTTGCGACTCCTCTGGCCGAGCGGGTGATGACCCTAGAGTGGCCAACGAAAGCCCGCTTGCGCGTGATGCTCACAGGAGCCGACACCCTTCACCACTATCCTCCTAGAAAGTTGCGATTCCAATTGGTGAATAACTATGGGCCGACAGAGTGCACCGTGGTAACCACGTCAGGAATTGTTCTCCCTAGAGAGCACGCCGACATGCTGCCGTCAATTGGCAGCCCGATCGACAATATGCAGGTCCATATCCTGAATGCAGACATGCAAAAGGCTCCGATTGGGGAACGTGGCGAAATCTTTGTTGGGGGCCCAGGTCTTGCGCGCGGTTATCGCAACCGTCCCGACCTAACCGGCGAAAGATTTGTTCCGGATCCCTTCAGTTCCGAACCAGGAGCACGCTTGTTCCGGACAGGGGACTTAGGCCGTTATCTGCCAAACGGTCAGATTGCGTTTCTGGGTCGAGTTGATGAGCAAATCAAGATTCGCGGCTTCCGAATCGAACCAGCAGAAATAGTAAAGGTGCTCGACGAGCACCCGGCCGTGCAAGTAAGCACCGTGGTGGCCCGAGAGGTCGAGCCGGGCGATAAGCGCTTGCTTGCGTATTTTGTTCTTGCGGGAAAAACACAGCCAACACACACAGAACTGCGCAATTTTATTGCCTCTCGTTTGCCGGCATACATGGTCCCGGCGATGTTCGTGAGGCTGCGAGACTTGCCTCTGAATTCGAGCGGTAAAGTGGACCGAGCCACACTTCCAGCCCCGGACGCAGAAAACACTTTGCACGATACCAGCTTCGTCGCACCCAGAACACCGATTGAGGAAAGGCTAGCGGTCACACTGGCATCCTTGCTCGACCTCGATCGAGTCAGCGTGGAAGACAACTTCTTTCTGCTCGGCGGCCACTCTTTGCTCGGCACGCAACTGATCGCAAGAATACGCGATACATTTGCGGTCGAGCTCAGTCTGCGCAGTCTCTTCGACCTTCCGACGATTTCGAAGCTCTCGGAGCACATCGAAGCACTCATCGTCGGTAAACTGCACGCCATGAGCGAAGACGAAGCCCAGCTCCTTGCGAACGGAACGGCACCAGCAATAGCCGATCGACTTCCCGAATGATGCCTCACACTCAAATAACCTTCGATGCGGGCCAGTCGGGCCGTGCGCTGAGCCTCTACCAGCTGCTTGATCCCGAGGTCCTCGCCGATCCCTATCCCCTTTTCCATCAACTAAGGGCCGAGGATCCAGTGCATTGGGATCCTTTTCTGCACGCTTGGGTGGTCACAAGGTACCAGGATGTGGTGACGGTACTTCATCACTACTCCGCTCAGCGCACTCCGACACCGCAACAGCTCGCTGCGATGGGTCTGGCTTCGCTGAACCCCATTGCAGAGATCATGGTCAAGCAAATGCTTTTCCTGGACCCTCCCGCGCATGCCCGATTGCGTGGGCTTGCATCGCAGGCGTTTACTCCCCAGCGGGTCGAAGTCCTGCGTAGACACATCCGTGAGATCACGGAGAGCTTGCTGGACAAAGTCCAGGCCAATGGCTACATGGACGTGATTGCCGACTTGGCGGAGCCTTTGCCGTGCATCGTAACCGCAGAGATGCTGGGTGTACCCGTTGAGGATTACAAACAGTTGAAGGCTTGGTCTCAAGACTTCGCTGAGATGCTCGGCAATTTCCAGCACAATCCAGAACGCGCGCCACGAATTCGTGCAAGCGTTTTGGATATGGCCGATTACTTCCGTTCCGCCATGCGCGAGCAGCGCCTCCATCCTCGTGACGGCCTTGTAAGCTCGCTGATGAACGCGGAGGTTGAGGGCGACCGGCTAACCGAGGAGGAAGTGATCGCAAACTGCATCGTGACCATGGTAGGGGGCCAAGAGACCACGACCAACCTGATCGGAAATGGCGCGCTCGCCCTGCTGCGGAATCCCGACCAACTCGAGAAACTCCGCTCTAACCTTACGCTGATCCCGTCAGCTGTAGAGGAGTTGTTGCGTTACGAAAGCCCCAGCCAGCACACCGCCCGGCTGGCCCCAGAGGACACGATTCTCGGCGGAAGGCGGATTCGTAAGCGCCAGGCCGTAATTGCAGTAATGGCCGCCGGGAATCGGGATCCGGAGAGATTTCCCGATCCAGACCGCTTGGACATCACGCGCCCTGACAACCGGCATCTTGCCTTTGGCTGGGCTGCACACTTCTGCTTTGGCGCGGCACTAGCGAGGGTCGAGGGTCAGGTGGCCTTTGAATTGATGTTGCGCAGGTTGCCTCATTGGGCCCTTGAGCCGGGGCGATTAGTCTGGCGCTCCAATCTCGGCTTGCGCGGTTTGACCAGCCTGCCACTGCGCTTTGGCGCAGAAGAGGGTTGCGCCACCTCTCAATCCAAAGAAGGAAAGCAAGCTTCATGAACTCCGCAAGCGCCCTATCCGAAGCCAAGCGCAAGCTACTCGAGACCTATGTTCGGGGGAATAAAACGCCCGGATTGCCGCCGCTGGAGGCGATCACTTCCAGGCACTCGGATGAACCTGCCCCGCTTTCGCTATCCCAAGAACAGCTGCTGCTTCGCGAAAAGAGTTCGGCAGACATACCGCCGCTCTATAACGAATGCATCACCCTTAGGATGTCAGGTCCCCTCGATGTGCATATCTTGGGGCGAAGTTTTTCAGAAATCATTCGGCGACACGAAATCTGGCGGACAAGCTACAAAACGCTGAACGGCCAGATGGTGCAGATCGTCCACGCTCCACCGGAAAGGGTTGAGTTGCCGGTGATCGATCTGCGAGGGCTGCCTGAAGAAAGGCAGGAGTTCGAAGCCCAGCAAATCATTGGCGAAGAGGTTCGGAAACGCTTTGACCTGACCAATGGTCCGTTGTTGCGAGTAAGATTGGTCACCATGGGGCGTTTCGAACACCGGCTTTATCTCGTTGCACATTTGAGCATCGTGGACGGCGTCTCCGTATATCGGCTTTTTCCCGCTGAACTTGCCGCAATATACAGCAGCTACACTTCTGCTTATCCGTCTTTGCTCCCGAGGCCCACGATCCAGTTTGGCGATTACGCGAGTTGGCAAAGACAGTGGCTGCAAGGGAAGGAACTGGACAAACAGCTAGCCTATTGGCGCAAGCAGCTTGCTGGCGAAACACCAGCGCTTCGCTGGCCAGCGGACCCTCGGCCGCCGGCCAAGCAAACATTCCGCGGAACGATCCGGCCCTTCCTTCTGCCAGAGTCCATCAGCAAAGCTGTGAAAGCGCTGAGTCATCGAGAAGCGGTTACCCTTTTCATGACGCTTCTGGCGACCTCTGTCGCTTTACTGCATTGCTATACACAGCAGGACGAAATCGCGGTGGGCACGCCCTCGCCTGCCGGGCGCAAACGCTCCGAAGTGGCCAGATTGCTAGGCTATTTCCTGAACCCAGTGGCGCTGCGCTTCGATCTGACGGGCGATCCCACGTTTCGCGACCTGTTGCGCCAGACGCAAAGACTCACTCTCGAAGCGATCTCGAACGACGATGTGCCGATCGAATTCTTGGCACGGGAACTAAAACCAAACCACGACCTCGGCCACAATCCATTTTTTAACGTAGCGATTTCGCTCCAGCCTGCTGTGCCACCGCTCGATTTGGAGTGGACGGTGACGTCCATGGATGTCGAGGGTAGCGGAAGTCCCTGGGATCTCTACATCGCCTTCCTTGATCGGCCAGGGCAAATGATGGGTCGCGCGCAATATAACCCGGATGTGTTCAAGAGCGAAACGATCTTCGGAATGCTGCGCCATTATCAGAGATTGCTTGAGATCGTATGTGCGAACTCCATGAGGCGCCTTTCCGAACTGAATTTTATTTTGAATTGACGCCTCCTCGTAAGTCCTGCCGCGAAAGCTAGATTATGAAAGAAGCCTTTATCCATCAACCGGAAAGCTACGACGCTTCTGAACGTGCTCCACTTTCGGAAGTCAAGCGCAAGCTGCTTCAAAAATATCTACGCGGCGGGGCGGAAAACGCAGGAAGGGAGCGCGCGCTAATTTGTCCTCGGCCACACGATGTAGCCATACCTCTTTCTTTCGCTCAGCAGCAGATATGGCTCCACGGGCAAATGGCAGGTGACGTCCCTTTCTACAACGAGACTATGACTGTTTACCGCCACGGCCCGCTTGACCTGGCCACGCTGGAGCGGTGCTTGCTTGAAATTATTCGTCGCCATGAGATTTGGCGCACGACCTTCGAAGTTATTCGTGGCGAACCCGTCCAGATTATTCACCGAGCACCCCGCATGATTTCGCTGCCCCTGGTGGATTTACGCAAGCTCCCGGAGCCAGAACGCGAGACGGAAGCGATGCGTTTGGCAACAGAGGATGCGCGGCGTCCATTCGACTTGAAAAACGGTCCCTTGCTCCGTGCGTTGCTGGTACGTATGGAGAACGAGCAATTTCGGCTTTACTTGACGATCCATCAAATCATCTTTGATGCAGTAACCGCTTACCGCGTATTCCTTCCAGAACTGGCGACACTTTATCAAGCTTTTGTGGAAGGCAAGCCGTCACCACTGCCGGACCTCCCCATTCAGTACGCAGACTTTGCCTACTGGCAACAGAAAGCCAGGTCAGATCGCACCGGGGCTGAACACCTTGGCTACTGGCGAAAGCAGTTGGCGGGCGAGATTTCTCCACTTCAATGGCCTGATGATCGTCCACGACCAGCAGTCGAAACGCATCGTGGTGCGATTGAAAGATTTGCACTGCCTGAACACTTAGTCAGGAATCTCAGGTGTCTTAGCCAGCAGGAGGGAGTATCGGTTTATATGACTTTGCTGGCTGGGTTCGTCGCCCTGCTCCATCGCTACACCGGCCAGGAAGATATCATCGTTGGCAGTCTCACCGCCGGCCGTAACCAAGCTGAACTTGAGCACTTGCTGGGCTATTTTGTAAATCCGCTCACGCTGCGCTTCGACGTTTCAGGTAGCACGACCTTTCGAGATTTGCTATTGCGTGTTCGCGGGGTGGTTCTGGACGCCTTGGCCCACCAAGACGCTCCTTTCCCGCACGTCGTAAGAGAACTCCGACAAAGGCTCGATCCCAGTCGAAATCCTCTGTTTCAGGTGGTGCTTTCTCAGCAGCCTCCATTGCCTGGTTTGCCTGCAGGCTGGGACTTGGAGACGGAGGAAATCTGTAACGGAGGATCCAAACTCGACCTGATGGTCGTGCTCGACGACCGCAGGGACGGGATCTTCGGCCCCATTACGTACAATCCGGACCTGTTTGACGACTACGCCATTAGACGACTGATTGGAAATTGGAAGACCTTGCTAGCTGACGCAGCTTCGGATCCAACGAAACGCGTCGCGGAATTGGCTGTGTTAACCGACGAAGAGCGAAACCAGATTGTGACCGAGTGGAACGATACGCGGGTGAATTATCCCAAGAACCTCTGCTTGCCAGCGCTCGTTGAGGCTCAGGCGGGGCGGACGCCAGATAGGATTGCAGTCGTTTATGAAGAGGAACGACTCAGCTATCGAGAGCTGAATGCTCGGGCCAATCAACTTGCACATTACCTTCGCAAGCTCGGAGTGGGCCCTGAGGTCTTGGTCGGGGTTTGCATGGAACGCTCGGTCAGAATGATCGTCGCACTGTTGGGTATCCTGAAAGCCGGAGGCGCCTACGTGCCGCTGGATCCTGCATACCCCGAAGAACGACTCGCATTCATGATCAAAGATTCCGAACTGCAGGTCTTGGTTAGTGAAGAGCCTTTCATCAGCACAGTGGGCGAGCGAGTCGAGAAGTTCGTGCGCATCGACGGAGATTGGCCCTCCATTTCTCATCAAAGCCAAGAAAATCCGACGGCCGAGCTTGGGCCGGAAAACCTGGCTTACGTGATCTACACGTCGGGATCAACCGGCCGGCCGAAAGGTGTTCAGATTTGCCACCGCTCGCTCATCAATTTGTTAACCTCCATGCAAACGCGGCCAGGGCTCACGGAGAAAGATTCCCTCTTGGCCGTCACCACGATCTCATTCGATATCGCCGCTCTCGAGCTCTACCTCCCGCTAATCGTAGGCGCTCGTTGTGTAATCGCGAGCCGTGAATCGTCGGCGGACGGACATCGGCTGTGGAGGATGCTGGAGGATCACGAGATTACGGCAATGCAAGCAACGCCATCCACGTGGAAGCTATTACTTGAATGCGGATGGCCAGGAAAATCGAATTTGAAGATTTTCTGTGGCGGCGAGGCGATGCCCCGGGAATTATCGGAGCAGCTGCTTCCCAGGGCGGGCTCGGTGTGGAACGTGTACGGCCCCACGGAAACTACGGTGTGGTCCAGCCTCCACCAAGTCACGTCTTCGGCTGGACCTATTTCCATTGGCCGCCCCATTGGAAACACGCAGATGTATGTGCTTGACCGCAACCTACAACCGGTGCCGGTGGGCGTGGTTGGGGAACTCTACATAGGCGGTGATGGTTTGGCCCGGGGATATCGAAATCGTCCCGATTTGACTGCTGAGAAGTTCATTCCGAATCCGTTTGATTGCCAAGCGGATGCCCGGCTCTACAAGACGGGCGACGCGGCCCGCTACCGAGTGGATGGAAATATTGATTGCCTGTGGCGGCTAGATCATCAGGTAAAGGTTCGTGGGTTCCGGATCGAATTGGGCGAGATCGAATCCGTGTTGCACGAACATCCTGCCGTCCGCGATGTCTCCGTCATCGTTCGCGAAGATCGCCCGGGTGATCCGCGTCTGGCAGCTTACGTCGTGCCGAAAGAGGGATCCTCTCCACTTAAAGACCTGCGCAACTTCATAAAAGAGAGGTTGCCTAGCTACATGGTGCCTATTGTTGTTGAATTGGAAAAGCTTCCATTAACAGCCAACAGAAAGTTGGATCGGCGCGCCCTACCGGCACCCGATCAGGTCGACTTGCGCGATGACCGACCTCCGGAAGCATTTCATGAACCCATCGAAAGACTGCTGGCGGACATCTTCACGAATGTGCTCAAAGTGGAGCAGGTGAGCGTGTACGACAACTTCTTTGATTTGGGAGGCCACTCCCTGTTGGCCACCCAGGTGGTCGGCACTCTTGAGAGGGAGCTAGGTTTGCGCATCAAAGCGAACGAACTTGCATTCCAAACCCTCGGGCAGCTCGCAGCAAGTTGTAAAGAGCGCCTGCAGTGCCGATGAAGCCCCTCGAAAGAATTGTGCCGTTTTATTTTGGGCCACCAGATAAGCGCCTCTTCGGGTGCTGCCATGAGCCTACTCAGGAGAAACGTCGGAAATGCGCAGTCGTTGTTTGCCAACCGACTGGCCACGAATACATCAATTCTCACCGCGCCCTTCGTCAACTTGCCTCACGACTTTGTTATGCGGGGTTCTCGGTTTTGCGATTTGACTACTACGGCTGCGGTGATTCTTCTGGCAGCACCGAAGAAGGCAGAATTCCTCAATGGCTGGAGGACATCGCGCAGGCCATTTCCGAGGTGCGGCGCAGGACCGGTGCAGTTCAAGTCTGTCTCGTAGGACTTCGCGTGGGCGCAGCGCTAGCGATGAGGAGTGCCGCCGAACTAACGCATTTGGAAAGTTTAGTTCTTTGGGATCCCGTGGTGAATGGCAAGAGTTATCTTGATGGTTTACTGCGTCTGCAAAAAGAGATGCTTCGCTTTCGGCCGAAGCCGAGCAGATCACAACAATCCTTGGATTATGTGGACGTGCTCGGCTTCCCGCTATCGCGTTTTCTGCAGGCTGAACTTAAGAACATACGCCCTCCGGCCATCGGCGAGACTTTGGTCAAGAATGTTCTGGTTATTCAGACGGATCGAGCAAAAGATGAAGCCGGCTTGCAAAAACACGCCGGGCCTCTGGCGTCTTGCTTCGAGTATCGCCACTTGGATGCGCCTCAAATTTGGCTCCCAACCGCCGATGGCAGCTTGGTTGTACCTAGCCAGGTACTCCAATCCATCGTTTCGTGGACGTCCCGGGTG
>Ga0126381_100009626_pt1 | contig 10850 bp, 13 predicted proteins | sample PanSoiMetPlot_28_FD_96465 | JGI IMG/M metagenome (GOLD analysis project Ga0126381, IMG submission 96465) | Tropical forest soil microbial communities from Panama - MetaG Plot_28 | ecosystem: Environmental > Terrestrial > Soil > Tropical forest > Bulk soil | place: Panama | collected 2016-02-17
AGCGGCTGATGGTGTCGGGTCGGCTCCCTCCGCCTGCGGCGCCTCTGCAGACTCCACCAATGCCGCGGTGATTCGTTGCCGCGCCGCGTCGAGATCGACGTTGCAACCGCGCAGCACCGCCGCAGCGTCGGGATCATCGAACAGCGCCAGCACGAGATGCTCCTCGATCGCATGCAGCTCTTCGCGCTCCCGCCCGAACGTAAGCGCGCGGTGTAAGGTCCGTTCGAGCTCCCTTGAAAAAACCGGCACTGCTCCCTCCGTTTCACCCACCATAGCCACGCAGATGTTCAAGCAATCGTCGCAGAGCTGGCTCGTGCCGCAAGGCGGGCAATAAAGCATCGGCGCCGGTGCGCCCTCACCTGCGCTACTCATGCGGTGCTACTCATGCGGCTGGCCTCTCGACGATCGCCTTCGCGCAAACATGGGATCGGCCGTGCTCGCTTGCAAACGCGGGGCCGGCTGTCGAAGTGGAACCGACTGCGTTACACTCATCCGCTACCATGGGGCGTCAGAACTTAGGGAGGATCATGAACATGGAAAAATTCATCGCTGGTCTGGTCAAGGACTTTGAGACCGGCAAGGTTGACCGCCGAGAATTCTGCAAGACCGTGGCGCTCGCTGCAACCGTCTACGCGGCAGGCGACGCTGCGCACGCGCAGGCGCCGCGCGGCTTCAAGGTCATCGGCGTCAATCACATCTCCTATACCTGCCCGGACTACGCGCGAGCTCGCGATTTCTTTATCAATGTGTTCGGCCTGGAGAACGCGCCCGCCCACGATACCGGCCAGCGCGCCAACCTGATGTTCGGGCCCGAGCAAGGCAAGGGCGGCTCGTTCGTCGTGACGCGCAACCCCGCCGGCAACAGCAAGGCGGCGTCGGAAGCCTATGTGGATCACTTCTGCTTCACGCTCTCGAACTGGGACGAGAACCGCGTGCGCGCCGCGATTGAGGCGAAGGGCCAGAAGATTTCGGGCGGACGCCCCGGCAGCCTGCATGTGCTGGATACCTACGGCTACGACATCCAGTTCGCGAGTATTGCCGAAGAGAACGCGTTCCGGCGCTGATAAGAGGGAGATTTGCCATGGAAGGTTTCGCCGCACATAAGCTCAACGAGTTCGAGACCGGCAAGATCAGCCGCCGCGCGCTCATCGAGACGCTCACCCTTGCCGCCACCTCGCTCTACGCCGGCAGCGCACAGGCGCAGTCGCCTTCGCCGCTCAAGGCGCAGCTCATCAATCACATCTCCTACACCTGCCCCGACTACCGGCCGGCCGCGGACTGGTACTCGAAGGTCTTCAACCTCGACCAGATCGGCGCGAGCGGCCGCGATGTCGCCCTGCCTTTCGGCAAGAGGGATGACAAGCCCTTCGGGGTCACCGCTACCGACGTGCCGCTGTCGCATTTGATCGTGCGCACGCCGGAGCGCGCCACTGGTCCGGCGCGGGCGCGCCCCGCCTCGGCGGCGGTGATCGATCATTTCGCGCTCACGGTCGCCGACTTCAACCGCGACCGGGCGCGGGCGGAGCTTCAGGCGCTCGGCGTCAAGAACATCCGCGACGGCGGCCCGCGCAGCCTGCATGTCGACGACTACTACGGCTACGACGTGCAGATCTGCGGGCTCGAAAACAATGCGCTGACCGACGGATAGCTCTTTTCTCCTCCCCTGCAAGGGAGGGAGGCGCGCAGCCGATCAGGTGGGGTCCCTCCGTGGGGCGTAACCCTCACCCGGCTCGCTGCGCGGCCACTCTCTTTCAGGGACAGGGTGCGTGGCTCTAAGTTATTGACATTACAGTTATTTTATATCCCAGCGTCCAAGTAATCTCCAAGTCGATCAAGCCCAGTTCAAGCCCTGCTGCGGCCTGGGGAAATCATGCCGCGAGGCGCGGGCTTGTCCCCGGCCACCCGTTCCTTTGGGTTTGCATGGCGGTTACGGTTGACGAGATCGAGCGCGAGTAAAGTGGCCTAGCGATGCCGCCGTTAGAGTTCCAGCAGTTATTGTCATGGTCGCTGGCAGTGTGGCTCGAGCTGCCGTGGTCGACCACCAGCACCGTCGTGGTCTTCGCGATCACGCTGTTCGGCGCGCTGTTGGTGTGGCTTGATCACGATATTAATCGCGATGCAAATTGAAGATAAGATGGCGGCACTTCGACCGACACTATCGGGAATCGGGCAAGGCGTTGATCTGCGCAGCCTTTCCGGCCCCGCATCTACTTCCGCAAAGTTTACGGGGTCCTGCATATCTAAAGGTGCGCTAACTGATTGGGACGGTGGCAGCAATGCAGGCGCACCTCGCATCACTTCTTCTCCGGCGCGTCTGTCCCTTCGACGGACAGGGATCGGGACTGCACGCGTTCAACGCGCTCAGCCAACTCAATCCACGCCGCCGCCAGTTCGCGCGCGAATTGTTGATGCTCGGGTTTCCGCAGACGTACCGCCAGGCGGTAACATACCGCTGCGTTAGCCCGGAACCGATCGCCGGCGCCCATCGCTCGCCCACCCAGTTTGCACCGCAGGCGCAACGAGAGGACGGCGCAAGGGTTCCCCCATCCACCTTTCGATGCGGCAATTTTTTTTGCTGTCCTCGGACGAATCGCCCGGCGGTAACATACCGCTGCGTTCGCCCGGAGCCGATCGCCGGCACCCATCGCTCGCCCACCCAGTTTGCACCGCAGGCGCAACGAGAGGACGGCGCAAGGGTTCCCCGATCCGCCTTTCGATACAGCATTTTTGCTTGTCGTTAGCGTTAGACGACGTCTTCGTTGAGAAGAGCTGCTATTTCCTGCCCGCGATCTGCAAGGCGAACCCACACTTGCGCCATGTCCAATAGGATCGCTCTATCATCGACCACCTCGAGCTGGCTCGATAGACGTAGGCATTCCTCGGCAAAACGCCGAAAGCTCCGCACCCCCCCGTCCTCCATACATATCTCCAGGTCCGACGCCACACTGTTAGACGTAGTTTACCACGAAATCCGCCAATTACATCATCTCGACGCCACATTGGTACTGACGTAGTTTATGACGAAATGCGCCAATTACCATCACCTTCTTGATGAGCCGCTCGCCTTCATGAATTGAGCATCATCCGCAGGGCTCGCGGTGGAAGCCGCGAACCGGACAGCGAAAACACCAGCGGTGGATTCGACATGGACGGGGCTCCGGCCGGCAAGCGGCGGGATCGGCGCCTATGGTGCGCCCCTTGCATTGGCCTCGCCCGCTCTCAAAGCGGGGGCTTTTTTTCACCGAGCATCCGAGCCATTTCTTGGCGACAGCGAACTCCGCGAGAGTCGGACCGTCTTTAGGCAGTTTCCTATGAGCCGTCCGGACGAACGGCGTTGCCCGCTCCGGCCCGCATCGAGTGTCAGCGTCAATGTCCTCTGTCCGCCCGATCCGGGAAATCACTCACGTCCGAGCTGTACCAAAGTGGCTCCGGCATCGATGATCATCTTCCGCAGCTGAAGGATGTTTTTGTCGCGGTTCGGCGTCATGAACAGCTGCGGATTAATCCGCAGACCTTGGGCGTCTCGGTGAACGATCCCTTTCGATCGGAGGAAGGACAGCCGCCGGAACAAAGTCGGTCGCGGTATCCCCAAATGCTCGGAGAGGCCCAACGCGGTGAATGGCTTGCCCTCGCTCTCAGCCGAAAAGATCGCCGTCACGATCACCGTGACCTCGACCGCCTGCATGAAAGGCAGTTCCCTGTAGGCGCCGTGGGCCAGACGCAGCACGCCGTGCAGCAATTGTGCGACCAGCAATCGCGTTTTGCGTCGAGGAATTACTATATCCTGGTTGGTGTCCATTTTGAGACGCGCATCCTTGCTGATTTTACCGCCTAAAGTTTTTACCCAAGTAATCCGTCGAACTTTCCGAGCCCTGGCTGCCCGCTGACGCCAGCGGCGAGCCTCGATCTGGCGACGGCGTCATGCCGAACAGCCCGGCGACGGCGATCATCTCGTCGGCAGCGTCGGCCGCGATCTTGATCAGCGGATTGCGCCGCGGGCTTGACGGTCTTGATCATGAGCCTGCGTGTGACAGCGTCGCGCTCGCGCATGACCGCGAGCACCCCTGAGGCCGTGCGCCAGCGGTGGTACGCCGCGCCGTAGACGCCGAGCGGCATGACGTCGAGCACGGTGGGCAGGTCGAGGAGCTCGGGCGCCAGTCCCGCCCCATTCATCCCGGGCGCAGGCGCCGAGGTGCTCGGGCGGCTCGGGGCCAAGCCGGCGCGACCGCAGGCTGGGGCTCCCGCGCAGCGCGCGCTGCCAGGATTGCCACGATATGGAGGCTGGCCGGGACATGGAAAGGCCTAACCTGCGGCCGGTAAACGCGAGTGGGGGCGCGCCGCGGCAAGGCCGCCCTCCAATTTTTTGGACCGCCCCCGCCGGGGCAGGTTCGATGGTCATGCGCGGGAGGGCCGGAGCCCGGGATAGGACGCGCACCCGCGCTCACCGACGAAGGCGGGGCGCAAGGCCGCGCGATTCGTCACCGACGAAGGCCTATCCCACCGTCACCACGATCTTGCCGAAGTGCTTGTTGGCGCGCATCAGCGCCAGTGCTTCGACGATGTGCTCCAGCGGAAAGGTGCGGTCGATCGGCAGCGCGAGCCTGCCGGCCTCGACCGCCTCCCACAGATCGGCGCGCATCGCGCGCACGATCGCGCGCACCTCGTCGAGCGTGCGGGTGCGGAAGGTCACGCCAATATATTCGATGCGCTTGAGCGCGTGCAGGTCGAAATTGAACGCGCCGGTCATGCCGCCGAGGCGGCCCACATTGACGATGCGTCCGCACAATGCAGCTGCTTCGAGGTTCTGATTGGCCTGAGGGCCTGACACCAGGTCGACGATCAGATCGACACCCTTGCCGCCGGTCGCCTCCTTCACCTGCGCGGGCCAATTCGCGGCGCGCGCGTCAAGCGCGAGATCGCAGCCGAATTCGGCCAGCCGTGCGCGCCGCCCGGCGTCACTAGAAGTTCCCATCACCTTCGCGGCGCCCATGAGCTTGCCGACCTGCAGGCCCATGAGGCCGACGCCCGCGCTCGCGCCCGTGATCAGCAGCGTCTCGCCCGCTTTGAGGCAGCCGGCGGTGACGACCGCGTTGTGCATGGTCTGCAGTGCGACCGGCAGGCAGGCGGCCTGCGCGTAGGTCATGTTGTTCGCCGGCATGAGGTGCAGGCGGCCCGCGTCGGTCACCGCATATTCGGCATAGCCGCCGGGCGCCGATCCGAGAACGCGGTCGCCCAGCTTGAAGCTCGTAACCTCGCGGCCCATCGCCTCGATCTCGCCGGCGCATTCGAGCCCGAGCCGCGCCCCGATGCCGCCGACGCGGCCATGCTGATGCCCCGCGGCGATGAGCAAGTCGGCGCGATTGAGGCTCGAGGCGCGCACCCGCACCAGCACCTCGTTCGGTGCCGGCTCCGGCTTTGCCACCTCGCGCACCTCGACGCCGTTCTCACCCAGGACTGCGGCCTTCATGCAACGCTCCTATTCCTGCCATCCCCGCGAAAGCGGGACTCAGTAATCGTGGGCATCTGTTCTATACCGGACCGTCGTTGAATACTGGGTCGTCCGCTTGCGCGGAGATGACACCGGAGAGGTTGCAATAGGCGCCCGAGCGCCCCATTCTGCCGGCGTCACCGTCCGGTCATGAAAATCCTGCATCCGACGCGCGAAATCACCATAACGATGGCTGGCCAATGTTTCCTCTCCCCAAGAGCGTGTTCCTGACCCGCGGCATCGGCATCCACCGGCAGCGGCTCTCGGCCTTCGAATATGCGCTGCGCGATGCCGATATCGAACAGCAGAACCTGGTCAGCGTCTCCTCGATCCTGCCGGCGAATTGCGAGCTCATCACCCGTAAAGTGGGCGTCACCATGCTGAGCCCCGGTGAGATCAGCTTCTGCGTGATGGCGCGCGCCGAGACCAACGAGGCCGGTCGCCATATCGCGGCCGGGATCGGGCTTGCGCGGCCGCGCGACCCGGCGCACTACGGCTACATCTCCGAGCACCATTGCTTCGGCATGCTCGAGGCCGAGACCGCCGACTATGTGGAAGATCTCGCCGCCACCATGCTCGCCTCGACGCTCGGCCTCGAGCTCAATCCCGATGTGGCCTGGGACGAGCGCAAGCGGGTCTACGAGATGAGCGACCTCATCGTGCACAGCCAATCGATCACGGCAGCGACCGAAGGCGTGCGCGGCGGCGACTGGACCTGCGCGGTCGCTGCCGCGGTGTTCCTGTTCACGCTGCCGCTGCCGGGCACGTCGTGACGGTCCCCGCCACCTACGCGGTGCCGCCGAGCTTCCTCGGCGTCGCCCGCCACGACCGCGGCGCGCCCATCTGCATGGCCGGCATCCCGCTCGACCTCGGCACCACCAACCGCAGTGGCGCCCGCTTCGGACCGGCGGCGATCCGCCAGGCGAGCCGCATGCTCACCGACGGCGCGCATCCGCAGAGCTTCATCGATCCGGCGACGCTGCCATTCGCCGACATCGGCGACCTCGATATCGCGCTCGGCGATCTCATCGCGAGCCTCAAGCTGATCGAGGCGCAGGCGCGCAACCTCGAGCATCTGCTCGCGCTCGGCGGCGACCACGGCATCACGCTGCCGCTCCTGCGGGCGCTCGCGGCCCGGCGCGGGCCCCCGGCGCTGGTGCACTTCGACGCGCATGTCGACACCTGGCCTGAGAGTTTCGGGCAGGTTTATGCGCACGGCTCGGTGTTCTATCACGCCGTCAATGAAGGCCTGGTGCAGCCGCGCCGGATGGTACAGATCGGCATCCGCTCGCCGCTCGACCGCAACGTGCACGATTGGACCGTAGCGCAGGGCGTGAGCATCATCTCGGCGCAGGAGATCCACGAGGCTGGTCCCGCCGCGATCGCCAAGCGCATTCGCGAGATCGTCGGCGAAGCCGAGGTCTATTTAAGCTTCGACATCGACGCGCTCGATCCGGCGTTTGCGCCCGGCACCGGCACACCCGAAATTGGCGGGCTCGCGAGCTGGCAGGCGCAGGCGATCCTGCGCCGGCTCGCAGGGTTGCGCTTCATCGGAATGGACGTGGTGGAGGTATCACCTCCCTACGACGTCGCCGAGATCACCGCGCTTGCCGCCGCTACCATGGCGTGGGAATACCTTTGCCTCCTCAAGGCGACAGGGGCCCCTTAGAAACCCAGGAAAACCGGCACACGTGGCAGACGGGTCCAAAATGGGTCCAATATCGGAGCGCCGAGCCGTGCGGATGCTCCGCTTTGCGGAGCGCCAGGCAACAGCACGCCAGTGGATACGGCTGTCGGAGATCACGGAAAGGTACGGCCGCGAGCGTAGCGCGGGCGCCGGTTGTGCGGCTTTGCAGGCATCGGTCCTCACCGGCCAATTCGAGGAGGCCGGGCGATGCAAGCTCCTGTATCTGCACCCGAGGTCGGGTCGAGTGAAGATGACTCGCGAGCGAATGCAGATAATCGCTGACACCTTTTCTCGGCCCGAGGATCAAGACACGCTACGGCGCCATTACATCGGCTGCTGCTGGGTGCCGATAGCTATGGCCATCCGATGGTGCGCCGAGCACGATGTCAGCACGGTCGGGCTGGCTCACCGGTCGGGCCCAACGCAAACGCCGAGCCGGGCGTTCAGCAAAGGACGATGATCATGCCGTCGCCGAAACACGCCGGCTGATGATCGAGCTGGGCCTGCCAGCGCGACAGGCCGCGAAGCGCGCCGTCGAGCATCTTCCTGCCCACCTGCAAGCGGCGGCGATCGACCGCATCCGGCGCAAAGCCCGCGACGGCAATTAAATCCCATTTCGTCCCAATTAAATACCGCGACCGGGCCTCGCCCGTAGAGGTAGAAGGGCGCTCATCGAAATTTGGATGAGCGTTGATGAGCACCAACAACAAGCCACACCTACCGACGAGCGAGAAGGCAAGCTTCTCGATCGACGAATTCTGCGCGCGTAACGACATCTCGCGCTCCATGTTCTACCTGCTGAAAAAGGGCGGCAAAGCCCCGCGTGTGATGTCCGTGGGGACGCGCCAGATCATCACAAAAGAAGCAGAGAGTGATTGGCACCGCCAGATGGAAGGCGCGCCCGCCTAACCCCTTTCCCGCAAAAACGCCGCCCCGGCAATGAAGCTGAGACGGCGCTGTGTTCGAAGCAACCAAATCGGTCCTGCGAAGACCGGTCAACCGAGAGAGCAGGAGACATGTGTCTAGCGCTCGCCGGCATCAAGTTCAAGATCGAGGCGAAGCAGCGCTGCTGCGCGCAGTGCGATATCGCAGTGATCGAGCCCAGCCCAGGCGGCGAGCTTGACCTCAAGTGTATCAACTGCGGCACGCGTCGCGGGCAGATGGGCGGCCGCACCGCCGAATTCCTTGGACGCTTCCAAGATACCCGCGACGCGGGCCGGTGTCAGAGCCGGTAGCCGGCGAAGCCGGGACCGAAGGGGGGATGGGGCCCCGCTGCGGGTCGCCTTGACGCCGAACAGCCGCGAGCGGGTACGATGGAAGATCCCAGCAGCAGCCCTCTTCGAAACCCATAGCGCGGTCGAGCTCTTGCGAGCCGCTCCGCATAGGTTGGCTGATGTTGAGTCCTGGTGTGCAGGGAGCCCGCTGACGCGCCCGGCGTGGTGAGGGTGGCTACCCTGCCCTGCTCTCGCGCAAAGGAACCAGCGAGGCTGGGCGCACACCGCGCGTGGGCGTTAGCCGATGAACCATCCGGTGTTCACTCCATCCGTGAAGGGCACGACCGTCACCTCCGCTCGAGGCGTGCTCAGCGTGATCGATGCCGCGCCGGCGATCATCTCGGTGCCTCGCATGTAATCAAACATGTTGGCACGCCCCATCTTGGAGAGCTCGACCAGAACCTCATTTAGAGGTCATCACTGCTCCACGGCTGCTTTGGCGAGCTCGGCCAGCGCTTTTTTCCCTCCCAATGGGCCGTCATTTTGATACCTCCCGTCGCATGCGACATTTTAACTGGACTAAATTTGGTGGACGGGAGAGGCTACTGTGGTCGGGGGTCCCGCTGCCTTCTGGGAGGCTGCAATGGACCGATTTCTGAATGAGCAAAATATTGAGCGGTATCGCAAGCTCAGAAAAACGCGAAACGCTGCCGAGCGGCGACAAATTATGAAGCTGTTGGCCGAAGAAAACGCTAAGTTTACGGCTGAACTTCGCAACGTCGATCTCGCAAAAAAACCGTCGAGAATGGAGTACCGCCCAGAGTAAGGCCGGACCCGATCTTTGCCAGCAGCAACCCAACTTCTCGGCATGATCGCCTCCCGACGAGTTGCGATGCAGAGCGGCCTCCCGATGGCCATCGCGCCGATGTAACAGTATTGTTTTTTGCCTTCCCTATGAGTCGTTTTTTTCTGCAAGAGCCCCGGCGGGCGGCCGGACATGTCACCATTAGTACTGCCATAGCTTGCTCCCTCAACGCGCAAACGACCCAAGCAGGCTCCTCCCGACCAAAAGTATGTTTGGTGAGAAAATTGAAAAATGACAGCGGGTCATGCTTTTTTGATGCAAGAGCCGAAGCAAAGGCTCCTAGCGACGGCAACCGGGTCGCACCTGCCAGGTACCATCGCGCGATCGGACGAAACCGTATGACGCGGCGACCGCGGAATTGCCGAAGATTTCAGGGTGGTATGCCGGATTGATTCCAACAAGGCTACACGGCTGTACGAACCCGGCACGATCCTTGTCAAACGACATCTCGTTTGCAGATGCAGATACGACGCCGAGGGCGCTCATAGCGAAGACGGAAAGAGCGATGACGGGTTTCTTCATGGCAGTCCTCCTCTGATGTTCAAGCCTTCGCCACGCCGGGTGCTGAAAAACAACAATAGTAGACAGCACGACGAAAACACTCTTTCCACACATGGAAATCTCCTCCCGTAGCTGCCCTGCGGGGACACAGCGTGATCCGCCAACCTTACGAGCACCTTTCGGGCGACTTACAGTCCGAGCCATTCAGCTCGACCGTAGCCACGGCGGGGGCTGGATGGATTTGTGTCACTGCGTCGCTAAATCGACGACCGGTCCGATCGCACCGGCAGATGGGGTTTGGCTACCATAGGCTCGCTGCGGACTTTCCCATCACAAGATCCCCAGAGAGGGAGATTCAAGGCTAATCATCTCGTTTGCTGGTCTGCGCGTCGCATGGCTGCAGAAACGGCTTCAAGATGTCAGGATGCAGAACGACCTTTATGATAGGCGGTTCCGGGTCATTACCCAATCTCCCAGGTTCTTCACCACGTACTGCATCTGTCTTGAACTGAGGCCCCTTCCCCCCGCCGGCATTACCCGGTTTCGGCGGTACTACGAACCTCTACGCCACCCGGCCTGTCTCTCGCATAGACTTCGTCGATTCAATGTTCGGAACATCCACCGAGTGAGGGCGTTAACCTCTAGTCGTGGATAGCAGGAGGGAGAGACGACATGAAGACGGTCGCGGTGATAGCTATCGCTCTGCTTCTCGGTTCGTCGGTTGGTGGTTACGCAGCTCCGAAGAATGCGGGAGGAGCTTCCGAATTCTCGCCTGGCGATCAGCTGAGGGATAGGGGAGGTCCAACGCTGGGCTCTCGCGGCGCTTCGGAGTTCGCGCCGGGAGATCGGAGGAGGGACACTAGCCGTACGATCGGTCGGGGCGCTTCCGAATTTTCCCCGGGTGATCAAAAGAACGATCTTCGCAGGCGTCACTAGGCACCACTATTGGTCTTGTACCGGCTCCACGCAATGTGGAGCCTTTTTCTTTGGCCCTATGGCCGGCACGGGAAAATGCGCGCTAGCGATGGTCAGGTCGCCACAGCGGCCTGAAGGACGGCAGGAGCGCTGGAGATCGCCAAGTGCACCTCTGTTGCG
>Ga0126381_100009627_pt1 | contig 10850 bp, 16 predicted proteins | sample PanSoiMetPlot_28_FD_96465 | JGI IMG/M metagenome (GOLD analysis project Ga0126381, IMG submission 96465) | Tropical forest soil microbial communities from Panama - MetaG Plot_28 | ecosystem: Environmental > Terrestrial > Soil > Tropical forest > Bulk soil | place: Panama | collected 2016-02-17
AATTTAGCCATTGGTACCCTTCCCTTCATTTTCCCCGCCCTTTTGGACGATGCCGGGAGCCCCGCTGGTGGAGATTGGGGTCTGGTACTTGCCTTGGCTTCCGGCGTTCCCGTAGTTGTTTCGGTTGGCCAGCCCTGGACCCTCGTGTTTGAAGGTCGTCGGGCCGACTGGTGGGTCGTACGGGAGTTCTTTGAAGTCTTTCACTCCCCCGCACGTTGCTCGGGCTGCTTGCGGCTTGCTCGCGTCCGGCCCGAACTCGCTTAGGATTGGTCGGCTCATTTACGATGTCCTTCTTGGAACGCTTGGGGTCGGCTGGCGAGTAGGGTTTGGTTGCTCTTCCTCTCCCTCTTCCTCTTCCGACTCTGGAAGAACAGGCATCGTAGCGTTCATCAGCGCAGCGTGAGCAGCAGCGGTGATGTTAGAGTAGGCTGGCGACTGCGAAGACAGATCAATGATCTTCAATAGTGTCAGTACGTCTTTCGGTCTCATCAGTATCTCCCTTGGCTACCGCGATTGCGGGATTGGGATTTGATTGGTGGGGCTTTGAACCCCCGCCCACCACGAAGGGGATCTCCACGATAGTCAGAGTCGCCACTGCCAGTGACGTGCGAGCCTTGGGTCTGACCAAGCTGCCCCACACCACCGGGGTTGTAGACGTGCGGCTGTGGCTCGACTTTCGTGCTCTCGCGAACGTCGCGACTAGCTCTTCCCTGTTTCATTTCCATTCTCCTGTTTGGGTAAGAACCGAGTATGGTCCCAACGATTGAGTGGATCGGATGCCATTTCTCTGCGAACTCTCTCAAAAGCTCCGCCGTCGGTGTGGAGCCTGTGGAGTAGCTGGCGGAAGCGGTCGTCGCAACGCTCAAGCTCACGCATGACGTGCGGTGGGACTGGGTGTCCGAGGTCCTCAAACATGTAGCGAATGTCGTGCAGGTCATGCATGTAATTCGCAAACCGTCGCATGAACTCAGGGACTTCCTGCTCAGCTTGGTGGACCATTGCGTCCACTAGCTTTTGCATCAGCTGCTTGTTGGCAGAGACTTCCTGGCGGATGCTTTTCAGCACTGATAGGATTTCATCATTCACTTGGAGCACCTCCTGCTATTGACTTCCCTTTGCGCTTCTTGCGCAGGATGCCGGTCTTGGCATCAGCTCGGTTAAACTCGCTAGCGACTCGCTGTGGCACGCCAACTTTCTTAGCAAAACCCTTGTTGTGGGCAGCGGCTGCCATCAATCGCGCCTGTGCTGGTGATGTCGAAGGCATCGAAGTCTCCTATGGGTGCTTGAACCCAACGATTGCAGCAGAATAAGTCGGATTACTCGGACTGGTGAAAGTTGAGGTGGCTGTATAGGTCGCTATAGCGTGCGGGTTTTGATAGACGTTCCAGACTGTGTTTCCAACACCGGATAGGAAGTCGAGCCCAATCCATCCGGGATTTTGGAATTGGAATACAGGCGGAGTGGTTGGGTTTACATACCAAAGTGTGTAGAGCAGCTCGTCCGTCTGCGATGTTGCTGCGGAAGCGGTTATGCTAAACGTCAAACCACTGGCGGTCCCATTTGCATGATTGACCACTGCTGAATCGAGTGGGGTTGAAGTCGCTATCCCGGAAAACTCTGATACACCCAGGATCGCAAAGTTAACAGTGGTGCTGAAGGTCGCGGTGATGGTATGGCTACCACTGACTGTGTTTGGGCAATACCAGATGTCTATCGCCTGTGGCGCACCTGTTGCGTGGACGCTTGGCACTTGGCTACAGGTCTCGCCAGCCGAAGAAATCATGCTTGAGATGCTGCTCGATGTGTTTACGCCGCATATGTTGTTATCGCACCAGCCAGCCGCGACGATAAGGATATGCCCAGCGCCAACACCAGTCAGCGTGGTGGCCCTACTTGTTACACCAGCAGACCCACCACCAGTAAACGCAGTTTGCTTAAACAGCACGCTACTCGTCCCAGCCACCGCATTGGCACCAATAGGCAGAGTTGACGCAGTCACTGCGTTGCCAAAGAAGTCCTGTGTCCCTGGATTGATCCCAGCAAGGGTTGTTAGGTTAAGCCCGGCGTTTGGTAAGATCGATGAACCAATATTTGGTGCATATCCAGTCGGACAGACAGCGGGCGTATAGCCTCCGCAAGTCGGATTTGTTCCGATTGTAGGAAAGTTGGGATTACCTTGCTGACCTACAGGGCTGCCGGATACCTTCTCTTGGTTGGTTGCTGTTTGCCATGCTGCTAGGGACGTGTAGCTTGTCCCGGCGTAGTTAAAGACAAGGTTGCCATAGTCGGAGAAATACGAGTTGCCTTGGAAAGTAAGTACAGAGCTATTAGCGGTAGGGTTGGTGGCCTTAACAGTGTTGCCAATCCGGTTGGCGAAAACGTTATTCGAGATCTGTAACGTTTCTTGATGGCCGGGCTCGATGCCCATCACTGTAGTGTTAAGTGCACCACTTGCATTATCGACGCCATTCCAGATTGTGTTGTTATAAATCGCGCCATTTAAGACTGTTTGGTCCGGCGAAAGAACGCGGACCATCCCATTAACGATATTTACGTCTGCGGAATTTACAGCGATGTTGAACCTGATTGTATTGCCACTATTACCCCTAAAGTTTGGTTGTGCCTGCCTGCCAGTGGTATTGGCGCAACCACAGAGCATGTAATACTCATCGCCATCTATATTATCGTGGGCATAGTTGTACTGCATGGTTGAGTTGATCTGCCCACCATCAAAGTCAATCGCACCACCATCACAAGCACTGCCACCGCTGCCAATGTGCATGTTATATACTTCATTAAACTGCACAGTAGCAGCACTGCCGTTGACAAACAGAATACCAATCGCGCCACCACAGGGTTGGTTATTGATGGATATGTCGTGGATTAGATTGTTGGCGACCACCGCAGTAGTAGTCTCGGCTATATTAATCCCAACTCCGCTCCAGATGGTTGTGACTGATGTCGAGCCAGTGCAGTTAAACAGAGTGTTGTTGCTGACCGTGACGTTAGAGAAGGCGTTTCCAACCCCACCAGTCTGCGGAACGATATTAATGCAGGCACTCCCAGCCCAAAGAGTGGTGCCTTGAACACCATTACCAGTTACGTCGTGGACAGTGTTTCCGGTGATATTAACGTTGGAATATCCAGAATTACCATTCGTCCCAAAGACATCTATTCCGTCAAGTCCGTAGCCAGAGACAGTGTTGTTGGTGATGTTGATGTTAGTGAGTGTTGTATTGCCGGGTTGGTTGTTGGCGAAGAAGATGCCAGCGGTGCTGTTAGTAAAGTTACCGCCGCCAACACAGTTTAGGTTGGAGATGGTAACGTTGCTCAGATTGGTCCCGACAACGCACGAGGTAGCGTTGCCGGAGCTGATAGTCGGCTGGCCTGTGCCAAAGGAGGTTACGGTGATATTGCTGATGGGGATAATCAGCCCACCAGTAAACGTATCACCTCCATTAAAGTGCACCTTGGCGTTGGTTGGAAACGAGAAGGAATTAAAGTGCGCGATTGTCTGACATGCTGTTAGAGTGGTTCTGCAATCATTTCCATCATTACCAGACGCAGCCCAAAAGTAATCCGTGGGTGTGTTGCTGTTGTAGTTAATCGACCACTGCGTGCCGTTGTAGAACAACCCTACACTTTGGTAGGTATTACCCATAATGAAAGATGGAGTCCCGTCAATTGTTCCGCTCGCTGGGACCAATGTGATACTGTGGGACTGCGCTTGCCCAGTGCAGTCTTTGATTGAATAGGTTCTTCCAGTCGTCGGTGACGCTGGGAGATTAACAGTAATCGCATTAAGCGATGGATCCAAGCAGATGTAAAAGTCGTTGGTGTTTACTGTGACTGGAGATGAGCTAAAAGATCTAACAGGATAGTTAAACGGAGGCAATTGCCCCGGAGCAACAAATGGGCCTGGAGGGGCGTTCGAAACGCCAGGATTCCCACAGACTGTCCCCGGCGGAAAGACACCAGAGCACTGTGCGCTAGCTGGTGTCGAGAAGAGACTTACCAGTAAAGCAAGTAAGCCGACACCTATGGAGAAACGCTGTTCCATGTTCTAAATCCTGAATTTGGTACGAGTGTAAAGGCACCAAAGTTGGCATTAAGCTGAATCGACGCCAGTCCCATGATCGTATCACCGGCTGCGGGCTGAATTGTGATTGGAAAGATAAAGGCGTTTCCGCTAAGATCGGCGATGACAATCGGCGAGTTAGCGAATGGCCCTGGCACAGCAGTCGCACCAGCTACGGGGTGAAGTGTTGATGGCAGGATGAGAGTGACAGATCCAGCAACGTTTACTGTAACGTAGGTTATCGAGAGGTCGATCGAGTAGGTCCCGGCAGCGGTGATCGGGAATGTGCTGCTACTGGCTGGAACCTGAATCCAGCCAATGCTTGGACCGAGATATTGCTTCATCCACATTCTCGGCGTTCCGCCTTGGTCAAGGTCTGCCATCTTTTAAATCCCTGTACCCATTAATGTGCGTAGTGGCACTTGTGTCGTGACCACTGGCGGAGTGATCTGTGGCCAGCGCCACGCAGGCCAAGCGATGTCAGCCGCTGCGCGCGCTGGATCGATAGAGCGGGCGTAAAGCTGCACCCCAGGAGGTAGCGCCTGGATTGGGACAAGGTTGAACCACTTCCCCTGCACCATGATTTGCAGCATCGGCTGCGGTGCAGGTGCTGGTAGTGGCCAATCTTGCTGTCGATTGGGTAGACGGTCTTGGCCACGAAGATTGAGATTGAAGCTTTCGGTAATCGTCGCAAGAGTTGGGTCGCGAGCGGGCTGCGTTGGGTTCGGCCAGTCGAGCTGCGCTGTAGGCTTTTGCAGGATGAACTTGGCTCGGTCGATCCAAGTAGAAAGGTCGACGCTGCGCTGGGCAGCTGGGGTGAGCGGCCAATCGCTCTGACGAGATGGTAATACGTCTTGCGCAATGAGGTTGAGGTTGAACGAGAATTCCCAAGACCGAGCAGGCGGAATCGGCAACGTGGGACGATCGTAGTACTGAGAGATCGAAACATCGGGGATTGGTGGAGCAGTGAGCAGTGCAAGATTTGTCTGCTGTATCCATGTCTGTAGCAGACGCAGGAAGTCCTTCGGTGGCAGTTCGGTGAACTGCTCGCCTGTGACCATCTTGTCTTGCGCGATAAGATTCTGGTTGTACGAGGCAGTCCACGTCTGCGCTGGTGGTGCTGGAAGCGCTGGACGGTCGTAGTATTGAGTGATGGTGATGTTGAGAACCGGCGCAGTGAGCCAGATCTTGGTAACGTCGATCCACGTTGCAGCTGGTGGGACCGGGAGCTGCGGGCGTTCCCAAATCTGTTCGCCAGTCGGGAAGCGATCTTGGCCGACGAGGTTGAGATTATACCAATACTCCCACGCCTGATCGATCCGGTACGGTGGCGTTGGAGTGGGCCAGTCGCTTTGCAGGAATGGTTTGACAGCTGGGTAGAAGATCGCTTGCGTCCATGTTTGCGCAGGCGGGATTGGGAGGGTTGGGCGATCCCAAAACACTGCGCCTGTAGGCAGGCGGTCTTTTGCGATGAGGTTGAGATTGTATTGCCACGTCCAAGTGCGAACCTCACGCGGATCACGTGGCGGTAGGTCATAGACCTGCTCGCCTGTGACGAGTGCGTCTTTACCAATGAGGTTAAGGTTGTAAACCCACTGCCATGAATGGAGTTGGACCTGCTCTGGTGGCTTTTGCCCTGGTGCAAGATCGAAGACTTGTTCACCAGTCGGTAGCCGATCTTTGCCAACCAGATTGAAATTGTACGACCAACCCCAATCACGTCGCCAATCTTCCAGCAATAGCGTCGGGCGTGCGGTGTAGACTGCGCCGACCGGCGAGCCGACTTGAACTATCGGCGGGTTAAGGGCAACGTTGATCGGGAAGATAAATGAGTAATCGAGCGTCGGTGGTAGTTGTGGTCGGTCGGAGAACTGCTTTCCTACTGCCAATCGATCTTGACCACGAAGGTTAAGATTGTAACTCCATTGCCACGAGCGTAACTGGATTTGATCAGGCGGTGTAATTTGGGCGACCGTCAGGTTATAGACCTGATCGCCAACGATCATCCGGTCCTTGGCAACGAGGTTAAGATTGTAGCTCCACGTCCAAGCGTGGAGCTGGATTTGTTCTGGTGGTCGGCCGGTTAGATCGTAGGACTGTTTCCCTGTTGGGAGACGATCTTTACCAACGAGGTTGTAGTTGTAATTAGCTGTCCAAGTCTGTTCGAGACGCGGTGGATCCCAGCTGATCTGCCAGTCGATAGCAGGAGCCATAAGCAATGGCGACAATACATAGGACTGAACGTAGAATGCCTGTGGCTCTAATGGAGCCTTACCACGTCCAGGGAAGATTGGTCCGACAGGTACAACCATGTTAGTTAAGCGACTGCATTGTTACCCATTGAGGTGTACAGGAGCCTGCGACCGAGAGTGTCCAGCCAATAAAGATGCCGGTTTCGATTGAGAGGTCGCAGGTAGCAGGAGTGCCGCCAAAGGCGACGGTATTGTTGGACGCGGCTGTTGCTGCTGCGCCACCTCCGTTGAATATGCCAGTGCCATTGACAACAGAGTTGGCGCCGGGTGCGCCAAGCGAGCGCACGACCCATATAGAGTGCATGAACCATGCTTCGTTGGTTATGCTCGCTGTAACTGTCTGAGCGATAGAAGCACCGAGAGTGATGCCACCGGTTGTGGTGCCAACACGAGGGGTGATGGTTAGAGTGCCCGACGCACCAGTGGACCAGATCCCACCAGCCATCAATCGAAAGACCTTGCCCACTCCCTTATAGCTGTCGAAAGCATGAATCGGTGAGAACTGCGCCACGTTCCACAGACCTGTTTCGGTCGTTGCTGTGACCGCAGTCAGGTTTGCGGTCGGCGGATCTATAATCAAGTCTTCGAAGTATTGGCGAGACATATTGGCTCCTATGGCGGCGACATGTACGCCCGGCGCTGAGGTAGGATCGCTGCACCAATCCTAATCACGCCAGCAGACTGTGGTGGTGGTGGTGGAGGGAGCGGCAATGGAAATTGCGGCCATTTTGGCGTGAATAGTCCAATTGGCGGGCCGAAGGTGGAGGTTGTGTTCGTAACAGTTCCGTTTATCTTGCTGCCAGATAAGTCAGGCTCAGGCGATGCTTTTCCATCAAATGGCCAATAACCAACCAGAGACTTTCCACGAATAAACCAAGCGCGCTGCCCTAGACAGTAAGCAGTAACTTCAAGTGTACTGAGCGCCGCACTCCAGAATGCTTCCTCGGCGACGCTGCCACCAAAGTCCGTCGTAGCGTTGCCGGTGTATGTTCCAACTGTACCAGAATTAGTATTACCACCAAAAACAATACTGGCGGTTTGCGATCCAGTGTTTAGCGTGCCGCCCTGCATAATGTACGTAGTGCGGCTCGTTGACGATGTCCCGACATAGACAATCGGATACCACGTATTTGCGGATAATATCGCCCCCGGCTCACCGCTTGTGTCAAACGTGCCGCCATTGTCACTGACAAAACATTGTGCTTTGCCGCTAGTGTTATCAACCGCGATCCCAATGTTATTGCTGTTCTGGTTGCCCGTAAAATACCAGTTCATCGCGTTTTGGTTGGCACCTGGCTGCACGACTGCAACCTTCAGCCAGCATGCAAGAGTAAATGGATAATTCGTTATCGGAGATGAGGCGAACCGAATTAAATCAGTGCCACCGATAGTGAACCCGCGCGACATTAGGTCAAAGGCACTCCCATTGCCATTTGAATGATATAGCCGATTAGCGCTGCCTGCATTGCTGCCGACATACTACTAACCGGTGGCGTAAAGGCGGGTGTAAAACTGACTGTCCCGCCACCGATAGAGATAGACATTGCTAAGGTGCTAATTGCAGACTGGAGTTGATCCAGCGCAGCAGTAGCGGTACTATTTGGCTTGACAAATTGCTCCTGCGCAAAGTGCACTGCAATCTGTTGGATTTGTTGTTGGGTAAAAACAACAGATGCCATTGCTCACTCCCAAACCAACGAGAATTGCCAAACAGACGTAGCCGCCAAAGTCCAACTCGCTGTTCGAAAGGTGGCAACGACAGTGTAGATATCATTAGCAGTTGGTTGCTGAGTTAATGTCACTTTATTCTCAACCAAGATATCCGCTGTCGCCCACGTTTGTGAAATCGTGGGACTACCAGCCTCTGTTGTGAACGTCGCGTTGGCGATATTAGACCCGGCCGGAGTTCGACCGTCGATGATATCCAGCTTGGCCACGCCAGAGGTTGCATTGGCCAATGCTAGCACTCTTAACTTAAGAGTGCCCGCCGGTAAAACTTCGGGCATGTTGAACTGCATGACCGCAGATGCATCTGAGCCCAACGATGCGACGACGCCAACACCTTCGATTGTGCTATTGACTGTCGTCGTACCAGCGCCAGAAGTATAGAACGTCGGGCTAAGATTACCGCTCGCACCTCCAAGATAAATGGAGGTCGGCAGTATTGGGCCGCCTGCCATAACGGTGCCCCATCAGTACGGTTCGTACATGATGTGCGCGTTAGCGTTCGCACTAGTCGAGCCACCACCAGCGGTTAGGTTGGCGAGGGCTGAGTTCGCCCCTGGAGCAGTGCTGCCCAAGAGCTGCCATTGCTGCGTCGGTGCCGCATTCCAACGAATGATCCCGCCGAAGGTGTTCAGCCCGAGATTGAGCTTGGCATCAGTAATCGCCTGGGACAGCGTTGGGCCGGTAGTTGCTGCGATCGCAGAGATGATGACAGTGCCGATGGCAGTAGCGCCTGGATACAGTGCGCCATCTGATGCGCTCGCGGTGGACAAGGCGGTTTCGGTCGCGGCGTTGGTTGATGCGCGACAGAATGCAAAGGCACCAATCTGCGAGGCCGATGCAGTACCTGAAATGAGGATCTCAAGTATGTCCACCAGCTGCGACGCAAGATTGGAGCGAAGGGACATGTACTGTGAAGACGTAGCAGCAACGTTCAGGGCCTGTTGGTTGAAAGTCAGACCGAAAGACTCGAACACTCTCTTAGCCATTTCACTTCTCCTATTTTGGAACGAGCAGGGGGCGACTCATCGTCCCTTTCATCTCGAATTTACCAGATTGAACCAGCTCCCTAATCTGGTTCATGGTCCGGTGGACGTAGCCGGATTCATGACGCACTCCATCACACAAATCACAAATGTACATGTTGCATTGGTAGCAGTGCGCGCGCGGGCGCTTGCGCATAGGGTTGAGCATGATGTGCGAGCCACAGTGCGGGCAGCCAAGGGTTGGGGCGTGCATCCGCTTGCCCTCGCCAACCATCTCCGCTGGCATGCCTAGTCTTCGAGCTTGCTCAGGGGTGAAGCCTGGGCTAGCGGAATGGTCGAGGAAGATCTCGCCGTCGTGGCTGGTTTTGAGGAATGTCATGGCCCATCCAGTAAGTAAGAGAGACAGCCTCCAATAGGCGTGCCAGGGATGACGTTTAGTAGAAGGGAGTCGCCAAAGGCAGTCTCAAACCAACCTCCAGCGTTGAAGGGCATCACATAACCACCTGTGATGGTGATCGCGTGCGGGCCAGTGAGTTCGGTCGGACCTGTTGAGGTGAACCACTGCAAGGTTGTATTTGCGCTGACGGTTAGGAATGCAGAGATGAGGACAATGCGCTTGCCAACCACGCCAAGGACTGCGGTCGCGTTGCCGGTCTGGTCGATTGGTTTGTAAAAGATACCAAGCGGTATCTCTAGTCGGTATAGGTTCATTACCAGTTCGCCAGTGAGCTCTTTGCGTCGGTTAGGAACTTATTCGTCGCTTTCATGCGCGACTCTTTCTCGTCGAGTTCCTTAGTCAGTTCGGACAGCTTCTTCTCCATTTCCGCGATACGCTCCATCAGCGATTTCAGCTGCCCTTGACGGTTGAACATATCTTGGTCGAAGCGTTGCTGCGCGTCACGCTGGGCCTTGGTCAGCATGGCATCGGCCTCGTTCTTCTGCGCCAACGCCTGCGCACGAGCGTGGTTTAGCGACTCGAGGTCAGCCTTCGCTCGAGCGGAGCGCTCTTGGATGTCAGCGACGTCGCCGACCTGTTGCGACAGCTGCTGTAGGTCGTCGATTATCTTCTTCAACAGGTCCTGGGGCATCGGTTTCTCCTAGTGACAAGGACGATAACGGAGTGGATTTATCAGCAAGGATTTCTAAGATCTTCATCATCTGAGACTGTTGCAGCCCCATCTGTGCCATGAACTGATTCAAGGCCTGAGTGTTCTGCTCAGTCAGCGCACTCATCTTCATATTGACCCGATCCTGCTGCTCAGCGAAGTGGTCAGCGAGCGCGGAGGAGTATTGACCTGGGCCCCACTTGATCGTGTCGGGGATATTCCATTTGGACTTTAGCTTCGCTGTGATTGCTTCGGCCTCTTCGTCGAGCGGTAGCATTCCTGGGGTCGGGTCGCCTATAAAGATGATGTCTCGGCGCTTTGGGTTGTGGCCATTGCAGACGATCACTGCCTTCTCTCCCTTGTCGGTCCAGTCGGATTCGATTTCGTGGTGGAAGTAGGCAGGCACGACGTATTGCTTGCGGACTTGGCGACCTGTCTCGGTGTCGGTTTCGACCCTTTCCCAAATCGTGTCGGGGTTGGTGTAGAGGTAGTGTGGTTCGGTTAAGCGCCAACGAGCCATCGTTGCCTCCTAAAATTGCGAATAGTACATTACAACAGACTGAGCCACTGTCGCGCCAGTCGTGACTACACAGACCTGAGCGCCAGCTGGAGCTTGAATGCTGCCGTAGTCGATGTGGTCCGACGATGGTGCGTTAGAGGTGACACTGAATGCTGGGGTTAGAACAGTCGGCGTCGTGCAGGG
>Ga0126381_100009628_pt1 | contig 10849 bp, 10 predicted proteins | sample PanSoiMetPlot_28_FD_96465 | JGI IMG/M metagenome (GOLD analysis project Ga0126381, IMG submission 96465) | Tropical forest soil microbial communities from Panama - MetaG Plot_28 | ecosystem: Environmental > Terrestrial > Soil > Tropical forest > Bulk soil | place: Panama | collected 2016-02-17
TCATGAACTTCAAACTTAAAATTTGGCGGCAGAAGAGTCGTCAATCTCCCGGGAAACTCGTCGATTACGACGTCCACGACATTTCGCCGGACACATCTTTTCTCGAAATGCTCGATATTCTGAACGAAAATCTGATTCGAACCGGCGGGGAACCGGTCGCGTTCGACTCCGATTGCCGAGAAGGGATTTGCGGCACTTGCTCACTCACGGTCAACGGTGAAGCTCACGGCCCGGATCATCCGGGCGCAGTGTGCGAGCTTTACATGCGAAAATTTCAGGACGGCGAAATCATCACCGTTGAGCCTTTTCGCGTCGGCTCGTTTCCGATCGTCAAAGATTTGGCGGTCGACCGCAGTGCGCTCGACCGAATCGTGCAAGCGGGCGGATTCATCTCTGCGCGTGCAGGCTCAGCGCCGGAAGCAAATTCAGTTCTCGTTCCCAAACACGACGCCGATTTGGCCATGGACGCAGCGGCGTGCATCGGCTGCGGTGCTTGCGCAGCGGCCTGCCCGAATGCATCTGCGATGCTTTTCGCGGCTGCGAAAGTTTCGCATCTTTCTTTTTTACCGCAGGGCGCTCCCGAACGCGAGCGACGCGTGTTGAAAATGGTACAGGTAATGGACGACCAGGGATTTGGTAATTGCACCAACACTTACGAGTGCGAAGCCGTGTGTCCGGCCAAGATTAGCGCCAGTTTCATCGCGAAACTCAACCGCGAATACGCGCGCGCACAATTCAGCAAACGACTCGGCGAATAGGGTCGCGCGTTGCTCGCGTACTCTGGGGAGCGGTAGCCGCGGCAACCTGGTTTCGGCATTCTGCCGAAACAATCTTTTCAAAAGTTCCCCAATCCAGAATGCATTCGCCGACACGCAACATGCGTGCGCTCACCGTAAGGCTACCGAGTGTTGCACGCGCACGTCCAGAGTTGTGGATCCAGCTCCGCTTTTGCGCGCACTGCCAACCGAGCGACATCTGCATCGTCGCGAGTCACGGCAAATACCGTTGAACCCGAGCCGGACATCAGTGCAGCCCCAACTTCTGGTTGCTTGAGCAACCACATTCTGATTTCCGCAAGAAAGATAAACTTTTCAAAAACGGGGCGTTCCAGATCGTTCACGAATGTTTGGCCCTCGAATGCTTGAGAAGCGTACGAAACTACGGGGATCTCGCGCGACTCTTGCCACCGGGCGTAGGCCCACTGCGTAGGCACGGCAAACTCTGGCTTCAGCAACAAGACCGATAATTGTTCGCGCGATTTGGCGGGACTTACCAGCTCGCCGCGGCCTTTGCACACCGCGGCGGATTGAAAAATGAAAAATGGAACATCCGAGCCAAGCATCTCGGCCATTTTCGCCAACGCTTCACGGGGCAAATTCGTTTCGAACAGTTCGTTCAGTGCAAGCAGAGTGGAAGCGGCGTCGCTACTTCCTCCACCAAGACCGGCGCCATGTGGAATTCTTTTCTTAAGCTCGATCGAAAGACCACTGGTGACGTTCGTTTCTTCGAAAAACACGTTCGCCGCACGCACGACGAGATTGTCTTCTCCTTTCGGCACCGACGGATCATCGCACCGAAACGCGATTTCTCTCTTGCCGGGACGCTGTCGAATCTTGATCTCGTCACAAAGCGAAATCGGCGCGATAAGCGTTTCGATTTCGTGAAAGCCATCTCTGCGCCGACCGAGAATCTTAAGCGAAAGATTAATCTTCGCAGGTGCGAGGACTTGCATAACCTGCAATTTGCTCTGTCATTCCGAGCGAAGTCGAGGAATCTCTTGCAAGGAATGACGGCTTCCCAGTCGTCATGTTTGATTCGACGGCTGCCCAAGTCGTCGTTCCGTGTTAGAGATGCCTCGACTTCGCTCGACATGACAAAAGCCGCGGAGAAAATCATCGTAGCGCTGGACGTCCCCACAAGGGAGAAGGCGCTCAAGCTCGTCGAACAGCTCCGCGCCGGGATCTCTTTTTTCAAAATCGGGCTTCAACTTTATACGGCTGAAGGACCCGAAATTGTGCGCGCAGTTTTGGCGACTGGCGCAAAGGTTTGGCTCGACCTGAAGCTCTACGACATCCCCAACACCGTCGCCCGAGCCGTTGAATCCGCGAGCACTCTCGGAGTGCAGATGCTCACGATCCATTTGAGCGGCGGCAGCGAAATGATTCTAGCAGCGACTGCCGCTCGCACCAGGGGCATGCTGCTCCTGGGCGTAACTATTTTAACAAGCTCTACCGAACAAGTGCTACGTGAAATTGGAATTACGGATAGCGTCGAGGACCAGGTAATCCGTCTGGCCGAGTTAGGCGTGCAAGCAGGTATCGACGGGGTCGTGGCCAGTCCCCATGAAATCAAAACCCTGCGACGCGAGTTTGGCGACAGAATCAAAATCGCCGTCCAGGGAATTCGGCCAAGCTGGGCAGACCCGGGCGATCAAAAACGGTTCATGACACCGCGGGAAGCACTGGAAGCCGGCGCAGACTACATCGGGATCGGGCGGCCGATCACCCGGCATGCGCAGCCACGCGAAGCCGTGCGGAAGATTATCGAAGACCTCAGCTAAGGGTGTCATGTCGAGCGAAGTCGAGACATCCCGAGGAATCAGTTGGGGAGATGCCAAGGGATTGAAAGCCTGGCCTCGCGCACTTCGTGCGCTGCGTTGCAGCTCCGACTTCGCTGCGCTTCTCTCGGAATGACAGAACAGTTATTTGGAATTACTGACGTTTATCATGACGTCTGCCCGCAATCGGCGGCAATGAACATGTCCGTCGATGAAGCGCTGCTGGAATCGGCAATCGTTCCAATTATTCGCTTCTATCGCTGGCGTTCCCCTGCAATCTCTTTCGGATATTTTGGGAAGTTTTCCGATGTGGCGATTTACGCAGCGGAGCGTGATCTCGTTCGGCGTTGGACCGGCGGCGGAATTGTTTTTCACGGGAATGATCTCACATACTCGATTGCGATTCCGGCGAACGATCCGCTCTTTGATGAATCATCAATTGCTATTTACGAAAAAATTCATCTCGCTTTAGCCGAGGCACTAAACGGCATTGGTGGACGCGCAGTTGTAGCCGAGGGCGTTGACCCCGGCAGAATCGCGCTCTCGAAGCATGCCGCTGTCAGCGCCAGCGGCCGCAACTGCTTCGCGAATCCGGTGCGCGCTGACGTGATGATGGATGGCCGCAAGATCGCTGGGGCAGCGCAACGCCGTACTCATCGTGGTTTGTTGCAACAGGGAAGCATTCAAGGAATCAGTATGGAGACTGACCTCGGCCAAAAATTTGCGCAAACTTTGTCGGCCAACTGCCGGGAGTTCGAGATAAACGAAGAAACTTTCCGGCGCGCGAGCGAATTGGCCCAGCAGAAATACGGAACCGATTCCTGGCTGCGCAAGCGTTGAAACTGTAGGGCGTCTGTGAAAGACGCTGCGCCTGGTTTTCGGCGTTTGAGAGAAACGCCCTATAATATTCGTGCAGGTTCGGCGTTATGTTGCTTTGACAACCTGCAACCAGCACCACTATCCTCGCCTCGTGGAACTCTTCGCCCGCACGGACCGGAGCACGAGTCGCCGCGCAGTTGCGAAGGCGGCTGGCTCTCCCACGGTTCGTCTGGCTGAAGTTGCAAAACTAGTTGAACCGCACCTTGAGCAAGTCGAGAAGCGCATCGCGCAACAAGCTTCGGCATTCGATCCCGCAATAGAAGGTTACGTTGTCTACGCAATCGGCAGCCGCGGCAAACGCCTTCGGCCGATGTTGGCTCTGCTTGCCGGCGGTGCGACCGGCAAGATCGACGCGGGGCACATCGATCTCGCTGTGATCGTGGAGCTTATTCACATCGCCACGCTGGTACATGACGACGTGATGGACGAGGCAGAACAGCGTCGAGCACAGCCGACCGCAAACGCGCGCTGGGGAAATTCACTTAGTGTTCTACTAGGGGATTGTCTTTTCGCACACGCGTTAACGCTATCGACAAGTTTCGAAAACTCCGATATCAGTCGCGCGATCGCGCGCACGGCGGCAACGGTTTGCTCGGGCGAAATGATTCAAACGCAGCGCAGGTTCGATCTTAACCTGACCGTTTACGATTATTTGCAAATCGTGCAGATGAAAACCGGATCACTTTTTTCGGTCGCAGCGGAACTGGCCGCCGTAATTAGTGAGGGGGATCCGAAAATGATCGGAACGTTCAAGGATTTTGGATTCCAAATCGGGACGGCCTATCAGATTTATGATGATTGTGTCGATCTCGCCGGGACTGAGAGCGTGACCGGCAAAACGCTCGGGACGGACCTGCGCAAAGGCAAATTCACACTGCCGGTTTTGATTTTCCTTCGTTCCGCTTCGGAGTTTGAACGCGAACGTTGCTGCCAGCTTGTGCTGGACGAAAAGGTCGAAGAAATGATTGAGCTGCTCAAGAACGGCGCGAACAACGGCGCGCTAAATGAGTCAATCGCGGCCGGCAGCGATCTGATTCGCAAAGCGCAATGCACATTCGACGGGATCGCGTCGAATCGTTACACTGATGCATTGTTCTCGCTCGGTGATGCGTTGTGCGACATGTTCGATCAACTTCGCGTTTGAAGTGCCCGTGATGGAGGGTCGAGCTCCCGCGAGACCGTGATTTGGCGTCGCACGAGCTCTGCTCCCCAACGTGACATATGCCGCAGCTTAAAATGCGCGAAATGCCGCAGGACGAGCGGCCGCGGGAAAAGTTGCTAGCGCGAGGAGTGGACGCTCTCAGCAACTCAGAATTGATCGCGATATTGCTGCGCACTGGCCGCCGCGGGATGAACGTCGTGGATGTCGCTCGTGAGTTGCTCGACAAATACAAGTCGTTCGCGGAGCTGAGCCGTTGTTCCGTCAAGGAACTGAGTCAAATCAAAGGGATCGGTCCGGCAAAGGCATTGGAACTGGTGGCGGCGTTCAATTTGGGAAAACGTTTCACGCAGGAACCGTTGTCCCAGCAAAAACTCGATTCACCGGAACTGATTTACAGACTACTGGGCGACGAGATGCGGATGCTGCGGATTGAATCACTGCGCGTTGTCCTCCTCGACACGCGTTACCGTTTGATGCGAGTCGAATCGGTCTCTGTAGGAAGCATGAATGAGAGCATCGCGCATCCGCGTGAGATTTTTCGACCAGCGCTAACCTACTCAGCTTACGCAGTCATCGTCGTACACAATCATCCGTCCGGCGATCCATCGCCGAGCCAAACTGACCATAGTCTGACGCGACGCCTGGCCGAAGCCGCAGAGCTTTTGCAAATCAAATTGCTCGATCACATCATCATCGGCGCGCCATCAGAAACCAGTCCCGGTTACTTCAGTTTCAAGGAAGCAGGTATCTTGTGAGCGTGTGTTTAAGGCACGTAGGCCGACAGATCCGGGGAGCGCACGCGTCCCGCGTGCTGGTTTCGGCGTCGCGCCGAAACCATCTTTCCATTCGTCGCGGATATTCGTGCGTCAAAGGCGTGTTTAGCAAAGTTCCCGACCGCGTGGACGCGCTCGCCAGCACGCGAGGCGCATGCGCTCCCCGGACAATCGATCGGCGCTCAAGCATGCGCATCCTGAGATCATTGGTATCGGTATATTGCGCGTGTCGATGACAGCTCCCGCCAAAATTCATCCAACTGCAATCGTCGATCCGAATGCAAAACTCGGCGCCGATGTAGAAATCGGGCCCTGTTCGATCATTGGACCACACGGGACAATCGGTGATAAAACCATTGTGCAATCGCACGCGGTGATCGAGGGCGAGGTCGCGATCGGCCGCGGAAATTTCATCGGGCACGGCGCGATCATCGGTGTGCCGCCGCAGGATGTTTCCTTTTCCGCAGAACGAAAGACGAGGGTTGAAATCGGGCACGACAATATCATCCGCGAGTACTGCTCCATCCATCGCGGCAGCGCAGACGGAAGTGCGACGAAAATTGGCGATAAGAATTTCCTGATGGCCGGCGCGCACGTTGGTCACAATTGCGTTATTGGAAACAACGTCGTCATTGCGAACAATTGTTTGCTTGCCGGATATGTTCGTGTCGATGACGGCGCATTTCTCGGCGGGGGCTCAACCTTTCACCAGTTCATGCATATCGGGCGGCTCGTGATGGTGCAGGGAAGCTCCGCATTCGGAAAAGATTTGCCACCTTTTGTCGTCGCGGCGGAGCGCAATTCCGTCTTCGGACTGAATATCATTGGACTGCGCCGCGCTGGCATGAGCGAAAAAGACCGAGACGAAATCAAGGCGGCCTTCAAACTTATTTATTTGGACGGACTAAACACATCGCAGGCTCTCGAAAAAGCGGAAAGGATGACCTTTGGTGCGCCAGCGCGCGAATTCCTGGACTTCGTTGCCACTTCAAAGAAGCGCGGCATTTGTCCGTTGAAACGCGGCGCCAGCGACGAAGTATCACCCTAACGATACAAGCAGATTGTCCGCAGCGCCAAACTCAGCCGCCCTGCACCGGCGGCATGATCGCAATTTCCTCCCCGCAGTTCAGTTTGTAATTACGGTCCACAAACTCCAAGCCAGCGCCAACTAAAATGCTTTTGTCGTGGGCACGAAGCGCGGGCTTTTGCGCGTAAACCTTTTCGAGCAATTCGCGAACAGTTGCGCCTTGCGGAAGCTCAAGCTCCAGCTCGTGAATTCCAATGAATCCCCGCAACTGCGCATAGAACTGGACTCGGACTTTCATTGGTTTGGTTGCTCCAGCAATTCCCTTCTGAGAACGCCTATGTACGGCAGGTTGCGATAGCGCTCCAGGAAGTCCAGTCCGTAACCGACCACAAATTCATCGTCGATTTCGAAGCCGACATAATCTGCATCAACGACACAAGCGCGCTGCTTCCTTTTGCTCAGCAGCACACAAACCCCGATGCTGCGGGGCATCGCCGTTTCCACCCTTTTTCTAACGGACGCCAGTGTATGCCCTGTATCTAGAACATCGTCCAAAATCAAAACATCTCGGCCGGCTACATCGGGAACGGCCAACTGGTTAAAAATGACTTCGCCGCTCGTTTGCGTTTTCCCGTGGTAACTGGCCACGCTCAGGCAATCCAATTTCAAGGGAAGTGGAATTCGGCGCAAAAGATCTGACATGAACATCAGGCTGCCGGTTAGAATTGCGATTACCGTCAGTTCGCGATCGGGGTAATCAGCCGTGATTTGCGCAGCCATTTCGTCGAGACGTTTGTGAATTGCGGCCCCGTCAAACAGCACGCGCTCGATATCATTTTGCACCAATCTAAATAGGCCATTAGCAGGGGAAGAGATCAATGCACAGCGTCAAGGAGCGGCGGTCTACAGCCCGCAGACAAGCGACGGCTGTCCAAACTGTCGCTCTTTGCTTTGCCCTTCCCGTCACGCCAAATAACATTCCTGAAAAATGCACATCCGCCATGACCAACTCGAAGTGCGCACCCACGGCAAGGCACTCTATGAAATCACTGATGACGTGCAGTCGAAGATCGACAAGTGCGGCATCCAAAACGGAACAATCACCGTTTTTGTTCAGCACACCAGTTGCAGCATCGTCATTATGGAAAACGCCGATCCCACCGCGCGACGCGATCTGGAGGAGTTTTTCGAGCGTCTCGTGCCGGAAGATGCCGATTACTTTACGCACGAAGCAGAAGGCAGCGACGACATGCCATCACACATCCGCATGGCTCTGACGCGCACCAGCGAGACCGTACCGATTATGAGCGGAAAAATGCAGCTCGGGACGTGGCAAGGCATCTTCCTTTTTGAGCACCGACGCACACCACATCGGCGGAGGGTCTTCCTCACCACAATCGGCGAATGACTGTAGCAGCGGTCCGAACGCCGTCCCGCGTTTCGGTGCCCGCGGAGCGCCTCTACAGAAGGTCGTAAATCGCGTCCACCAATCGCAGCGATTTCTCGTTCGGCAGAACTGATTGCTCCATTTGGTTCATCACATACGCGAATGCGATTTTGTTTTCCGGATCGGTAAAAGCGTGGCTGCCGCCCGCACCGGGATGACCGAAGGAGTTTGCAGATCTTCCGAATATTCTGCGTGTTGCACGTCGTGAGTCTTTCATGAACCCGGCCGAGAACGCGGTAGGGATTTGAAAAACACGGTCCGTTTCGTCCGACAACGTCGTTGTCATTCCTTCGATCGTTTCCCGCGAAAAGAAAGTCTGGCCATTCAATTTCCCGCCGTTAGCGAGCATTGAATAGAATTTCCCGAGAGCCGATGCGCTTCCAATCCCGCCGAAGGAAACATTCGGCTGCGCTCGGATTCGCGGATCATTCATCTTGCTGATGACATTCAACCCATAGGGCGACGTAAACGTCTTTCTCGCCAACGTAGCGGGCGTAACAAGGTCACGATAGAATTGCGCTGGTTCCGGCGGCTTGCCGCTTTTCGCAGCGTAAATCGTGGCTACCCGCGAATTCTCGTTTTCGGGCAAGCCGATCCAGAAATCCAGTTGGAGGGGTCGGGCAAAATTCTCCTGCCAATATTCGGACAACGTTTTTCCAGTCATGCGTCGCGTCAGTTCGTCGAGGAGGAATCCAAACGTGCGCGCGTGATAACCATGCGCCGTTCCCGGCGTCCACAAGGGCGCTTGCGCTTCCAGCGCCCGAATCACTCCGTCGTAATCGAGCACGTCAACGCGCTCATCCAAAGCGCAAAGCCCTGCCTGATGCGAAAGCAATTCGCTCAATGTGATCTTATCTTTGTTTGACTGGCCAAACTCGGGCCAGAACTCCGCGACGGGCTGGGTGAGCTCAATCTTCCGCTGTTGCAAGGCGTGCAATACACATGCGCTGCCAATTCCTTTGGTTGCAGACCAAACGAGCACAAGTGTGTTGGCCGTCCACGGTTTCTCGCGACCCGAGTCGCAAAATCCGCCATAAAGATCCACAATGGGTTTTCCGTTTTGCCAGACTGAAACTGCCGCGCCTAGCTCGCCAAGCTCATCAAAATTCTCCTGGAACAGCAGTTGGAGTCGCTGATGAAGCCGTCCGCTTTCAAGTTCCATTGACCAACATAAATGGAAAGACCGAGCCCGCAGCCAAGTCGTCGTCGTCCTCGTTCTCAACACGACCCATCGAGGACGAGGAGGAGGACGAGATTTACACTAATAGCTCTTCCAATTCCCCGAGCCGGCGTTCAAACAACCGCAGTGTGCTCTCGATGGGCGCGGGTGTTGTCATATCCACGCCAGCCGCCTTCAGAGTCTCGAGCGGGAATTTGGAGCCGCCTGACCGCAAGAATTGCACATAAGCATCGACGCTTCCCGGCTGGCCGGAAAGCACGCGCTGCGATAGCGCGACTGCAGCAGAGATTCCGGTCGCGTATTTGTAAACGTAAAACGCATGATAGAAATGCTGGATGCGGAGGCATTCCAGATCGAGCTCGGGATCGAGCGCGAAATTCTCAGCAAAATAAGCCTCCAACAGTTTGTGATATTCCGATTTGAAGACGTCGAGGGTCAGTGCATCACCGCTTTCCTCAATGGCGTGAACGATTCTCTCGAATTCGGCGAACATGGTCTGTCGGAACAGGGTGCCGCGCAGATCATCGATTTCGCGGTTGATGATGTAAGCCCGCATCTTCGGATCGTTCGTAGTCCGAAGGAGATGATGCGTCAGCAATTCCTCGTTGAAAGTCGATGCAACCTCTGCCAGAAAGATCGGATACTCGTAATCTTGAAAGGGTTGCGAACTTTGCGAGAACCAACTGTGCATCGAGTGACCTGCCTCGTGCGCGAGCGTGTATACATCTGCGAATACATCCTGCTTATAGTTCATCAGAATGTATGGCGGCGCATCGTAGCTTCCGGAAGAAAAGGCACCGCTGCGTTTGCCCTTGTTTTCGTAACGATCGCACCAGCGGCGCGAGCGCAGACCTTCCGCCAGCACTTGGACGTATTCTCTCCCTAGCGGGGTGAGCGCATCCAAAACCATTTCGATCGCCTCATCGAAAGTGAATCTGGTTTCGATCTCCGGAACGAGCGGAACGTACGTGTCGTAGTGATGCAGTTCGTCCAAAGCGAGCACCCGGCGGCGAAAATCGAAATATCGAAACAGCGGTTTTAGATTTGCGCGGACAGATTGAATCAAGCCATCATACACGGCAACCGGCATATCGTCCGGAAACAGGGCCGCTTCGAGAGCAGATGGGTAATGCCTTGCTCTGGCGTGAAACACGTCCGCCTTCACCGAATAGCCCAGGGACGCAGCGAGCGTGTACTGATGGTCGCGAAACTCAGCGTAGAATTGATGGAAAGCTTTCTTGCGCAGTTCTGGGTCGCGCTTCACCAGAAATGAACTGAATGAGCTTTGGCTCAGCGGTCGCTCATTCCCGGTCTCGTCGACCAGCACACCGAACTTCATGTCCACGTCGGTTAGCTGAGAAAATGTGTCGTCGTAGCCGCTGAGCGCGACATTGCTCAGCGCGAGTAGACGTTCCTCGGGCACTGAAAGCACATGCGGCCTCATTCGCCGGATTTTGTGCAGCTTGATCGACCAATCCTTCAGCGCCGCGTCGGTAAGGAATTTTCCGAATCGTTCATCATCGATCGCCAAAATTTCAGGCACAACAAACGCTGCCGCCTCGCTGATTGTTGTCAGCAAATTCTGGACCTGACCAATGCGTGAGAGGTACTCGTTATTCGTGCTGTCCTCGGCCGCTTGTAATGATGCGTAGTGGTAGACGCGTTCCATCTTCTGCTCGAGCGCCTTCTCAAACTCGAGAAGCCCAGCGAGTGTTTGCGCCGATTCCCCCGCTCTGCCTTTCCACTGTTCAAGCTTTCGATACTCACCCTGTAGCCAGGCAAAATCCTCCTGCCATTTGCTGACGTCACTGAACAAATGCGTCA
>Ga0126381_100009629_pt1 | contig 10849 bp, 11 predicted proteins | sample PanSoiMetPlot_28_FD_96465 | JGI IMG/M metagenome (GOLD analysis project Ga0126381, IMG submission 96465) | Tropical forest soil microbial communities from Panama - MetaG Plot_28 | ecosystem: Environmental > Terrestrial > Soil > Tropical forest > Bulk soil | place: Panama | collected 2016-02-17
CCGGCTCTCCCTTACCAAGGGAGTGCTCTACCACTGAGCTACGGCAGCGCTGCGCCTGGGACCCTCGCAGATACACGAGGCCCCTGCAATTGGCAAGCCGGGCGGGGCTTCAGGCGGCGGCGAGCGAGATGCCGAGGGCGGCGATGTCGGGCTCGATGCGGGGCGTGAGGACCCCAACCTTGCGCAGGTTGCGCACGAGGCCGGCGTGCAGGTCGCGGCGGAAGTATTTGCGGAACGCGGTCTCGTCGCCGCCGGCGGCACGCTCGCGGCGAAGGAGCTTGATTTCTTCGATGTCGGCCCGGTCGAACCCCATCTCCTCATAGGCGGCGAGCGGGAAGATCCCGCGCAGGGTGCGGTTCAATGCCCACACCGCAAAATCTTCCATCTCGCGCCGCTCCGCAGCCGAGGCCTCGTCGACGACCGTTGGCAATGACAGCATGCCGAACCCCATATGGCGCGCCTCGTCCTGCAATATGCGGCGGCACACCTGGCGCAGGATCACATCCTTCGATGACTCGGCGAGCATGCGGAAGAGCGACACCGCAAAGGTCTCGGCGACGAGCTGCAGGCCGATCGTCTTCAGGTACCAGGCCGAGGTGCCCAGCAGCGTGTCGAAGATTTCCCTGACATTGCCGGCCAGAGGATAGGTCTCGCCGTCCAGGCGCGACGTCACATAGCGGTGCAGCACCTCGTTGTGCCGCGCCTCGTCGACGACCTGCGTCGCCTGGAACAGTTTGGCGTCCTGCCCCACGACATTCTCGACCAGCTGGCTGCACACCAGCATCGCGCCGTGCTCGCCGGCCATCAGGGTCGAGATGCGCCACCGGCTGACGCAGCGATTGAGCTCGACGCGCTCCGCGTCCGACAGCCGGTCCCAGAATTTGGTGCCGTGTATGTCGACGAGGTCGTCGGCAATCAGCCCGCCGTCGCCATCGAGCGGCTGCTCCCAGTCAATATCGGTCGCGGCGTTCCACTGATCGATCTTGGCCTGCTCGTAGAGCCGCCGCATGTCCGGCAGCTCGCTGTCGTAGACGTGATGGAAATAAGCGACATTGCGGATGTCGACGTGGTGCCCGCGCTCCATGGGTGCCTCCCGAGCCAGTCGAATGCAAGATAATGCATCTACTTGCACTTGCAACAGGCGACGCGATACCGTCGCATACCTCGCTTTTCCGGTACCCGCGAAGCGGGGTGAACGGGGAGGCGCTCATGACACGGACGATCAACAGACGCCAGTTCCAAACGGCTCTCGGGTTGGGGGCCGCCTCGATAGCGCTCGCCGAGATGGGGCTGCCGCGGCGGGCCCGCACGGAAGAGAATTTCACGCTCGCCTCGACCGGCGGAACCTGGGGCGAGGGGTTACGCGCGGCCTATGTCGACGCGCCCAAATTCGAGGAGAAGAACGGGATCAAAGTCTCGTGGGAGCACGCCATCGACTCGGTCTATACGGCAAAGGCCATGGCGAGTTGCGGCAACCCGCCGTTCTCGACGGTCGCCGTGTTGCAGGCCGAGGCGTCGTTCCTCGCGCTCGGCGGGTGCCTGCAGGATTACGACCTCGACATCTGCACCAACTACAAGGACATCATCGACACCGCCAAGGAGCCGCCGCGCGGCGGCCTGAAGAACTGGTTCGTGCCGCATGTCTTAACGATCATGGGGTTTGTCTGGAACTCCAAGGAAGCCACCCGGCCGGCGTCGTTTCAGGAGCTGGCGAGCCCCAAATACAAGGGCCGCGTCGGCATTCCCGCCTATGGCTGGGTCGGCAATGCCTGGTTGCAATGCCTCAACAAGACATTGGGCGGCAACGAGGACAATATCGACCCGGCGATCGCTTTCCTCGCCAATCTCGTGAAAAAGAACGACGCGATCATCGTCGAGAACACCGACGCCGCGCTGAAGGCGTTCACGCGCGAGGAGATCGTCGTGATGCCGTTCTGGAACGGACGCACCTTCACATTGCAAGCCGAGGGCGTCCCCGTCGACATTGAATACGTGCCGGGCTGCATGATGGTCGGCAACGGTTTTCCGGTGCTCAAAGGCGGCAAATTCATCGAGCTGACCAACCGCTTCTGCAACATCTCGATGGACGGTCAGTATCAGATAATGATGACGAAGCGGTTCCTCTACCCGCCGTCGAACGGCAAGGTCAAACTGCCGCCCGACCTCGAACGCTACGCATTTCCGCCGGACAAGATGAAGAACGTGACACCGCTCGACTACGAGAAGATGAACGCGCACAAATCCGAATACCTCGACCGCTGGAACAAGGAAGTGCTGGGCGCGTAGCCGGGGCGGCGAATGCCGGCGGGGGTCGAGCTCGATGTACGGGGCCTGACGAAGCGATATTCGTCGCAGGTGAGCGTCGGGCCGATTTCGTTCGAGGTGCGCGAGGGCGAGTTCTTCTCGTTGTTGGGGCCGAGCGGTTGCGGCAAGACGACAACATTGCGCTGCATTGCCGGGTTTGAGACGTTGAGCGCGGGCTCGATATCGCTGCGCGGCGTGCGGCTCGACGACAGGCCGCCGCATCGCCGCGACGTCGGGCTCGTGTTCCAGAATTATGCGCTGTTCCCGCATCTTGATGTTTTCGACAATGTCGCCTTCGGCCTGCGGCTGCGGCGAGTTCCCACCGTGCAGACAAGGGAGCGGGTCGGCCGCATGCTGGAGCTCGTCGGCCTGCCCGAGATGGCCGGACGCTTCCCGTCGCAGCTTTCCGGCGGCCAGCAGCAGCGCATTGCGATCGCCCGCTCGCTCGTGCTCGAGCCGCGGATCCTGATGTTCGACGAGCCGCTCTCTAATCTCGACTTCAAGCTCAGGATCCAGATGCGCGACGAATTGCGCCGGCTGCAGCGCAGACTGGGCAAGACCTCGATCTACGTCACGCACGACCAGACCGAGGCACTGGCGCTGTCGGACCGCATCGTCGTGCTGTCGCACGGGAAAATCGAGCAGATCGGCACGCCGGCCGAGATTTACGAGCGGCCGGCGACCGCTTTTGTCGCCGATTTCATCGGCAGCTCCAATCTGCTCCAGGCGCGCATTGTCGAGCGCAACGAGCGCGGAACCGTCATCGAGACGCAAGGGGGGCTGCGGCTCTACTGCGCCGGCGGTGCCGTCGACAGCGCCGGCGGCGACATCTCGGTGCTGCTTCGCCCGGAGCGCATCCGGGTAGCCGTCGCGGGGCCTGCCGAAGAAGGAGAACCGAACCGGTTCCCGGCGCGGATCGCCGAAATCACCTATCTCGGCGAGGATCTGCACCTCAACCTCGAGCTGGCCGGCGGCCAATCGCTGCGCGCCGCGTTGAAGAACAGTATTGCCGCCGCCGGTCTCGCCCCGGCGCAGCAAGTGCACATCGTCGTCGACCCCGACGACATCCGCCTGCTGCACACCTGATGCGCGGCTCGGGTCAGCGAATGGGGCCACCACAGCCCTCTTCCGCCCCCTCCTTAACCCTCCCCCGCTTTCGGGGGAGGGAAGGGTGGGGGCGGCGGCCGCTCTGGGCGATCCTCGTCGGGCCCTATGCGCTCTATCTGTTGGTGCTGCTGATCGTGCCGTTTGCCAATGTGGCGCTGTTCAGTGTCCACGCCTATTCGCCGACCAAAGTCGTCCTGCCCGAGCTGACATTTGCCAACTACCTGAAAATCTTCGATCCCTATTATGCGCGCCTCTTCGGCCGAACCCTGCGGCTCGGCCTCGTCACGACGGCGATCTGCGCCGTGCTCGGCTACCCGCTCGCCTATTTTCTGGCGCGGGCGCGCCCGCGCGTGCTGGCGCTCGGGCTCTTTCTGCTGATCATGCCCTTGATGGTCAGCACGGTAATCCGCGTCTTCGGCTGGATCGTCATTCTCGGCCGCAAGGGGATGGTCAACCAGGCGCTGGTCGCGGTCGGTCTGGAGCCGGTCAAGCTGCTCTACACCGAGACCGCCGTGGTGATCGGCCTCGTCAATATCTTCATGCCGTTCATGGTATTGCCGCTGATGGCGTCGATCGAGCGCATCCCGCCGAGCCTCGAAGAGGCGGCGCAAAACCTCGGCGCCAGCTGGCCTCAGATGTTTCTGCGGACGATCATGCCGCTCAGCCTGCCGGGTCTGATCTCGGGCTGCCTGTTGGTCTACAGCGTCTCGATCAGCGCCTTTGTGACGCCGGCGCTGATGGGCAGTCCGCGCGAGCGCATGGTCGGGCAGCAGATCTATGACGAGGTGCTCGTCTCGTTCAATTGGCCGAGCGCGGCGAGTCTGGCGATAACATTGGTCCTGTTCACTCTCCTCCTGCTGTTTGCGGCGCTCCGCGTCACCAGACGCGCCGGCCGCCTGGAGATCCGGCAGTGAGCGGCCGGACGCCGTGGCCGCTGCTGCCGTTCGTGGCCGTCGTCTATCTCGGTCTGCTCGCGCCGCTAGTCGTGGTCATCGCTGTCTCGTTCGGCCCCAGCGCCGCCTTTGCGTTCCCGCCGACGGGGCTGACCCTCCGCTGGTTCGAGGCGTTCTTCAACAGCAAACCCTTCGTCACCTCGTTCTTCCGCGTGAGCCTCGTCGTCGGCCTGCTCGCCGCGGTGCTCGCCACGACGCTCGGCACGGCGGCCGCGATTGGGCTGGTTCGCTTCCGCTTCACCGGCCGCGAGGCGTTCGAGACGTTTTTTCTGATGCCGCTGCTGGTGCCGGAGATCCTGGTGGGCGCCGCGCTCTACCTGTTTTATGCGCGCCTTGCAATCCACGCTTCCGTGCTGACATTGTTGTGGAGCCATCTGATCATCTGCACGCCCTATGTGATCCGCAGCGTCACTGCCGGCCTCGTGGGTATGGACCCGCGGCTCGAAGAGGCGGCGAAGAGCCTCGGCGCAACGCCGCTTCAGGCGTTCTTCAAGGTGACCTTTCCGCTCTTGCGGTCGAGCCTACTGTCGGGCGCGATATTCGCCTTCATCATCTCGTTCTCAGACATCAACCTGGCGCTGTTTCTTTCGGGGCCGGAATCGACAAGCCTGCCGGTCCATCTGTTCTCGCAAATCCAGTGGGAGGGCGACCCGACGATCGCCGCCGCATCGTCATTGCAAATCGTCATCATCGGCGCGCTGATCTTACTGGTGCAGCGGATCTTCCGATTGCGGCTGATGGTCTAAGACGTGTCGCTGTCGCTCCGCGAAAGCACGTGTCAATGGACTCGAGGAAGGGCTGCATCCGGTCGTGCGTTCTTCGAGACGCGCCCCTCGAGTGCTCCTCATGATGAGGCAAGTATTTGATGTAATTAATAAACCTCCTCGTCCTGAGGAAGCCGCGCAGCGGCTGTCTCGAAGGATGCGCTGCAGTCGGCCAGCTGGATCTTGATTCCGGGGAATCAGGCTTCGACGATGTCGGCTTTGGTGCTGTCGACGAAGGCGAGGACCTCGGCCCGCTCCGCGGCCGGCACTTCGAACGTCGCGAGCGTCGTGTTGAGATGGCCGAGAAAGGCTTGCCAATCCGCTTCGCTGATCCGCATCCCTTGATGCGACATCTTCATGTCGCGGCCGGAGTAATACATCGGGCCGCCGGACGATGCGCAAAGGAAATTGATCAGCGACTGCTTCTCGCGGGCAATGCTGTCGCCCGCCCGATGCTGCCAGAAGCGCCGGAGCAAAGAGTCGGACATCAATCGCGGCAACAAATCGTTGCAGATCGCGGCGATCGCGTCGTAGCCGCCCAGCCGCTGGTACAGGGATTTTCCGTTTTCCACAATTTGCTCCCCAAAGATAGCCTCGCGGGCATCCTATCCGGTTCTGGCGGGCAGGTCGATCGTCGGCGGGCGGCGCGCCATCAGCGCCGCCGCGACGCCGAGCCCGGAGAGCGCGGCGAAGCAACGCAATGACAGCACGTAATTGCCGGTCCAGTCGTGCAGCGCGCCCGAAAGCAGCGGACCCGCCGCCTGCGCCAGCACCTGCGCCGACAATGCGACACTGCGGATCGACGCGAAATTGGCGCGCCCGAAATAATCGGCCCAGGCGATCGGCAGCAATGTCAGGAGACCGCCAATGCCAAAGCCGAACAGGGCGGCGGCGACATAGCCCTGCGCGGACGACGATATGCCGACCATGAGCAATGCGGCGCCGGCGAGAACGACGCCGATTGCCGCCAACGGGTAGCGGATCAGCAGTGAGCGCGGCAGAAAACCGCAAGCCAGGCTCGCCACCGCCGACATCAGCGAAAAGGTGCTGACGATCGCAGCGGCGACTGTCGGCGCGACGCCGCGCTCGATCAGATGCGCCGCCTGGTGCAGGCTGACGCCGGCCTGCACCGGATAGACCAGCACCGTGTAGAGCAGCAGCAGCCAGAATGCCGCCGTGCCGACGGCTTCGCGGCGTGAGAAGCTCGGCTCCTCGAGCCGCGGGCGAAGGGCCACCGCATCAGCGGCGGGCTGCCGGTCGGGGACCAACCCCAGATCCTCCGGCCGGCGCACCATAAAAAGGCAGACCGGCAGAAACCCAACCAGCAGGGTCAGCAAACCGATCGCCAGCCAGCCGAAGCGCCAGCCGCTGCGCTGCATTGCCAATTGCGCGATCAGCGGCATCGCGACCAGACCGGCCGCCTGCGCCACCGTGACAATCGAGGTGGCGAAGGCGCGGCGTGCAACAAACCAATTGTTCACGGCGCCATAGATGGCGAGATCGAACGGACCTGCCCAATTCATTCTGGCAATGCAGAACAGCAGGTAAAACATCAACAGCGACTGCGTCAGCGACAGCAGCAGCATCGCCGCTCCCGTCATGAGCACCGCGAGAGACAGCGCGACGCGCGAGCCGTACCGGTCGACGAGCGGGCCGATCAGCGGCGAGGCGAGCGCTGCCAATACCCCGCCCAATGACACCGCACCCGACAGCGCCGCGCGCGACCAGCCAAATTCGCGGGTCAGCGGCTCGACAAAGATCGACAATGTGGCGACGGCCGGCCCCTGCCGCGCAAAGCCGGCGCAGCACAGGCAGCCGAGGATGACCCAGCCATAAAAGAACGGCAGCCGCCCGCTCACCAGCCGCGGCAGCGCCGGAGTCGCCAAGCGCATCAGAGCATGTAAATTCGTCGTTTCCGGGAAAGCGCGAACCCAGAGTGGCAGGTCTCGACCGCTTCCCCTGGGCCTCCGCTTTCGCGGGGGTGACGACTGCTTGCGGACACGACGAGTAGGATCTCAGCTTGGCACCAGCCCGCCATCGACGTTGTAGGCCTGGCCGGTGATGTTGCGTGCGGCGGGCGAGGCGAGAAACACCGCCATCGCGGCGATGTCCTCGGGCTGGTTGGCGCGCCCGATCGGGATGCGCGCCTCGGCCTCGGCCTGCAGTTCTTCGACCGTGATGCCGCGCTCGGCGGCGCGCGCCACGGCATTGCGCGCGCCGAGTTCGGTGCGCGTCACCCCGGGGCAGATCGCATTGACGTTGATGTTGTGCCGGCCGAGCTGTTGCGCGGCCATCCATGTCAACGAGATGACCGCGCCTTTGCTCGCGGCATAGGCGGCGTTCGACGCGCCGGGATAGCCGCGTCCGGAAATCGAGGCGATGTTGATGATCCGCCCACCGCCACCCTGATTTATCATTTCGCGCGCAGCGCGCTGCAGACAGAAGAAGACGCCCTTGGCATTCACCCGATGGATGCGGTCCCAATCCGCCTCCGTCAAATCCATGATCTGCGCATAGCGGGTGACCCCGGCATTGTTGACGATCACGTCGAGCCGGCCGAGCTCGGCAACGGTGCGCGCGATCATCGCGTCAATGCTCGCGACATCGCCGCAATCGGCCTCGATCGCGATCGCGCGGCGCAGATTGCCGGCCGCCTCGCTCGCTGTGCGCTGTGCCGCGGCAAGGTCGATGTCGGCGGCCGCCACATTGGCTCCGGCTTCGGCCATCGCCAGGGCCGTAGCGCGCCCGATCCCCGCCCCCGCCCCGGTAACCAGCACAACCTTGTCCTGCAATACCGACATCGTCTTCCCTCGCATCGTCAGTTCGGGATCGAGCCTACACCACTCGGTCGGCCGCCGCCTCCTTATCCCGATTTCACCAGGTACGCGACCCCTCACACGGCCTGATCGATCCAGCCCCGAAATCTGGCCGGAAATGCCTTTCAGTGTGAAGCAGTTCACACTTCGCGGCGGAGCCGGCGGCGAAGATGGCGTGGCATTTGCGTCGTCGGCAATGGCCTATGCGTACGCCTTCAATGAAAAAGGGGGCTTTATGAACCATCCGACCATCAAGCATAACGGATTTGACGATGGCGAAATGGCCGTCGCGGGTTCGCGTCCGCCCGACTGCGCGAGAGCGATCAGCGGGCTGATAGCAGAGGAAGCGCTCGCCTCCGAGCGCCTCGGGCGGCTGACCGACAAGGTTGCCGCGGCAATGCTCGACGCCAACCTCTTCTCGATCCGTCTGCCGCCGGAGGATGGGGGGCTCGGCGGCACCGGTGTCGAGTTGTTCAAGGCGGTGGAAGAAATCTCCCACGCGGACGGCTCGGCGGGCTGGAACATAGCGATCTCGAACGCCGTCAATACCTTTGTTCACAAAGGAGCAGCCGCCGAGATGCGCAGAGAGGTGTTCGGGAACGGTGCCGTCGCCTGCTGGGCGACATTATTGCCCAAGGCCAATTCGACGGAGGAACAAGGCGGCTATCGTGTTTCCGGCAGTTTTGCCTGGGGTTCGAGCAGCTCCCTGTCGCGCTGAGTCATGGTCCCTTCGCGGTTGCCGGACCGCGACGGACAGCAATGGTTTCGCGCCCACATCCTCCCCAAGGAAGACGTCGAGATCAAGGAAGGTTCGTGGGATGTAATGGGTCTATGCGGCACAGCCAGCATCGATTACACAATCGCTGACAAATTCGTGCCCGCGCACCGCGCCTTCGAGTATCCGTTCCTCGTGGATGCGGACCCGAAGAAGCCATCCGCACAAGGCCTTATCCAGCTGGGCCAGCCCGGGTTGGTCGCTTTTGCCAGTGGCATCGGCTTCCGTGCGCTCGACGAATTGCTCGCCGCCGCGCCCAAGACCAAACGGCTCCTCGCCGAAGGCACGCAAGCCGACGATAACGTTGTGCAATTCGGGATCGGCGAAATCGAGGGGCGGCTGCGCGCGGCGCGCAGCCATTATCTCGCTCTCGTGGCCGAGCAGGATGAAGCGATCGCAGGGGGGCGCGCCCTTTCTCCGGGCAGAGTGCTCGACATGCAGCAGGCCGGACAAACCCTGGCGCACGCGGCCCGCGACATGACCGTCTTCGCGTTCGACAATGCCGGCACGACGGTCGTCTTTGCAACCAACCCGTTGCAGCGCTGTCTGCGCGATATCTTCACCGGCCTCAAGCACGCGATTATGACACCCGCCATCCTCGGACGGATCGGCAAGGTGCGTCTCGGGCTCGATTACGGCGAGGTGAGATTTTAGCGCCGTCATTGCGAGCACCGCCGGAGGGGACGCACGCCAAGCCAAGTCCCGGGCTCGAATCTGAATTCGTCGTTTCCGCGAAAGCGGGAACCCAGAGCGGCAGGTCGCGATCGCTTCCCTGGGCCCCCGCTTTCGCGGGGGTGACGACTGCTTGCGGGCACGACGAATAGGATGTCAGCTCGGCACCAGCCCACCTTCGACGTTGTAGGCTGGCCGGTGATTTGTGGGCGGCGGGCGAGGCGAGAAATACCGCCGTTGCAGCGATGTCCTCGGGCTGATTGGCGAGGCCGATCGGCATGCGCCTCGGCCTCGGCCTGAGATTCTTCTATCGTGGTGCCGCGCTCGGCGGCGCGGGCCACGCCATTGCGTGCGCCGAGCTCGGTGCGTGTCAACTCCCCGGCAGATCGCATTGACGTTGATGTGCGGCGGCCGAGCTGTGTCGGCGGCCGCCAGATGAGCTCCGGCTTCGGCCATCGCCAGGACGGTAGCGCGCCCGATCCCCGCTCCGCCCCGGCCATCAGCACGACCGTGTCCTGCAAAATCGACATTATCCCTCCTGTCTTTTTCGAACCGGGCCGCCAAGGGGCGTCGTCATCCAACCTAACTAAACTCGCGCCCGGTGGTATCGCAGGGACTCTGAGCTAGACCTTGGCGAAGATTGCCCCATAGTGGTACGGCGGCAATTCGACCGTGCGGTTCAGCAAGAACCCGGCGGGTCTGACGATCATCGCCACATCGCTGGCTTCTACCCGCATCTCCGTCCTTGGCCCGCGCGGTTGCCCGAGAACCATGGTTTCCTCGCGGGGACGACGATGCCAATTGACGACCCCGAATTGCCCTTTGGGCTTGAGGATCACCGCGACGGCTTCCGCCAAGCCCGGCTGATCCGGGACACCGTGGAAGGTGTTCGCAAGGAAAACGTAATCGGCCGGCTCCGGCACAACCGCATTCAGGGTCATGGCGTCCGCCAAGACAAAATGGCAGTTGGTCGCGCCAATCGCAGCGACGGCCGCCCGCGCGCGATCCAGCATCGCGGGATCGATGTCGATGGCGTAAACGCGGTGTGCGATGCTGGCGAGCGGCGCCGTGAACAGACCGTCACCGCAACACAGATCAACCACGACGCTCGCGGGCGGCACGCCCATTTCACTAAGAACCTTCATGGGATCGGGCCACAACACCTGCCACCAGTCGGCGTCGGGCATCGTCGTTGCCGGGAAGAACCCTGCAATCATGCGGTTCTCGTAAAAAGGATGATATCTTGCCGCAGCGATTCTTCAATCAATCACTCTGCTGATTGATTATAATTTGGTGCAAGATGTCAAGCGTCGGTCCGAAACAGCACGTCTTCGCCAGCCTTGCCGGGATCGCGCAGGCGCTCGGCCATGCGCATCGTCTCGAACTGCTCGAACATCTCGGGCAGGGCGAGCGCAGCGTCGAGGATTTGGCGGTGCGGGCCGGTCTGACCCTCGCCAA
>Ga0126381_100009631_pt1 | contig 10849 bp, 9 predicted proteins | sample PanSoiMetPlot_28_FD_96465 | JGI IMG/M metagenome (GOLD analysis project Ga0126381, IMG submission 96465) | Tropical forest soil microbial communities from Panama - MetaG Plot_28 | ecosystem: Environmental > Terrestrial > Soil > Tropical forest > Bulk soil | place: Panama | collected 2016-02-17
CAGGCGCGCCATCGCGCCCGGCGACGGTCTGACCGTCGCATCGTCACTTGTCGGGGTCGGATCGCAGCCGGCGACGGTGGCGCAAAGCTCGTCCATCTCATCGAGCGGCAAGGACATGCCGGCATGCGCCGTCGGGCCGGAGGTATGCTGGTAATAGCTCTGCCCCGGGCGCAGCCGGGCAACGGTATCCGTGCCGAGTTCAATCCCGTTGCGGATCACGGGTGGCCCGGGCTCCGTGCGAAAGGCGATAAAGGCGCGCTCCGCCCGACTGTCGACGTGCGACGTCCGCGCGAGCTCTTCGGAAAGCCGCTGCATTGCCAGGCGGTGCAGACCGACCGTGCAAAGGGTCGCCGTAAAGCGCCCGCATTCCCTGATCGTCAGCTCGACGGGTCCTTGCTGAAACTGCGCGGCGTATTCGTCGGGATCGGCGAATGTCTGGATGGCACTTGAGGGCATGTCTCCCCTCACCGGCGGACTGGCGTTGGGGGCGGAGAGTGCTCGGAGGGCCCGGCGGTCGGCTATGCATTTTCCGCAAAAAATGCGGCCGGACGCGACAGGACCTCGCTTCAGTTCGCGGGTAGCGTCGGGTCGCGACTGGCCGCGGCGGATGCAGCCGATCCGAACAGCATTGCGTTCAACCGGCGTTCGCCGATCTCCCGGCCGACGTTCCGAAAGGCGAAGAACGGGATCAGCGCGACAAAGTAAAGCGTCGCAACCGACAACAACCCGGCGAACCCGCCGCCGCCGATCACCGGAACGCTGGCGCGGACGCCTTCGCCGCTGATCACCCCGACGACCACGTGCTCGACGATGTGGAAGACGATAAACACGACCGAGAAGGCGAGCGATTCGGTGAGGATCGGGTAGATCAGCGGTCGGGCGCGCCACCAGCGGCCGATCTTCAGATCCTCGGCAACCAGCATCACTTTTGCCAGGACGAGAGCGTTGAACAGCGCGAAACCTTGGGACACCCCACCAACACCGCTCTGCCGCAGGAGCATCCGTTGGTAAACCTGGAACAGGGCGAACCAGAGCCAGATGTAAAGAAACATGACGAGAAATCGTCTCGCCTCGTCGACGGCGCGTTCGCGGAAGACCCTGGGGCGGCCCCCGGGATTCCCGCCGCCCGCGGGCGCCATGTCGAGCTGTGCCGGATCGTCAGCCATGAACGCCTCGCGCCGCTTACTGGCGGGCCATCGCCAGGGCCAGGCGTTGCTCGGCCGTGATCAGGTGATCGAGATTGATGGCGTCTTTCCCGATATCGATTTCGACCCAGTTCACCTCGCCGGTGAACCCGGTCCCTCCCTTGCCGTAGTCGTTGGTCACCGGCGAACCGGCCTCAAACCCGACATCGCAGGTTTCGTCAGCGGAGAACACCAGCGGCTCCGTGCGCTCGACACGACCCTCACCGCATTTCGCACCGTCGATGAACAGGCTGACGGTGCCGCCCTTGGCGAGTCCGCCGCCGTCATAGGCGAACTCCATCCGCACCTGGTGTTTTCCGGCGGGAATACGGCTCGCGCCTTCGACGTAATACTGCTCGACGCCATAGAAATTGTAGCAGTATTTCAGCCTGCCCTCCTTGGCGTAGAGGCTCCAGCCGCCGATCAAGCCGCCCTGGGCGATGATGACCCCCTCCGCGCCCGTTTCGGGCACGATCACCTCGGCGGTGATCGCATGCGACTTGTTCTTGAAATTGATGATCGAGCTTTCGGTGAGGCGTCCCATCCCGCCGAACAGCAATTGCCGCGTCCCCTTGATCAGTTCCGGCCGGCCGGCGAGTTCGGAATTGGCGCGCTCGGCGAAGCGATCGTCCAGCGGCAGCACGTTGTACTTCACCGCCTCGATCAGCCACAGCCGCTGCAGTTCGTGAAGTTTCCCCGGCAGCTCCTTTGAGAAGTCGCGCGACTGGCTCCAGTCGGTGTTGGTGTCGTAAAGCTCCCAGACATCATCATCAAACGCCGGCAGCGCGACCCGGCCCGTGAGCCACGGCGTCCGGTGGCGGGTTACCGCCGTCCAGCCCTTGTGGTAGATGCCGCGATTGCCGGCCATCTCGAAATACTGGGTCTCGTGACGTTCTGCGGCGCCCGCGTCGTTGAACGAATACGCCATGCTGACGCCTTGGATCGGCATCTGCGCGACGCCGTTGACGAACAGCGGCTCGGGGAGCCCAGCGGCCTCCAACAGCGTCGGCGCGACATCGATCACATGGTGGAACTGCCGGCGGATTTCGCCCTTCTGGGCGATCCCGTTCGGCCAGCACACGACCAGCCCGTTGCGCGTGCCGCCCCAATGCGACGCCACCTGCTTGGTCCACTGGTAGGGCGTGTCCATCGCGTGCGCCCAGCCGACGGCGTAGTGGTTGTAGGCCTCGAAGCCGCCGAGCTTGTCGATATGCGCCTTCATGAACTCCGGCGATTCCAGATCGGGAAAACCGGTCAGCGGCGCCAGCTCGTTATAGGCGCCTTGCAGCGTGCCTTCGGCCGACGCCCCGTTGTCGCCGATGATCACATAGATCAGCGTGTCGTCGAGGACGCCCAGGTCCTCGAGCGTGTCGACCAGCCGGCCGATATGGTGGTCGGTATGCTCCATAAAGCCGGCGTAAAGCTCCATCTGGCGGGCTAGGACCGGCTTCATGTCGTCCGCGACCGAGTCCCAAGACGGAATTTCCGCGTGGCGCTCGGTGAGGCGGCAATCCGGCGGGATGACGCCGAGCGCCTTTTGCCGGGCGAAGATCTCGTCGCGCAGCCGGTCCCAGCCGTGATCGAATCTGCCCTTGTACTTGTCCGCCCAGGCGGGTGGCACGTGGTGCGGCGCATGCGTCGCGCCGGGCGCGTAGTACATGAAGAACGGCTTGTCGGGCATCAGCACCTTTTGCTGCTGCACCCAGTGGATGGCCTTCGTCGTCATGTCATCGGTGAAGTGGTAGCCCTCCTCCGGCGTCTTGTCGGGCTCGACCGGTGTCGTGCCTTCGTAGAGCGCGGGATACCACTGGTTGGTTTCGCCGCCGAGAAAACCGTAGAAATACTCGAACCCGCCGCCGCCGGTCGGCCAGGCGTCGAACGGCCCCATCGGGCTGGTCTCCCACACCGGGATCTCATGACACTTGCCGAACTGCGAGGTCGCATAGCCGTTGAGCTTCAGGGTTCGGGCGATCGGCGAGACGGTGTTGGGCAGGATCGAATTATAGCCCGGCGCGGAAGTGGCGATCTCGGTGATGCCGCCCATCCCGACCGAGTGATGGTTGCGCCCGGTGAGCAGCGCCTGGCGCGTTGGCGAGCACAGCGCGGTGGTGTGGAAGCGGATGTATTTGAGCCCGGCCTTCGCCAGCCTGTCGATGTTGGGGGTGGCGCACGGGCCGCCAAACGCCGAGGTCGCGCCAAAGCCGACATCGTCGATGAGGATCACCAGGAAGTTGGGCGCGCCCTTGGGTGGCCGGAGCGGCTGGATCGGCGGGTATTTGGTGTCCGGATCCTTGGCGTCGTAGGTCGTCAATCCGACATGCGCCCGATCCGGGATGGGGAGAACCGTCCGCGGCAGCTGCTCGTTGCTCATGACGGCCCTCGCTCCACTGGTGCCCACGGGGATTTGGATCGGGCGATTGTGGACGACGGCCGGAACGGCGGGCTATGCAGTTTCGGCAAAAATCGGCAAGCGACGCCTTCTACACCGGGCGAGCAAGGGTGGCGGAGGGCGTCTCGCCAAACAGCGCTTTGTATTCCACCGCGAGCCGGCCGAATTGCCAGAACCCGTAGCGGGTGGCGAGCTCGGTGACGGTGGTGCCGCCGGGGCTGCTCTGGCGCAACGCTCGGCGCAACAGGTGCATCCGGCGGAGCAGCAGGTAGTGCTTTGGCCCCATGCCCAAATGCTCCTGGCAGCACGCCAGGAGCGTGCGCTCCGATGCGCCGACCGCGCGGCACAGCTCCGGGATGTAGATCGGCTCGCCCGCCGAACGCTCGATGACGTGATGAAACCGCCGCATGATCGCCGCGTGCTGCCGCGTTGCCGACCGGTCCTCATCCAGGTTTCCGGAGACGAGGCAATCGATCATCGATCCGATCATCGCCTGCTTGAGGCCGCGTGACGCTTCGGGATGGGCGATAATCGCGGGGGCCGCTTCCGCCAGAGCACCTGCGGCTTGATGGAGGCGCTGCAGCTTGTCCAACGACGTCGGCGATGGCGTGACGTTCAACGCCTCGTGCGGCGGCGCCAGGTTGCATCCGACGATCGCCGCCCCGGCGGCAGCCATATCCTCGGCCTGCAGCGTCACGGAGCCGAAGTGAGCGAGCCCATCCGATTGATGATAATAGGTGTCGGCTCGACCACAGCGGATGATGTTCGACGGCAGCATCTCCAACCCATTTTTACGAAGGCTGGGGCCAGGCCGGGTGCGGAAAGAAATGGTCGCGTAGCCGGGTTCGTCGGAGGAATGGACGATCCGCGGCAGATTATCGGCGTAGCGCCGCACCCAAAGGTCACCTAGATCGATATGGACGAGTTTGGCTTCGAAATGCCCGCGGCCAATAATCGTCATCTCGGCGTTGGTTGCGCGCACCGCCGCCGTGTAGTCATCGGGGTCGGCAAAGGTACGGACCGCACTCGATGGCATGGCGCGCTCCTATTCGCGCGTCACCTTCGCGCCTATCATCGCTACGTTTGTGACCGCATCGTTACCGTAGGCACAACGCATTGCAGGGGCGCATTTAACCTGTGTAATCCCCGGCCGCCAACTCCCGTTTTAGTGATAATTCGCCGAACGGTGGCGACATCCGATGCCCGACACAAGAATACGCGCGTTTACACATATTCGCCCGGTACTTTGAGGGTTGCGATCGAGCTGCCGATGGCGGCCGTCTCCCGGCTTCTGCGGAGGGTCGCGGAGGGGGATTCGCCAAACGCCGCGCGATAGTTGATCGCGAAGCGGCCCATGTCGTGAAACCCGTTGAGGCGGGCAATCGCCGACACGCTCTCGGCCCGGTCGGCGGTTCGCAACCCGCGGCGTGTCCGCCACATCCGTTGCAGGCGCTCGTAAGCGGTCGGGCTCATGCCCAGATGGGCCGCGCACAGCCCTCGCAGACGCCGCTCGGAAACATCGAGCGCCGCGCATATCGACGACATCGAGCGCTTTGTGCCCGGTGCCGTCCCGAGCAGCGTCTCGAAGCCGACCATCACGGCTTGGTTTTGCCGCGCGGTGCGCGCGTCGCCATCCGCCCGTCCCTCCGCCAGGCACTCGGCGACGGCATGGAACAATTGCTGTTCCAGCCCGTGCGCCGCTTCGCGGTCGAGGAGGTCTTGCGGGCGTGTCTCGGCGATGCGCATGGCCGCGGCGTGAAAGCCGCGCAGGTCTCGACCGGCCGACGCCGGCGGTCTCCAGCGGCGCAGGCCCGGTGCTAGCGGCAGGGCTTTCCCCGTCAGCGCCGCGCCGTATTCGAGAAGATGGTCGATTGGCAGCCTTATCGCTCCCCATCGCGACGGACCGCCGATGCGAGCATGAAATTGCTCGCCGGCAAAACCGGTGATCAGCTCGCCCGAGCGGAGGCCAACGCCGCCCCAGCTCGGCGCCGCCCCCGTTCCGGTCGCAAACGATACCAGCAGCGTGTTTGCCGGCACCGCGACAAACGAGATCCGGGGCAGTTTTTCCTCCGCGGCCGAGAGCGATATGTCATTCAGCGAAACGCGGGTGAGTCGCGCGCGAAATCGCCCGCCGGTGGTGACGAGCAGGCTGCGGATCCCTTCCGAGCGCAGCGCGGACTCGAAATCTTCCGGTTCGCTGAATGCCGCCGTAACGCTCTCTGGCATGTTTTTGCAATCGAAAGTGCTGACGCGGTCCCGCGTTCGAGCCGTTGCGATTCATCGATGGGAAACCCAGCGCCGGGCGCGGGCTATTCAATTTCGGCAAAACTGGGATCTGGCGTTCGCAGATAGGCAAGAGGGGGCTTGGGTGGCCCGTGTCGACCACCCAAGCCGGTCGCTTAATGCGGCCCGCTGCCCGCCGCGTCCTCGATCTGCCGGAGCACCTCGTCGAGGTTGAACGCCGCCGGTTTCTGCCGCGGCGGATACTTGACGAAGTCCTCGATCTCGCGCGCCACGATCGCCTGCATGCCGTAGAGCAGATAGGCGTGAGAAATCACCCAATCCCAATACGTGTTCGAGTTCTCGTCGGCGCGTTCGAACGGGTCGCGCCGCAGGTTGAACATCTTGGGCGCTCGCAGCTTCACAAAGGGTTCGAACCAGCACATCAACTGCTTGGCCCGCTGCTCCATCAACACCATTTTCCAGTCGCCCATGCGGATCGCCAGGATGTCGCCGTCGTCGCTGATGTAGAAAAAGAACTTGCGCGGGCTCTCCGGGGCTGCGCCGCTCAGATACGGCAGCAGATTGTGGCCGTCGATGTGCACCTTGTAGGTCTTGTCGCCGATCCGGTGGCCGCCGAGCAGCTTTTCTGTAATGTCGGGATCGCCCGCCGCGGCCAAAAACGTCGGTAGCCAGTCCTGGTGCGAGGCGAGGTCGTTGTAGACCGAACCCGGTTTGATGGTGCCGGGCCAGCGCACAAAGATCGGCACCCGCCAGCCCCCCTCCCAGTTGGTGTTCTTCTCGCTGCGGAATGGGGTGATGCCAGCGTCCGGCCAGCTGTTGTAATGCGGCCCGTTGTCGGTCGAATACATGACGATCGTGTCGTCGGTGATGCCGAGCGCGTCGAGCTTGGCGAGCATGACGCCGATGAGCTCGTCATGCGCGACCATGACATCGTTGTAGTCGCCCTGACCGCTCTTGCCCTTGTGCTTCGCGGCGCAATGCGTGCGGAAATGCATCCCCGTCGTGTTGTACCAAAGGAAGAACGGCTTGCCCTCCGCGCGCGCCTTGTCGATGAACGCGAGAGCGTGCTCGGTGACCTCCTCGTCGATGGTTTCCATGCGCTTTCGGGTCAGCGGCCCGGTGTCCTCGACCTTTTGCCCGCCGCTGCCATCGGCCCAGCAATGCAGCACCCCGCGCGGGCCGAACCGCTGCTTGAACGCGGGGTCTTTGGGGTAATCGGGGTCTTCCGGTTCTTCCTCGGCATTGAGGTGATAGAGATTGCCAAAGAACTCGTCGAACCCGTGCACGGTCGGGAGGAACTCGTCCTTGTCGCCGAGGTGGTTCTTGCCGAACTGGCCGGTCGCGTAACCGAGCGGCTTCAACAGCTCGGCGATGGTCGGGTCTTCCGGCCGCAGCCCGAGATCGGCCCCCGGCATCCCGACCTTGCTCAAACCGGTGCGGATCGGGTTTTGCCCGGTGATGAAAGCGGCGCGCCCGGCGGTGCAGCTTTGCTGGCCGTAATAGTCGGTGAACGTCGCCCCTTCATGACCGATACGATCGATGTTGGGGGTGCGGTATCCCATCTGGCCGCGGTTGTTGTAGCTGATGTTCCACCAGCCGATGTCGTCGCCCCAGAGGACGAGGATGTTGGGTTTGCGTCCTTGAGCCATCGCGATCTCCTCTAGTGATTTTCAGACAGGCGCCCGACCCTTGGTGACTAAGGGAGGCGCAGCACCACGGCGAAAAAGGCAAAGAGACCAACAAGGATGAGCAACAGCGCGACGGCGACAATCGGAGACTGCATCTTCGCCTCGGGTATCCCGGCTATCGCCACGAAGGGCCCACTTCGCAGGTAGCGGACCATCCACCGGTACTGCCAAATCGCGATAACCAAGGCGAAGATGCCGCAGGCAATCAGCGCCATCCCCAGATATTCCGGCGCTCGCGGATGACCGATCGAGGGTTCGGACGATTGCCGCAGCCGGTCCAGAAACTGGACGATGGCAAATCCGAACCCGATCAAGGAAACCGCCGTCCGCAACCACGCCATCATCGTGTTTTCGAGATTGAGCCGGGTTCGCAGCCAGCCGAAATGGCTGTCGGCGGTTGCTCTTACCTCGAACCTTTCGGGGCTGTTTGTCATGGCGACCCGCCGTTGGCGTTTGGCGTCCGCTGCGCCGTTGCACCGCCGCCCCGCCAGCGGACGGCGCGCACGGTCATGCCGCGGACCAGCGCGTAGGGCACAAAGGCGAGCAGCAGCGCGACGATGGGCGCTTCGGCGGGGTAAAAGGTCTGCAGCTCGAGCAGCTGATAGGCCGCGTCGATCACCACCGCGAGGATGAGGATCTTGGCGGTTGCGTTCAGCCCTTCGCGCAGCCGCGCGACGCGCTCCTGAGGGTTCCACAGGATGGTCCAGAAATAAGGCGAACGGCCGCAGCGCACATCAGCGAGCCCGTGACGAATGGCGAAGAACGACGCGACGGCCGGCTGCAACGCAAAGCGGAACGACATCTGCCGGCTGGGGCGGTCGACGAGGTTCTGCCAGATGCGCAGAAAGTTTTCCTCGCTGAAGCCGTGCCACACGCTGCCGCTGATCACCAGCAGCGCAAAGCACACGAGGACCAGCCATGCCGCGACACCGAGTTCGTGCGGACCGGGGTGGGTCATCTGCCCTCTGATCACATCCGCTTGCCGAGCTCCAGCGGTGGCGTAACCTCACGCTGGGCCGCTCGAACCGCGCCGATCAAAGGAGATGCGCCCGACGCCGGCTATGCATTTTCGGCAAAAAGCAGGCAACGGCCGTCGATTGCCCGACGCTGACCGCCGGGATCGGCCGCGCCGCGCCCGAAGCAGAAATTCAAGCCGCAGCGGCGCCCGAGGGTTGCTGCGACCGGCAACACGGCGTTCTATGCCGTCCGAGGATTACCCTTGCCCCAGGAGACCGCCATGGCCGACGCCAAGCTCGCCGCAAACCTGCCGGAATGGATGGTGGAACACGCCAAGCGCTACCTCGCCAGCGGCGGGACCGACGGGCATCTCTACAAGATGACCCAGCCCGGCCGGCCCGAGCTGACCGTGCCGTCGTTGCTGTTGACCACGACCGGCCGCAAATCCGGCGAAAAGCTGATCTTCCCGCTGTTCTACGGCGATACCGGCGATGGCGGCTACATTATCGTCGCCTCGAAGGGCGGCGCGCCGAAGCACCCGCAATGGTACCTCAACCTCGCGGCCAACCCCGAGGTCGAGGTCCAGGTCGGCACCCGCAAGACCAAGGCGCGGGCGCGCACCGTCAGCGGCGCCGAACGCGCCAAGCTGTGGCAGAAGGCACTCGAATTCTGGCCGCCCTACGCCGACTACGCGAAGAAGACCGAGCGCGAGATCCCGGTCGTCGTGCTCGAACCCGTGCCCTGACGCCGCCACGACGCAGCATCGGGAGCTATCGTCATCGCGCTGTCACCACGACGGCGCAATTAATCGACCGATCTCATCGACGGAGACGCATCACCTGATCGACTGACGAAGGAACCCTCCCATGGGCGTGATGTTCCAGGCGTTCTATTGGAATTGTCCTGATATCGAAGGCCGGCCCTTTGGATGGTGGGAATATCTGCAAGGCGAAGTGCCCAAACTGGCCGCCGCCGGCTATACCGCGCTGTGGCTGCCGCCGGCAAACAAGGCGGCCGAAAACACCTCGATGGGGTACGACCCGTACGACTATTACGATCTGGGAGAATTTGATCAAAAAGGATCGATCCCGACCTGGTTCGGGCCGAAGGCCGACCTGATGGCGTTGATCGCCGCGGCCCATGCCGCCAACCTGCAGGTCTACGCCGATTTCGTGATCGATCATTGCAGCGGCGCGGACGCGCAGGAACCCAGCCCGGTCGACGGCGTGTTGCGCTGGACAAAGTTTCAGCCCGCGAGCGGCAGGTTTCCCCGCGACGCCAACAGTTTTCACCCCTCGGTCTACGAGACCTGGGACAGCGGGACGTTTGGCGGCATGCCCGACCTCTGCCACCGCAATCCCGATGTCTACACAGCGGTGCTCGAATGCGCCGACTGGATGGTCAAGACGATCGGCTTTGACGGGTTTCGCTATGATTTCGTCAAGGGCTACGGACCGTGGATGGTGCGCGCGATCCAGGAGCTGCGGGGGCTGCGCGGCGCCGCGGCGTTCAAGCCGTTTTCGGTGGGGGAATGCTGGGACAACAGCCGAACCATCGAAGACTGGCTCGGCGAGGCCAGCAGCTGGTCGGACAACCCGGTCAGCGCGTTCGACTTTCCGCTCCGCTACCGCCTCAAGGATCTGTGCCAGACCTATGGCTTCAGCCTGAGGCAGCTGGCGGCGCCGGGGACGGTGCTGAACGACATCCCGGCGCAGGCCGTCACCTTTGTCGAAAACCACGACGTGGTCCGCAACGACCCGATCGTCGTCGACAAGATGCTGGCCTACGCCTTCATCCTGACGCACGAAGGGTATCCCTGCGTGTTCTGGCAGGATTATTACACCTGGGGGCTGGCGCTGCCGGGCGATGTCAGCGGGATCGACGCGCTGATCCGCGTGCACGAGGACCACGCCGGCGGCGCCACGCAAATTCTCTATTGCGACGACGATCTCTACATCATGCAGCGGCCGGGATGGCAGAACCAACGCGGTCTCGTCCTGGTGCTCAACAATCGCGGATCGTGGAACGGCGCCGGCGTGCGGACGCAATGGCCGAACACCGATTTTCTTCCCGTGGCGTGGCGCGGCCACGACCTGGGCCAGCCCCAGGCGAAACAGACCGGGGCGGACGGCAGCGCCGATTTCTGGGCACCGCCGCGCGGCTATACGGTTTACATTCCGCAGTGACGACGGCGCCGGGTCCGCTGTAGTCGCTTCCCCGCGGCGCGCGCCGGCCCATCTCGACGTCAGCGAAAGGCGAAACGAATGCAGGATATTTCCGGCAAGACCGCGATCGTTACCGGCGCCGCCTCGGGTATCGGGCTCGGCATCGCCACCGCGCTGGCGGAGAGCGGCGCCAATGTGGTGATGGCCGACATCCAGAAGGAC
>Ga0126381_100009632_pt1 | contig 10848 bp, 5 predicted proteins | sample PanSoiMetPlot_28_FD_96465 | JGI IMG/M metagenome (GOLD analysis project Ga0126381, IMG submission 96465) | Tropical forest soil microbial communities from Panama - MetaG Plot_28 | ecosystem: Environmental > Terrestrial > Soil > Tropical forest > Bulk soil | place: Panama | collected 2016-02-17
CGGCTCCGGAGTGGCCGGTGTTGGGTGTGCGGTGAAGGGCAAGGCTGGTGTTGCCGCTGTGTTTTCAGCCCAGGAAACGGCGCATGATCGAGTAGAAACAACGCTGCCTTCGTTTGCCTGCCACACTCTTTGGGTAGCTGGTCTGCAGCCAGATCTCAAATATCAACTGGAGTTAGCGGGCAGCAATCTCGCCGTGGGAGATGCTGCGGCACCAGGCGTGCCGCTACTTTCACGGCAGGTTCGCACAAACAGTAAGGGCATCGCCCATATCACATCCGGCGATGCCTTCCTTGCTGCTTCGAGCAGGCTGCGTCTCTACGCGGTATAGCAATACTCAGGGAGTCTGGACCGATGCGAGTTCGGTGAGTGCCTTGCGAGACAGATGGTGCGACATCAGGCTGTCAGGAAGGAGGAGGGCCTGCCCGAACGCCTTTCTGGCCTCAGTGTCGTGATGTAACGCGGCATGGATCAAGCCGGTGTTATACCACCACCATCCTGTAAACGCGCTCGTCTCTCTTACGCGTTCGCAGATGGCTAACGCAGTCTCGAGGTTCTTCTGCTGCTGTGCAATGTCGTGGGAGCCGAGCAGTTTCTCCGCCCTTGCCGACCAAACTGCATCGGATGCCACTTTGCCCGCCGCAGCCTTTTTCAATAACTCCTCAGACTGCTGAGCGCGTTGGCACGTCTTGGCGATGGCGGCCATTCGCACGTATGCGTGGGAGGACGCTCCGTTCACGACGAGGCCCGGATGTTCTTCATCAAGGAACCTTACTGCCTCAGCGCAGCGTCCTGAGTCTGCCTTGGCCTCGGCCTGCATGAGCTTCAACTCGAAGAGAACCTGCGCAGCGCTAACGCCGCCCTCCTCGCTGGGAAAGAAGCGGTCGTTGAACAGCGCGAGGGCGTCGTCATACTGTCCGGCTTCGGCCCGCGTGAGGGCCAGCTGGTAGACCAAATTCGCAGGCATCTGGCTCGTGGGGGAGTTCGCCGACGGATAATGTCCAAGTGCCTCGGCACGTTCCTTTGCAGAGACACCGGTCAGGCTCATTGTCTGATCCAGTCCAACGTACACATCGGCGTTCGCTGGATCACTCTCAACTCCTTGCTGAAATGCTTTGAGCGCTCGCTTGGGATCATCTTTGATGTGCAGCCAGGCCTTGCCTAGATCGACATCGAGGACGGGCAATTTGGGAGCAAGATGCTTCGTCTCAACCCATTCCTCGATTCCCTGATCGTACAGGCCCATGGAGAAGTAGAGCGTGCCGAGCAGATAGCGCGCGGTTGCTCCGGCGCTGTTCGCAGAGATCACTGCTTCCAGCACAGTTCGGTCCATCGGCGTCGACGGAAAGATGAGACTGGTCGAAAGCCGCTGGGCTGCCTGCAAGCTGGACCCTGCATCCTGGCCAAGCTTTGATTTGCAATACGCAGCGTAGTAGAGAACCAGCGGGTTCTCCTGCGGAAGTACAGACCCTGGCTCGCCCTGGTCGGCAGGAACCCGCGGATAGGTGCGCTCCAATGTAATTAGCGCCTTTTGGTAGAGCCCAAGAGCCATGTACTGGCCAGCGACTCGCAGGACACGGTATGGGTCGGCAGCGAGGTGGGCCAGGTCGGGAGTCCCGGCTTCCTCCTTTAGGAAATCGCTCATCGGATCGACCTTGAGGCCCTGCTGCAGCATGCGGTCCGCCTGCGCTGTGTCGCCAGTTGCGCGGACGACCGCTTCGAACTGTTCGATCGCAAGAATATCGTTCGAAGCCGCTTCGACAGAGGCTTTCATGAAAGTCTGTGCGCCTTGCATATCGCCCTGTCTTGCTCTAAGGCTGGCGAGTTGCACCGCGGCGCGGGAGCGAAATTCAGCCTGGCGATATGCCATTTCAAACGATGTCTGTGCCTCCCGCAGTTGTCCCAGGCGTTCTTCCGCGAGGCCAAGGTAGTACGCAACCTCCGCGTTTGGAGTGTCGCGCTTTTGTACTGCCTGCAACAGGCCCTTCGCCTCGTCGTTGTGTTGCAGTGAGACTGCGAGTCTTCCGGCGGCCATTTGAAGCGTGAAGCTCGCTGGATACTTCGTGAGTGCTTTCTTGTACGTCCCGAAAGCGACTGCCGTCTTGCCGTTTAGCTCCAGATCCGTGCCGAGTCTGAACCATTCATCCTCGGTTCTATCTGCCTCATCAGGGACACGATAGGTAGCCTGCGGGCCGACCTCTATCGTCGACTCTGCGTCCCAATCGTACTTACCATCGGTATGCTGCAGCAGCAGTTTGCCTTCACGGTCCTTCAACTCGAATGCGAGGTTCGCGGAATCTTCTTTTGCAGGAATTACATGCGACCACGTCTTCTCCGGTGACAGATCCACTGTTCCGCACCACACGTTCCGGCCGCTCCGCTGCAGCGCGATCTGCGCTCCCTGAATGTGTTCGTTCACATTGAGCGCAACGGAGGTCTCCGGGCCGCGCGACTGGAAGGAGACGACTCCTGTCTTGTTTGCGCGCGAGATGCCGCCGATGTCTCGGACCGGCATCCAGAATTCACTAAAGCGAATCGTCTGGCCGGGATCAAGGAAGGCATACGTCTCCTGATTGCGGAAGAGGCCTCCCTGCACTTCAACGTACGCGCTGTTGTTGTCTGAGAGCGCTTTGCGCCAGCCCAGGCCGTCGGTGTCCGCTCCCCAGCTCCAAATCTTCTTACCGGGAAGTTCGCTGTACTCCGCGTAATGCACCGTGCCGGTTTGCGTCTTCGGGTTCCAGATGCCCATGAAAGGCTCACGGCTTCCATGCACGAAAAACGAGACAGGACCATCGGTCTGGTTCTTGATAATACTCAGGTCTTTGCCATCGGAAGCGACGGGCCAGTGATACACATCGGTAAAGCCGTGCGAGGCCACAAACTGCATCGGGTATTCAACACGGGAGTCATCCCACACCTCAATGCCGGCGTTATTCCACCAGTAGTAGCGATGGCGAACGTCGCTGCGGTTGTAGAGTGTGACTCGCTCTTCGAGCAAGGTCGATCCAGGCCGCAACACAAGTTCAACTCCCCACTGCATGCCATAGACCCGGTCGATGTTGCCGATCGACACCGACGCACTGCCATCCGGGTGCGCCGCATATGCGAAGTCGACCGGCGACATCGAAACCCAGTTATGCGAGACGGGAAAGTTGAACTCGACGCCGAACGCCGCCCAAGCACCGCGATAACCTATCTGCGCCTTCTTGATTGACGGATTGTCGTAGAACATCGACTTGCCGCTGATTTTGTCGATGCAGGTGTAGAGATGGCCGCCGATATCGGGCAGCACGGAGCACTTCAGATACTCATTCTCGAGGAAGACAGCGCGCCAGGTGTGGTCCGCCTTCTGGCCGGTCAGGTTTGTTCGCAGCGTGTAGGGATAGCTGAACTGCGTCGTCGCATAGGCATCGAAGGGTGGGTTCGGGTTTGGCGCACCCTCTTCATAGGTCGGCAGGGTCATCGTGCCCTGCCACACCTTTACCTGTGCTCCCGCGGGAGCGCAGGCTAACGCCAGCGCACTTGCAAGCGCTGCTACACACGCAATGCCAGTCCTCATAGACCTCACTCTTACTCCGTTAGCCTGCGTAAGTTTCGACATCGGCGGATGAGAGCAACGCGGCCGATTCGTTATCCAAGTAGATTGTCACGTTTGGATGCTGCTGCAGGATCGACGCCGGCGCCTCACGACTAACCGTTCCCTCAAAGCAGGCCTTGATTGCATTCGCTTTTCGCGCATCGGGTGCGACGCACAGAATATGCTTCGATTTCATAATCTGCCTGATGGTCATCGAAATCGCCGTTTGCGGAACGTCGGCGAGCGTGGGGAACCAGCCTTCTCCAAGTTGCTGCTTACGACAACCTTCGTCCAGGTTGACGACGATATACGCTTCGTCTGTTTCGAAGTCGGCCGGTGGATCATTGAACGCCAGATGACCGTTCTCTCCGACTCCGACAAACGCAATATCAATCGGAGCTTTGCGAATCTCTGCGCTGACTCGCTCGATTACAGCAGCAGGAGGCTGGGTTCCGTCCAACAGGTGATACCGCACCAATCCAACCTTATCGATCAGTCGCTCTCTTAGGTACTTGCAGAAGCTTGCTGACGCCTGATCGGACACGCCAACGTACTCGTCAAGGTGAAACATCTCGACGCGCTTCCAGTCGATGCCAGAGATTTTCGTGATGGCGTCGAGAAACTCGAACTGCGATGCGCCTGTCGCGGCAATGATGCGAGCCTCACCACGCTCTGCGATGGCATCTCGAATCGCTGCGGCGGCCTCGTTTGCCGCAGCCTTCCCCATCGCCGTTTTAGTCGGGAATACCTTAATCGTCATGTTCACCTCAGAGCCGAAACGGCTGCCTTTCACAACAATTCCAAAATAATAGTAACAAAACGATATCAAAAGAAAGTATCATTGTGCCCTACCATCTTGATGCTTTCTTCGGGTCTGCTGGGTAGCGATCGCCTATGTTTCTCTCAAAGAACCTTTTGCGCCGTGTGGCAGGAGCTTGTTTCCTGTGCACGCCTGTGTCTTGCTGGGCAGCGACGGCAGAGGACCTCCCGCCGGCCCCGGCCTTTTTCGTCTCTACTCCGACCAGCAGGCAAAGCCCTGAGGTCACGCCCTATCTGCTCTATCAGACCAACATCGCATGGCAACAAGATCAGCGACGGCTAGCGCGCTGGGCGCAGGTGAAAACTGAAGACGAACTACTCATACTACGCAAAGAGCTAAGAACCTCAGTGCTCGAGATGATCGGCGGCCTCCCTGCCGAGAAGACGGGGCTGCACGCGACAATCACCGGCAGAGTCGCGGGAGACAGCTTCCACATCGAAAAGCTTGTCTATCAAAGCCTTCCCGGCCTATACGTTACGGCTCTGGTCTACGTCCCTGAAAATGGCTCACGAGTGCATCCCGCAATCCTCGTCACTGCGGGCCATTCGCAAAATGGCAAGCTCCATTATCAAGAACTCTGCCAGAGGTTGGTCAAGCGCGGCTATCTCGTCATCAGCTGGGACCCGGTCGGGCAAGGGGAGCGCAGCCAATTCTGGGACGCAAAGGCCGAGAAGAGTCGCTACAACCTCATCTGCGCCGAGCACGCCGTGATGGGCAACCTCGCCTACCTTGCAGGAACAAGCCTCGCACGCTGGGAGGTATGGGATGGAATGCGCGCGGTCGACTATCTGCTCAGCCGTTCCGACGTCGACGCCCAGCGAATCAGCATCACCGGAACAAGTGGCGGCGGGTTCCAGGCTGCACTCATAGGGGCACTGGATGAGCGCATAAAGGTGATCATCCCTTCCTGCTACATCACTGCGCTTCCTATGCGAATCGCGAATCGGATTTTCGTTGATCCAGACAGCGACCCCGAACAGGACCTCTTCGGCTTCGTGTCGAAGGGAGTAGATCATGCCGGACTCCTCTTGATGATGTATCCACGTCCTGTCATGGTGGCGGCGGCGACGCTCGACTTCTTCCCTATTCAAGGCACGCACAAATCATTCTCCGAGGTCAGCGCCTTCTACGAGCGCTTTGGCCACGGCGATCGCGTCCAGCTTGCCGAGAGCTACAACGACCATCAGTACTCGCTCAAGAACCAGGAAGCCGCGCTGAGCTTCCTCGACCGATTTAACGGGATACCGCCGCAACATGGCCTCCCGCCGGTAACTGCGTTCAGTGATGCTGATCTGCGTGTGACGAGGAGCGGACAGATTTCGGTGGACTATCCCGATGCTCAGCCACTTCTGCACTACATTGCGGAGTACTCCGCCGAGGCTCGTCATTCAGGCCAAGCAACGCTGGCTCAACTTTATCGGAAGGAGCAGGCCACTGAGATCGCGTCGTGGTCCATCGACCGCTATACAGGCTCTGCGCCTGCACACGGGGTTCGATGGGAACCTGTCGGAACTGCCATCGCCGGAACAGTGCACCTCGATCGCTACGTGCTCCACCACAACACGTACCTTCAGATGCCGCTGCTCCACTTTCACACTAGTCTACCTTCGACGAAGGGGCCGGTCCTGTGGATGAGCATCCATGGCAAGGCTACGCAGAAGGAATGGCCGCAGATCAAGGCACTGCTTGATCAAGGCTACGAGGTCTTCTCGTTCGACTTCCGCGGGTTGGGTGAAACGCGCATGAACTATCGCGCCGTCTCACCAGACGATCCCGATCTCGTGCAGGGAGACTTCGATCAGGCATATATCAGTCCACTCTCCAGCGTTCTTGCAAACTACGTCTATAATTCGTTGCTTACCGGCCGTCCCTATCTGCTGCAGATGATGGACGACGTCGAGGTCGCCAGCCTATTTGTGCGCTGTCTTGATAGCAGGTCGCAAGAAATAGCCATCGCGACATCTGACGATTCATATGACCTTGCCGTGCAATTTCAGAAGATCGATCGACGCCTGAAGCTGATCTCTCCGCAACCTGCGCATCCATTGAACTGGTCAACGCTTGTCACTCAGGGTCAGGAACAATGGCCCATCATCTTCCTCATGCCGTCCGGGGCCCTCATTCCATGAAGTCATTGCGCCGCTATCTTCCAAAGCTGCTTCTTTGTTCGCTGATCTGGTCTGCTGCCGTATTTGCAGCGGGGCCATCTCCAGTGCAGGCACAGTCTGACCTTCCGAGTCTCGCAGCGTCGCGAGGCTACTACTTCCGCGATCTGTTTCAGCCACAGAACTACGTTCCCGGTAAGAACAGCTTTCTCTTCCAGACCATTCACAAGGGTCAGCGAAAGACTGTACTTGAGCTTGCTGGCAGCGGCTCGGTGCGTCATCTGTGGTCAACATGGAGCATCCCCGGAAGCGACGATGTCCCCACAGGGCGGGTTCTCCTTCGCGTCTTCGTGGACGGGCAATCGACACCAGCCATCATAGGTACTATCGATGAACTCTGTCGCGCCGCAGAACGGACGGGCGCGCGCTACGTCCCGCTCCCGGTCTTTATCTACAAGGATGCCTACAACTTCTATCTCCCGATCTACTTCAGCCAGGGCATCAAGATCGAGATTGAGGCACTGGATGAGATCAATGAGTTTTACACACAGATCGACTACCGTCTTACTCCCAACCATGTTGAGTCAGAGCGCCTAGTCAGCGCACGAGATGCTAGCGAACTTGTTCTCACCTACCGCGGTGAGCCCTCTGTCGATCCTGCGAATAAGCGACGTACCGAGCCTCAACTGCAGCACAAGAGCACAGATCTCCAGTGCGGTGAATCAACAGGCACTTGTGAGCTTTCCATACACGGTCCTGGCATCTTGAGAGAGCTTAGTTTTCGCGGCGACATCTCATCTGGTTTGCAGTTTGAAATCTATTGGGACGGCGAAGCGGCCCCTAGTGTTCGGGCTCCACTCAAATACTTCTTCTCCGACTTTGCGAATGCGGCGGTGGAGTCGAAGCCAAACGAGATGACCTGCTACTTCCCCATGCCTTTTCGACGCAAGGCTCGAATCGTATTCCACAACGTACATCGTTCCGCGCGCATCACCGTGGGATACGCTCTCGAGCGCACGCCGGTCTCGCATCAGGCCCTCTACTTTCATGCCGCTTTCAACGAGGTTGAAAAGGCGCCTGGTTATTCGCAATATCCAGCCCTGCGAATCAAAGGCAGAGGCGTCTTTGTAGGACTGAATATCTTTGACACTGGACACAATCACGGTGGAGGCGACGCAGCGCTCATCGACACCGGCACGGACCACCCGCACGTACTGCACGGTATCTGCGGCGAAGACTACTTCGGCTTCGCTTGGCACCACACCGGTACGATGTCCCCACTTACTGGCGCCCCTGTCCACGAGCGGCGCTACCGGCTGCATCTGGAGAATCCCTATCCCTTCACCGAGTCATTCCAGTTTCTTTTCGGAGTCTTTGCCGGGCAGCATCCGAAGTCGGTAGCATTCTGGTACCAGCAACCTACAGCGCAGAAGCAGGAGCAGGACCAATGGATCGGCGTGGACGCCCAGTGGAAGACTCTGGGTCCGCTTGGCCCTGAGACTACTCCGCCTGACGACGTAACCGACCAGAGCTACGACACCAACGTGGCGATCAACATTCCAACCGCAATCACGGAGCGCTGGCAAAACGCGCAGATGATGTCTGGTGCTCTCGATCTTACCTACCAATTCCGTCACTACGTTTTGATCGAGAAGGGATCAGGATTCGTACCGGGAGCGAGCCGGACGCGACTCACGACGTACATCTACTCCTCTACAAAGGGAACGGTCGATGCAGTGCTCGGGCACGACGACGAAGCTTTGGTCCGGTTAAACGAGGTCGATCTTACCAATCTCTCCGGGCAAGCAGGATTCGGCCCATCGCACGTGCGCCTTTCGCTGCGCCCCGGCTGGAACAGGCTCGATTTGACGCTGACGAACGACGAGAACGTGAACTGGCGCTGGTCCGGGCTATCGCTCGCCCTGCGGCGAGATCAGTCTCTCAGCCAACAACTGAAGTTCGCCTCGGAGCCTAAGCCCAGCACAACGAAGTCAGTAATCAGCGCTGAACATAACTAAGATTCACACCTGACAGGACAAGAGATGCAACGATCATTCACCGCGGCGATCCTTCTATTTGCCTCACTCTGTTTCCTTTCCAACCTTTGGGCACAAGGACCGCAGCCTGCGCCGGTCTTCTACAAGACGCACGACTCCGACGACTGGGTCAGTCACTCCATCCAAGTTCAGCAGAGATACCCTCGCGTTCTGGTCGTCGACGCCTCCGGCCATCCCCCGCGACACATTAAAGTCGTCGCTCTTAATCTGAATGCCAGGCCGACCGATCCCGTTCCCGCGCTACGCGAGTACAAGGTGAACGCCGCCTTCAAGACTCTGCAAGATGCGGCAGACGCAGCGCAGGGAGGAGACCTGGTCGCCGTGATGCCAGGCAACTATGCGGGCTTCGTACTCGAAGACAAGCCCAGCGCTGGCGACGGACGATACATTCACTTCAAGGCGATGGGCGAACCGGGAGATGTCGTCATCAATCAAGCATCCCGCATTCCTGACTGGATGATCCTTCTGCGCGCAACGCATCACGTCGTCATCCAAGGCTTCAACATCGCAGGACACAATACGCCTGCCATCGACCCGGCAAGCCCACGCGCGGGAATCATGCTCGATGGCGACTTCAGCCTCACGGGCCGCCAGACTCACCACGTCGTCATCGTCGACAACTTTTCACACAATCACAGGAAGTGGGGGCTGCACTCTCGGGACACGCACACTGTTCTGATGCAGGACAATCTCTTTGCTCTTTCTGCAATGGAGCACTCCGCATACGTATCCGATGGCTCTGACAACTACGTCATCCGCCGCAACATCTTCTTCGGCAGTCACGCCGGCGGGTTGCAGTGCAATCTCGATACCGTCAGCTCATTCCACGACCTGATCAAGAACCCACAACTGCGGAGCTATCCGAAGGAGATCCCCACGCGCGACTGGGCCGTCGGTCTAATCACACTGGCGGCAGAGAAATTCGGCGAAAATAACTTCCCTGACGGCATCGGAAAAAACTTCATTATTGAAGAGAACGTGATCAATGAGAATGGCAAAGCCGGCGGCGGATCGCTGAACCTCGCGGGCCTGCAAGAGTCCTTGATTCAGAACAACCTTATCTACGGAAACTACAACCACGGGATCGCGCAATGGAATGACGCGAATCCATACGATCGGAGCTTCATTGAACCCGGGCCGTCTTCGCCAGAACAAGTCAGGAGCCCAACCGATCTGCCGCTGTTTGGCTGCCACAGTAACCTCATTCGCAATAACACCGTCTTGATGAGCAACGAAGGCCGCTCAGCAATGCAATGCCGTAACGGAAGCTGGGGTACTAAGATGAGAAACAATATCTTCATTAACGATAAGCCTTTCTCCATCGAGATCGACACCACTAGCGTCTATCTCGTCGATTCAAGCTATAACGTCGTCAACGGCGTGAGCTATGATGACATGCCAGCCAAGCTGAAAACGCTCGCTACCGCCTTGCCAGAACACGAAGACATCGTTCAGGGGATTTCCCAGCAGCAGGCGGCGGGCGAATTCGTCCGTTTCAACCGGCAACCATGGGTCATCATCGAAGGAAAGTGGTGGAGACTCAATCCCGACCGACCCGACTTTCATCCCAAGCACGATTCAAAGCTCTTTTCGCAGCGTGGAGATTCGACGGAGCTTCCAGGCAAGGATCTATCCGGCACCCAACGTTCATCACCCTCGATTGGTGCATATACTCGGGTTCGCTAAGGCCCCGCTAAAAACCACCAGTAAACAGGTTTCAACTCCAATCGCTGCCTGGCAAGCTAAAACCACAGCGGCTGCATCGGGTGTTCCGGTAGAATGGCGTCCGCATTCGCTCCAGTTCCTTGCGTGGTTTGAATTCTGATGACTTCGTAATCTATCCGACCAACGACGCGGAGTGCAGTCCGGGCACTGGGCGTCGGTCTGAGGGCTCTTCATGCATTCTGTGTCACGCCGCCTGAATCTCTGCGCCGCATTCACCTTATTCGCCAACGCTGCTCCACTCGTCGCAGCCAACGGACACGACAAACAGAAGACCATCACTGTGACCGAGGGCACGGACATGGCCGTCACCGTGTCTCCCGATCGCAAGACCATCCTTGCTGACATCCAGGGACTCATCTTCGCCGTCCCGTTCAACGGCGGAGCCGGGAAGCAGCTAACAACTCCGGTGCAGGAGGCCTCACATCCAGACTGGTCTGCCAAAGGGGGCGTGATCGTTCTGCAGTGCTACGCCGGAGGCACGTTCCACATTTGGACGATGAAGCCCGACGGCACCGGCCTCAAGCAGATCACGACAGGCCATGGCGACGACCGCGAGCCGCGTCTCTC
>Ga0126381_100009634_pt1 | contig 10848 bp, 9 predicted proteins | sample PanSoiMetPlot_28_FD_96465 | JGI IMG/M metagenome (GOLD analysis project Ga0126381, IMG submission 96465) | Tropical forest soil microbial communities from Panama - MetaG Plot_28 | ecosystem: Environmental > Terrestrial > Soil > Tropical forest > Bulk soil | place: Panama | collected 2016-02-17
CGCAATTTCCCTAACACCCTTCTCTTGGGCAAAACGCATCTCGATCACGCGTCGCTGGTCCGCCGGCAAGCTGCGCACGAGGCGAAACAAGAGCGCTCGGCGCTCGACGGCATCGATGCTGGCAGGATCGGACGGAGCTGATTCGGGTCCATCCGCTTCGAGCATGGGCTGCTCGCGAGAGACGCGTCGCCAGTGATCTGCTACGGCGTTTGCCGCGATGCGCACCAGCCAGGCCACGAAGGGGCTACCGCGCCACTCGAACTGGCCAAGGTTCGCGAGAGCCTGGCGAAACACTTCCGCGGTGACATCTTCGACGGCAGACCGGTCCGTGAGGCGCCGCGAGACGTATGCGTATACGCGATCAAAATTACGCTCGTAGAGCTCAGCGAAACGCGATGGATCGCGCCGCGCGGCTTCGACGAGGATGCGCTCGTCAAACTCGTGACTCAGGGGCTGCAACCATCTCTCCAGGCACGCGGACTCGATAGCTTAAACGGAGTTACCCCAGAAAAGTTACGCGGGGTAGTCGGGCGAACTGCGGGAGAAACAGCAAGCCAAGGACAGAAGATTGTTCAGGCCAACTCCCTCCTGCCCCATCGCCAGTGTAGAACGGGGATTGCTGAATCGGTCCCTAAAATGAATCGTTACGACGAGTTACAGGACAATGGCCCCAGTATTTGGCAGGCGAAATTGGAACAGGGGCCCCAGGCTAAGCCGCACCCGCCGGCAAAAGCCGACTCACGGAGGTAACAATGTTAAGGCGCCCCAGGTAATCCAGCGACGGGATTCGTGACGCATTGAAGAATGGTAGCAGGGCGGAGAATCGTAAGGAATTATGGACGAAATAACAATTCGCCAGCCACAGGACGCTACTACCGTCCTGCGTCAAACACAATACAGATATACGCATTTTTCCGTCTTAGCTTACATCGCGTGCAAGTAACCGTCATTCCTGAACGAGAACGGATCGCTTGGCGATGGTCGGCAAAATTCTTCCCTCATCTCTCGACTTCCATCGAGTCTCTTTACTTGGCGCGCAGCAAGAGCACCGGAACGCTCACGCTGTGCTGAACCCGGCTTGCGGTCGTGCCGAGGAATATGTCCGCAAGAAACCGATGCCCATGGGTGCTCATGGCCACCAGATCGCAACGCTTCTCGCCTACCCATCTTGTGATTTCTCGAGCCGGGTCGCCGTACGCCAGTTCGGATTCCGCGGGAATGCCCTCCGACTGCAGCTCCGCACGCAGTTTCTCGAGGTACGCTTTGTCGTCGGTGATTTCCTGGCTCACGGCATCGGCTCCGTAGGTCCGTGCTGCCCAGCCGTCAGCTACGTGAAGAAGGACAACCCGACTGCCCGCAAACTTCGCCAGCATTTTGACGTGCTCAATAATCGCGCGATCCGTTGGCGTGCCATCCACCGTAACAAGAATGGTTTTGTACATAGTCTGTGCTGCGGCGGGTGACGCTATCCGCCTATTATCACTTGCCAGGCGGCTTTGAGCGAATCCGGCAGCCCGAAAACATCGAGTGCGGTAATCAGAATCGCGCTCGCCCAGCCCGCAATCAAAAGGAATCCTCCGTTCTTCCATTCTCCCATCCGCTTTCTTGAACTTGTGAAATGCAGAAGAGGAAACATCGCGAACGGCAGTTGCAACGCCAGCACAACCTGGCTCAAGGTCAGAAGATCAGTGACGCTACTGTCGCCCCGCAGTCCGATGACAAGAACGGCGGGAAAGATAGCGAGGCTTCTGGTAATAAGACGCCGCACCCAGGGCCGGATTCTCCAATGCATGAAGCCTTCCATCACCACCTGCCCGGCGAGCGTGCCCGTAATGGTGCTGCTCTGGCCGCTCGCGAGCAGGGCCACGGCGAACAGCGTACTGGCCAGCACCGTTCCCAGAAGCGGAGCCAAAGTCAAGTACGCGACGCGAATCCAGTCGCTCTCCGCCTGGAAGTGGATCATTTGTCCTCCGGCAACGACAACACTTTCTTTGCCAAAGAACACGCTGGCCGCGAGAACAAGGATCGCAGCATTTACGAAGAAGGCAATCGACAACGCGAAGATCGAATCGATCGTGTTGAACTGGATGGCCCTCCGCATGGAAGGCGCATCCTGCTGCAGCTTCCGGCTCTGGACCAGCGCCGAGTGCAGGTAGAGGTTGTGCGGCATCACGGTCGCGCCGATGATTCCGACTGCGACATACAGCATTCCGGCCTCGCGCAGGTGGGGGCTCACGAGTGCCCGCCCCATTTCGAGGAAGCTGGGTTTGGTTTGCGGAAACACGAACAGCTCGATGAAGTAGCACACGCCGATCGTGCCGATCAGCAGCACAACCACCGCTTCGATGGTCCGCATTCCGTAGGCCTGCAGCGCCAGGAGTAGGAGGACATCGAGGCCCGTGATGATGACCGCCCATAGCAGCGGGATATGGAAGAGCAGATTGAGCGCCACGGCACTGCCCAAGACTTCCGCCAGGTCGCACGCACCAATCGCGACTTCGCTTATCAGCCAGTTCGGCCACCGCGTCCATCGCGGATACCAGTCGCGGCAGCATTGTGCTAGATCCTTGCCGGTCACGACTCCGAGACGGGCCGCGATGATCTGCATGAAAATGGCCATCAAACTCGCAAGCGCGACCACCCAAAGCAGTCCGTATTTGAATTGCGCGCCGGCCTGCAAGTCGGTTCCCCAGTTGCCCGGGTCCATGTACCCGACGCTGACCAGAATCGCCGGACCTACGAACGCGCGCCAGTGCTTCCACCAGCTCTCCCGATGACCCGGGACCGCGACGGAACTGTGTATCCCCTCCAGCGAAAGGCCGCTGCCGTGTGGCGTGCTCGCCGTCATGTTTGCCTCTCCCGCATCTTAACCTAGATATATCACAGGGCATAAGGTCAATTAATTTCGTGTGTTGCAACAACCGCTTTCACAGTCATTCAAGCCCTGGAGAACACCGCTGCCTCAATGCTAGACTCCTTGGTTAAAGGACGCTGCCAGCCGATTACCATGCTCACGATTTCCAAAGAAGACTACCTGAAGGCGATCGCCGAAGCCGAGGGCGAAGGACAAACCGTCATCGGAGCTAGGCTCGCCCATTGGCTATCCGTCACCCCTCCCGCTGTCACCTTTGCCATCAAGCGCTTGCGGAAGGATGGCCTCGTCGCGCTCAGCAAGAATGGCGAGATCCGGCTCACTGCGGAAGGAAAAAGAAGCGCGGAAGCCACGATCCTGCGACACCATCTCATCGAACGGATGTTGTTCGAAGTTTTCGGCATGCCTTGGTATCAGGTTCATGACGAGGCAGAGCGGCTGGAGCACGCCGTGTCGCCAAGCTTCGAAAGGCTATTGCGGGAGAAACTCGGCCCCAAAGATACTTGTCCTCACGGCAACGGGCTGTCCCTGCGAAGCCCCGCCGATCGTCGCAAGAAAGGCTTCACGCTCCTGAGCGAAGCGGAGCCGAAGAAGAAATACAAGGTCACGAGCGTTTATGAACGGGACCGCCAACTCCTGGAATTCCTGGATCGTCAGGGGCTACGCCCCGGCGCGCGCGTGCAACTGCAGGCCCGCAACTACGATGGCACGGTTTCATTGCTCGTCAACCGGCAACCAGTCTACCTGGGCGAGCCTGCCGCTGAGAAGATCTGGGTCGCAAACGCCAGGTAACCCGCGGCGGCCATACAAGCCCAGCCCGTTCGAATCGCCTCTTCGTCCCATGTTCCACCTCGAACCTTCTTAAGCCGGCAGTATTGCGGTAACTGTTGTTCTTTCAGCAGTGGTGTACAGGATTGAACCCGCCCATCTGCTTTCATAGTACACCGCAGTATCTAATTGGACTGTACTATGCTTAATACCATGTGATATATCCTGCTACTACGCTGAAGATAGATGTGGCTGCCGACGACTTGTGCCTCGCCAAAACTCTGGCCAGCGCCGAAATCAAGAACATAGCAGTGGACCCGATGCCAGCACTCTTCTATAAATCGGCCTATGCTCAGTGTGCTCTGACTTGCGTTCGGGTCCCTCCTTCGACTCGTCCGTAGCCGCCGGGATCTCATCTTCGAAAACTTCGTGCTGCGACAGCAGTTGACCGTGCTGAAACGGCGTCGTTCCAGGCCTGTGTTGCGCAATTATTGCGCCGAGTTTTGAAGTCTGACCGACCCGAGAGACAAACCATCGTGTCGGTGGCGAATTACTAAAATCAGGCGGCCATCGGCTGTCCTTCGCCAAAACTCCAGCCGGCTTTAAAATCAGCAAGATGATGAATCGCGACAATATCGAACCGTTTTTGCGCAGCACCTGCAAAACGGAAGTGACTTCGTTATCGAGCATCGCTACGTCGCCCGAAATGACGGCGTCTTCCTGCGTGCCGGTGAATGCGGCCCGGGTTTTCAATCCCATGCGCGCATTGATGACTGCGCCATGCTCTTTCATGCCCAAGTCATCGCAGCCTACCGTGATCTTGTACACCGCGCCGGTTTGCTTCCGGCCGGGCGAGCGCGTACATCTCCCATGCGATGGCCTTGTACAGGCCCCAGCGGTCGTCACCCACGGTGTAGAGGTCGAAATGGCCGCGCCCTTCGACGTAGCGGAAGTCGGTCCTGGCCCCGAGTTCCTTCATTGTCGCTTCCAGTAGGTGCGCCGCACCGTCGAGATAGAAGGTGTCGGCCGAGCCGACGGTCAGGTGGATCTTGCCGTCGAGATCACGCCTGAGCTCCGGCCAGTGGCGGCGGAGGTGCTCGGCCACGTCGTAGTGCTCCTTCCAATAGGCAATCACGGCCGAGTCCACCGCGCCTGTTGTGCGGTCGAACATAGGGACCGGGAGCCCGCCGGCGCCGCGTGGGGAGAAGACCCACTCGAACGAGGCCATCTGGCCGCCATACTCCCCGACCACGGCTTCCCGGCGCGTGAAGTCCTCGACAGCGACCAGCATTTCGCCCTTGTCGCGCGCCAGCGGCCAAAGCGTCCCATCCGGTTTGCGATAGACGTTGGCATTGGGGGCGTAGAGGTTGATGCCCAAGAAGTCGTGGAAATCGCTGGGGTCGGGCGAGGTGGGCCAAGCGCCGCCGAACAGTTTAGGATAGGTCACCTGCAGCCACAGCACCGCCCAGCCGCCGGAGGAGTGTCCAGTCAGCAGGCGGCCCGAGGGCTTGGCGTCCATGCGGTATTGACGTTCCAGGTCGGGGATCAGCTCGGCCGTCAGCGCCTGGCCCCACGGCCCATTGTTGACGCTGTTGACGAACTCACTCGTGCCGGTGGGGCTCGACTGGTCGAGCCCCACCCAGATCATCGGCGGCGCCTTGCCCGTCTTCATCTCATCCCACCGGGCGACGGCGGTGTCGTGGAGGGACCTCAACGAGCCGCCGAAGCCCTGGGTGTAGTAGACCGTCGGATAGCGCTGGCCGGGATGAGCCGCATAGTCCGGCGGTGTCACCACCCAGCCGCGCAGGGCGGCTGGCCGGCCCCAGAAACGGCTGAGCGCTGGGCTGGTGAAGTCGATCGGGTGGATGTCGGCCTTGGCCGCCCCATAGACCTCCTTCAGCGCCGCCGGCACGTTGGACAAGGGCTGGAGGGGATCGGCTTCAGGGATGGCGGTCGCAAGTGTCAGGAGCTGGGCTGCTTCGCCGGGCAGGTCCATCTCCATGACTCCGCTCACGAGATCGCCAGGGCCGCGTCCAGCGTAATTGTAGCTATGGTCGCGATCGAGGACCGCCTGCACGGCGTAGCGGCCGGGCTTGAGCTGCGAGAAAGGTGTAGGGAAGGCCGTGACGTCCGCGTCGAGCTCGACCGTGGCGCCGGGCTCGAGGTGAGCCACCTCCTGAGCGGCGATGGCGGTCGCGTGGGTATCGATCTGGTCCATGTTGACCGCCGCGACGGGCCTCTTGTCGGCGGGTCCGAGCGGCTTGGCGAAGACCAGCAACCGGCCGGAGACCGGCGCCGACGAGGCTGGGCCCAAGCTCACACGAAACACCACCTGCACGGGCAGGGCCTGCGCAGCGATTGCAGAACTTGTCAGAAGTAAGACAAACAGTGCCTTCTTAATCTTCATATTTCATGCCCTCAGTTTGTTGTGAGGTGAAAACACCACTCGGATTCTACTTGGTTTAAGCATAGAAACGCTGACTCCTGATATCGGGGTAATCGTCCATCGCCTCGTAGTGTAAACAGGGCGTCGGGCAACCCTGTGGCTCGCCATAACTCTGGCCGACTTTGAAACCACAGCCGGCGGCCGCTGCCAGAATTCTGCTACGAAAATAAGTTCAGCTGGCGGCCGTGCTGGCCGTAAATTTATGCGGCCTTCTGGTCGAGTGTGACAGTGTAGCCTAAGCGTTCCAAGCGATGAACCAAGTTTCGAGTCAAGCTGTGTTGTTGAGCTTGTCGAGGTAGAGATCTCCGAGTTCGTTGTAGCAGACCTGGTGGGAAAACATGTGATAGATGGCCACGAGGATTTTATGGGCCACCGCCACCATGGCCCGCTTGTACCCGCGCCGCGCTTTGAGACGATAGAATTTGTCCCGCAGGTAAGTGCCCTTGGCTTTGGCTGCCGCATTGGCCGCTTCCACCAGAGCCGTTTTTAGATACACGTTGCCCTTAGTAATGCGACTGCTCTTGCGCTTGCCGGCCGATTCATTATTGCCTGGACAAATGCCCGACCAGGAGGCTAGCTGAGAGACACTCTCGAACACCTTCATGTCCACGCCGAGTTCGGCGATAATCACCGTCCGGCGGGGTGGACTGCATCATCGATACGACCGGGCTGCCTGAGCTGATGCCCCTGACTCTGAGACGGCACGCCCGCTGCAATCCAGATGCGCGTCCCTGTCGGTAACCCGACCATCTGGCTAAACACTCCAGCACGGCCGCAGCACAAGCACGTCCACGGACCCTGCGGTGCGCAGTGTTCCTCTCGAGAGCTTTATCTCCATCGTTCCCGAGGACATCAGCGGGCCGTTCTCCGGAACCCTTTTTCGTGGGCCGCTCCGTCTTCACCTTCACCGGCAGAAGCGGCGTGGCAATGGGGATGCCCAATTGCCCTTCGCGATACAGCTTGCGCCAATAGAACACCTGGTTGGCGTTCACCTCATGCCGGCGTGCCACTCGGGCCCCGATGCCCCAGGCACCAGTGTATCTTCCACGATGTCTCTACGCTCTTTAATTGTTCGTCGCCGCTGCTTCTTGTTCGGCGGGCTTATTCGGGCACCTTGACTGAGTGTGTCCACAGTCCCCCCCAGTGTGGGCACTTTCAACTGTGTCCACACTGCCCATCCTCTTCGACTTACTCACATCTTGGATAGAGGGTCAGACTCGGACGCTTACGATAAAATTCCTTCGCTTCTCCCTGGTACGGTCCAAAGTCGGCCCACCGCATATCCGGATGCTGCCCGACATTCAAAATCTGTTGCAGCGCCACCGCACCCTCGGCATTGAGTTGCTGCCCCGTCGCGCTCTGCACTCGCACCTTCATCACCTCGTGACGATCGCGGGATCATCGCAAGAGGTTGACGGTGGGATCGTAGAGGTTGGGGGCGGCCACTCCTTTTTTAAAGTTGTCGAGCACCTAGGAGGCGGAATAATAAAAGTCCTTTCCAGAAAAACTGGCATGGTACAGAAGGGCTTGCCGGGGACGTTATCCAATTCAATCGTTGAGCCTCGTGCTCAGTTCGGCGTTTAACTCTCTTTTCGATGATTCCGCTTGACTTCCAGGCTCCCCTGTATGCACGGGTTCCTTCCAGTCGCGTAGTGGACGTCATGATGGTGACACGGCGCTAAGGGCCGGCGGCCCGCAACACGGCAACGGCGCTCTATCCTTTATATATGCATCGTAAATATATGCACCGGACCAGCTCATGACCGAACCGTGCCAAGAAGCTTCTTAGTCAAAGCTGTCGGACCTCCATTCGCGCCTCCGCAATCCACATTCGCAATGAAGAATCCCTTCGTCTTCCATTGCGAGCTAAAAGTGTAGGTACTGGAAGAAACTTTACGGGCTATGTCGTTTGCCGGAACGTAGCTCGGTTTTTTTTTGTGCGAACACTAGGCCAGTCAGGACCTGTGGGTATATAGTTTCTGGAATCTGGGCGCTAAAGTATGTTCGAAATTGCTAAGAGTGCGTTAGTGATCTGCGGAAAGCAGCGAAGACGACAGAAAAGTAATTGAGAACAAGAGATGTATTTATGGAATTCAAAAGTAACGTAGCCGAGGCAAAGAGGTTAGCTGAGATTAAGCAAGGGCAGCCGTGGAGAAAGTGGGGTCCATACCTAAGCGAGCGGCAGTGGGGAACGGTTCGCGAAGACTATAGCGAAAACGGGGATGCCTGGAGTTATTTCCCGCACGACCACGCTAGGTCGCGCGCTTATCGCTGGGGCGAGGACGGATTGGCAGGTTTCTCTGACGATAAACAGCTGCTGTGCTTTGCTCTGGCGCTGTGGAACGGCGCGGATCCAATTCTGAAGGAGCGGCTCTTCGGCCTTACTAACGCTGAGGGTAATCACGGAGAGGATGTCAAAGAATATTACTTCTATCTTGACTCCACACCGACGCACTCGTACATGAAGTACCTGTACAAATATCGTACTTGCCCGAATGCTAGATGAGAAACGCTTTCTCAGTCCATTCGGAATTCGCTCCCTGTCACGTTCGCATCTGGAGAATCCATACATCCTTAGGGTTCATGGCGACGAATACAGAGTGCAGTACATGCTGGCCGAATCGAACAACGGCATGTTTGGCGGCAACTCCAACTGGCGCGGTCCGGTATGGATGCCATTAAACTTCTTGATACTGCGCGCTTTGCTCCAGTTTTACAAGTACTACGGGGAGACCTTCAAAATCGAGTGCCCAACCGGCTCGGGCCGGTTGATGAACCTGTTCGAAATAGCCCAAGAGCTCGCCAATCGGCTGTGTTCAATTTTCTTGTGCAATGCAAGTGGACGTCGTGCAGTTTACGGTGGGACCGAGATATTCCAAAAAGACCCGCATTGGCGCGATCTAATCCTGTTCTACGAGTACTTCCATGGTGATAACGGGGCCGGTTTGGGAGCTAGTCACCAGACGGGCTGGAGTGGTCTGGTCGCGCGCTTGCTACAGGGCGAAGGCTATATAAAGGCCAAAGATTTGTTGGGAGAAACCAGGCGGTCTGCCATTAAGGCCTACCAGGGGGAAACAGTCAGGGCGCCAGCCCAAAAATAGACCACGAACTGCAAAGCACGCGCACGAACCGGCTCCGGCTCCTGGACGTTTACGAAGTTGGATCCTTTCACTGTACGTCGAGGCTAACATAATGACTGCGGAAAAATGTGGTGGGGCGGGCTGCTAACTGGGTTACGCGAAACTTTTCGGGATTGCGAAGTACCGGGACCTGACGGTACCGTGCAAGCAAATCGAAAATTAACGATGAATTAATTTGCTTAACCGAGAAAAACGAACGAGACTGAAAGGTTTCCCAGGAATCCGCCCGGTCAGGAAGTGTGTATATACGCCGATTTCTTCGCTGGAACGACCAGGGAGTTACCCGGGTTATCCATTGGAACGGTCATCGCGTTCGACGTTCTGGTCGTTTGGCTGTTGGGTCAGATAAATTCTCGTTCGCCTCAATCGATTTGTCGGCGCAATTAGGCAGCCAACGCCGTAGTAGTAGGGGACCTGTCTTGAACGCAGTTTGAAATTCCTCAATACGCTAAGAATTCGCGACCAATAAGGAGAATTGCCATAGCTCGCAAAAGAATTCTCTTGGCTGATCACCACACTATGTACTGTGAACTACTCCAGAGACTATTACAGTCCGAATATGACGTAGTCGGGTACGTCGGCGATGGACGCGAACTCTTGAAAGCTGTCACAACTCTTCGGCCAGATGTGGTCCTTTGTGCCATCGCAATGCCCGGCTTAAACGGATTGGACTCTGGTCGCCGCCTAAAAAAGGAACATCCTCAGATTAAACTGGTCTACCTGACGATGCACAATAATGTCGAATATGCACGCCAAGCGCTCCAGGCCGGAGCGTCAGCATATGTGCTCAAGAATGTGGAGTCGTCTCAACTCCTCCATGCAATTCGTGATGCTTCGCAGGGCGTATCCTACCTCGCCCCAGAGATTCGTAAAGCCATGAGGACGATTTTCATTCGAGACCCCAACGCCGTCGAGCGCCCAGAACATTTGACCGACCGGCAACGCGAGGTCCTGCAATTGGTGGCCGAGGGCCGTCCGTTTGGAGAGATTGCCGCTCAATTGAAGATTTCCTATCGGACGGTACGGTTTCATAGGGCCCGCATGATGGAAGAACTGGGTATATCACGGGACGCAGAAGTAGTTAAATACGCGATGGAGCACGGAATCATTTCGTGAAGTTTGTCCGCTCAAGACCGATTCGTATCGGGATTGAGACTTTAAGAATTTTTGCTAAGCGCCTCTAAGAATTTGCGAGGGCAATTTACTCTGGTTTCTTGGCTTTCACACTGGCGCCTTCAGAATCGGTTGAAAGACGGGCTAATTGCGGCGGTGGAGCAGTCAAGGTGCGGCTGTGGTCAAACCGGGATACTGAAAAGGCGCGAAAAGTCTAGCGGGCATTAAGCCCGGGCGAAAAAAAGACAGTAATCCGCAGTAGAATGGATTCCAAGCCTCTGCCGGGAGACCGGCCAACGGAACGCAACGCGCCCTCGCGAAGTGGTTCTAGTAAGAACCGATGAAAGCTTCGGCTCAAGACCGTCACTCGCTGTACTTGCTGCTGTCTTTGGTGTTCTTTCTCGTGCTGGTCCACCCGCTCGACGAGTATGGTCGAATCGGTGAACCAGTGGTGCTGGTCTTGTTCTCTATGATTCTCATCGCGGCTGCCTTCGAGCTCTCCGATCAGC
>Ga0126381_100009635_pt1 | contig 10848 bp, 8 predicted proteins | sample PanSoiMetPlot_28_FD_96465 | JGI IMG/M metagenome (GOLD analysis project Ga0126381, IMG submission 96465) | Tropical forest soil microbial communities from Panama - MetaG Plot_28 | ecosystem: Environmental > Terrestrial > Soil > Tropical forest > Bulk soil | place: Panama | collected 2016-02-17
CTATAAGAACGACAAACCGTTCCAAACAGCGGCGGCACATTAACAGTTTATGACCCTAATGTCAATGACAATTGTTGCGTGACTTACCAAATCGACCCGATGCGAGAGATAAGTCCTGTCCCTGAAGGTAGTTGAATCTCATATCCACTCAAGCAAAGGCATGCGCCGAGCTTGACTATCAATGGCACCGGAGTTATCAATCTTACTATCTTGATTCAAAACGGAGCCAGAAATGAGAGTAAAATTACTACTCCTAGGTTTGTTGATAGCAGCACTGCCAGGTACTTCGATGGCTCGCCCGCCTGAGCCGACAGATGCCGATGCAATCGAAAAAGAGGTACGCAAGGTATTTGATGCCTGGTCCACAGCGCTCACTGGCGGCGATAAGAAGACATACCTCAACACCTTCTGGGACTCTCCAAGGCTTGTAATCCGTGTCGCTGATGGGGAATGGCGAGGCCTGGATACTTATCGAAAGCGAATTGAGGCCGCACAATTGCCCCCGGGTAATCCGATCGACTACCGTAACGTCCAGGTGGTTGCGCTCGGCGACAGCGGTGCCGTCGTTACCTACGAGAGGCCCGCTCCTGGACCGCAGCCTGCCGCAGGCCAGCCCTCGACCCTGTTTCGAGGCACCGCGGTATTCATAAAGACACCGCAAGGATGGAAAATCGCCGCCTGGCAGGCCGCAGCGGTAACCATCAAGCCCCAAGGGTCTTAAGCGCTGACCATGAGGCAGATCCAAGGATCTCGTGAAGCGAAAGCCAGCTCGCGACTTCCCTCCCTTCACAGGATGGCTAAATGAGAGCATGAATCAATGAGGGTTTGAGTTATCGGCCCGCAAGTCTTTGCTCGGGCTGGGGACTATCGCCACACCCGCCCTTTTTCTCTACAGAAAGCTCCCTGCCGTCGCTGCCGACAAAATCCTGCAAGTTACTACAAAAGAAAGACAATCAGCTCCTAATCCCATAGCCCGTCCAGGGTATACAGTTTGCACCTCATCAACGTCTGTTGATCCCCGCTCTTGAAACCTTATAACCACCGGACCGGCCCAGGCGGTCGGTAAACGGCAGGACGGCAGACAATGAGCACGGCGTACTCTTTTTTGACAACTGACTCTGCAGTGGCATCACCTGACACTGAATCGCCTTGGTCCAAGGGCACCATGATGGCGCCGGAGCCATCCGCTAACGATCTGGAGGGCACGGCATCCACCGACTTCACGTACGATTCCGTGCCTGCTGACAATCAGAGCGATCACCTCGACAAGGAAGACGAACAGGATAGCGGAAGAAACGAAGACCTGGTCTATCTGTACTTCAGAGAGATGGGCTCTAGCCGTGTACTGACCCGGGAAGAGGAAGTAGCACTTGTCCGCTCTATCGAGCGAGGCGCCACGAAAGTGCTGAAGGTCATTTCGCGGTCTGCTTTATGTATTCAGGAACTCGTTGACGTCAAGAGACGGCTCAGGGCGGGCGACCTTCACATTCGCGATGTGGTGAACTTCAGGAATCCTGAAGAGATTACTGAAGAGGGCATTAAGGACTGCCTCGAGCAGACACTCCTGCGCCTGGATGAAATCGAAAAAGCCGGCGACCGCCTGGCGAAGCTCGGCGACAAACCCGTTGGAAACAGGCCGACTCGCGCAGGCATCCGGAAACAGCGCAGAATAGCTCGGTCCAGAGTGCTATTGTCATGGAAGGTACGCGAACTGGACCTGACTCAGCACGTCCAGGAAAACTTGATAGGATTAATAAGAGCCGCGGCAAGCGAGGTGAGCGCGGTCGATCGCCTGCGAAGTGAGCTCATCGAAACATCCCGGGCGTGCAGAACCGAATCCGGACGGCGCGTCGCTGGCGCCAAGATCGGTCATGCGACCCGCAGGCTGGTCGATCTCGAGCGCCGCACTTCAGCCACTGGCGCCGACCTTCACCGGGCTCTGGCGGCGGTCGCCGCCGGCGAGGTCGAATCCGAACGCGCCCGCCAGCAACTCATCGAATCCAACCTTCGCCTGGTCGTCTCGATAGCGAAAAAGTATACGAACCGCGGTATCGCTCTCCTCGATCTCATTCAAGAGGGAAACATAGGGCTCATGAGAGCGGTACACAAATTCGACTGGAGGCGAGGATGCAAGTTCTCGACTTACGCGACATGGTGGATCCGGCAAGCGATTACGCGCGCCATAATGGACCAGGGTCATACTATCAGGATTCCAGTCCATATGATCGAAACAATCAATAAGCAAATCCAGGCATGTCGATCGCTTGAGCAAGAGCTTGGTCAAACTCCTGATGCAGAGGATGTCGCAAGGCGTCTCAACGTCCCTGAATCGAAAGTGCGGCGAGTAATGGAGATAGTGCAAGAACCGCTGTCACTCGAGCTTCCAGTGGGCGTTGCCGATGAATCGCGCCTCGGCGATCTTATAGAGGATCAAAGGGCGTCAGAGTTCACCGAAGACCTTCTCAAAGCCGACCTCCGCAAGGCCATCGACGAGTCGCTTAAGCACCTGACTCCGAGGGAGGAAAAGGTCATCAAGATGCGGTTCGGGCTCGGGCCTGCCGGCCGCGAGTACACACTTGAAGAAGTCGGAGATTACTTCGCTGTAACGCGCGAACGAGTGCGCCAGATCGAGGCGAGGGCACTCGCAAAGCTCCAGTCGCCATCCCGCGGGGCCAGGCTTGCGCCATTCGCTCCCATTCGCTGGCCAGGCGCGGGAGCTCCGGCTCAATAGGTTCAGCCTTGGGTTCAGAGCCCAAGCTTCGGGTTCAGAGTTCAAGCTTTAGCTTGCTCCGCTCCGTGAATCGAAAGTCGCAATCGGCACGTTAGCCAGATCGGGTCGGGTAGGAAGTGAGGGACCCACTGTGAATTCCGAGAATGTCTCAATACTAATCGTCGACGACGAGAGCGCAATACGTGTGCTCCTGGCCGCTTTTCTCGGCCAGCGTTGGCGTTGCTCTACTGCGGCGTGCGCCGACGATGCGCTTCAACTCCTTAACAGCGGCGACTTCGATTTGATGGTAACCGACATCAACATGCCTGGCCGCTCGGGCCTCGACCTTTGTCAAAGCGTCCGCCAGAGCTACCCCGCAGTCGATGTAATAGTCATTTCGGCCCTGTCAGATATCGACCACGCTATCAAAGCCATGCGATGCGGGGCCGTTGATTACGTTACCAAGCCGTTCAGCCTGGACCAGGTCGCCGCGTCCATTGAGGCGGCCCTGGCAAAACAGGCCGCGGCCCGCCACCATCGCAAGCAAGCGGAATCCATCGAGGCCAAAATATGCCAGGACACCGCCTCGCTCGGAACTGCTCATGAAAGCCTCGGCGCTATACAGGACAGGCTGTACTCCACCTGCAAGGCAGCTATTCAAAGTCTCGCCCGTACGTTGGAAGCTCGTGATCTGGAAACACGCGGTCACTCGGATCGTGTTCTTGCATACAGTCTTCGCATTGGCGCAGCAATGAATCTCCAAAGCCACGAGTTGACCGCCCTCGAGCAGGGCGCGCTCCTCCACGACATCGGCAAAATTGGCGTTCGAGACTCCGTGCTACTGAAACGGGGACCGCTAACCCATGAAGAATGGCTGGTTATGAAGGACCATGTAAATCTCGGCCTCAAGATTATCAGTAACATCGATTTCCTGGCGCCGGCGAGGTTTGTAATCGGTCAGCATCATGAAAAGTTCGACGGGTCCGGCTATCCAAACGGTCTCGCTGGTCAGACGATTCACATAGCTGCCCGGGTCTTCGCCGTTGCCGATGCCTATGATGCTATCACCAGTGACAGGCCCTATCGCGCAGCCATGTCCCACGCCGACGCCTGCTGCGAAATCGGCAACCATAGTGGAACCCAGTTCGACCCGATGGTGGTTGATGCATTCTTGCGTATTCCCGCTACCGACTGGCCGGAGATACGACAGCGAATCGAACTCAGAACTGACCGGGAACCACCTGCCAGCAAGAGCGATATACATTCATTCGTTGTTTCTTTGCAGTGCCCGGTAGAGTTGTCGGGCAAGCTTGACCCTCTCGGCTGTTAAGTAATCCTATTGATTCCGGGCAAGAGCGTCTTGGACACTGGCCGGTTAATGGCCGCTCGAGTACTTCTTTAACAGAGAGCGGGCTATTACCAGCCGTTGAAGCTCGTTCGTTCCACCGCCGATGATCAACAACGGCGCATCACGATAAAAGCGCTCTACCGGAAAGTCTTTTGCGTAGCCATTCCCGCCCAGTATTCTCATCGCTTCCAGGGAGCATTCCTCGGCGGTCTCCGTCGCAAACAACTTCGCCATTCCGGCCTCCAGATCGCATCTCTCGCCCCGGTCTTTCTTTTCCGCCGCCTGGTACACCAGCAGCCGCGATGCTTCGATTCGCGTCGCCATATCGGCCAGTTTTAACTGTATGGCCTGGTGTTCACATATCGGCTTCCCAAACGTGCGACGTTGCTGCGAGTACTTGATCGCTTCCTCGAACGCTGCCCGCGCCACCCCCAGGCCCCTGGCAGCTACATTGATTCGCTCCGATTCCAGCCCGGTCATCGCTTGCTTGAACCCGTGCCCCTCGGCCCCGCCGATCAGATTCTCGGCGGGCACCCTGAAGTCTTCGAACAGTATCTCGCAGGTCTCGACGCTCTTATAGCCAAGCTTGTCTATGTCCCTGCTTACAGTTAGACCGGGTCTTCCCTTCTCGATCACCAGCGCGCTCATGCCCGTATGTGCCGGGCTTGCGTCCTTGTTGGTCTTTGCCAGCAGCAGAAATGTATCGCCATATCTCCCGTTGGTGACCCACATCTTCGACCCATTTACGATGTACTCATCGCCGCGGCGTATCGCAGTCGTGCGAATCGCCTGCAAATCAGTCCCCGCCTCCGGCTCGGACAGCGCGATCCCTCCGCGCCGCTGGCCGGTCACCAGGCCCGGCAGGAAACGCTGCTTCTGCTGCGCCGTACCAAAGCGAACCAGAACGTCGCACAACACTGAGTGGGTGCCGACAACTCCGGCCAATCCCATCCAAACTCGCGCGATCTCCTCAAAAATCATCGCATACACGGTATAACTCAAGTCCTGGCCGCCATACTCCTCCGGCACATTTGCACCGAATAGACCCATCTCTTTCATTCGTTCGACGAGTTGCGTCGGATATTCGTTCTTGTGCTCGAGTTCAGACGCGACCGGAACTACTTCCTTGTCCAGGAATTTCTTGACCGTGGCGAGTATGAGTTGCTCTTCTTCGTTCAGTATATAAGGCATAAAAAGACCCTGAGTAGCCCGAGCCTCCTCCGGGAACTCCCGAGGGCAGTCGGTGGAAGTTTCAATTCCAGCCTAAAAAGAGTAGCCCGAGCCTCACTCTGGGAATCCCACCGACAGGGAGCGCGTTTAATGGCGAATGAGGTTGAGTCGATTATATCCAACTTGCAACCTGTAACCTGCAACTTGCAATTTCCTTAATGTCCCAGCGCGATCACCGAGCAGGTGAACATTCCCGGGTTTCCGCCCAGATTATGCGCCAGCCCCAGGTTCATGTTCTTGATCTGGCGCTCGCCGGCCCGGCCAAGCAGTTGATTATAGATCTCGTAGAGCATCCTCAGCCCGCTCGCCCCAATCGGATGTCCGAATGACTTTAGACCCCCGTCGGTGTTGACAGGCAGTTCACCGTGCAGAGTGAACGTGCCCGCGTCGATGTCCTGCTTGGCTTTCCCTGCCTCCGAGAAGCCGAGGTCTTCATAAATGATCAGCTCGGTTATGGTGAAGCAGTCGTGCACTTCGGCCATACTAACCTCGCGGCGGGGATCCTTGATGCCGCACTGATCGTACACCTGCCTGGCCGCAGCTTTTGTTTCCTGAAAGCTCGTAAAGTTGAACCCCGGATCCAGCCTGCCATTTCCGGGACCAACTGCTAAACCCATTCCCTTTATAAGCACGTAATCTTTGTTGAATCTTGGCGCAATCTCTGCCCTCGTTATTATCGCTGCCGCCGCGCCATCAGTAGTAGGGCAGCAATCAAACAACCCGAGCGGCGAAGCGATTATCGGCGCCTTCATGGCTTGCTCGATCGTTATTTCCTTCTGGAAGTGCGCTTTCTTATTTCGCGCTCCATTATAGTGATTCTTGACTGAGATCTTGGCCAGTTCCTCCTTGCCGATCCGATAGTCGTGAAAATATCGGGTCGCTGCCAGTGCAAACGCTCCAGGCGCCGTGTTGCCTGCCCCTATGACGGTCGACGCCGCTCCCGGCAGGCCAGAATACCCGCTATCTTTCAGCTTCTCGAAACCAACAACAAGTACGACGTCGTAGGCTCCGGACGCCACCGCGAAGGTTGCATTCCGCAAAGCGTCCTGCCCCGTGGCACACATGTTCTCGACTCGCGTTACCGGTATGTACTGCAGCTTGAGCGGGCGGGAGAGCGCCAATCCCGAGATGCCAGACGTCAGCGTCCCGACCCAGGCCGCCTCTACCTGGCCGGGTTCGATTCCCGCGTCTTCAAACGCTTCATAGGCCGCATCTACAATAAGGTCATCAGCGCTCTTGTCCCAGTGTTCGCCAAATTTCGTGCAGCCCATCCCGATGATCGCTACTTCTCCGCTGATATTCCTCATGACCGATGCCCTCCCCTCGCCAAATTCGCAATTTGCATTTTGCTGTTTGCTATCCTTTCCTCTTCGGCCCGCTTAGCCTACCAATTACTGCCTCGGACTTCAACGCTGCACCCTGGCAAAGTCGATAAAGCCTCTCACGGGATCGGTGTTTATCAACTTGACTTGAATCTGGTCGCCCACGTCGAGTCCTTGCTCGCCGCGAACAAGCATGCCATCAGCGTGCGGGTCGAGGGTTCGCACAAAAGTACCCTTCGGAGTCACTCCAGTCACGACAGCACGAAATGTTTCGCCTATCCGGCCGCCGAGCGCCACAGCGGCTATTCGCTTCCTCATGTCGCGTTCGACTTTTCTGGCCGCGTCTTCTTTCAACGTGCAGTTCCGTGCAATGTCGTCGAGTTCGGCGTTGGTATACGGTCCGGGCTGGTTGCCCAGAACCGCCTTTACCAGCCGTTGGGTGACCAGGTCGGCGTACCGGCGGTTCGGTGCCGTCGAGTGAGTGTAGTCGTGTGCGGCCAGCCCGAAATGGCCTTGATCCGGGTCACCCGGCTTCTGCACAACATATTCTCCCGGTCCCATTAGCTTGATCACTGCCAGCGAGAGATCGGGTGAATGAATCGGATCAGCCGCTTTCCGTTTCAGCAGAAATGCGCTCAGCGCTGATGAGTCCGGTTGGTCAGGTAGCCGTTCGCCAAGTCCCCTCGCCAGCTCCACGATGCGGTCCCAGCGTTCCGGCGTCTTTACAACCCGGCGAATCGACGAGACGTGACTCTCCGAGAGCATCCGGGCAATCACGCCATTGGCTGCAATCATCAAGTCTTCTATCAATTGACTTGCTCGATTCTTCTTAACCGATTGGATTCCAGTTATCTCTCCGTCGCTCATCACTGGCGTCGTCTCAATGCTGTCTATGTTCAGCGCCCCCATCCGGTATCGTGCCGCTCTGAGTCGTTGAGCGACCTCATCCTGCAGCCTGATCTGGGCCTGCATTGGCGTTGATCCGGCGATTTTTGGTGGCGCTGAACCAGAGCCCTCAAGCCACGGCCCCACCCCGCTATAGGTCAACTGAGCCTGATTCCGTACAATCCCGGCATACGCCCTGCCCGACTGGACTGCTGCCGCGCTATCCACGACGAATTCAATGATCATCGCTATTCGGTCGACGCCCTCTAGCAGAGAAGTCAAGCCCTCCGACAACTCCTTGGGCAGCATCGGGAACGTTTCGACGCCCGTATAAACGGACGTACCTTGTTGATTTGCATGCAGGTCGATCGGCGAGCCCGTCGCTGCAGCACTATCTATCTCAGCAATGCCTATCAGGACTTTGATTGCTCCATTCTGAAGGGACTCAACCAGCTCGATCTGATCCAGGTCCCTAGAGGTGTCGTTATCAATCGACGACCACAAAAGGCCGCGCAGGTCGGCCACGCTCGCGCTCTCCTGCACTGTTTGCCCTTCAAGCTCGGCGACCTGGGCCTTGACCTTGTCTGAAAAGTCAGGGTCAAACCCGCGGCGCCTCATATCTTCGCGCGCTAACTCAACCAGGTTTGCTTTGTTCATGCTCCGCGTAGTTTAGCATCTCAGTGTTTGAATATTCGAGCAGGCTCGCCGCCTGCGATAATGTTTTTGCCCAAGGGAAAGTGTCAGTGTTAATGCCCAAGGGACTATGTCATAATGCCCTTGGCATATTGTCCGCCTGAGGCAGGAACCACGGAACGTTCGCGTTCAACCTCTTTGCGACATTGAACTCGGCACCGTTGAGCTACGGCTCGTTCTGCCGAGGATTCTATCTGGAGTATGCATGGCAGAAGACATCATTAAGGACTTTTCCAGAGAATACTCCCGCTACAGGGCCATGGGCCTCAAGGCATTGGCCCAGGTCCCCGATGCCAGACTTCACGAGATTGTCGGCGCCGAAGGGAATTCCATATCCATTCTCGTCCAACACATCAGCGGCAACCTAATATCTCGATTTACCGATTTCTTGACCAGCGACGGCGAAAAGCCGTGGAGAAACCGCGATTCGGAATTCGAGACACTCGACAATAGCCGCAAGGATCTCGAGGAAATGTGGGCCAAGGGCTGGGGCGTGCTCGAGGACCAACTCGCTCGCTTGACCGATCAGGACTTGCTCCGCCAAGTAGTCATCCGCGGAGAAGCCTGGTCGGTTCATGGTGCGCTTGCTCGATCCCTGGCGCATGCCTCGTACCATGTCGGCCAGATGGTGACGCTAGCGCGACTCCTTTGTTCTTCCGAGTGGCAGTGGATCACCATCCCCAAAGGTAAATCTCAAGAATTCAACGTGAATCCTCGAGATTTGAAGCTCTCCGGAGACAAGGCTCGATAACCTGCCGGCAGTCCAACTATACCCTCGTTTCCGAGTTACCGCGGCCTCGCGCGCCGACTGCTACTCGCGGGTAAGCCTAAGGTCGCACACTCTCTGGGTCCCCCGAACAACCTTCCAGGACGGCGCTATGCGCTCCCGAATCTGCCGAGGATTCCCTTCAGCAAAGCTTCTTCGCGCTTCAATTGATCCTTGACCTCGAATGTCTCTGTCTTGTAGATCTCTTCCCGCAGGTCGGAAAGATATTGGCTGGCAACTGCGGTAAGCAGGTTCGCTTCCTCGTCCGACAGAACTATCTGCATCATCGTCCCTCATCATCCTGGCTGATGAAGCGTCCTATTAACATAATCTTATCACCTGGGCCGCATCTTATCACCCCGGCCGCGACCGTGGTAAGTCCCGCTCCTCGATCGTGTAACGATTTCGTCGGAACTTTTTCATGGCGCCATTGCTCGCCGCCCCGAACAATGAAAACCCCTGTACGGGCGGCCGTCCAGCGCCTGCGGCTTCAAGCCTGCCGCCCCATCCCCGGCATCGCAAGAACTGAGAACGAAGCGGCTGGCCCGGCATCCCAAGAACTCTGTTCTTAGAAGGCAGCCGGTTTTCTTAAAAACAAGCCCCAGAATTTTCGCTTGCTGCGGCTGCTGAAGTATGTAATACATGAATGGTCAAATCTCGCTAGCTAAGCTGACTTTCCCATTGAATCCTGGAGGACCTATGTCTGATGACAAACTGAACCGCAGGGATTTCGTCAAATCCGCCGTCGGGGCTGGCGCTGTAATCGGCGCCCTGGGCAAATCGCCCGCCATCGCAAAGTCGATCCTAGGGTCAAACGATCGTCCCAACGTCGCCTTGATCGGATGCGGCGGCCGCGGACGCGCTCTGCTCAAGTGGGTCATGGACACTGGGCTCAGGCCCAACACCCCGGCCCAGGTCGTTGCGGTCTGCGACGTCTATAACAAGCGGAAGCGGTTGGCACAGGAAACCGCTAAATGCGACGGATTCGCTGACTATCGCGAGATCCTCGAGCGCAAGGACGTCGACGCTGTAATCATTGCCACTCCTGACCACTGGCATGGCCGCATGGCGGTTGAGGCCATGAACAAGGGCAAAGACGTATACCTCGAAAAGCCGATGACCCACACAATCGACGAGGCGCGCCAGGTCTACGAGACTGTAAAGAAAACCGGAAAGGTGCTGCAAGTAGGCTCACAAACAACCAGCTCCGATCAATGGTGGAAAGCCAAGAAAGCCATACATGAAGGTATGATTGGCAAGATGATAATGAGCCAGGGCTCCTATCATCGAAACTCGACTGAAGGTGAGTGGAACTGGCGAATCGAAGCCGACGCCGGTCCCGATGGCAAGGGCGACGACCACATTGATTGGAAAATGTGGTTGGGTGACGCTCCGCCCCGCAAGTATGATGCAGACCGCTTCTTCAGGTTCAGGAAATACTGGGACTATTCAGGTGGTATTGCTACCGACCTCTTCTATCATGTGATGGCCCCATTGAATATATGCTGGAACGAGCCTCAGTTCCCATACCGCGTAGCCGGCACCGGAGGAATCTACGTATTCAAGGACGAGCGCGAGGTTCCCGACACCTTTATGCTGGTGGCCGACTACGCCCAGGGCCACTCCGTCGTGCTCAGCTCCTGCATGGCTAATAACACTCATATACCCGGTCTGATTCGCGGCCACGAAGGCACTCTGATGATCGTTCCCGGAGGCGAATTCGAGGGCCGCGTCGACTTCGTCACCGTCACTCCGCAGCCGATATCCAAATCAAAATTCAAGGATAAATACGGCTCGATCGAGATGGTGCTGGAGTGCGAGCCGCGCGAATCGCACATGGAAAACTTCCTGCGCTGCGTGCGAACCCGAGAGACTCCCGTCCTCGATGCGCTCA
>Ga0126381_100009638_pt1 | contig 10848 bp, 8 predicted proteins | sample PanSoiMetPlot_28_FD_96465 | JGI IMG/M metagenome (GOLD analysis project Ga0126381, IMG submission 96465) | Tropical forest soil microbial communities from Panama - MetaG Plot_28 | ecosystem: Environmental > Terrestrial > Soil > Tropical forest > Bulk soil | place: Panama | collected 2016-02-17
CGGCGGGACCGGCGGGACCGGCGGGAGCGTTCACGGCCATAGGGCTACCTTGCGATTCTTCGCCGCGGTGTGACCATCAGGGCGATCACGTCGGTGAGGATGTTCATGACCACATAGAACGCGGCCAGGACCAGGACGATGAACTGGATGACCGGGATGTCCCTGTCGTTGACCCCGGTGACCAGCGCCTGGCCGATGCCCGGGAAGTTGAACACGTACTCCACCACGACGACGCCGCCCGCCAGGTACAGGAAGTTGAGGCCGATGACCTGAATGGTGGGCGCGATCGCGTTCGGCAGCGCGTGCACGAGCACGACGCGCCACTCCGGCACCCCCTTCAGCCGGGCCATCTCCACGTAGTCCGACTCGAGGGCCTCGACCATCGCGGCGCGCATCATGCGCAGGATGTAAGGCACGATCACGATCACCAGCGTGGCGGCCGGCAGGACGAGCAGTTCGGGCTGGCTCCAGGCGTAGGTGCCCGGGGCCAGCAGCGAGACCGCCGGCAGGACATGCCAGACCACGGTGGACAGCAGGATGATCAAGGCGATGGCGACGACGAACTCCGGCAGCGACGTCACCGCCAGCACGACCACCGAGGTGATGTGGTCGAACCAGCTGTCCTTGCGCAGCGCGGCGATGGCGCCGAGGGCCACGCCGAGGAGTGCGCCGATGGCGCCGCTGACGAAGACGAGGACCGCCGAGTTGATGATCTTCGGTTCGACGTAGCCCCACACCGGGAGCCCGTTGACCAGGGATTGCCCGAGGTGGCCGGTGAATGGCCCGGATATCCAGACCCAGTACTGGTCGAACAGCCCGCGGTTCAGGTGCAGGGAGACCTCGAGCGCTCGCACCCGGGCCGGGGTGGCATTGTGCCCGAGTATCGCGTACGCGGCATTACCGGGCAGCACTTCGGTAGCCAGGAACACCACCGCCGAGACCAGGAACAGGGTGACTACTCCGATGGCCAGCCGCCGCCGGATCAGACGCGCGATGGGGTGCGCGTCGGGAGAGGCGGCCGACCGGGTGAGTGCCGCTGCTGTAGCCACGATGGGCAGCGTAACGGGGCGCCCGAACCCGGGCAACGCGCATCATCGGCGCGGTTATGTGCCGACCGGTCCTGCTCGCTGGCAATTCCTGATAATCGCGTGACATCGATAGCAGAATCCGCACCCTTCGACCAGTGATTATTTCGTTTAGATGGTTGGATGCCTAAAATATTCGATTTGTGGCTATCTACGAGATGATCTGGCGGGATCAGGTAGTAGACCAACGTAGCGAGTGCCATTGCGGACCAGGGAAAGTCCGGCCAGACCCCCGCGGGGGCGCGGATGACAGCCGTTGCGTGCCGCACGCTCCCTGGCTTACCTTTGCATGGCGCTGACCTGCGCCGATCTGCTAGGGCCCGACAGGTAGCGGCAAATTAACGATTGCGCGCACTGTTCTACTGCGTTGTGCGGCAGCTTGTGAGAACATGACCCGTGTTATGGCAAATGCCTGACTTCAGAGGCCATGTCGTACTTCTCCCCGCTGAGACCAAAAGTATTACATTTCGTTATCTAATCGGCGGGACAACACCTTACTGGAGGGTGAGTTTCGTGGATCGATCGGTTGGGAATGGCGGGCTGGTCTCCGGGGCGGCGGCCCTGAACCGGCGCCAGTTCCTTCGAGGTGTCGCCGCCACTGGCGCGGTGGCCGGCACGGGCAGCCTGATCGCGGCCTGCGGCGGCTCCAGTTCGACGACCGGTACGACCGCGTCCAGTACGGCCAGCAAGCACGGCGGCAACCTGAAGGTCGGCCTTTCCGGCAGTTCCGGCGCCGACACCCTCGACCCGCACGCCGGGTTGACCTACCTCGACTCCGCCCGGGCCCAGTCTCTCTACCAGCCTCTGCTCCAGCTGAACAACCAGGCCCAGACGGAGCTGGTCCTGGCCGAGGAAATAACCGCGAAGACGCCCACGGAATGGATCATCAGGCTTCACCCGGGCATCACGTTCCACAGCGGTAAGCCGCTGACCGCACAGGACGTGATCTACACATTCCGGCGTATCAAGACCGGGAAATCGCAGCAGGGAAGCCCGTTCGCCGGCAGCAACTCGCTCGGGCCGATGGACGTGAACGGGCTGAAGGCACTGGATAGCCGCACGGTCCAGGTGCCATTTACCAGCCCTTACGCCAGTTTTGAAGACCAGCTCGCGTACTGGTACTACCTGTACATCGTCCCGGACGGATTCAACCCGGCCGCCAAGCCGAACGGCACCGGACCGTTCGTTTACCAGAGCTTCACTCCGCAACAGCGCAGCGTGTTCGCCAAGAACAAGAATTTCTGGCAGTCCGGGCTGCCGTACGTGGACACGGTGACCATCATTGACTTCCCCGACAACACGTCCCTGCAAGATGCCCTCACCACTGGCGTGATTCACGCGGCCGGGGCGTTCGACGGGCCGGAACTCGCGGCGCTCGGCACGGCCAGCGGCGTGAAGGTCGTCGCCTCGCACACCGGGGCGATCACGCCGTTCACGATGCGCGTGGACCAGGCGCCGTTCAACGACGTCCGGGTCCGCCAGGCACTGCGGCTCCTGGTGAACCGGCCGCAGCTCATCGACTCGGCCCTGGATGGCTACGGGGTGGTCGCCTCCGACGTCTTCGGTCCTTACGACCCCGATTTCAATCACGCGCTGCGCCGCGAGCAGGACATCCCGCAGGCGAAGGCCCTGCTCAAGGCGGCCGGGCACGAGAACCTCACGGTGACGCTGGTGACCTCGCCCGCGGCCACCGGCATGGTGGCGATGGCGACCGTACTGGCCGAGCAGGCCAAGGCAGCCGGGGTGACCATCAAGCTCAACAACGTCCCGTCCTCCACGTTCTTCGGGAAGAACTACCTGTCGTGGTCGTTCTCGCAGGACTTCTATAACTACTCGCCGTACCTGGCTCAGGTGGCGCAGTCCATGCTGGCGGCGTCGCCGTTCAACGAGACGCACACCAACGACACCAACCTCAGCAAGCTCTACACTCAGGCGAACTCCACGCTCGACCCGTCGGCGCGCAAGCAGATCGAGTATGAGATGCAGAACTACGACTTCACCCAAGGCGGATACATACTCCCTGCGTACATCGACGCGCTCGACGCCTACAGCACCAAGATCACGGGCTATTCGGCGTCGGCCGTGGGTCAGCCGCTGTCGCTTTTTGACTTCCAGAAGTGGTCTTTCGTCTGAGCCGGGAGTCCGGGTCTGGGATCATCGCGTCATGAAAACCACGTTGCTGGCGTCCGGCCTCGGGTTTCCCGAGGGCCCGGTGGTCATGGGTGACGGCCGGGTCGTGCTCTGCGACGGCAACACCGGCGAGCTGCTGATCTACGCCGGCGGGAGTGTCTCCGCCTACGCGCGCACCGGCGGTTCGCCGTGGGGTGCGGTGCTCGGCTCCGATGGTGCGGTCTACGTGACGCAAGGCGGCAACGTGCCGGGCAGCGGGGACGCCAGCGCCGTGTCCGGCATCCAGCGGGTGCACCCCGACGGGACGATCGAGCTGCTGTTCTCCGAGGTGGCCGGCTATCCGCTCTACGGCCCGAACGACCTGGCGTTCGGGCCGGACGGCCGGCTGTGGTTCACCGAGTCGGGGTCAGAGCAGGATTTCCGCTTTGACGTCCGCTCGCCCGGCAAGCTCTTCGCGGTGAGCCCGGCCGGAGGCCCAGGCCAATTCAACGCCGCGGCCGGAGGCCCAGGCCAATTCAACGCCGCGGGTGACATGCTGCTCGAGCTACCCGGCGTCTACCCGAACGGAATCGCGTTCGACGCGCGGCAGCGACTGTACTGGACCGAGTCGATGGCCCATCGGATCCAGCGGCTCGATGACGGCAAGCCCGTCACGTTCTGCCAGCTCCCGGACACTCACGTGCCCGACGGCATGGCCTTCGCCGCGGACGGGCGCCTGTTCGTGGCCAACACGGTCTTTCAAGGGGTGACGGTCATCTCGCCCGACGGCGCGGTGCTCGGCGAGATCCACTTGGGCGAGCACGCCACCAACTGCGCGTTCGACGGCTCGGACCTCTATGTGACCGCGACGCGGGAGGCCGACATCGAAGCCTCCCAGCGAACCGGGACATTCTGGCGGGTCGAGACCGATGCCGCTGGCCTGGATCTCATCCCCGGCCGGCTCTAGGATCGGCTCAGCCAGGACCAGGTACTCGCGCCCGGGGCGGGCCGGGCGTTAAGGAAACCAAGCAGTTCGGCGGCGCCGGACGGCACGATCTGATCGGGAATGTCCAGGCCCGCCGCGGCCAGGGCTTCGGCGAGCCCGTCGCGGTCGCCGATAAGCACGAAGTCGTAGCCGTGCCGGCTGAACTCCTCAGCTTGTTCGGTCACCTCGGCCAGCACCCGGGCGGCGATCTCGGCCGGGTAGTCGTCGGCGGGCAGCTGCATCGCGCCCCAGCCGGCCTGCGCCAGTACGGCTAGCGCGTCCAGGCCGCCGGGCGCGGGGTTCACGTAGCGGTCGGCGACCAGCGCGATGCGGAACGACCGTTCGTCCGGCTTCACGGTGCTTCCTCGGGGGGAACGATCCCCCCCGGCCCCCTGCGAATGGGGGGCTTCCCGCCCCCCGTGCCCCCCGGCCCCCTGCGAACGGGCTCTCCCGGCTGGGCCAGCACGGATTCGAGGCGGGTGCGCTGGGTCAGCTCGTCGTGGCCGGGCAGGGCGTGGGTCTCGCCGCCTAGGCCAGCCGTGATCCCGCGGTGGCCCAGTTCGGCCCGTAGCTCCTCGATGAATATGCCCTCGCCGCTGGTGAGTTCGGGAGTCCCCGCCGGCCACTCAGGCAGGCCGCCGCGCGCCGGGTCCGAACTTGTTACGTGCACCCCCATCGACGGGCTGCCTTCGACCCCGATCAGGACGATATCCTCGCCCCGCCCGGCCCGCACGGCCATCATGTCGGCGACCGCGGCGGCCAGCCGCCGGCAATGCCTGCGGTAGGCGGTCGTGTCGAGTTGCTCGCGCACCGCCCAGAACCGGTTCAGGCCGGTGAACGCGAGCTCCGGGCACGGCATCTGCTCGATCCGCCAGCCCCGGGCGCGCAGCACGTCCACCACGGGGGAGTAGATGCCCGCGCAGTGCGCGCCGTCGCCCACCTTGGAATTCTGGTTCAGCAGGCAGTGCGCGACGAACGCCACACCCCGCCGCTGCTCTCGCCCGTCGCCCATGGGGGGAGTGTAACCGCGCTCTATACTCTTCGGGTGCGCCGCTCCGCCGTTGTCACCGGCTCGTCTTCGGGGATCGGCCGGGCGATCGCGACGCGGCTGGCGGCGGACGGCTTCTGGGTGCTGCTGGCCGACGTGCGCCGCTCTCCGCTGACTGGCGGGCCACCGACCGACGAAATCATTAAGCAGAACGGCGGTTTGTGCGAGTACGCCGAGACCGATGTCTCGTCCAGCGGCGATTGCGGCCGGCTGGTGGCACTGGCGGTTGACCGGACAGGAAGCCTCGACGTGCTCGTCAACAACGCCGCACTAGCCGGGGTGCACTCCAAGCCCCTGCTGGAGACCGGTGACGACGACTTCGACGCGATCATCGCGGTGAACCTGCGCGGCCCGTTCATGCTCTGCCGCGCGGCGGTACGGCAGATGCTGGCCCAGCCGCTTCGCGGCGGCATCCGCGGGCGGATCATCAACATCACGTCGCAGCACGGCATGGTGGGCGCGCCTGGTCACTCCGCCTATGCCGTCAGCAAGGGCGGGCTGGTCCAGCTCACCCGCCAGGTCGCGGTCGAGCACGGGCGCGACGGCATCGCCTGCAATGCGGTCGCGCCGGGCAAGATCGTCACCGGCACGCCCGGCGACCTCAGCCGCGACGCCGAGTCCGCGGCGTATGTCCGCGGGCGTACCCCGTTCGGGCGGCTGGGCGAGCCAGATGACGTCGCGGCGGCGGTGGCGTTCCTGGCCTCGGACGACGCTAGCTACATCAGCGGCGTGAACCTGATGGTGGACGGCGGCTGGATGGCCTACTGACCTCATCCGGCGTGCCTGGCGCCCGCAAATGGCATATGTCCGATTTATGATAACGATTGATTATTTGTCGATCTCGAGCAGCCGGATATGTCAGGAAATTTCGATGAGCCGTTATTAAGTAACGACCGGCATTTCATACACGATCCGGCCCCGTGGTGACTAGCCCGAGGTCAGGGCGCTCATGCTAACTGGATTGCTGATCATTCCGGAGTCATACATCAGCGTGGCCACCCGCTGGACCTGGCCGGCATTCAGGGATGTGGGGTACGTACCCATGGTGACCAGTGCCGTGGCCCCCGCACTCATGCCGGTCAGGCTGGATAGCACAGCCTGTACTGGCCCCCGCTGGGCGCAGTCAGCCTGGGCCTGGCTCAGCGCATCCTGGAATGCCTGCACGGCCGGCAGGTTCGCGCGCGCGTAGGAGGCTAGGCTGAAGTAGCCGGACATCGGGAGCCCGGAGGTCACGCCGCTGCTGGCGTCCACCACCTCGACGGCCCCGAGTTGTTCCTCGGCCTCCAGGATGTAGGGCTCCGTGGCCAGGATCGCCTTCACCTGACCGCTGCGCAGCGCCCCGAGCATGGACTGCGCCTGCATCTGCGTCCAGTTCACGCCGCTGGGGCTCACACCGTCGTTCTGCAGGACCTCCTCCGCGGCCAAGGTCTGGATGTTGTACGGGACCGCCGTGCTGTACGGGATCATCTGAGCGAGCGGCGTGGCCACGCCCCCAGGCTGGTTCTGCAATTGCTGTGGCGTGGTGATACCCGAGTTGGGCAAGGTGAGGATGGCCACCGAGTTCGAGGTCGCGTCATATCCGTCGGCGATGAGCCGCAGCGAGGCGCTGCCTGTTGCCTGTTCGTAGAGGAAGCCCGTGTAGTCGCCGACCGCGATCTGGGCCTGGCTGCTGGTGAGAGCCTGGAACTCGGCGCGGAGGGACTGGTAGTCCTTGACGACAACGTTCAGGCCGTGCTGCTGGAACAGTCCGTCCTGTCCAGCGACCCGGAGCGGAGCGTTGTCGATGCCGGGAACGACAGCCACCGTGATCGTCCCGCTCCCGGGTCCGGTCCCCGACGCGCCGGTGCCCGGCACATGACAGCCGGACGCCAGCACCGCCACCGACAGGCCTGCCAGCGCGACGCGCAAGGCCGAGGCGCGGACACCGGCGCAGGCCAGCGGCATAGGGACCCCTCTAGAGCAGCATAATTCGGACGTTTGCGACACAACCGTAGCGCGACAGAATGCCCGGCGCTGGCAAGTTGGCTGGAGCCGGGTATCCAATTAGAGATGATTCGTCTCCATTTGTGGATTGGCTCGCGTTAGAGTATCTCCACCGGCTGAGCGTGACACTGTGCACGCAGAAATTTCCTGCCGGAAGGGAGCAAACCGTGTTGGTTCCGCTGCGGCGTTCGCATGTCGCTGGCCTTTTGCCGGACTCATGGTTAAGGGCGCGGCTGTCCTGGCCAAGGCAAGGAAAGCTCGCGGCTTCCCCCGTGCGGCGACCAACCGGGTGCCGGCCGACGCCAGGCTCTCCGGAACCGCGCACCACGCCGCGGCTCAGGTCGGCCCCGCACCTGGTGAATTCCCGCCCGCGGGCGGCGGCGGCCAGCAGCCGAGCGCTGGACACAGGGCCCGTCCGGCCTTCCGGCGGCCGCTGAAGAACTGGCGGGTGCGGTCGCGGCTGTTGCTGCTGGTGATCATTCCGACGCTCACCGCGGTCGCGGCCGGCGGGATCTTCATCACCTCGTCCGTGCACAGCGCCGTAGTCGACCAGCGCGTGCTGACGCTGGCCAACCTGAGCGGGAAGATCACCGGCCTCGTGCAGGCGCTGCAGAACGAGCGCGAGGACACGGTCCGGTTCATCGTGCTGGGCAACGGCAACGGCGGCCGGGGCGCCTCGCCTAAATCGGCGACCCCGCCAGCGCCGGAACTCGGGCTGCTCAACCAGGACTACGCGGTCACCAGCGGCTGGGCGAATCAGGTGAAAGCCCTGGCCAGCGGGATCGACGGCGCATACTCGGCGCTGGCGCAGCAGGACACGCAGGCCGCCGTCACCGCGATCGGCAACCTGCCCGCCATTCGCGCCGCGTCCACCGGTACCCAGCTTCCCGCGCTGATCGTGATCCAGGAGTACGCGACGGCGATCAATACGTTGCTGGCCGTCGAGAACCAGATCGCGGTGGGCAGCAGCGACTCGACGCTGGCGGGCGCGGTCCGCGTGCTCGGCCTGGTCTCCAGCATGAAAGAACAAGCGTCACAGCAGCAGGCGCTTCTCACCTCAGCCCTCCGCTCCGACCTGGTCAGCCTCGGACAGTTCGGATCGGCTCACCAGTCGGCGCTTACCGATGCGCAGGCCCAGCAGCAAGGTGACCTGAACGAGTTCAACACGGCGGCTACGGCCGCTCAGCGCCAGCTGTTCAACAACGTGCTGTCGAGCTCGAACGTAGTGCAGGCGCAGGCCCAGGAGCAGCAGGCCATTTCGCTGGCGTCGAGCAAATCGCCCATCGCCACGGACCCCACGATCTCCGACGCCAGCTCCTCGCTCTCCTACGTGGTCAGCGGCATGCGGTCGGTCGAGCAGCAGTTCGCGGACTCGGTGATCACGCGGAGCAGGTCGCTGCACGGCAGCGCGATCACCTCGGCCATCTTGTTCGGCCTCGCCGTCGCCCTGCTGCTCGGGATCGCCTTGGTCGCCACGACCGTCGTCGGCCGGTCCATGGTGGGGCCGCTGCGCCGGCTTAGGAACGGGGCACTCAAGGTCGCGGAAGTACGGCTACCGGAGACAGTCCGCCGGATGAGCGAGACCGACGGGGAAGGCGTCGCGCCCGATGTTGAGCCCATCGACGTTGACTCCTCCGACGAGATCGGCGAGGTCGCCCGGGCGTTCGACCGGGTGCACAAGGAAGCTGTGCGACTGGCGGTCAACGAGGCGGCGATACGCGGCAACGTCAACGCGATGTTCGTCAACCTGTCCCGCCGCAGCCAGACCCTGGTGGAGCGGCAGATCCGGGTCATCACCCGGCTGGAGCAGGGAGAGCAGGACTCCAAACGCCTCGCGAGCTTGTTCCACGTGGACCACTTGGCCACCCGGATGCGCCGCAACTCTGAGAACCTCCTGGTCCTCGCCGGTCACGAGCTCTCCAGGCGGTGGAGCCGGCCGGTTGCTCTCGTGGACGTGCTACGCGCGGCCGTTTCAGAGATCGAACAGTACGAACGCGTCACGCTGAACGCCCAGGCCGGAATCTCGATCCGCAGGGAGGCCGTCAGCGATGTGGTGCACCTGACCGCGGAACTGGTAGAGAACGCGACGTCGTTCTCCGCGGCCGAGACTCCGGTGACGATCGCGGCTCACCTGCTGAGCAGCGGCGGGGCGCTGGTGGAGATCTCCGACCAGGGCGTAGGCATGGGCATCGAAGAGATGGCGCACGCGAACTGGCGGCTGGACAACCCGCCGGTGGTAGATGTGGCGGTCTCCCGCCGCATGGGCTTGTTCGTGGTGGCCCGGCTGGCGGCTCGGCACGGGATCCGCATACGGTTGCGCCCTGCGCAGTCCGGCGGCCTGGTCGCACTGGTCTGGCTGCCTGATGAGGCGGTCACGCGGGAGACTAGCAGGTCCGGTCCGCTGCGTTCGGTTTCGACGGCTTCGGGAAACCGGACCGTCAGCATCGGCGACCAGCTCGAGCTAGACATCAGGGAGACCGGCCAGGTCACGCCGCTGCGGGAGGTCGGCCTCGACGGCCCGGGCACCGGGCGGGGCGGTGTCGCTCCTGCCCCGAGATCCACGCCGCTGCGCGAGATCCTGGACACGACCGGTCCGAATGCCACGACCGGTCCGAATGCCACGACGGGGCCGCATTCAACGACCGGGCCGAATCTCTCGATCGGAGACCGCGTGCGCGCGGCCGGGCTGGGTGTGGCCTCCACGTCACGGGCGGCAGGCGCGAATGGCGGCTCGGCCGGCCTCGCGGACAGCACACCGGCCGGTGAGGTGGTCATACCTGCCGCGGACAGCCTCGCGGATCAGGAACGATTGCCCATCTTCGAGGCGGTGGAGTCGTACTGGTTCCGCCGCGGGCGGCAGTCGCTCGGCAGGTCCGATCAGCAGAGCCCGGCCTGGTCCTCGCCGGCGGACGTCGGATGGCGCGCCGCCGAGGTGGTTCCCGCACCGACCTCGGACGGCACCACGACCGCTGGGTTGCCGAAGCGACTGCCGCAGGCCAACCTCGTTCCCGGTACCGCTGCCGCCGCGGCGGCAAGCGCTCCGGCGAGCCAGACGCCGCCTCGTCGCCCCCCAGCCAGGTCAGCAGCGGTGACCCGAGACCGTTACGCCAGCTACCAGCACGGTATCCGGCAAGGCCGTGCCGCGTCGGCCGACGGAACCCCACACAGCGGAGAGGGCACGACCTCATGACGCATCATGACCTTGGCCGCGCACGGCACAGGAAGCAGCGACGGTGACTCCACTCGTGCGTTCGGCTCAGGATCTGAACTGGCTGATTACGAACTTTGCGGAGATGGTGCCGTCGGTCGCGCATGCGATCGTGGTGTCGTCGGACGGGCTGGCGATGGCCCACTCGCAAGACTTGCCGCTGGACCGGGTGGATCAGCTCGCCGCCGTGACGTCAGGGCTGACCAGCCTGGTGCAGAGTGCGTCCCGGGTGTTCGAAGGCGGCACCGTCAACCAGACGGTAGTGGAGATGGAGCACGGGCTGCTGATCCTGATGGCGATCAGCGACGGCTCGAGTCTCGCGGTGCTGGCTGAGCTTGACTGCGATATGGGACTCGTGGCGTACCAGATGGTGCTGCTGGCCGAGCGGGTGGGCAGCGCGCTGACGCCGCAGGTGCGCGGCGCTCAGTCA
>Ga0126381_100009639_pt1 | contig 10846 bp, 9 predicted proteins | sample PanSoiMetPlot_28_FD_96465 | JGI IMG/M metagenome (GOLD analysis project Ga0126381, IMG submission 96465) | Tropical forest soil microbial communities from Panama - MetaG Plot_28 | ecosystem: Environmental > Terrestrial > Soil > Tropical forest > Bulk soil | place: Panama | collected 2016-02-17
CCCCGGCGTGAGGGCCTGAACCGCTTCGTCTGGGACGGCCGGCACGGGCGCGGCACCCAGATCGAGATCGATCCGCCGGAGGACGAGGAGGCTGCCGCCAACACGGGCCCGGCGGTGGCGCCAGGTCGCTACACGGTGCGCGTTGAGCTGGGCGGACAGGTGGCCGAGGCCGGGTTCGAGATCGCCGCCGATCCGCGCAGCCGTTATACGCCAGAGCAGGTCGCAGCGCAGTACGAGCTTGATCTGCGGCTCTGGGGTCTGCTGTCCGACCTGTACGACGGCGTGAACCGGGCCCGACGGGCGCGCGCGGAACTGGGCGAGAGTGAGTCCGATCTCCGGCAGGCGCTAGAGGCGGTGGAATCGGACCTGGTCGCGGACGGTGGCGGCAAGCGCTCCATCCACGTCCATCAGGCCGCCCTGGACACCCGCCTGGTGTACCTGCGCGAGGTGGTAGGAGCGGCACCGCCGAACTCCCCCGCGGTGGAACTGGCAGACCAGGTTCAGGCCCAGCTTGAACAAGTGCTGGCGCGGCTCCCTGACTTGCTCAAGCGTGCACGGCAGGCGCGGGCGCAAAAGGCGAGCGCATGACTGGCTGCACGTCACGAGGTGAATCATGGCTCCCAAAGCATTCCGGAGACTTTCCTTCAGGCACGGATTCGCTACCCTCGAGCAGTTCAAGGGAACTAATCGCGTGTTCTTCAGCTTTTATTATGAGCTCGACAGCTGGCGCGTTAACCAGATAAAGAACATGCAGATACGCGCAGTCAAAGCAATAACTGCGGAAGAGAAGGCTGAGAGTGCGACACGCTTTGAGGCACCTGAAGTGAACTCTTCCACGCGCACGAAAAGCCTTTCCTTTCTTGGAATCTTCTCGACAATCTCCGAACGACGCGAGGTTACGAATCGGCTTGGCGACACGGATTCACGAAGCTTTCGAGGCTGGCGAGTTGGCTTGGGTAACGCCGAAGTCGCTGGGAAATGGGGTGACAGGTCAAATATTGTTTCGGCCAATGAATGGAAGTCAGTCAGTGCAGGTGGAGATAGCGCGATTGAGAACTGGATCGATGAGCAGCTTGACGACAAAGCGTGTCTTATCGTCCTAATCGGAACCGAAACCGCGAATAGGCAATGGGTAATCTACGAGATCAATAAAGCTTGGCATGACGGCAAGGGTCTTTTCGGCATATACATTCATAATCTTAGGAATAAGCTGCGGGAGCAGTCGCCCAAAGGCGCAAATCCATTCGAACGCGTCTTTATCGATGGCGGTAATTTGTCAGAGCTTGTCGAAACTTACGACCCACCCTATCCGGACAGCAAGAGCGTGTACGGTTATATTCAGAGTAACCTGAACTCGTGGATCGCAAAGGCCACTGACGCGCGAAAGGTTAAGTAAGCCGCGTGCCAGCAGCTGCTGCTCTCCAGCCTCCGATCCTATGCTCGGTTGGCTGGAGCACCAGGCGATGCTCGGCTACCGCCTCGATGCGTTCACGGGTATACAACAGCGGCACGTTCTCGCCGCGCGCCCACGCTTCGTACAGGTCGGCGTAGTGCGGGCTGGCCATGTTCCCGGACTGGCCTGGCGAGTTCATGGCGACCGAGTTATCCCAGGCGCCGACGTCGATCACGAGCCGCAGGCTGGCTCCTGAGCGCTGGGTGAAGCTCGCCGCACCGTAGGATGCCGCGCCGACCGTGTCGCCTGAGCCGCCTGCGGGTTGCGGCCCAAGCCGCGTCAGCGGGTCGGTCTCGGTCAGGCGGCCGGCCCGCGCAAGCGGGTGGACGAGATCCGCCGTATGCAAGGCACCCCAGCTCCATGCGGCTGGATCAGGGCCGAGCAGCTCCTCGAGGTGGACCATTGCGGCGGCGAGAGTCTGCTCCAGGATGACCCGGACCTCGGCCGCCGCCGCCGGAGAACTTCTGACCTGCTCGATCAGCGCCAGGTCAACACGGGCGTCGCCTACGCGATTGACCGGGTCGGTCAGCAGGTCGATCGCGTCCGCTAGAACGTCCGCAGGCACGTCCGCGGCCACTGTCCTGGCGAGCAGTGCCGGGCGCAGATGTGACCGGAGCCAGACTTCGAACAACGCGGCCTCCGGGGAGCCGGCGTCAACGACCTGATCCCAGCCGGTCAGCATGCTGGCGGCCCTGACCGCCCGAGCGTCGGCGCAGGTCAGCTCGGCGACCAGGGCACACAGCGGCCGGGCCGGTAGCGACACGTGGTCGTTTTGTAGCTTCGCGGAGTCCGGCACGGTCGCCGCGCGTCCCGAATCAAGCACCTGGCAGATGCGCTGGAACCGGAAAGGAGGTGCCCATTCGAAGCCGACCTCGACTCCCCTGGTCTGGCTGGCGTCGACGTTGCGCTGGTTGGCCGTCGCGATCCAGCCGCGCTCCGGGTTGAGTTCGAACGGAAGGTCAGGCGCCCTGATGAAGCCCTCCCATTCATAGCGCCCGTCTCCAGGCACCGGCAGCAGGCCATTCCAGTTCGGCCGCACCGGAACCATGGCCGCTGGCTGCCAGCCGATGTTGTTGCCGGTGTCGGCGCAGATCAGGTTCTCCCCCGGCGACCGCCAGTGCTCGGCCGCTGCCTGGAAGGACGGCCAGTCGCGGGCGAACATCAACGCGATGCCCGCCACGTAGGGCGCCATCCCGGTCTCGAGCCAAGCGGCCCGGACAGCGATCGCGGTCCCCCGCTCGGCGTCCTCGTGTATGACCGGCCCATGCCGGGTGAACTTGAGTTCGACGCTGACTGGTTCCGCCCCGCGCACGTTGATGACCTCGGACACGGTGTGCATCGGCTCCCAGCCATCGCCGTAGCGGTAGCTAGGGGTAGTAGCCGGGCCGGTTTCGTAAACGTACAGATCTTCCTGATCGGCAGGGAAGATCGTAAGGCCGAAGGCGACGTGGCCGTTATGGCCGACCGTGACACCAGGAATGATCGGCTCGACACCCCCGATGACGTCGAAGCCAGGGCCGCTGACATGCACCAGGTAGCGAAGGGAAGGCACGCTGAGTGCCCGATGCGGGTCGCTGGCCAGGATGGGCCGCCCGGTAGCGGTTCTGGCACCCGAGATCGCCCAGTTGTTGCTGCCCCCATCCGGTGGCGCAGGGCCGACTGGCGCGAATTCCACCGGGCTGGTAGCTAGCTCGTAGTCGCGCAGGACGCCGGGCGTGATCAGCGCGAGGTCCAGTCCTTCCGGCACGGCCAGATCGGTGTCCGGTTCAAGCCGGATCCGGCCCGCGTCCGCCCCTGGTCCCAGCGCGTGCAAGACCATGGCGCGCCGCGCCTCACTGGCCGCGTTGCGGTAGAGGCCGTGAGCCCTTATTCGTAGCACGTCCTCTGGCTGCCAGCGGGCCGGCCGATAGCCAAGCGCGCTGAATTCGGCTGGCAGCAACTCCGGCTGGTCCTCGGTCAACCTGATGTAGGCGTTGACACCGGCAACAAATGGCTCGAGTACGGCCTTCAGGTCACAGCCGTACGCGGCCCACTCTTGCTCCATCGGACCGCGATAGAGAAACAGCCGCGCGGCCCGGTCCCGTGCCACGTAGTCGGCGCCGAATGCGTCGGACAGCAAGCCGAGTCCCTGACGCCGCCACAGGTCGAGCTGCCAGAGCCGGTCCCTCGCCGCATTGAAGCCCTGGGCGAAGAAAGCGTCCTCATCGTGTTCGGCGTAGATATGCGGAATGCCCCAGGGATCTACCAGGATTTCCACCTGGCCGCGCAGCGGCAGCCCCTGGTAGAACTCATTTCGCATCAGCCGAAGGACATTCCGGACGTGACTGTACTGTTCATGCCAAAAGTCAAATTGAAATGAAATGATCTGTCAAGACTTGGCATCATGCGCCGGCCGCACGGCGCGCAGCGGCAGGCGCTAGCGTGAACCTCATGACCAGTGGCCGGTTCCGGTTTGGTGTTGTAGCGACGCCGCAGACCGCTGTCCAGGACATCGGCGGGAGCTGGCAGCGGCAGGCGCGGCGGGCCGAAGAGCTGGGCTATTCGAGCGTGCTGATGCCAGACGGCCTGCAGTTGCCGTCGCCGATGCCCACGCTGGCCTTCGCGGCGGCCGCGACTGCATCACTTCGGGTCGGCACGTTCGTCCTGGCCAGCCCGTTGCGACCGCCGATGCTGACGGCATGGGAAGCGCACAGCATGTCGGTGCTGACCGGCGGTCGGTTCGAGTTCGGCATCGGCACCGGGCATCCGGGAAACGTCAGGCAGGCAGTCGAGGTGATCGGCATGCCGCAGACCACGGGGGCACAGCGGCTGGACCAGGTCGAGCGGTCCATCGACCGGCTGCGCGAGCTCGACGCGGACCGGCACACGCACGTGCTCATGGCGATATCGGGGCGCAGGGCGCTGGCCCTTGCGGCAGCGAAGGCGGACATCGTCACGATCGCAATCGGGCCTCTCGGCTCGCGCGAGGACATGACCAGGCTGGCCAGCGAACTGCGGACTGCCGCTGGGCCGCGGGCCAGCTCCCTGGAGCTCCTGCTCAACGTATTCGTCATCGGTGATGAGATGCCCGCGTGGATGCAGGAGTTCCTGGGAGCGGACGCCTCCACGCTCATCGCGCACGATTCGCTGACGATGCTGCGCGGCAGCACACGGGAGATGGCCGACGAACTCCAGCGGCGGCGGGACGCGTTCGGGACCTCCTACGTCGCCGTCAACGCTGCCTTCCTCGAGCAATTCGCGCCTGTCGTCGAACTGCTCGCGGGCCGCTGACCGGCCTGGCCGGGCTAGCTCTCCACGGACCGACTCCCGGTCGTGTCAGTTGGCGATGGACACGTGCCTGCGGACGGTCGCGGGATCGCGGATCAGGGTAAGGATGCAGGCGGCCAGGTCGGCGCGGGAGATCGTGAATCCGCGTGGCAGGTTGCGGTCGACGGCGGTGCGGTAGGCTCCCCTGGCGGGTTTGCTGGTCAGCGAGGGCGGGCGGATGATCGTCCACTCCAGGTCGCTGCGCCGGATCTGTTCCTCACCGTCGCGCATGTCGGCGCAGACGTGGCGGAGGAACGTCCGCCGTGCCAGGGGCTTCAGCAGGTAGCGCATGTAAGTGCTCTCGCCGTCGTCGGCGACGATCGAACCGCTGACCTCGAGAAGCCGGCGCGCGCCTGTCTTATCCATGGCCGCGATGATGCTGCGCACGCTGTCCTGGATAACGGTGGTCGGTCCGGTTCCGCGCGGGCCTACGGCGGAGATCACCGCGTCCACGCCGGCGATGGCGTCGGCGATGGAGGCCGGGTCCATGACGTCGGCAGCGATCGTCCGCAGCCGGGCATGCGCGGGGACGGTCAGCCGGGCGGGGTCGCGGACGACGGCGGTGACGTCGTGGCCGGCCGCGAGGGCTTGCTCGGTGAGCGCTGTTCCGGTCGCGCCGGTCGCGCCGAAGATGGTGAGTTCCATGGTATTCGCCTCTCCCCTCAGCGCGCCGTGGGCTCCGGGAGGCTGGGCGTGCCTCACAGACAAGGGCCCGCGGCTCGCTGTAGAGTAGTTCCGTAACTCATACTATACGGAACTCATATTATATGAACTTGATAGCATCGTCCGCTGGCCCAGGGACGTCACGGCACCGCAAGAGACTCCAGCGGGCGATCAAGGAAGCGTTGCGTGATCTGGGCGCCCAGCTATCTGCCCTGAACCACAGCGTCGGCGCCCGCCTGGAAGTCAAGGCCGCCGACCTGGAGTGCCTGGACTTGATCTCCCAGCACGGCCCGCTCAGCCCGAGCGACCTGGCCCGGCGGTCAGGACAGCACCCCGCGACGATGACCGGTATCCTCGACCGGCTCGAACGCGGCGGCTGGATCGAACGCGGCCGCGACCCGTCCGACCGGCGCGGTGTCCGTGTCTCAGCGGCGCGCGGCCGGGCCGCTCAGGTGCTACGCCTTTACCTCGTCGACTCGGGCATGAACGCGGCCATGGACGACATCCTGGCCGGCTACGCAGAGGACGAGCTTGAGCTACTCGCCGATTTCCTGCGCCGCACCGCGGAAGCTGGCCGAGCCGCCGCCGACAAACTCACCCAACGCTGACTCGGGCGAACCTTTCTTGGCCGGAATGCCTGTGTGGATAGGTGCCAGAATGGAGGCATATTCCGGGCGAAGCCGAGCGGGAGGTTGCGGTGGCCGAAGGATCCTCCGGGCGGCCGGAGGGATTGCTGGCCGGGCTTTCCCCAGGCTCCCTGATTGCCGGGTACCGGCTGGAGCACCAGATCGGCGCCGGCGGGATGGCGGTCGTCTTCCGCGCGCGGGACGAGCGGCTCGACCGCCTGGTGGCACTGAAGCTACTGACGCCGGTGCTTGCCGGCGATGCCGGGTTCCGGCAGAGGTTCATTCGCGAGTCACGTGCCGCGGCTGCGGTGGATCATCCGCATATCATCCCAGTCCATGAGGCCGGTGAGGCCGACGGCGTCCTGTATATCGCCATGCGCCTGGTGGCGGGCGGTGACCTGCGATCGGCGGTTACGCGCGAGGGTCCGCTCCGGCCAGGGCGGGCCGCGGCCTTGCTCTCACCGGTCGCTTCGGCGCTCGATGCAGCGCATCGCACCGGACTAGTGCACCGCGACGTCAAGCCGGCGAACATCTTGGTTGACAGCAGCGCCGGGCGCCCTGACCATGTCTTCCTATCGGATTTCGGACTGAGCAAGGGCGAGCTGTCGTCGGCCAGCCTGACTGGGGCCGGGCACTTTATCGGCACGCCAGATTACTCGGCGCCAGAGCAGATCAGCGGCGGGGCAGTGGACCGGCGGGCAGACCAGTACGCGCTGGCTTGCGTGGCGTTCATGCTGCTCACGGGCCAGGTGCCGTTCCAGCGTGATGAGCCGATGGCCGTGATGTACGCGCATCTGTCCGCGCCACCGCCGCCGTTGACCGCGCACAGGCCAGATCTGCCGCCCACCGCCGACGAGGTCGTGGCCAAGGCGCTGGCCAAGGAGCCGGAGAACAGATTCGGCAGTTGCGGGGAGTTCGCCGACGCGCTGCGCGGGGCGCTGGGCCTGCCGCCCTATGCCCCCGCCGTCGTCGGCCAGCAGGGAGCACCGGCCGTTGTCCCGAGCCAACAGCGAACGCATAGAGGACCGCCGACCAGGACGCCGTCAGATGAGGATGCCGTCACGGCCATCCCGACGGCCGCCGACGCACCCGCGCCGCCGACTCCAGCCGGGCGCCCGCCTATCCGCCGCATCGCGCTGGCGGGAGCGGGACTCATGCTGGTGGCGGCGGCCGGCTTCGCAGCCACATTACTGAACTCCGGCACGCACAGTGCTCCGCCCGCCTCGGGCGAACCAGGCGGCACGACTCGGCCTGCCGGTAAGACGACCATGACCTTGGCTGGTACGCTGACCGATCCTGGCAGCGTGAATTCGCTCGCGTTCACGCCCGACAGCAACTCACTGGTCACCGCCGATGGTTACGGCGTGCTCTATCTGTGGGACATCGCTTCCGGTGCCTACACCCCGCTGACCTACATCCACAGTAGGGGCGTAGACAAGGCTGCCATCAGCGCAAACGGCAGGACGGTCGCCGCGATCGCCCATAACAGCACCAGCATCTACCTGTGGAACGCCATTACCCGCGGCTACGCCGGCACCATAACCGACCCCGGCTACTACGACGCGATCTCGGTTGCGTTCAGCCCGGACAGCAAGCTGCTCGCCGTTGGCGATGATCACGGCGCCACCTTCTTGTGGAATATCGCCACCCGCAGGCTCATGGCTCGCCTGGCTACTGGGCCGAGCCAGAACGCGCTGGCGGTCGCTTTCAGCCCGGACGGCAAGGTACTTGCCGTCGCCAACACCGACAGCCGCGGCGGCACCTTTCTGTGGAACATCGCCCGGCATGCCATCACGGCGACCCTGACCGATCCAGCCGGGTCGGGCGTGAATACGGTCGCGTTCAGCCCGGACGGCAAGCTGCTGGCCGCCGGGGACAATAACGGCACGACTTACCTCTGGGATGTTGCCGCCAGAACCGTCCTGAAACCGCTCGCCGGCGGCCAGCGGCGGACAGACGCCGTGGTCGGCGTCGCATTCAGCCCGGATGGTGCGGTGCTGGCCGTCGCTGACGCTAACGGCAGCATCGACGTATGGGATGCCGCCACGCGTCACCACATCGCCAGCCTGGCCGACCCGGCCGGGCGCTCCGTGATATCGATCGCCTTCAGCCCAAACGGCAAGCTGCTGGCCACTGGCGACGATAACGGCGGCATCGGCCTGTGGCATGTAACACGGCACTAGGTGCGCCAGAAAGGAACAATAATGATGGCATTTGTTCGCCGGCAGTCGCATGCCTCTTTCGCGGTCTCGATACTCGCGCTCGCTGTCGCCCTCGGCGGCGGAGCCAGCTGGGCTGCCACCCGGCAGGCGGCCCAGCCCTCACTGACCTGCTTTGTCGTGAAGCAGTCGGCCTTCAGGAACGGCTGGCACAACCTGGGCAGTCCCTTCCGTCCGGCGCGAGTGTGCAAGGACTCACTGGGCTTCGTGCACCTAGACGGGGTGCTCACGGGCGGGACCGCGAACGCGACCCTCTTCGTGCTGCCCAAGCCATACCGGCCCAAGTTCGACAAGCTTTTCGCTGTAACAGGCACGAACAACGGCGTGCCGGTACTCGAAGACATCTTCTTGCTGCAGGGCGGCCTCGTATTCGCCCGGGGAGCCGCGACCGGCGGGACCGGTGGGGTCGGGTTGAACGGGGTGACATTCAACGCCGGCGGCTGACAGGTCAGTGTGCCAGGATCACCAACGTGAGCATCCGGATCAGGCCGTATCGGCCGGTTGCAGACCGCCCATGGGTCGAGGACCTATGGGCGGAGGCGATGCCGCCGGCCTGGCCGGTCCTGCCCGCCGGCATAGCGGCAATAACGGAGGGCTTGATCGCGGAGTCGGGGCCAAGCCCCGTCGGCTGTGCCGCCATCGACCGGGCCGGGAGCATACCGCTGATACTGGTCCACCCACGCAGCCAGCGCCGAGGGGTCGGGATGCGGCTGCTGGCCGAAGCGGTCGCCTTGCTGCGGGCGCACGGCGTCACCCGCGTGCACGCTGCCAGCGGCGGATCTTCCTACATATGGCCTGGGGTGCCGCATGACATTCCCGACGCGATCGCGTTCTTCGCCGCGTGTGGCTGGCAGCACACCCATGATGTAGTCGACCTGGTCACAGACCTGGGCAACTATCGGCCGCCGGATCTCGTCCGCGAGCGCCACGCACAGCCGGAGATCAGCCTTGCCCGGGCGACCCTCTACGATACCGACGCGGTGCTGGCGTTCGAGGCGGCAACCTTCCCATCGTGGGTCCGCTTTTTCGAAACCGCCGGCCGACGCATCCTGATTGCCCGGGACGACCACGGAGACATCGCCGGAACGTTGCTCTTCGACGGTCCGGACGCCGACACGGTTTTCGCCCCGATGCTCGGGCCTGCCGTGGGCACCATCGGATGCGTCGGGGTGGCGCCGCGGCTGCACGGACTCGGGATCGGTACCGCGATGGTCGTGCACGCCTCGCATCTGCTCGGCCAGGCCGGCACCCGCGAGTGCCACATCGGCTGGACCGCCCGCGAGACCTTCTACCGCAGATGCGGCTACCAGCCCTGGCGGCGCTACGCCATGTTCTCCACCGATACATAGCAGCAACGGGTCCTGCCGCCTGACCAGGTTCGAGCAGCAGCGTGGGAACCCTGCTGCTGCGGGCGCGATATGCGCCGGGACAGCGTGGCCTACTTGCTGTCGCCCTGGCGACAGCATGGGATAGTTGCTGCTGCTGGCTGGTGCCGAACCGCGACAGCGTGGGAACTTCGCTGCTGTTCGCCGCTCACGCCGGCCGGTAGACCGATACGTGGGCGGTGCTTCCCGCGCCGAACGGGCGGCGGTCCCAGTCGCTGTAGCGTTCGGTGAGCTGAAGGCCGGCCTGGGCGGCCATAAGGTCGAGTTCGCTCGGCCAGGAGTAGCGGATGGCCACCGGCCGCATCCGGATCCCGTCGCCGTCCACGGTCACGGCCTGGGACGTGACGAGTTGCTTGACCGGATCGTGCCGGGAGAACTCGAAGGTCACCGCATCTTCGGTCACGTCCAGGGCCTGGACCCGCTGGTCGCGGTCAAACCTGGTGAGGTCAGGGACGAAGCACTCGATGACGAAAGCTCAGACCGGGCCGAGTACCCGAGCCACGTTACGGAAGCACGTAACCTGCCGCTCCTGGGTTAGCAGGCCGAAGAGGGTGTTGAACACCAGGTAGACCAGGGCGAACGGCCCGCTCACCGGAACGTCGGCCATGTCGCCCATGGTGACCGGGATCGACTCGCCGCCCGGCTTGGCGCGCAGCCGCCGCACCATTTCCTCGGAGGCGTCCACTCCCTCAACGCCGATCCCGCGGGCCGTCAGCGGGAGTGCGATCCGGCCCGTCCCAATCGCCAGCTCCAGCGCCGGCCCGCCGCCGGCCAGGCCGGCCAGGAACTCCACTACGGCATCGCCATCCCGGCTGCCGTAGTGCTCGTCATAAACCTCTGCCCAGCGGTCACCGTAGAACGCGGGGTCATCAAATCCGGCCATGACGTCCACTGAACCAGGCCGGCGAGCACAGATGCCACGCAATTACCGCCGGCGACCTAAGGCCATGAGTAACCCCAGGCCTGAGGAATGAGTAACGGCTGCTCAGGCGGCAGCCTTGGCGCGCGACCTAGAAATGGTCGAGACCTTTTACGACCATGTCAAGGAGACACAGTGATCATTCATAGGCTCATCGCGGCGCGCAGCGTCGCGGGAGGCCTGGCGCGACTGGCTATCGCGGGCACCATCGTGGCGTCTGGCGTGCTCGTGATGGCCCAGGCGGCGCAGGCGAGCTGGCTGCAGGTCAGCCTCCC
>Ga0126381_100009640_pt1 | contig 10846 bp, 11 predicted proteins | sample PanSoiMetPlot_28_FD_96465 | JGI IMG/M metagenome (GOLD analysis project Ga0126381, IMG submission 96465) | Tropical forest soil microbial communities from Panama - MetaG Plot_28 | ecosystem: Environmental > Terrestrial > Soil > Tropical forest > Bulk soil | place: Panama | collected 2016-02-17
CCAGCTATCGCTGCACAGCAAAATCTCTCGCATCCTCGGACCAATCCGGCGCAGCGCCCAGAGCACTGATCACGTCTTCGGGTTCGCTGACTACTGACCACATATCCCGGTGCTTGTCATGCATGAAGCGCTCTGAAACACACCTGTGCAGCATTTCTATGCAGGGATCAAAGAAGCCGTTGATGTTGACGAGCACAATCGGTTTGGTATGAAGTCCGAGCCGCTTCCAGGTTATCGCTTCAAACAGCTCCTCGAGCGTACCGCACCCGCCAGGCAGCGCTATCACGCCATCAGATGCCTCGAGCATACACCGCTTGCGCTCGTGCATGTCGGCGACGACGCGCATCTCGCTCAAGGACCGATGGCCCCATTCCAATTCATCCATGAATTGAGGCAGGACTCCGACGACGCGGCCGCCTTCGGCCAGAGCTCCCTCGGCGAGCCGGCCCATCAGGCCGATCGAGCCGCCTCCATAGACTACCGTGATGCGCTCACGCCCTAGCTCGCGCCCGAGCCGCAGTGCGGCTTCCTGATAAACCGCGGGAGATTGTTCACTCGACGCCGCGTAAACACACACGGTCTCTATTCGCTTGGTTTCGTCGCTCATAAAGCTATTTGTCCAGAGTCACCCAAAATCATATACACATTCCAGTACTGAGAATTCGGGTGAATAATAGCATGGTAAGGTCATTGTAGGCAGCGTGGCCGATTCGACCATTACAACAGTCGCAATCTTCCCGGAAGAGAAATCAAATAATCCAGGCTATCCCAATTACGTTAGAGGTTGGGAAGCGGGGCCCGCCACGATATTCCCCGGAACCGGAGTGGTCTCCCATCGATAGAACACCAAGCACCTCATCCGCGCCGGACCCCAGAGGGGTCGCTGGGCCAATCAACTAAATCTCAACGCTGGAACCGGGAGTTGGGTGGAGGCATCGCGGTCTCCCTCAGAAAACAGTTCCTGGGATGCCGGGCAGGGGCGGCCACGGAGAGCCGCCCGTACAGGGCTTTTCATTGTTGCGGGCGGCGCCGCCTTCGCCATTATGGACTACAAACATTCGGCTCCGCTGGAGCCAGGAGCGGAACGGAGATCCCGGATTTACAAACATTCAGCTCCGCTCGGAGCGCGGCTCCAGTCAACGTCGGACCGCAATTACCCAAATCTGATTATCCAAAAATATCCTTGATCGCTACCTTGAACCCGGGAACTATGTCCCCAATGTCGAGCGTAGCGTGTTCATCAAGGATCACGATTTCCGCGAGAGAGCGATATACGGTAGCGGTGCGCTTGCGTGGGTTCAGTACGAGCACTAACAAAGCGCCTGCCTCAAGCCAGGACATCGCCTTTTCCTCGACATCGGTGTACGTGTCGCCTGGCGATATCACCTCAACAGCCAGATCAGGAGCCCCCGGCCAAAATCCCTCTACTTTGCCTGCTTGCTCGAGCTTCGTTCTGGATACGAAAGCAACGTCGGGCGCTCGCACCGTGTCGGGATCGGATGCGATCAGAAACCCGGTCTCCGCGGCTGAAACCACACCGAGGTTGTCCTCTTCCACCAGTTGGGCAAGACGCCACCCAAACCGCATCGCAATGGTCCCGTGCTCGTGTCCGGCTGGGGACATCTTTCTCAGCTCTCCTTTTATAAGCTCATAACGAGAGCCATCTGCCGGCATTTTGAGCAGATCGGCCGCGGTCATGGGCTGGACTGTACTCGTCATAACACAGCTCCCCCGCAGGAATATTATCATAGTTGCATCACGAGCCGGTAATCCACCCACACTTCTCTGGATATCGCAAGGTCATCCCACATAGTTCTTGGAAACGTGCCATACCGAGCACTCACATCTCGAGCCCAGCTCATTCAAGCGAACCCTGCACCATCAGAATAATAGAGGTCAGGAAGAGGGATTTATCCCCGCTCCGAGCATCTCTAGTCCGGCGTCAAGCTAAATAAACATTTTGTCGTGCAAAACGGTTCTCGCTCGCTTAGAATTTCTTCGAGGTGCATCTATGAGAGCCTTGCTTATCGCTTTGTTTGTCTGCGTAAGTGCTAATGCTCAAAGCCGAGAAGAGCTGCGCAATAAGTATGGCTCGCCGGTATCGGAGACGTTCTCGCCCCGGCCAGGAGTGTTTCTTACTGTTAGCTATGCCGATACTGGCGAGGTTTGTGAAATGATAATCCACCCCCAGCAGTTGACGTCCGCAGTGGACTACCCGATCACTAAGACTATGCAATCGCAGGAACTGACCAAGATAATCGACGAAATGATACCAGTCAAGCAACGGGGGAAACGGCTTCTGGGAGGCTTCCTTGACCTGATGTGCTTGCCTCTGAATAATTGTTATGGCGTGCTCGACAATTACGAAAGAGTCACGATCACTCGCATCGGTGGCAATGACAAAGAGCGCTACGCGAGGATTCAGTGGAAAGCTACTCCGTGCCACGACTGACTCGGGGCTCAAACTATTAGTTCCTTCTCGGAAACAAAAAATGGACGACTGCTGGCTTTCTGTGTTTTTCTGATCAGCGGCTACCTATGCTATGTGTGGATTGGGGTGCGTCGGACCTGCCGCTGCGGGTCCATCGCCGCCTCCCGAGCAGTCCGAAGGCTCAAGGCCAGGATGCATGGCAGTCGTCGCACTCGTTCCAACGGACGATACGGGTATGAAGATCACGGCGATCGCCAGCGCTTTCGCAAGAAGAGATCCAAAGAAGGAAGCATTTCTTGAAAGAGCCCAGGCGCTCTGAACCCGACCGCCGCAATCATTCAGCATTGATCATCATCGGAATTCTGCCATCCAGATATTGCCGGTTGTTTCCGCATACTCGTACGTGATCTGATCGCCAAGCGGCGACCATGCCGGATACCTGACGTATGCATTGGTCTTGGAATATGCTGTGACCTGATGCTGTTCCCCCGTTCCTCGCGAGACCCAGTAGATATTCCAGACGCCGTTTCGGGTTCCGGCAAACGCGATCTTGTCGCCGTCAGGCGACCAGCTATATGCCCAGCTCAGCCCGCGATCGTGGGTCAGTTGAATGGGCGTACCGCCGGAGCTCGGAACCGCGCAGATGTTCGTATCCTCGCCCCTGGTCATCTGGAGCGCTATAAATTTCGAATCCGGAGACCAGCAGGGAAACGCCATTGACTGGTCGTCAAACGTCAACTGCCGAAGTTGCCCGCTCGGAATCTCGTCGATCCAGATATTCATTGCGCCGTCCCCGACCGTGTGGTACGCGACCGCATGGCCATCCGGGGCTATGCGCACAAAAAACCCGGCATTTGGCGGCAGTACAACCAGCTGGGTCTCGCGGCCCGCGCCGAGCGTCAATCCCTGAATTCCCCAACGCCCGCCCTGCACTCCCGAGAAGGCCAGGTGATCGACATCCTGGAACCAGCCGACAAGGTTGTGGCTAGGCGTATCCGCCATCAATTGGACCTGGTTGCTTCCGTCCTGATCCATCAGCCAGATCTCCGGCATTGCCGCGCGTCGCCACGTGTTGAAGGCGATCTTTCGCCCGTCCGGTGAAAATACCGGCGAGGTATTCCGATAATTGCTGTTCTGAGTCAGCGGATGCGGACTGCCTGTTGGAGTGCCCGAGGCTGCGGATAACGGCATCGACCATAGATTGCTTTGAACCGATACGGCGCTGTATAGCAAGCGCTTTCCATTTGCCGACAATGCAAGATGGCGTATGCCGGTCGTGCCCGGGCTGATGATCTGGACAGGTTCGCCCGCCGAGGCACCGGTCGTGCTCGAGACCGCCTGTTCGAGTAAGCCGGCGCCCTCGGTGGAATAATAGATGCTGCGGCCATCGCGTGAATAGATTGGCTCGTAACAGCGCAGTCTGGCGGGCGTAATACTCTGCACCTGGCCGCCCCCTGCGGCGACTGACCACACGTCCGAATCGGAATAGTCGTTGCTTGTAAACACGATGCGACTGCCATCAGGAGACCATGACGGAGACCCGTGTCCTCCTGCTGGAATCCCCGCCGTTGTTATTTGATTTGGAGGGCCCCCGGCGGCCGGCACAACCCACAACGTCGATGGGGGACCCGCTGCAGACGCATTAGCCGTCAGATCCCTGATTGCGCCGGACTGAAACGCAATAAGCTTGCCATCCGGAGACCACGCCGGGTGCGACCCAAAATCTGTTAGCTGCCTGGTCACACCGCCAAGAGCAGGCACCACACAGATGCCTCCGCGCTTTCCTGAGTAATAAGCAATCTGGCTTCCATCGGATGACCAGGCCGGCTCGAAGTTTTCCATTCCGTCAGATGTGATCTGCTGGTCACGCCCTCCGGAAACTTGCCTTATGTAAATCTCAAAGCTGCCGCCCTGATTCGAGCTATAGGCAATCGAACTCCCGTCCGGCGAGAAGGACGGAAATATATCCAGCCCCGATGAGTTAGTGACCTGAACCGTCCTGATAATCCCCGGTCGGGCCGAGCCGCTCGTTTTGGCGTTTGACCTCCAGATCAACGCTGCAGCGATCAACACGATCGACGCCGCCGCGGCGGCGGCTGCCAACATCGCTCTCTTACCCGCCCAGGCCGGAGTCCGGTTCAGGGAAGTAGTGGCAGTTCGCCCGGTGGTCGACATTACATTCGAGGCGACGGTAGATTCCGTGGCTGCTTCGCCGCCCCCGTTGCCGAATTCCTGGACGCTTGCAATGAACCGGTAGCCCTTTCTCGGCACGGTCTCGATGTACCGGGCCTCTTTGGCGTCGTCGCCCAGGACGCGACGGAGCTGAGCGATCACCCTGGTCATCGCGTTCTCGGTCACCGAAGTATCGGGCCAGACGCGATCTAGTATCTCTTGTTTTTCGACGAGGCGGCCCCGATTTTCGATCATAAAGACCAGGACCTCGAATGCCTTAGGCTCCATCGAAAGCGGGGCCTCGCCTCGAAACGCCTGGAAGGCGCGCAGGTCGACTCGCACGCCATTGAATTGATAAATCAGGGGTTTTTCGCTCATCACAACTTCATCATCAAATCAGGCCAAATCATAACACGACCATCAATACTCCAGCCGCCGATCCGGCCTAAAGTTCCTCCTGGTTTCAAGCTCGGCGAGCGTCGCCGGAGGACACCGATCCTCCCAGGAGGACATTATGAAGAGCTATACGTTGCCAGGTTCCTGGATCGTTCAGTTGGTGGTTTGCGGGCTATTATTGGTTGCATCCGGCTCTGGGCAGGCCGCGACAAAACTCCGCTTCAGGCTCGCTCAAGATTACCTGGTAGTCGTCCCGGTCACCATCAACGGCGCCGGTCCTTTTGACTTCATTCTCGACACTGGAACGACGACTACAATCGTCGACTCAAAGCTTGCAGCCGATCTTCGGCTTCAAGCGGCGGATCGGTTGAATCTGGTGACCCTGGCCGGCGAAAAGCCCTTTCCCCGCTCGTGGCTGCAAAGCGCCAGTGTGGGAGAAGCTACTACCACCCACCTGGAAGTGGTTTGGGATGACTTGAAGGAAATCAAGGCGTTTGACAAGAAGATCCGCGGGATTCTTGGGCTGAATTTCCTGGACGGTTTCAACTACCTGATCAACTATGCCGCCCGCACTATCGAAATAGGGGACACATCCTCGCGCATTTCGGGCCCGCGGATCGCCGTCGATCGCACTGAAGGCAAGCTGATCATCACCGCTACAGCGGGATCGACCCCAACGAGATCGAACGCAACGAGACCGAACGCGACGTTCCCATTGCGATTCGGATTGGATTCCGGAGTGACAGTCCCTGTCATCTACACGCCTGACTCCCGGCACGTTTGTGTCCGGTCAGCCGGGCTGGACTCTCCCGTAGGCATCGCCTCTACCATCACTGGCACGGCAAGCACCGCGACCGGGCGCATCGTCGCATTGGACATTGGAGGACATCGCCTGTCCGGCCTTGAGGCAGCCCTGATGCCTAAAGTCGATCCCGAGTCGCAAATCGAAGACGGAGTGCTGCCGACCGCGCTTTTCAGAGCAATCTATTTCAATAACGAGCAGGGCTATGTGGTTCTGAATCCTGGTATTGCGAATGATTCAAGCCCGCGAAACGAAGGGAAAGCAAAAGCCAGTCGCCCAGTCAACTGACCTGCTGACAGTGTCAGAAGCGTCAACCTTGGTTTGAGACGGATGAAGGCGAGGGTTCTTCCCTGGAGCTTTGCGTACGACTTCTGCTATCAAACGAGGCCTTTCTCCTTCTGGATTGCAGCTTCAAACACCCTGAGTATCTCTTCCAACACATGAGGAAACGGCGCATGCTGTACATCTAGCAATTCATCAACCTCCTCCTTATTAAACATTCTGTCAATCATTATTGCGTTACGGTCGACGAAGGTAGCCTCGTATAGGGGCGGTTCAAAGGCGTAGACTCCCCACACGACTCCACAGTCGCCGGCTTTCAGGTCACCGTCGGCATCATCATTCCTCAACCGGACAATCTCACAACCATGGAATCGGAACGCGTCATCGCTCATAAATGACTACGCAGTTGGTCGCCGGCCCGATGTTAGGACCACGCTGCCTTGCTCAGTCGTGTTTTCCGCTAGGACCCAAAATAGCGGTTCAATAGTAGCTTGCCTTCGTAGTCAACGAGACCGAGGACGATTCGGTCCAGCCAATGACGGCCAAGTACATTGCGCTGCAACGCAGTATCAGCAGCAAAGTACGCAATAGAATCAAACTCAAACCCACCAACACAAGAGTGACCTCATGACCATAGGTCATGAGTCGGCCCGTCGCAGTGCTTATCGGTTGTTCCAGCCCGTCCTCTATATTAAGTCCAAGGCTCAGACCGACTTTGCGCTCGAAGATGCAATAGGTGGCACCGGTGTCCACTTTCGCGTTAAGGCTGACACTCTTCTCGAACAACTTCAGTGTCGTCTCGACGGTGATGACTCGCCAGCGTCGTACCGAATGAGCCGTTCAAAGCTCAATTGATGCGCCATTCCTACCAGCCCCCAAACGGCGCATCGCTGGCTGACGAGATGTGCGTGAGGAACGGGTGCGCGACTCCTCGGCTTATGGCTTCATCGTGGGCTTCGCGGATAGTCGCACCGCTACCCACGAGCCGGTCTCCATCGAGCGCGACATACCGGCCGGCATATTCTTCTCGGTGCGCCTTTAGCCATGCCAAACGCCGTGCCCTTTTTTGGTCGTTCACCGGCTCGCTGCACGGTTCTGCGCCGCGAGGCGAGAGGTCACGAGCAGCATCCTCTTCCAGAAACCTGGCAACCTCCAACTTTTCCCGCGGCGTGAGCCGGGCAAGTTGTTCCTTCAAGGCCATGAGCTGATCACCAGACATCCCGGTTCCTTCCTCGCCTCAGCGGACTCAACTTGCGGCGAAAGCGCCAGTGAGCCGGCCGCGGAGAACTAGACACCACTTTCCTTGCTCCGTACCGATATATTCTACCACATTTCCGCTTTTACTGATGATACCTTGCTTCGACCGGGCGGCCGTTGAGCCTTTTGGACGCGCCGAATGCGCGTAGATATATAGAGGCGGCATCAGGCAGGCACAGGTCGCGAGTGAGCGCCTTACTGCGGGCCTTGCCCGCCGCCCCGACAACCCGACTGAACTATCGCTTTCTCAAGGAGTTAGCTATGAAACTACAGGTACTCAAGCTTTCCTGCGCTTCATTCCTGCTGATCTGGGCCGCCTCCACGGCCGCGGCCGACATCAAAATCAAAACCAAGAATACTACCGGAGCCATGTCATTCAGTTCGACAACCTGGATCAAGGGCGCCCGGCTCAGAACGGCCCAGGGCATCGGCCTCGACAGCATCGAGCAATGCGACCTGAACCGCACAGTCATGATTAACGAGAAAGGCAAGCTGTATATGGTTCAGTCGAAATCAGGCCAGAACTCCACTGATGCTGCCGCCCCACCAAACGCCGATCCTCGGCAGAATTTGATAGCTCCCAAGTCCGAGAAGAAGCACGAAGGCAAGCATGGCGTGACTACTTACACGACGACAATCGTCGACACCGGCGAACGCAAGGACTTCTTCGGTTTTACAGCGCGCCATCTGAAGCTGACCACCGTGGCCGAGTCCTCGTCCGATGCCTGTAATCCCGTCAAGATGAAGATGGAATCCGACGGCTGGTACATCGATCTGGACATCGCGACTACCTGCAATCAGCCGGGGTCTCCGGATCAGGCAGCTCAGGCTTCCAAGTCTGACTGCGGCGATGAAGTGCGATACAAAACCGCCGGCGAGGGCAAGCCCGGATTTCCGGTTCTGCAAACCGTGACCACGACCAGTCGGGACGCAAAACCCCAGACGATGACTACAGAAGTGGTCGAGCTCTCCCAGCAAACACTCGACGCCAAGCTCTTTGACGTGCCGGCCGACTTTAAGCAGGTCAACAGCTACCCGGAGTTGGTTGGAGCAACGACGGGCTCGTCATCCGATGCCCAGGTCGACCCGTCGAGCATGCTCGACCAGTTCGGCATTGATCTCGGCAGCGCTAACGGATTCCGAGCAACGATCGAGCCCAAACGACCTGGCGCTATACGGATCGGCGTCGCAACGCCCCAGAACAAGAGCGATCGCAAATTCTTTAGCCCGGGCTTGCGCGACAAGCTGATCGCAGCCGTGGGCGGCGGCAATGTCGAAGCCATTCCGCTGCGCGCCCGCTCTGAGGAAGACGCCGAGAGCGAAGCCAAGAAATATGATTGCGACTACCTCTTGTTCACGGATATCGAGACACTCAAGAAATCAACACCGGGCGGAATGCTCGGCAAAATGACCAAGATGGCCGGCGCCAATCCGCTGAATGACAAGTACGAAGCAAAGATCGACTACAAGCTTTACGCCGCCGGCAACTCCTCGCCTGTTGCCTCAAGCTCCGAATCGGGAAAGAGCGGCGGCGGTGTCAGCGTGATGGGAATGGTCCAACTGGGAATGATGTTTTCGCCGATGATGATGGGCGGCATGATGGGCGGCGGAATGGGCGGCGGCATGTCGAGCATGCTGTTCAGCCGGCTCCAGGGCACGGGCCAGAGCATGTTGATGCAGGGGTTGATGGGCGGAATGGGCGGACAGAACGGCTTCGGCGGCATGGGCGAGCCGCTCGACCAGAAGGAAGAAGCACTCCTGGTTCAGGTCTTTGGCCAGGAAGGAAAAAGCGTGGCCGCTACTGTTCAGAAGAGGCAGCAATAGGGGATGGCTGCGCCCCCGGGGTTCCTTGTTCCCCTGCGGGTTCCGCCTGCACAACTTCTGAGCAGAAAGCCAGGGCCTGACCGGCGGCCTCGCCGGCCAGGCTCTTGGCTAATGCCGGACACGAAGGAGAAGGTCAAGGTCCACGTGTACTACAAGCTTTCAAGAACGCCGATCAACGGCGGGAACTGAGACCAAAAGCGACTATGCTCTTTTTGACTGAGCCATGAAGACCAGAATAACGATAATATTCGCACTCATCATCATCCTCATCGTCACGCAAGCCACGATCCTTGCGCAGGGCCCCTGCACTCAACAAGAGGCCAGTCAAAAGCCGGGCGCCTGGGGAAAGAATGCCGACGATCTTGCGATGGCGGACGCCACCTTCCCTAAGGCGCAGTATGCTTCGGTGTTGAAGAAATCCGATCAAGCAATCGCTCTTTTGAGACAGGCTGTTCCGAAACTCACTGGTGTTGAAGCGAAGCCCTATCGTTCCATCCGCGGTGCGCCGTATGTGAAGGGCGGTCCGGTACCTTTTGGCGTCAATGTTCCGGTCTTTGACTATTACTGCATACCGTTAACAAGCGGGGATCCTGGCCTCCGGGGTCAAATACGAGCGAGCGGTGAGGCGGGCACGTGGATCTATTTCTACTTCAACAGCCTGGGCTGGCTCTGGCAAGAGACCGACGTTGGACAAACGGTCAATGGCGCCAAAATATTCGTCATGCCAAAGCAGGGCGGAGACCTCAAAGGTTATCGAGTGCTTCTGCCCGAAAAAGTGGTCGGCAGACCGGATGAAGCCATCATTATCACGCTTGATGGCCGGCTGCCGTACAAGCCCCTATCGCGTGAGGCGTTTCTACTCGCCAAGCAAAAGTATTATCAGGAGGAGGTTGCCAAGGCTCCAAAACAGTCATCGGTCTCCACGGCGTGGCTGACTCAGCGTCAAAGCGAGTTGTCGGCAATCGACAATCTGTTGAATTCGATGTCGCAGGCCGAGCGGCAAACTCAAGCGATAGTCCGATTGCCCGTTAATCTCAGAGGGAAAGTATTTGTTACTGAAACCGAAGGCGGCCGGCCGCTGGTTACCGTTGACGGGCAGTGGTTTAACCCGACGTCATCGCGAACAGCAATCAGGGTCATAACCGTGTACTTGCGGGTTGACCGGACCAACCCGGTGAACTCCGAAGTGATCCGCCAGTTCAAGAACAATTTCGACTTCAAAGCGTTGCGACAAATGCTCGACAACTGAGCGTGTAAGTCAACTTCAGTTTGTCGATATTCGCTACGTATGAATGGAAGGAGAGTGACTGAAATGAAGCCCGCCAGATTCGTTCTGATTTTCCTGGCTCTGATCGCGGCGATGGTCACAGCATCCCAAAGAGTCCCTGCGCAGTACACGGACTCGATGGGCGGCGGCTTCAACAATCCAATTTCAGCACAAATGTCGACGATGCTCTGGAACCGCATTTTCTATCCGAAGGCATTCGGCAACAGCGGAAAGAGCGCATCCACTTCAAGCACGCGAACGTCTTCTTCAAGCACGGCAACACCTGGGCCCCGTACCCCGGCCTCGCCAGGCAACCGTACCGACGAAAGTGCCTTGCGCTTTCAGCCCAACGGAACGCGCATTACGACGCGCAAGCTGGCTGATCTGCTTGGCAACACCGCCGAAGAGCGTGAGC
>Ga0126381_100009641_pt1 | contig 10846 bp, 7 predicted proteins | sample PanSoiMetPlot_28_FD_96465 | JGI IMG/M metagenome (GOLD analysis project Ga0126381, IMG submission 96465) | Tropical forest soil microbial communities from Panama - MetaG Plot_28 | ecosystem: Environmental > Terrestrial > Soil > Tropical forest > Bulk soil | place: Panama | collected 2016-02-17
CTGACAAACAAGACTCCCTTACGCCGCGATACGCTTATTTCGCTGCCCTCGCTGAAATATATCGGCGTCCTCGCTACCGGATATGACGTTGTGGATCTAGAGCAGGCGCGGCGGCAAAACATCGTCGTCACCAACGTACCCGGCTATGGGACCAACTCCGTTGCGCAGATGGTGTTTGCGTTGATTCTGGAGCTGTGCAATCGGACTGGGCAACATAGTGACGCGGTCGGGATGGGTGCATGGGCGCGTAACCCCGACTGGTGTTTCTGGCGGTCGCCCCTGATCGAGCTCCACGGCAAGACGCTGGGCATTGTGGGCTACGGACGGATTGGACAAAGGGTTGCTCAGATTGCTCACGCCTTCGGAATGAAGGTAATAATCACGAGCAATCGCCGCCCGCCTCATCTGACTCCCGAAGTTCGGTGGGAAGCACTCGACGAAGTCTTTGCCTCGTCTGATTTTGTTTCTCTGCACTGCCCGCTCCACGCGTCGACCCGCGGCATGATCAACTCTGCACGAATCGCACAAATGAAAAATGGAGCATTCCTGATCAATACCTCGCGGGGAGGGTTGATTGTTGAAGAGGATCTAGCCAGCGCACTTAATTCGGGAAAGCTTGCAGGGGCCGCGCTGGACGTACTTTCCACCGAGCCTCCCCCGGCTTCCGATCCCCTGCTTCAAGCTAAGAACTGCATCATTACACCCCATATTGCATGGGCCACCCGCGAGGCGCGTGCTCGGCTCATGGACGTCGCCGCTGCCAATCTGAAATCATGGCTCGATGGCAACCCGCAGAACGTCGTGAGCTGATCCTTCTTCGATGCCAAGCGATTCGATCGTTCGGTGCGGCGCTGCACCGCTAAGCATCAAGCGATTTCTTGTACTTCATCGAGTAACCACGGAGCCCTCAAGTGAGCATTGTTGCAGGAGTTGACTTTGGGACACTAAGCGTCCGCGTTTCGCTGTTTGAAAAGACTAAAGGCCGATTGGGCGCTGGGACGGCGGAGTACCCGCTGAAGCGATCAACGACCGATACCAATCTGGCAACGCAAAGTCATGCGGCGCAGATGGAGGCCCTGGCACATGCATTTCGTGAGGCATTGCGAGTCGCCAACGTGCGGGGAGACGAAGTCACCGCTCTAGCCGTAGATGCGACCGGCTCGAGTGTGATTCCTGTAGATGACTGTTTGAAGCCTCTGGACGACTACTACCTATGGTGTGATCACCGGGCGTGGAAGGAGGCCCGGGAGATCACTGAGGCGGCCCACGCATTTAGGCTTGAGGCAATCGAGTGGTGTGGCGGGACTTATTCTTCGGAGTGGGGTTTCTCGAAACTGCTGCATTGGCTGCGCCATAACCCTGATAAACGAGCACAGTTCGCAACCGCGCTGGAGAATTGTGACATGGTGGTTGCGACGCTGTGCGGATACAAATCACCTGCAAACGTGACGCGCAGCATCTGTGCTATGGGTCACAAGTGGATGTGGAATGCCAAGTGGGGAGGTCTACCTCCAGAGGAGTTCCTCGTCTCCGTCGATCCCCTCTTTGCTGGAATGAGGCAAAAGCTCGCAGGACGGTACGGCACCTCAGACCAGATCGCCGGCACTCTCAGTTCGGAATGGGCTGCGCGCCTAGGGCTTCGCGCTGGCATTGCGATTCCGATCGGTGCGCTCGATGCGCATTGGGATGCGATTGGAGCCAACATCCGTCTCGGTGACGTTGTTAATGTCATCGGTACATCCACCTGCATCATCGGTGTCAGCGAACAGCAGACTCTGGTACCGGGGGTGTGCGGCATAGTCCCAGGCTCAGTCCTGCCCCGGTACGTCGGCATCGAGGCGGGGCTCTCCGCGGTCGGCGACCTGTTCGACGGCATCGCCCGTCGCGCCGGCTCCGATGTAGCCACGCTCTCGAAGGGTCTGAACGGCCATCGCGCCGGACAGACCGGCCTCCTTCGCATGACGTGGGACAACGGCGACAGAACAGTCCTCGTCAACCCCAACTTGGGCGGCATCACTCTCGGTTGGAACGTAGTGCATACCGCGCAGGACGAGCTCGCAGCTGCCATCGAAGGTACGGCGTTCCATACCCGAATCATTCTCGAGCGAATGGAAGAAAATGGAACCCCGGTCAACCGCATCATCAATGGCGGCGGCATCCCGCAAAAAAACGACGTGCTCAATCGGATCTACGCGAACGTACTGAACAAAACTGTGCTCGTTCCCTCCGGTGACGTCACAAGCCTTGGTTCAGCAATTTTTGCATTCTTGGCCAATGGAGACTTCGCTTCGATTGAAGACGCACAAAACGCTCTCTGCCCCGCTTACAGGACCTACGCGCCAGATCCCCAGGAAGCTGCCGTCTACGAAAAACTCTATGCGTTGTATCGCGAGCTTTACTTCTCGTTTGGATCGCCTCACGCTCCAGCAGCACAAATCGGCCATATTCTGCCCGCGCTGCGAGAGATTGCAAGCCAGGCCAAGAGCTGCACGCGGTAAGCTATTCTACCGCCGCTTGAGAAGCTATTCGAGGGCAGGCAGTGCGCTCCACAACGGTATGCCAATACTGGAGAGCTAGCGAACGGAGAACAACTTCTAACGCAAGCCCAGTCGCTTGCATATCGGCCATTTGCCAAATTCCAACGCCTAATGCTAAGGAGGTGCGGAAAATCGCGCTTTCCGCACCTCCCATGATCCCCACTCCCGCGGCGTGCCGATATGTTGCTAGAAACAGCGTTCTGACTGATCGAGAAGCGTGCAAGCCCTTAGTATTCGGGAGAGATTAGCTTATCCAATGCGGCGATCGAAAACGCATCGGACTTGCAGAGCCCGATCATCTCTCTTTCGGCCAACTCGAGTTCTCTTGCTGCTGTGGCCACTTCGCGTGCAATGGCATTTGGAATGATTACGGCTCCGTGCTGGTCGGCGTGGATCAAATCGCCCGGTCGAACCATCATCCCGAAAACTGTCACAGATCTGTTGAAGTCTTCAAGATGCGCATATCCATGGGAAACACTGACCCCACTCGCAAAGACACTGAAGTTAGTTCGCCGAACTTCGTCCAAATCGCGCACCGTGCCGTTCGTGATGACCCCCTGCGATCCGAGCGCAAGGTGGATGTTTGCGTTGACTTCACCGAAGTACGCCCCCAGAGGCACAGCGCTGAGGTCTTGCACGACAGAGACCTTGGGGTAAGGAGCCCGGCTCACGTACTCCCAATAATCTGTTCTCGAAACGAGGCGTTTGGACGCCGCAGGCTGACCAGAGTGGATCATTGCGGTACAGGCGTATCCCAGCAACGCACCCCTTTCCGGGAAGAAACACTGAACACCAATGTTGGTATAACCCTCGCCGCGAGGACGCACATCGAAGGTTTCGATTGCATTCGCTACCGTAGGCGAACTGATCTTGCGGAGAATCTCGAACTCGTCAGGAGTCAGAATCTCATCAGGCGAGACAACGGGCATTGATATTGCACTCATTGGAACCTCTTGGATAGGTAGTGGCTGCTGTAACAAGCAACAGGTGGAGTATAGGCGTAAACCTCATCAACTCAGGCTGAATTCTTGTCATACTTGATTCACAATTAGTGAACAGCTAGTTTAGGATGATATCCATGGAACTGCGGGAAATGAAAAGTCTTATCGCGCTCTCCGAATGCGGCAGCATCCGGGAAGCGAGCCGGCGATGCAACTTGAGTTCTGCTGCGATTCACAAGCATCTGAAGACGCTGGAATCTGAGTTTGGCGTGCCGGTTTACAGCAAGAAGAATGGACGTCTCGTCCTCACTGAAGCGGGTCAATTGCTCCTTCCCTTCATCCGAGAGATCCTTCTGCGGTACGGAGCGGCGTTTGTCGCTGTTGAGGAATGGAAGGGCGCAAAACGTGGATCTGTGCGAATCGGGGCCGGTCCCGCATTCAGCAGCTATCTCCTGCCCTCGCTTCTGAAGCGGTTTCGCCGACGGTTTCCAAAGGTGGATGTGTTTATTGAAACTGGAGACAGCGGCCATCTGATGAACCAAGTACGAACCGGGGCTCTCGATCTTGCATTCGATCTCGCATCAGCCGCATTGGAAGACGAGAGCCTTGAGCAGGTTGCGGTTTGGGAATCAGAGGCGGGCTTTGTTTCCGGACTGCAGAAGCTGCCCCCTTATTCCCAGCTGAAGACATTGCAGTCTGTGCCATTCATCCTCTTTCAAGAGGAGTCTCCAATGGGATCGATTGTTCGCAATTATTTCAATACCCTGAATTTTCACCCCAACGTAATGATGCGCTCTGACAGCGCTGAAGCCATCAAGGCAATGATTCGTGCCGGCATGGGCATCTCCGTGCTTTTCTTGTGGAATATTGATTCAGATGCGCAGAACTCCCGTTTTACAGTGATTCAAACCGAGGCACCGGTGCTCAAAGCTCGAATATCCTTGATCCGTCTAAAAAGCGATTACACATCTCACGCGGTGGCTGGATTCGTCGAACTCGCTCGGGGGATGACGTGGAAACATCTTCATCCCGTAATACCGGGCCCGGGCGCCGCGCGCGGTGCTCGCTAGTCCGACAAGAAGAACGTCTCCGGGCATGAAAAACGCGCAGTCTAAATGCGCTCCCCTGAGAAGCACCAATCCCCTCGTTCTTACCGGGACGACATTGAAGCACATGCCGCTGGTTTCCGCCGTGCCCTTTCTAGTGTTCAAAGACAGTGAATCTGTGATCACAAGAATCTCCTTGAAATAAATCAACGTCGGAACCTATAAAAAGCAAAGCATTCGAAAAGGAATGGAATGAAGTATAGCTGGATTCGACGAACAGTATTCCTTGGCTTAGCCTTTCTTGCCGCGAGCGGCTTTGCGCAGCAGAGCGCCCCTCCCTCGCAGCCAACGCCAACGCAGTTGCCCGTGTCTGCACACAACGTTGTCGTGTACAGGGAGCCAGGACGTTATGCTGCGTGGCCCGCAAACCACGGAATCTGGTCATGGGGAAATGAGATCATCGTAGGATTCGAATCCGGCTACTTCAAAGAACAGAAGGATCGTCACTCAATCGATTGGGATCGACCCGCCGAGCATCTTCTTGCACGCAGCACGGATGGCGGGGAGACATGGACTGTGGAACGGCATCCTGATCTTAGGCCGCCGGATGGAATGAAGGTGGCAGGAGTGCCTACCGAACCGGGCGGCAAACAACCGGTAGATTGTCCGGGGGACATCGATTTTTTGCAGCCGGGCTTCGCTCTCACGGCTCGTATGTCCGAAGCGGATGCTGGTCCTTCCCGCTTCTACTATTCAGTGGACCGGGGCAAGTCTTGGCTGGGGCCTTATAGCATCCCCAATTTTGGATTCAAAGGTACAGCTGCACGAACAGATTACATCGTGTACGGCAAGCATGACCTTGCTCTTCTCATTACAGTTCCCAAGAGCAACGACAAAGAAGGCCGAGTCATGGTCGTCCGCACGCCCGACGGAGCCAAGACATGGCATGTCGTCTCCTATATAGGACCCGAGCCGGCTGGCGACGATTATGCCATCATGCCTTCTTCCGTCTCGCTTTCGCGCTCGACGGTGCTGACAGCGATTCGCCATCCACACTGGATTGAATTGTGGCGATCAGATGACAACCTCAAAACATGGCATTTTGTCAGCCGTCCGGCTCCGGATCTGCCACGAGGCAATCCACCATCGCTGGTGCGTTTGCACGATGGACGCATTGCGATCACCTACGGATACCGCAGCGCACCTTATCAGATACGCGCTCGAGTGAGTTCCCATGAGGGGCAAACCTGGGGGCCGGAGATCATTCTGCGCTCGAATGCAGGAGCATGGGATCTTGGGTATAGCCGCAGCGTCCAACGGCCCGATGGCAAGATCGTCACTATCTATTACTGGAGCGATGCTCACGATCAGGAAAGATACATCGGAGCAACTATCTGGGATGCCGGTCAGTTGAGATAGTTGAGCGAGCGGGCCGAGTGCGTTGCTCTTACGCAGTGTCTTTCAAGTGGCGCGCACACAATCTGTGCGTCACTATCACTGGCCGACTCTCTGGGCAATGACGTGCAAGTTCCGTCTACAGGTTGATCGCAAGGGAAAGTGAGCACGAGAATGCAACGCAGAAACTTTTTGAAATCCGGTGCGGCCGCGCTTGCTGCTTCCGGATATCTGGAATCCGATTGGCTACGAGCATCCGCAATCGAAAGCAGCAGCAACAATACAGGCTTTCCATTTTCACGATATTCAAGCCAACGATCCGTCGCAGAGATCGACCTGAGTAATGCAGTCATAGTGACGCGGCCAGGGCATCTGCCAAATGCTGAGCGCACCGCGGCTACAGTCCTTAGCGCCGAGTTGGCCAAACGAACCGGCATTCATCTAAACACTTTGACTACCTGGCCGAAGTACAAGCCAGTTATCGCGATTACTTCTGAAACCCAAGTGCCCGCATGGGGCCGCGTTATTCCCATCAGAGACGGGGAAGACCGGCCGGAGAGTCGTCCCGATGGATATCGAATTTACCTAGAAGTCAGGGACGGCAGTCATCCTGTCGTATGGATAATCGGCGGGGACGCGAGGGGGACTTTATTTGGTGTCGGCAATCTTCTTCGGAGACTCAATTGGGAACAAGGCAGAATCCGTATCGACTCTACCCTCGACTTGACCACTGCTCCGGCATATCCAATTCGAGGACATCAACTTGGCTACCGGGCTCAGGCAAACTCCTACGATGCCTGGGACGCGTCTCAGTTTGAACAGTACATCAGAGAACTCACATTTTTTGGCGCAAATAGCATTGAAGGGATCCCCTTTCATGATGACCGGAAAACACCCGTCATGAAGGTCCCTCGCCGGGAAATGAATCGCAACATCGGCGAGATCTGCGATCGCTATGGTCTTGACTACTGGGTTTGGATACCAGCCGACTTTGACCTGAAGGATTCCGCTCGTCGAACGCAACTCCTCGATCAGAGCGAAGAACTCTTTCGAGATACGAAAACATTAACTGCCGTTTCTTTCCCCGGTGGGGATCCTGGAAGCAATCCCCCAGAACTTGTGCTCCCGTTCCTTAGTGATCTCGGTAAGCGCATGCTACCGCTCCACCCAAACGCGAATATCTGGCTTTCTCTCCAGCAGTTCACATCCCAGGAGATCGATGCAACATATGACTACATTGATCGCAACTCGCCGCAATGGCTGGGAGGACTGGTAGCTGGTCCATCCAGCCCTCCGATTCATGAAATGCGGAATCGACTTCCAAAGCAATATGGTTTGCGACTCTATCCAGATTTAACCCACAACAAACTCTCCCAGTTTGAAGTTCGGAATTGGGACCAAGCATACGCGCTGACGGAAGGACGCGAGGCTATAAATCCCAGGCCAGTTGAGTATGCATGCATATTCCAGGAGCGTATAGCCTATAGCGACGGCTTCATCTCATATTCGGATGGCATTCACGATGATGTGAATAAGACGATCTGGAGCGCCTTGAGTTGGGACCCGACACAGAGTGTTCCCGACATCCTGATCGACTATAGCCGCGCCTACTTCAACCCTGGCGTGTCCGATAAGTCCGCCGACGGCATTCTTGCGCTGGAGAAGAACTGGCACGGGCCTCTACTCACCAATGGAGTTGTGGAAGGAACCCTGCTCCAATGGCAGCTACTAGAGAAGCGAGCGCCTCTGCTTGAGAGCAGCTGGCGTTGGCAGATGTGCCTCTTGCGCGCGAATTACGACGCATATATTCGGCATCGTCTAATTCATGAGACCAGCCTTGAGATCAAAGCCAACAATATCCTCGCCGACGCGCCTAAGCTCGGCAGTGGGATAGCCATGACGCAAGCCATGGAGGTGCTCAATCTCGCGGTGAAAGAGCCTCTAAGCCCCGATCTGCGCGCTCGCATCTATGATCTTTGCGATAAGCTTTTCCATTCCATTGGACTGCAAACAAGCGTGACCAAGTATTACGCGATCAACGAACAGCGCGGTGCGGTTCTTGATTTTTTGGACTATCCAATGAACAACCGATGGTGGCTCGAGGATGAATTCGAGAAAATCAAGACCCTCAACTCCGAAGACGCAAAGATCCACCGCTTGCATGAGCTCGCTACATGGGAGAACCCCGGATCGGGCAGCTTCTATGACAATGTAGGCAACATCGATAAGTCTCCCCACGTAGTGCGCGAAGCTAATAACGGCATGCCAAGCCTGCTTACGGAGGCTGGCACCACGTTTTGGTGGTTGAACAATGGCAAGAGTCGCGCACGGCTAACATGGCAGGTCACGATGTGGCCAATCGCCGTCGTCTACGAAGGACTGGATCCCAACGCGACCTACCTCGTGCGTTCCACCGGATATGGGCAAGCCCTGCTGCGTATAAACGGCGAACGGGTTCCGCCAACCGTCTATGGCAAGAAAATGGGAGAGTACAAAGAATTTCCGGTCGCACCTCAATACCTTAAGAATCGGAAGCTCATACTAACCTGGGACAAGCCTAACGATGAAGACCACCTCAACTGGCGCGATCGTTCACGGCTGGCCGAAGTTTGGCTACTGAAGAAAAGCTAGATTTACTTCGCTTTGACAACTTCCCGTTGAATTACGCCAATGCTCCGGCGGTTTCGAGAACGGCCTTCATTCCGGCCCAGCTTTGACGGCTTGAATCCTCCCGCGAACTGCCTCCACGCCAGTGTGTCTCGAGGCTAACCGTCAAGCGGTATCCCGCATGCTTCAACGCCCTGAACTGCCCAACCCAGTCGATGATTCCCTTCCCCATAGGAGCCCACTGGAACCCGCCACCCAGCTTCAGCACCGTATCCTTACAGTGACAGTGGCCAATGCGATTCTTCGGGAGCAGATCCCAGCCATTGGGGAACGGCGTCTCGCCAAGCGCAGCGGCGTTCCCGGGATCCCAGTTCAACATCAGGTTCTGCGAGGGAACGGCGGCAAGCACCTTTGCTGCCTCGGCGCCTGTGCCCGTGTTACATGCCACCTCATTTTCAAGCACAAAGATCAGACCATGCTTACCCATCTTTTCCGCAGCCTCGGCCAGCTTTGTGTTGATGGCGGCGCGATAAGGAGCGGGATCATCTAAACGCCAGAAATCGAACCCGCGAATACGGTCCGTTTGAAAGACCTGGGCCAGTTCGATACTTCTTTCCAGCAGCTCGTCCTGCTCTTTGAACGTGGTCTCGGCACTCTCCCTTTCCTTTACGCGGTTCGCCCTTGCCTTGGAGAGAGGCGCATCCGGCCAATCGGCTTTGAAGAGCGGGCTTCCGATGTCAGTCACCCGCAGACCGTACTTCGCCAGGATTCGGCGTGCCTCTTCCGTTTCGGTAACTGTGAGTGTGTGAAGAGTCTTGTCCCACATGGACCTTAGTTCGACCCACTGCATTCCGAATTCGAGGGCCGCTACCGAACAAGCATGCTCGAAGTCTTGCGAGATTTCATCGGTGATGACGGCGACTCGAAAGGGCGACTTCAATCGATGAGTTCCCGCCGCCGTCGCACGCAGGCGACTCGGCAAAGCCGCAAGGCTCAGCGCCGCTCCACCCGAAACAACAAAACTACGACGTGTAACCACAGACATCATGTTCTCCTCAAGCTTCTGAGCTTCAATTGTGTTCTTGGCTAGGAACAGCCGAGAGCCAGTTCCTAGGAACTGGCTCTCGGGCTTTGCATTCGGAAATGCTAGAAAGTGATCTTTCCAGACAGTTCCATTTGTCGGTTATTGGAGGCCCCGCCGCTGCTGCCATTGATCTGGCCGAAGTCTCCATTGCTTACGTTGTTGCTGGGGTTGCCGAACTGCGGCGTGTTTGTAAGGCTGAAGGCCTCGGCGCGGAGTTCCATCGCAACGCGCTCTGTGATGGGAATGTGACGGGCCACCGAAGCATCCCAGCCGAACCAACCGGGGCCGGTGAACTGATCCACACCTGTATTACCCAAGGCGGCTGTCGTGGGCTGGCTGAAGACGGAGGTATCAAACCACGGCGAAGACTTTCCGATTCCCTTTAGTGCGCGAAAAGGACCACTGATGTTCGCGAACTGCGTATTACCCGTAGCGTTCAGGCTGCTGCTGCTTGCTGTAACGCTGAACGGAAAACCCGACTCGATCGAAATCACACCGCTGGTCTGCCATCCCCCGAGAATCCAGGCAGGCACGCCGCTGTTCATCCACTTCCGTCCTTTGCCGAACGGCAATTCGTATACGTAACTCTGCACGAACGTGTGTTTGCGGTTATTGCCCAGAACACCATAGTTGCGGTGGAAATCAATATAAACGAGCGTGTTACCGACGCTGCCGCCGTTGGACGTGACATACCCCATCGCCTTCTGGAAGGTGTACGCCGTAGTGGTGGAGAGACCGTTCTGGAAGCGATGTTCCAGCTTGGTCTGCAGCGAGTGATAGTTGGAGCTTGCCTGCGCCCACTGATAGTTCACAGAAGCAGTCTTACCCCACTTGGCGTACAGGGGCTGCCCCAGCGCTCCAGCACCGGCAACGAAGCCCGCATTCATGTTGTAAGACTGCGGTTGCCGAATGCCCACGTTGCCCACATAGGCCACGTCCAGCGCGAATCCGTGAGGCAGCGAGCGCTGCACCGCGGTGTTCCAGAACTGAACGTAGGGAGATTTCCACTGAGTATTGATGGCGTACCACGTGGAAGCCAAGGGCGCATTGGAGATGATGCCGTTCGAAGGGGTGGGTACGACGAGCGGTGCCGGAAATCCCTTCTGCATCGACGCCGGAGTGTTGTCGGGCAGCACCGCTGTCAGGTAGCTGCTGGTTGAGCTGTAATAGTTGTTCTGCTTGACCGGATAGTTGAACGCATACCGGCCCAGGGTGTCGGGCCATGGCATGTAACTA
>Ga0126381_100009642_pt1 | contig 10846 bp, 12 predicted proteins | sample PanSoiMetPlot_28_FD_96465 | JGI IMG/M metagenome (GOLD analysis project Ga0126381, IMG submission 96465) | Tropical forest soil microbial communities from Panama - MetaG Plot_28 | ecosystem: Environmental > Terrestrial > Soil > Tropical forest > Bulk soil | place: Panama | collected 2016-02-17
CTATGTGGGGCTGGGCGCCACCGTCTTTTTCGTCGCGTTCCATAACGCACGCCGGCGCGGTGCGCTGCTGCAAATGGGCGAGTGAACCTGCCAAGGCACCCCCCGCAGTTGCGAGAACGGTGAACCCTTGTTTCTCGAAGCTCGGTTTGGCTGCGGGCGAGCCGAGGAACTCAAGAAACCGCGTAGCGGCCGGGTTTTTGCTGCTCGCGGTGAGCGCGGCCGGATAGACGATCGGCGGGTGCGTCTTCTCGGAAAACACCCCCACGATCTTCACCCGCGGGTCCGCCGCCGCGTCTGTTGCATAGACGATGCCGAGGGGAGCCTCGCGGCGCGACACGAAGAGCAGCGCGGCGCGCACGCTTTCGGCCGGAGCCACGGCGCCCCGCACCGAATTCCATACTCCGAGACTCTCGAGTGCAGCCTTTCCGTATTTCCCCGCCGGGATGGAGTCGGTGTCGGCCATCGCCAATCGCCCCCCTTTGAGGAGTGGCGCTAGATCGAAACCCGGTTTTATCTCGACTTTCGCATCGCTGTCGGCGGGCGCGATCAAAACCAGCCGATTACCGAGCAGGTTGCGGCGCGTGGCGGGCTGAATCAATTGGCGTTGCTCCAAATAATTCATCCAATCGAGATCAGCCGATATAAAGATGTCGACTGGCGCCCCACTTTCGATTTGCTTGGCCAGCGTCGAGCTCGCCGCGTATGAGATTTTGGGATACCCGCCGCCCTGCTTCTGGAAGAGCTTGGCGGCATCGTCGAGCGCGTTGGTCAGACTGGCTGCGGCGAATACGACCACCTCCTGCGCATACGCCGACGGAACCGAACCGAACACGAGCAGCGCAGCGGAGAGGGCGGCGGCACACCTTAGCCGGAAGCGCATATAATTCTCCGATCTCGATCAACGCGACAAGGCATCGAACTGCTCGTCGTCGAGTTCGACGCGGTAGAACAGTTGGTAAAAGCTGCGGATCTCGGGGCGCAGATCGTCCGGGTAGACCGCCGGATAGAGTGCGCGGCCGGCCCATAGCAGCCCGAGCAGCCGATTGACGGAGGGCGGCTCGTCGACCCACCCAAACGGCAGGCTAGGGGCCACATAGACACGCGCTTGCGCAACGGCGCCAAGTTCAGCCCATTCCGGATTTGTTCGAGCCTTCCAGAATTCTCGATTGTTGGTGACGATCGCATCGGGATTCCAGGCGTAGATCTGATCCCGGGTGACATGGACCAACTCGCCGGCGCCAGCTCCATCGGCGACGTTCGTGACATTGACAAGACCCAGGACGTCGGCCAGGGAGGAGACAGAAGTCGCTGTCGTCAGCCCGTCTGCGCTACGGGCGTAGTAGACTCGGATCTGCCCTGCTTGACGCCGCCCTTCGGCTTTCTGGCCGGTGATCGCGAGCAGGCGTTCGGCCGCGCGCGCGAGATCGCCAGCCCTCTCCTGGGTTCCGAGGATCGCCCCAAGCAGGCGGTAGATTTCCGGTGTGCGCTCGAGCTTTCCATCCAGCAGGAGAACGGGAATCCCTGTCGCTTGTTGGATCATTGTTACGCGCTCGACATACCGCGGCGATGTCGAGCCATAGTCGAGAATGACGTCGGGCCGCGCGGCTTGCACTTGTTCCGATTGAACCTTGCCGCCGCGGACCAACGGAGGAAGCTCCAGCCATCCCGCGGCGGGCGGGTTCAAGAGGGCTCGCGCCTCGGAGTTGGGCGCGTGCGGCCATCCGATCAACCTCTCCGGCGCGAGGGTGTAGACCAGGACAGCGGCGGGCGGACCAGCCGGCATGACCCGCTCGACCCGGTCCGGGAGTTCGACGGTACGTCCCGTTGCGTCGACCACAGAGCGGGCCGACGCAGGCGTTACGAAAGCCAGCAAAAGAAGCACGAGGTGCGTGAGCCGCGCACTCGTGAAATTTCGAAGGAGTTGCATCAGCGATATATCTTATCGGATAGTTCGCTATCATAGGAAACCGCGTAGCTTAGCGTCAACCCGGCCTGATGTGAGAATCGCCTCCCGGATGGGTTGACTTCCGATCGATATATCTATCCATATACATCGATGGCGGATTTCTACGAAACAACCAAGTGAGGTCGAACATGACCAAACGTGCGTCTCGCCTTGCTCTGATGCTGATAGGGATAATCGGCATCGGCAGCTCTGCGCTCCAAGCGGCATGTCCGGGCGGTGTGTCAACCTCCTTTACCGCTTCCGGCGACGTGACGAATCGCGCGGTCTTTAATCTGCACAAGCTCAGGCAATTTTCGCCGACACAGGCAAATGTAACCTATTTTGCCGCAGGGTCGGTCGTGACCGAATCATTCACCGGCGTCTTGTTGTAGGAACTCCTGAACAACTCGCCGGTTAATGGGATAGTCACGAGCTTAAGCATTAAAAATGACATCTTGCACAAGGTCGTCATTGTAACCGGGACAGACTGCTATCAATCGGTATTTGGCGTCGGCGAGTTCGATCCGTTTTTTGGCGGCAGCCAGATCATGGTTGCGTATGCCACGGGCGGCCAGTCGCTCGGAACGGCCGGTTTTGCCCGGATCGTTGTTCCCGGAGACAAAGCTGGTGGGCGATTTGTCTCGAATATTTCGAGCATCGAGGTGCGGGACGCGACTACCGATTATTAGCCGAATGTGCCGCACCGAACTCATGAATGACCCTGGCGCTGCGAGCCCGCACTGGGTTGGTGGAAAAGAGCATTTAGCGTTCGGACCCCCAATAGGCGCACGGGCGAGCCGGGTGGTATCGTAAAAGCCATTACCCTTCTGGCTGCTCTCGCTGTTTTCATCGCAAATTTATCAGCCATCGAGATCCCGTTTTCCGGGGAAAACCAGGGTTGAGGACGATCTGACGTGCGAAAGAACAGCCAGCTTCTGGCTGTTCTTTCGCTGTTCTTCGCTGTTTGGGGAAAGAATTCTCGTTGTCGCCAAAATAGCTTATCCTAGACCGTTAACATGGCGCGCACATAGTAGGAAGCCCGAAAGGCGACTATATGGCAAAATACGATATTTATCAATTTCATAAATATGCCTTTTATAGCATCAAGCAAATCGCCGTACGCAACACCAGGCGCGGAGTTATCAGGCGGTGTCGATAGTGCCCAGACCCAGATGACGATTTTCCAACCAGCAAAGCAGGGTTTGGCCCGTGGGCCCTCAGCCCACAGACCCGCCGTCGCCATCCGCGAGTCGCAGCACTCGCTTGCCGATTTCTGTGCACACCCGGCACAAGACAGAGCAAGACGATATTGCCGATTTTAAATCATCTGAACGCGTCAGGGCACTAGTATTACGATCTCCGCGAGTCTGCCGTCAGTGCACCACCTTGCGGGAGAAGGCTTCGCCCATTTCACGCAGGTCATTCGCGGTCATGCCGAAGGACACATGAAAACCATCTGAGGTTCGCAAGGTGACGATGAATGTCTCCAGTTGCGTGCTCTGTTCGATCTCCCATTCCGCGAGGGAATAGACGAGTCGCAGTGTTGGATCGCCGTGCTGGAGCCGCAACGCGCGCCTCATCATCTCTGGCAGCGTCATCATCAGCGCTCTCAAGCAGTCCGCGGGTAGCACTAGCGCGCCGGCTTGACCTTCCTGGTCCGCGACGCCGATTGCTATGCTGGCTCCGTCCGCCGCGACCGAAAATGTCGTTAAGCACTTCGCGTGAATGGTCGTCATCACAGACCTTGCTCGCCTACAGAGCGTTATATTCTAATAGATATATCGATTTAGTCAACCTTCGGCGCTCCACCGCGTCCAAGTTTCTCCGCCTATCTCTACCACGGTGCAGATGCACTTACCGATCCAATCGGCTAAGCTCTCGCCATGGCGAGGCTGACGTTGCGTCTTGATTTCGGGCCCGGACAGGCGATCGGCCACGGCAAAATCCGCCTCCTCGAAGCCGTTCGGGATCTCGGGTCGATATCGGCGGCTGGGCGTTCGATGGGGATGTCATACCGCCGTGCGTGGCTGCTGATCGACGAGTTGAACCACCTCTTTGAGGAACCGGTTATCGAAGCGAAGCACGGAGGCCAAGGAGGCGGCGGCGCCGAACTCACTCTGTTCGGCGAGCGTGTCGTGCAGCGCTATCGGTCGATAGAGACTAAAGCGCACGCCGCGGCCGCTAGTGATCTCGGCATGTTGGAGGCAGCCACCGTCAAATCCGCGCCAAATCGTTGATCCCGAAGCGGCGACATCAAGCGGCGACATCAAAAGAAGCGGCAATGAAACTCAGCGCGCGCAACCAGATCAAGGGCCGGGTCGTCGACGTCCGCAAGGGTGCCACGACCGCGCATGTGCGGATCGACATCGGGAACGGCGTGGTGATCACCTCGTCGATTACAAACGAAGCCGTCGACGATCTAGGTCTCGCCTCCGGCGATGAGGCCATTGCGGTCATCAAGGCCTCCGACGTGATGGTCGCGAAATAGGATCAGCTCGGCCCGACGGCGCCGGCCGATCGAGAGCTTCCCGGTCCGATGTCACCGAAGCCCAGCGCTGAACGGCGGCGCGCTGCGCCCGGAGCTTGGCCTCATCCGGCAAGATCCGCCGGGGTCCAAAGCTCATAGCGAGGGCCCTCGGTTCATGTTAAAAAAAATTACAGTGATCGAGACTTCCGAGATCTATGGTGTTTATGAACAACGAGGGGCTTGCAGGCGGGGGTTGCGGGCAACTAACGAACGGAGACGAGAATGGCTCTGCTTGAGGACATGTTCAAAGGCAATGCACTGACAGGCGTCGCCGTTGGCGCCGCGGCCCTGTTTTTCGGCCCGACGGTTTTACCGACGATCGGCAGGGCTTTGCGTCCTGTGGCCAAGACCGTGATCAAGGGTGGGCTTGTCCTGTATCGCGAAACCCTCGCCGGCATTGGCGAACTGACCACAGACCTCGTCGCCGAGGCGAAGAGCGAACTCGAACAGGATCAGCAGGCCGGCTCGGAAGTACCGGCGGCGAGAGCTTCTGCCGCCCATCACGAAGGCTCGCGCGAAAAGCATTGAACATGGCGCAGGAGGAGCGCGTTCCTCCCGCACGCCCGCGGGGGCGGCTCGGGACAATCGTTACGGCGGTGCTGGCCGGTGTCGCGGGCGGGCTCATGGCACCGCTGATCTTGCCTGGTCTGGAGCGAAATTTCCGGCCGGCGACAAAGCGCCTGTTCAAGACCGGGATCACGCTCTTCGAGCGGGGCCGCGAGAGGGCGGCCGAGATGAGTGAGTTCGCCAGCGATATGATGGCCGAGGCGCGCGCCGAATACGAGGCTGCGCGGGAATTGGGGGGCGGCGATAACAAACCTCTGGCAGCAAACGAAGTGGTGAGATTGCCCGACCGACCGGGCAGGGAGTCCGGCGCGCCGAATGCCTGACCTGCCGGCGGCCTATATCAGCCATTTTACGGCTCGACGATTGCGGATAAAGGTGGCGGAAAAACGGCGGGACACAGTCTTCTTCGAGACCGTCGCCAACCGGCTCGCCACCTGGGACAGCATCGAGCGCGTCGAAACAAACCCGCTGACCGCCAGCATCCTTATTCACTTTTCGGACCCGCAAAGGCTGTTCCTCGAAGCAGTCGCGAAAAACGACCTGTTCAACATCGATTTCGAGATAGCCTTCGATAGTTCATCGGAGCCCATGGTGACGCCGGCGGCGGTGCAATCGTTCGAAACAGTCGACGAGACGCTGCGCCGCTGGACCAAAAACCGGATCGACATCCGCGGCGTGCTGTTCATTCTGTTGCTCGCCAGCGGCATGCTGCAGCTGTTGCGGCGCCGGCTCGATACGCCCGCCCCGACACTCTTATGGTATGCGGGGGATCTGATCGGGCTGTGGAGCGACCGTGGACCGAACGCGGCAGTAGCGGACGCGTCGGGACCGGCCCCCCGGCAGGCTGGGTGAACCGATTTGAACCAACCCGCCGTCCTGCCGGTCCATACGGCGGTGCCCGGCCGTGCCCGTTTCAGCGTCGCCGGACTAAAGCGCAATGATCGTGTAAAGCTCGTCCTCGAAACGGGTCTGGCCGGCCGCGGCATTCGTTCGGTAAGCGCGAGCACCTCGACGGGAACAGTGCTGGTGCTATACGAAACCGGGCACGATCTCGTCGAAATTACCCGACGGCTCGGCGACGCCGCAGAGCGCGCCCTCGATCCCGAGACCGGAGATCCCTCCTTCAGCCGCCCCTGTTGGCACGCGATGGATGCCGATGATGCCGTCGATGCCGTCAAGAGTCGTCCATCGGGATTGTCCGAACCAGAAGCAAGAGCACGGCTCGCCGCGACCGGCGCCAATACAATACCGCCAATCCGCGGCCGTACACAGCTGGAAATCCTAGTCTCTCAGGTCCGAAGCATCCCGGTGGCGTTCTTGGCGGCCGGCGCTTTGATGTCGGTCGCCACCGGTGGGCTGCTCGATGCTGCAATCATCCTCGGCGTGATCGGGCTGAATGGATTAATTGGGTTTGTCGCGGAGTCCCGCGCCGAGGAAACGATCGGCAGCCTCAGGGAGAGCCGCGCTCCGGTCTCGCGGGTAATGCGGGACGGAAGGGAACGCGAGGTACCGGCCGAGGAGCTCGTGCCCGGCGACGCGATCGAATTGCGCCGCGACGAGGTGATCCCGGCGGATGCGCGGGTAATCTGGGCAAATCGCCTGACCGTGAACGAAGCGGTGCTCACCGGCGAGAGCATTCCGATGGCGAAGGCGGCCAATGTCGTTGCTCCTCAGTCCGCGCCGATCGCCGAGCGTCACAATATGGTCTTCCGTGGTACAGTCGTGACGGGAGGGGCCGGGCGCGCCGTTGTAACGGCGACCGGCCCCTATACCGAGCTTGGGCGCATACAGTCGCTCTTGGACTCCAAGGATCAACCGGCGACGCCACTGCAACGCCAGCTCGACACGCTCGGTTACCAGCTGGTGTTCGGATCGGCGGCGGCGTGCGGGCTGTTCGGCCTCATCGGGCTGATCCGCGGCTTCGGCCAGCTGTCTTTGCTGAAGACGCTGATTTCGCTGGCGGTCGCGGCATTCCCGGAGGGCCTGCCGACTCTCGCGACGACGACGCTTGCGCTGGCGATTCAGGATCTGCGCCGCGGCGGGATCATTGTCCGCCGGCTGGGCGCGGTCGAAGCTCTGGCTTCTGTCGACGTCGCCTGCTTCGACAAGACCGGAACGTTGACGCGCAACGAGATGTGCGTCGTCCGTTTGTACTGGAACGAAATGCGGGCGCGTCTTGTCGACGAGCAGCTCCAAACGGATTCCGGATCTATCGTGGATTCCATGACAGATCGCGAGCTGGCTCGTTTGCTCGAACTTGGGATACTGTGCAACGATGTCGAGCTGAGCGATGCTGCGTCCGGGGATGCCAACGGATCTGCTACCGAGGTGGCGCTCGTTCGGGCAGCAATCCGAGCAGGTCTCGATATCGAGGCAGTCCGTGCCCGCCACCAGCGCCGCGCCACGGTCGAACGGGCCGAAGACCGTCGTTACATGGTAACAGTGCACGACGCTGCCGCAGATCAGAAGCTCGTCATTCTAAAAGGCGATCCCGGTGAGGTGCTGGCGCTCTGCCGCTGGCATCTACGCAATGCCGTCGTCACACCGCTGGCACTCGAAGATCGGCGCACCATCGAGGCGGAGAACCTTGCAATGGCGGAAGCAGCGCTCCGGGTGTTGGGGATTGCGTACCGGTCCGCGGGCGCCGAAGATCGCGGAACGAGGATCGAGCAGGAATTCATCTGGGCCGGCCTCGTCGGCATGGCCGATCCAATACGGAACGGCGCGTCGAACCTGATCGACGCATTTCGCCGCGCCGGTATTACGAGCATTATGCTGACCGGCGACCAGCAGGCTACGGCCGCCGCAATCGCCGCCGAGCTCGGCCTCTCGAACGGAGGCCGGGAGGAAATTGTCGAGGCCGGCCGGCTCGACGATTTTCTGGCCGCGCCGGACGCCAATGGCGGCCTGCCGCGAGTATTCGCGCGGGTAGCGCCGGGACAGAAACTGCAGCTGGTGAAGAAACTGCAGGCTTCGGGGATGTCCGTCGCAATGATCGGTGACGGCGTCAACGATACTCCGCCTTTGCGGGCCGCCGATATCGGCATTGCTCTCGGACGGTCCGGTGTAGAAGCGGCGCGAGGCATTGCCGACGTCGTATTGCTGGAAGACAGTCTCGGCTCTCTCACCGATGCAGTCGAACACGGCCGTGTTGTCGCAATCAATATTCGCAAGGCCATTCGGTACCTGGTCGCGACCAACCTCAGTGAAGTCATTTTCATGCTGGCCGCCGCCGCCGCCGGGCGAGCCTACCCGCTGAGCCCGATACAGCTACTGTGGATTAACCTGCTGACCGACGTCTTGCCGGCATTGGGGCTCGCAATGGAGCCGCCGGCCCGAGACTTGATGTCGCGGCCCCCGCGGGATCGAGACGAACCAGTCATTGCGGCAGCGGAATTCGGCACCCTGGCCCGGGATGCCAGCCTGATTGCCGCCAGCGCATTTGTCGCTCAGGCTTGCAGCGCGCGGCTCAACGGCTCGGGACAAACCAGCCAGACCGTTGGATTTTCGAGCCTTGTCGCTGCGCAGCTTTTTTATGCGTTCGCCTGCCGCTCGAGGCGGGGATCGCTCCTGGAGGATCGAACGCTGCCCAACCCGTTCTTTTTCGGCGCCCTCGGCAGCGCCTTTGCCGCGCAGACCGCCGCGTTGTTCGTTCCGGGTTTGCGCAACCTGTTTGGACCCGCGCTGGGCATTGGTGATTTCGGGATCTCACTGGCCGCCGGCGCAGCCCCGCTGCTGGCAATCGAGGTATTGCGGAAGGCGCAGTTCCGCACGGCCTAGCCCGCCGTCACGCGGCCTCGTCGAGGCTATCGCCAAGGTCGTCGAGAATGTCCCGTCGCCAGCCGTCGTGCCGATCCTTCGACTGGTCGATCGCCTCGCGCAATTTCCGCAGATGCCGGCCATAGCGATGTCGGCGGTCGTGCTCGTCCGCCCCCCAACTATGCGCCCGCCGGCGCGCTCGGCGCTTGAAATGCGCCATTGTCCGTTCGATCGCCTGACGCGACTGCTGCGGGTCGGCGGGCCGCGAGACCTCCCTGTTGATCTCGGCGATCGTGCTCGAAACCAAGGCCTCCATCAGCTCCTCCGCCGCTTCGGCCTCTGATTCGGTGAGCAGGTCGACCACGACCTTGATCGAGGTCCCGACTGCCGGACCCATCGCAGGTAGCAATTTTGGCAGCACTGCCGAGACCAGGCCAAGGGTCAGGAGGGTGACCAGATTGGGTTTTCCAATATTCTCGAACATATGTCGCCTCGGAACGAAGCCCAGCCCCGCGAAGTTTAGCAGACATGCGATACGCATCACATCGACATTGGCGCGATAATGCAGGAATCGCTGGAAACCGACGCCAAGGCGCTCATCCTCTATCGCGAGCGTCTCAAATGTGCGGAAGGCCGCTCTGTGATCCTCGAGGACTATGCACGGGCAGATGGTTTATGCCGCGCATCTGCACGCCAGCGAGATCGACAAAATGGCCCGCAGGGCGGGTGAGGTCGCCGCTTTTCGCCCCGTCCGGCAGTCCTCCGCTGCGTAGGGGTACAGAACCGCGCGGTCAGCGGCGACCGAGATTGGTCATCGTCGGCAGGTATTGCTGCGCGAGTTGCGGCGACATCGTGAGCAAGGCAAGCTCCAGCCGCCGGCGGTCGAACCTTGCTCCCAATTGGGCACCGCCTGCACCTGAAGATAGGCCTGCATCCCCGGTGCGAGCTGGAGCCTGTCGCTCTCGCCGGCCGGAGTTCCGTAGGCCTGGACCTTGAATTTGTAGGCTCCGGGCGGGAAATCGTGAAAAAAGGCGGTGCCCTCCTTGCTGTCGGCAACGGCCGCGCCGTTCGCATAGACCATTGGTCTTGCAGCCTCGATGTTCCCGGCCGGTGGGTCGGCCTGCCGCAGAAACCAAACCCGCGCCATGCCCGCCTCGAGCGCCGGAGCCTGTGTCTGCGAGGCCGGCGCCGCCGCCTGCCCGGCACAGCCGGCCAGCGCGAGCAGGGCAAGCAACGTCAATGCTGTCGGACGAATTCTGCACATCATCATTCCTCCCCATCTGTTGAAGTTCTTCTCCAGGTGTGAGCCACCTCACACCTCCGGGCCCTTCCGTCGAATATCTTAGCGCCCGGCAGAGTTTCCCCCAAAGCGCTTATGCGCCCAGTCTGGTTTCAACTGTAACCGTTTTTTTCGTTTCTGAGATCAGCCTGTAGCTCAGTCCTACAACCATCTCGCCCAGGAAATCCAAAGGAGGGCCAATGGATTACGACTTGGTGATCGTTGGCGGCGGTCTTGCGGGGTCGAGCATCGGAGCGGCAATGGCCGCGAAGGGGACGCGCGTGCTCATCATCGAGCGGGAGGTTGAATTTCGCGACCGCATTCGCGGCGAGGGGACGCTGCCCTGGGGCGTCGCGGAGGCCCGTGAACTCGGCATTTACCGGCCGCTGCTCGACAGCTGTACCGTCGAAACGCGCTGGTGGAGCGCACCGGATGACAACCGCGACCTGGTCGCGACAACGCCTTCGGGTCTTGGTTGTCTCAATTTCTATCATCCGGAAATGCAACAGTCACTTCTCGATCACGCGGTGGCGGCGGGAGTGGAACTGCTGAGGCTGGCGGCAGCGGCTCATGTCAGCCCCGGCCCTCCGCCCGCGGTTGTCACCCGCTGGAATGGCGCCGAGCGGCGCATCACCGCACGTCTGGTGGTCGGCGCCGACGGACGAGGCTCAAGGGTCCGGGCTTGGGCCAGCTTCCCGATACGACGGGATCCGGGGTCTTTCGCCGCCGTCGGCACCCTTTACCGGGGGCTCGCGCTGCCGGAGGATGC
>Ga0126381_100009643_pt1 | contig 10845 bp, 10 predicted proteins | sample PanSoiMetPlot_28_FD_96465 | JGI IMG/M metagenome (GOLD analysis project Ga0126381, IMG submission 96465) | Tropical forest soil microbial communities from Panama - MetaG Plot_28 | ecosystem: Environmental > Terrestrial > Soil > Tropical forest > Bulk soil | place: Panama | collected 2016-02-17
AACCTTCCGCGCGTCATAGCAAGCGACTTTCCTGGGATCGAACCGGTCAAACGCCTTGCGATAGTTCTCGCGCTTCTGCAGGATTGTGCTCCAGCTCAGCCCCGCCTGTGCGCCCTCGAGAATCAAGAGCTCGAAAAGTTTTCGGTCGTCGTGCAGAGGCACACCCCACTCCTCGTCGTGATAAACGATGTTCAAATCTCCCTGCGCCCAGTGACAACGCTGCATAGTCGCCATAATAGAACCTGAACGAGGTCCAACGGCATCTTGGCGAAGCTGCGCATCCGCAACACATCGCGAGGCACGATCCTGGCGGACCGCGCCGATATTGCCGACACCAGCCCCAAACGGCAGACTGGTTTGTTGAAGCACACCAAGCTCGTCGCGGGCGAAGGGCTTTGGATCGTGCCTTGCGAAGCTGTGCACACCATTGGCATGAAGTTTCCCATCGATGTGCTCTTTCTCGATAAGAAGCGGCGCGTGCTCAAGGTTAGATCCGCGATGCCGCGCTGGCGCTTCTCGGGATCGTTCTTCGCGCATTCGGTACTCGAGCTTCCCAGCGGCGCAGCGGCCGCCACCGAAACCGTAGCAGGCGATCAGCTGGAATTCGAAAAATACGAACCGGGCGAATGAAATGCGTTAGGGGTGAAGCGCGATGGTCGTGTTCCCTCCAGCGCCTGAGTAAATCAAGTCCACCGACCGGATGTTTTTCGCCTTGCTGTGGAATTCGAAGAACACCAGGCCGGCGCGCGGCAGAGGAAGCTCGCCTTCGAGCATCGCAGCACGCGTCACCCGCTGTTCCATTGGCCGCCGGATTTCCATGGGCATGTGAACTGGGGGCGGTGGCCCCGAATCCTGCCCGCCTTGTCCCCCTCCTCCGAAGCTGGTCTTCGGTTTTTCTTCCTGCTTCGGCGGCTGCCATTCCGGGTCCATCATGGTCTTGAACGCCATCTCGTAGGGCTGCGCAGCCAGAGTCTTCTTGGTTCCATTGATGCGCAGCGAAAAATTGCCTGGCGCTATGCTCACCGGAGACGGTCCAAACAGGCCGATCTCCACAACAACATAATCATCCGAAATGTAGATCGCCTCGCGTGTAGGAACAGAATGTCCTACAAACTCGGCCGCGATGGTGAGGGAGCCTGCTTTCCCCTGCGCCTGATAATCGGCCGGAGTCGCTCGCGGAGGCAGCCCCTTGGATTCGGCCGCCTGATTCCCAGAATCTTGAGCCGCCACGCTCAATACAGTAAAGGCAAATGCACTCAGCAAAGCCCGTTTCATTGCTGACGAAAATCGCATAACTTTAGATTCAACGTATCATAAGCGCGACCGACAATGCCCGCGTCCCATATTGGGATGCCGGCTCCCTTCTGCGTCCTCCAAACTTCTGCTCGCGCTTGTGCGATGATTGCTTGTTCGAAGTGATTCTCGCCTACGCCGTCACGGTTTTTCTCAGCGCATTCCTGCTCTTTGCCGTCCAGCCGATGATCGGCAAAATGATCCTTCCGTGGTTCGGCGGATCGGCGGCAGTGTGGAACACGTGCCTTCTGTTTTTTCAGGCAGCGCTGCTGGGCGGATATCTTTACGCGCATCTATCCACGCGCTTTTTGAAACCACGCGGCCGCGCGCTTCTCCACATCGCGCTCCTTGTCGTCAGCCTCGCCGCGCTGCCTGTGCTCCCAGCACAGCACTGGAAGCCCCTGCACCCGGGCGATCCCTCAGCGCGCATTCTCCTGCTGCTGACGGCCACCATTGGCCTGCCTTACATACTGCTCGCTGCCACGAGTCCGCTGCTCCAGGCCTGGTATGTATCGCTGAGACCGGGCACGATCCCCTACCGGCTGTTCGCGCTCTCCAATGTCGGCTCGTTTCTTGCGCTTTTCAGCTTCCCCGTGCTGGCGGAGCCCTTGCTCGCCACGCACGCCCAGGCCTATAGTTGGTCGGCGTTCTACGTCATATTCGTCGCGCTTTGTTCGGCGGCTGCGTGGATGGCGATGCGGGGCTCGAAAGATTCGCTCGCCGCCTTCGCGGCCGGAATCGAATCCGGCGATGCGCCGCCCGCCTGGACGATCCGGTTGTTATGGATCGCGCTGCCGGGCTCTGCCTCGGGGCTTTTGCTGGCATTCACGACGCATGTCAGCCAGAACGTCGCGCCGATCCCGCTGCTTTGGGTCGCCCCTCTCGGAATTTACCTGCTCACGTTCATTCTGTGCTTCGAGCGCGAGCGGATCTACAATCGCGCAATCTTCCTGCCCTTGTTGGCGGCCGCAGCCGGCGCCTCGGCGTTCGCGATTTACTTCGAGCAAGGCATTCCCGATATTCGCTGGGCGATTCCCGTGTTTCTGGCGTCGCTGTTTGTGTGCTGCATGGTTTGTCACGGCGAGCTGGTCCGTCTCAAGCCGCACCCCAGGCACCTGACGAGCTTCTACCTGATGATCTCGCTCGGGGGCGCGATCGGCGGCTTGTTTGTGGCGGTCGGCGCGCCGCACCTTTTCGACGCGTATCGCGAGCTCGACCTGCTGCTAGTGATCACGTGCGCGTTGGCGAGCTTGGTTTTGTGGATCGCGCCGGGCGAATGGAAACGCGGGTTCTGGCTGGGAATCGCCCGCGGCGTGGCGGCCGCGCTCACCGTCGGGCTGGCGGTGTATCTGATCCGGCTCGAAGGAGTTGATATTGCGCGCTACATCGTATCGGTGCGCAACTACTACGGCGTTCTGCGTGTGATCGACGTGAAGGAATCGCCGGGCACGTTGGGAACACGAACGTTGGTACACGGCACCATCGAGCACGGCATCCAACTTACTCGGCTGAACCTGCGCCGTGCGCCCACCAGTTACTACGGCCCCGACTCTGGTCTCGGCCGCGCGATTCGCTACTTCCAGAAACAAGGCCCCGTTCGCGTGGGCGTGGTAGGCCTTGGCGCCGGCGTCACCGCATCCTATTGCCGTGCAGGCGACACGTTCCGCTTCTACGACATCAATCCACTAGTGCTGGACATCGCGACGTCCTGGTTCACGTTCTTAAACGATTGCCCGGGCGAACACCAGGTCCTGCTCGGGGATGCGCGCTTGACCATGGAACAGCAGCCTTCGCAGCAATACGACGTCCTGGCAATCGATGCATTCACCGGCGATGCGATCCCCGTTCATCTTCTGACGCGCGAAGCATTCGAGGTTTACGTGCGGCACATCAAGCCCGATGGAATTCTAGCGGTCCACATTTCGAACCGATACTTGAGCCTCGGTCCGGTGGTGGCAAGAAACGCCGTCGATCTCGGCAAGATCGGCATGCTGGTCAGCGATGACGGCGAAACGGAAGAGTATTATTCATCGAGCGACTGGATCCTGATTTCCTCAGACCGCACAATATTCGGCGACCAGTTGTTCAAGGGCTCGACGCTGGCGAAAACCAAACCGGGCCTGCGCCCGTGGACCGACGATTACAGCAATCTGATTCAAATCCTGATCTGGTTCCAGTAGCCGGTCACGGCTTGCTAGCTTCGGCTTGCCGAAGATTGGGGTCGTAGTAAAAACGCTCGCGGACGATCTTGCCGTCCTGCCATTCCTGATATGCGACCTCATCGAGAGTGTAGTGCCTTCCACTCTGCTCGGTGATTTCGAAAATCCAATTGATTGCGGCGCGGTTTCCGTCCACGACGTACGATACCGCCCGGTGCTGATGCAGAATCTTGAAGCGAGCCAACGCCTGTCGCTCGCCTTCGAGGAGTGCCGGCAGTCCGGTGCGCAGTGGCAACTGCAGGTTCTCCTGCATAGTCGCTTGTGGAGCATAAAACTTCTCGATCGCTTCTAAAAACTCGCCGCGCTCGACAAGTTCAATCAGTCTTTCGACATTTTCGTGGATTGGCATCTGGATCCCATTATCTCCCTCATAGGAAAAGACCGCCGTCACGCCCGCGTTACAATGTTGACTCATGCCCCAACTTCTGGAGGGCAAGACTGCCTTCATTCTCGGCGTCGCCAATCGCTGGAGTTTAGCCTACGCAATCGCGCAAGCTTTTGTCCGCGAAGGCGCCAAGCTGATCCTCACCTATCAGGGCGATCGCCAAAAGCTCACGGTGGAAGAACTCGCCGCCGAATTGAACCACTCACAGGCGATCGCCTGCGATGTCACACAAGACGACCAACTTTCTGCGCTCACCGAAACCCTTCGCGCACAGGGCACTTTACTAAACGCCGTCGTCCACAGCATCGCTTTCGCCAATCGCGAAGACCTAAGCCGCCCATTCGCCGAAACTTCGCGTGCCGGTTTCGCCCTCGCGCAGGACGTCAGCGCTTATTCGCTGGTCGCCGTCGCGCGAGCCGTCGCGCCCCTGATGCCGCCGAAAGATCAAGGCGGCGGAAGCATTATTACGTTAACCTATCTCGGCTCGACCCGCGTTGTCGAAAACTATAACGTCATGGGGGTTGCAAAAGCGGCGCTCGAGGCAACAATGCGGTACCTGGCAAGCGACCTAGGGCCGTCCAATATACGTGTGAATGCCATTTCCGCGGGAGCGGTGAAAACCGCCTCCGCCCGCGGCATTCGCGGTTTCTCTAAAATGCTGGAAGCAGCGGCCCAGATGGCTCCCCTTCGCCGGAACACAGATCCGGCGGAGGTCGCTGATACGGCCGTGTTCCTAGCGAGCGATTTGGGACGCGGCGTCACTGGAAACGTGCTTTTCGTGGACGCCGGCATCCAGATCATGGGATTCGCAGGCGTCGAGTAAAAGCGCGCGCCGGCGGGCTACCCAGTGGTGAGCTAAACCGTCAATTGACATAGACGTAACGATGTTTTTATCATGTGATTCGAGCAGTCTGTTCGAAAGAAGCCTCCCAGGAGGCGCTTCCGGCCAGACGTCGTAGTTTTCTCCGAGCCCATCTATGATTACCGTAAAAGGCCTGACGAAGAAATACGCCCGCACGGTCGCGGTCGACCATATTTCCTTTGAAGTTGAGAAAGGGCAGATCGTCGGTTTTCTCGGCCCCAACGGCGCCGGAAAAACCACGACCATGCGCATCCTGACCTGTTTCCTGCCGCCGTCGGATGGAGGTGCCAGCGTGGCCGGTTTCGATGTGCTGGAACAGCCGATGGAGGTGAAAAAGCGTATCGGGTATCTGCCCGAAGCGCCTCCCGTTTACCCGGAAATGGAGGTGCACGAGTACCTCACGTTTGTCGGGAAGTTGAAGGGCATGTCGGGCAAAACGCTGGCCGCCCGCGTCGGCGAAGTATCCGAGCGCTGCGCCGTGGCCGACGTTTCGCGCAAGCTCATCGGGAAGCTCTCGAAAGGCTACCGGCAGCGCGTGGGCCTAGCGCAGGCCATCATCCACAACCCCGACGTCCTGATCCTTGACGAGCCTACTGCAGGTCTTGACCCCAAACAGATCAACGAAACACGCGATCTGATCCGCAGCCTGGCAGGCGATCACACCATCATCTTGAGCACGCACATCCTACCCGAGGTGGAACAGACGTGCGAGCGCGTGATCATTATCAACAAAGGCAAACTGGTCGCTACCGATACGGTGCAAAACCTGCAAGCGCGCGCGCGCGGCGTCGAATCGATCGTGCTCGAGGTGGAGGGGCGCGAGAGCGCGCTCGATCCCAACACCGTGCAGCATCGCCTGGAGACCGTGTCGGGCGTCAGCCGGGTGGTCTTGAAAGACAAGGTCCAGCAGCGGTCCATTTTTGAAGTGGAGAGCTTGAAGGATCGCGTCATTCGCGGCGATCTTGCGCGTGCAGTGGTGGAGTCTGGTTGGAACCTGAACGAACTGCGGCCCGCTGCGATGAGCCTCGAAGAAATCTTCCTCCAATTGACTGGCGCCGAGAGCACTGAACCAGAAGCCGCGCCACCGGCCGAAGAAGTTGTAGCCCAAGGAGAGAGTCGATGAGAAATATTTGGATCATCTGCCGGAAGGAGCTGCAGAGTTATTTCGTTTCGCCGGTGGCGTATCTGCTGCTGACGATGTTCGCTCTGATCTTCGGCTATTTCTACTGGAACTCAGTGGGATATTTCAATTACGTCGGTCTCGAATCGCAGATGCGGGGCCAGGCGTTTCCGATGAGCGTGAACGAATACGTGATCCGGCCGCTGCTGTCGAACATCAGCGTGATCGGGCTGTTCTTCATCCCGATGATCACCATGCGCCTGTTCGCCGAGGAAAAGCGCCAGGGCACTATCGAGCTGCTGGCCACCTCGCCGATTCGCGACTTGGAGATCATCATCGGGAAATGGCTGGCGGCATTGATGCTCTATGCGGTATTGCTGGCGTTTACGGCAGTCAACTTCGCATTCCTGTTCCGCTACAGCAATCCGGATTGGAAGCCGCTCGCCATCGGGTATCTGGGGCTGCTGCTGCAAGCCGGCGGACTGCTGGCAGTGGGCACATTCATTTCGACGCTGACCCGCAATCAGATCATCGCCGGCGCCGCTACGTTCGGCGTCTGCCTGATGCTTTGGGTGCTCGAATGGGTGGCTGGGTACGAAACGGCCACCTGGGCCAAGGTGCTGGCTTATATGTCGGTGATCACGCATTTCGAGTCCTTCGGCAAGGGCGTGCTGGACACCAAGGACGCCGTTTATTATTTGTCAGTGATTTTCCTGGGACTGTTTCTGACATCGCGCTCTCTGGAATCGCTGCGGTGGAGGTCGTAAATGAATACCGAATGGGTAAAGACTCGGCAAACCAAGTACGTTACGTACGTCACGATCTACATCGTCGTGATCCTGGCGATCATCGTGGGTGCGAATTACCTGGCGAATCGCTACAACAAGTCGCTCGATGCGACCGCCAACAAGCGCTTCTCGCTATCGGATCAGACCAGGAAAGTAGTCGGTGATCTGAAGCAGGATGTTACGATTCAGTACTTCGATAAAGCCGACGGAATGCAGAACGCCAAGGACCTGCTGGGCCGCTATGCGAATCTTTCCCCCAAGGTTCACATCGAGTACATCGATTACATGAAGAAACCCCAGCTTGCCCGCGCTGCCAACATCACCAAGGAAGCCACGGCGATCGTTGAGATCGGTGCGAAGAAGGAAGAAGCGAAAACGTTCGATGAAGAAGGCATCACCGGCGCGATGATCCGCGCAATCAAGGGCGGAGTCCGCACGGTTTGCGTGGTTTCAGGGAGTGGCGAGCACCGTGTCGAGGACACCGGGCAGGACGGCTTCTCCGATTTTCAGACGGCGGTGCAAAGAGACAACTACCAGGTCAAGGCAGTCAACCTCCTGGAGAAGGCAGAAGTCCCGTCCGAGTGCACGGTGCTGGTCGTGTCGGGTCCCTCGGGCGATTATGTGCAGCCCGAAGTCGACGCCATCAAGAAATATGTGGAAGGTGGCGGCCGGGCGATGTTCCTGCTCGATCCTCCGTTGAAGATCGGACGCAAGGAGATCAGCGACAACAACGCGCTGCACGATCTGCTCGCCTCCTGGGGCGTTACCGCCCAGAAGGACTTGCTGCTTGACGAGAATCCGCTTTCGCAGCTGGTCGGCCTTGGCCCCGAAGTGCCGCTGGTTACGGCCTACGACTCGCATCCGATTGTGAACGATCTCGCCGGAACGGCGACGGGCTTTCCGCTCTCGCGTTCGCTCGACATTAAGAACGAAAATCACACGTCGGTCAGCAAACTATTTGCAACGTCTCCGTCGAGCTTTTCGACCTTCAATTTAAGCACGCCGGAAATCCGTATCGATCCGAACAAGGACAAGAAGGGTCCTTTCACGCTGGCCGCGGCCGGAACTTACGACACCGGTAAGCCGTCCAGCCAGGGGCGTTTCATCGTGGTGGGAAATTCCCGTTGGGCATCGAATTCGTTCCTGAAGTTCAACGGAAATCGCAACCTTGCCCTGAACATGATGAACTGGCTTTCGTCGGATGAGGACCTGATTTCGATTCGTCCGAAAGAGCAAGAAGATCGCCGCCTCAGTTTGACGCGCGCGCAATTCTTAATGGTGCGGACGGTCAGTCAGTTCCTGCTACCGCTGGTCGTGGTGATCGCCGGCGTGATGGTTTGGGCCAAGAGGCGTTAGGAGCGGGAGTTTACAGGAATGCGTTTGCGCAGTCTGCTTGTTGCTTTGGTAGTGCTGATCGCGCTTGGCGTCGGGTTGTATCTTTCCAACAAGCAAAAGGCGGCCGAAGCAGCCAAGCCAGCCACTTCAGGAGCGAAAGTGGTTTCGATCAACGACATCGACGTCACTAAGATCGCCCTGAAAGCCAAAGGCGGCGCCGAAACGGTTCTCACAAAGAATGCTTCGGGCAAGTGGCAGATGATCAGCCCCGAATATCCGGCCGATCAGGAGGCCGTGAACCAGTTGGTGACTGCAGCCGACAGCGTCAGCCAGGACAAGGTGGTGGAAGACAAGCTGTCCGATCCGAAAACCTATGGGTTCGACGATCCGTCGCTCAAGATCGACGTGACGACGAAGAACGGCAAGACCACTAAGCTGATCATCGGCGACGACGCACCCGCCAACGCCGGTTCCTACGCGATGGTCGAAGGCGATCCGAAAGTCTACACGGTTGCCGCCTACGTCAAGACCGGGCTGAACAAAACTTACAACGACCTGCGCGACAAGCGGTTGCTTACCTTCGATCAGGACAAGCTGAGCCGCGTTGAGCTGACGGCGAAGAAGCAGACCGAGGAGTTCGGCCGCGACAAGGATCAGTGGCAGATCGTGAAGCCGAAACCGCTGCGCGCTGACGGATCGCAAGTGGACGACGTGATCCGCAAGCTTCGCGACGTCAAGATGGATACCTCCCTTTCTGACGAAGACGCAAAGAAGGCGGCCGCAGCATTCGCATCTGGCACGGCCGTCGCTGTCGCAAAATTCACCGATCCCTCAGGCACGCAAACCATCGAGATCCGCAAGAACAAGGACGATTACTACGCCAAATCGACCGTGGTGGCCGGCGTGTACAAGATTCCCGCCGATACTGGCACGGGCGCTGACAAAGGTCTGGACGATTTCCGGCAGAAGAAGCTCTTCGATTTCGGATTCAACGACCCGAGTAAAATCGAGATGCACGAGTCGGGCAAAACCTACGCGTTCACCAAGTCGGGCGACGACTGGAACTCCAACGGCAAGAAAATGGACGGTATCAGCGTACAGAGCTTCCTCGATAAGCTGCGCGACCTGTCCGCCTCGAAGTTTATCGACTCGGGTTCGCTCGGTGCGTCGTCGATCGACATCGGCGTGACCTGGAGCGACGGCAAACGCGTCGAGAAGGTGCTGATCGCGAAACAGGGTAGTGATTACGCCGCGCAACGCGAAAATGAGCCGGCGCTTTACGGCGTGGATCCGAAAGCGGTCGACGACCTGACCAAGGCCGCGGCCGACGTCAAGCCGGCGCCGCCACCCACCAAAAAATAGGCCGGCCCGAACCCCAAAAATGACCGGCCTCCTAACCGACCTCTACCAGCTCACGATGGCGGCCGGTTATTTCGAGTCCGGCAAAGCGCAGGAGATCGCAAGCTTCGAGCTGTTCTTTCGCCATCTGCCGCGCTATCGGAACTACGTTCTGGCGGCCGGTCTGGAACAGGTGGTGGAGTATCTTTCCGGACTGCACTTCACCGACGACGAGATCCGCTATCTTCGCGATCTGCCTCAGTTCCAGAAAGTCGCGCCGGCATTTTTCGACATGCTCGAAGCGCTTCGTTTCACGGGCGACTTGTTCGCCATGCGCGAAGGCACGCCGATCTTCGCGGGCGAGCCATTTCTGACCGTGCGAGCTCCACTGATTCAAGCGCAACTGGTGGAGACCTATCTGCTAGCGATGATCGGCTTCCAATCTCTAATCGCTACCAAGGCATCGCGGATTGCCGAAGTCGCCGGCGGCCGTGCGGTTGTTGATTTCGGAACCCGCCGCGCGCATTCGCCGGAAGCGGGAGTGTTGGTCGGAAGGGCATCGTACATCGGAGGCTGCATCGGCACCAGCAACACCGAATCCGGATTCCGCTATGGCATTCCCGTGTTCGGCACAGCGGCGCATTCCTGGGTTCAGGCTTTTCCCGCAGAACGTGAGGCGTTCGAGCGGCTGCAAGCGCTGCTCGGCGATGCAACCGTCTACCTGATCGACACCTACGACACGATCGAAGGGGCGCGGCTGGCGGCTTCGCTCGGCTGGCCGTTGTGGGGCGTGCGTCTCGACAGCGGAAATCTCGTGGAGCTCTCGCGCGCGGTGCGCAAGATTCTGGACGATGCCGGACTCCAGGACGCGAAGATCATGGCGACCAGCGAGCTCAACGAGTACAAGATCCTCGAGTTTGCCGCGGCAGGTGCGCCGATTGACGCCTTCGGCGTCGGGACCGATCTCGCGACGTCCACCGATTCGCCCAATCTCGGCGTGGTTTACAAACTAGTTGAACTGGACGGGCGCTTCACGGCAAAATTTAGCGAGGACAAACATACGCTGCCCGGAGCGAAGCAGGTGTTCCGGTTCGCGACTCACGACGTGCTGGCCTGCAACTGGGAGTGTCTGGGCTGCGGCAAGGACGAGCCGCCTGCGCGAGCGCTTCTGCGCCCCGTGATGCTGGGCGGAAAGCTCGTGGCGCCGCTGCCGAGCTTGAGCGAAACGCGGCAGCACGCGGCGGAATCGGTGAAGAAGCTGCCGACGGCGATCCGCAGTCTGTTCGATACCGATCAGCACTATCGCGTCGAGTACAGCACTGCGCTGATGGCGCTTTACGAGAAGGTACAGAATGAAAATGGTCTTCTTCGACATCGACACGCAGATTGACTTCATGTATCCGGCCGGGGCGTTGTATGTGCCGGACGCGGAGCGAATCCTCGCGACACCTACGGGCGTGTGCAAGGGAATGATGGAATGCGACGATCTCATCATCGTCGATATG
>Ga0126381_100009644_pt1 | contig 10845 bp, 8 predicted proteins | sample PanSoiMetPlot_28_FD_96465 | JGI IMG/M metagenome (GOLD analysis project Ga0126381, IMG submission 96465) | Tropical forest soil microbial communities from Panama - MetaG Plot_28 | ecosystem: Environmental > Terrestrial > Soil > Tropical forest > Bulk soil | place: Panama | collected 2016-02-17
AATGTCTCGAGGCGTGCAAAGCTCCGCCATCTTTTCGACCCAACGGATTAGATGCTTGTTCTGGCTAAGGGGCTTCGAGAGTGCTTTCATGGTAATCTTTGAATAGCCTCAGTACGTAAATCCAGCACCCGCGCATCCTTTTTCTGTTTCCGAACAGAGAGACAACGAACAAGGTCCGGGCTGGACGCTCAAATGATAGCGTCACAAAGGGAAAGCCTAAGGCATTCTTCAGCGGTAAGCTTTTTGTTTTTGTCCATCCAGCCCAATACGTTCTCGATTTGACATCCGACACGTCGAGCGACCAGGCCCGCGATAAGGTTCGTCACCCGCAGAGTGGTTGCCGGCCTGCTGAGCTTAACCGGGCAAAAGTGGATGTAAGACTGCGGACGCATAATATCTGTTGGAATCCCAGGCCTATCAGTATGGCGTCGCCCGAGCATTCGGTCGCGATCAAGACCAGCGATCCATGTCTTCGAGCCGGACCTTGGACCAGAAAATCGTGGATAAGCCATGCCTCGATGGCCGAACCGCCAGGCGAATCTAAGATTCCGTATAGAACGTCGTAATCTCCAAGACGGTTAAGCGAGTCAATAAATCCAGCAGCATCGAAGCCCAGCGGCAGACCAATCGGCCCAGAGAACCTGGCGACAGCCATTCGCCGACCATTGTGGGCTACAATCTTTGCTTCTGCCGAACCGCCATCCAAGGCGCCCCCCTGATAACGTGTTGGCATGGCGGGAGTTAGACAATCAGGTCCTGGTGGCGGCAGCTAGCCGGATTCCGAAAAAAGCGCTTCGTGGCGAAAGACCAAAATCTGTGCATTATGCTTTCACTAAGATGACGACAATCACAAAGGACAATACGCGGACCCCAATCGGTGTCGTCGTCACCATTATCGCCATCAGCGCCGTTGCCAGCCTATTCCTCTGCTGGCTCGTCTATTATCATCCGCCGGCCGACGTTGCCGGGACCGACTTGCTTTTTCTGCCGGCGCTCAACGCGCTGCTCAATGCCCTATCCGCCATCGCCCTTGTCGTCGGTTTCTGTTTCATCCGAGCTAAGCAAATCACCCGGCATCGGATGGCCATGTTCATCGCGTTTATCTTCTCGGCGATCTTCCTGGTGACGTACGTCACCAATCACGCCCTACATGGCGACATGCATTTTCAAGGCCAGGGTTTCAGTCGGGTGGTCTATTTTCCGCTGCTCATCTCGCACATTGGCCTCTCCGTGCTGGCTCTGCCGATGATTCTGATCACGTTCTTCTTGTCGCTTACCGGCCGTTTCCCCGCTCACCGCCGCTTGGCCCGATTCACGTTCCCGATCTGGCTCTACGTCTCGGTGACTGGCGTCATCGTTTACATGATGCTCGCGGCCTATCGGTGAGGCGATCGCGGTAGGGCGAAAAACTCGGCGCGCCCACGATATCGTTGCTCTTAGAGCGAGCCCGCGGCGGTTTTGAGCCGGGCGCTGGACGTGTTTTGGGACAGAGATCTGTTTTTGTCTACTACGCGACTTCGGAATCCGCCAAATCGAACCTGATTTTATCTGCTCAGGGTCACGCAATCCCAGGTTGTAGATCGCGTACCATGATCGCTGCCACACTCAACGGCTCAAAACCGGCGCGGGGAAATCCTTAGCGCTAGCCATACGATCGGCGCGCCGAGTTTTTCACCTTACCAATTTCTTGCTAATGAAACCGGGCCTCGATAATCGAGAAATCATCATTCAGGTGTGGCGCACCACGAAGCTGCTGAACGTGATTTAAGAGCTGGTCCATGAGGTTGCCCCGGGCTTTTCCGAGGACGGCAAGATAAGCGATACAATCCGTAAGATTCCACATCTGGCGTTTGTCACGAAACACTTCGAAGACGCCGTCACTGAAGATGAGCAGGCGCGATTCCGCAGGGATCTGGCATGATTGGGCAGGAAATTCTGCTTGGCGAAGCACACCCATCATCGGTCCTTCAGAAGTCAAGACGCTGGGATCTGGTTGACCAGGCACAAGCACCACGGAGGGATGATGTCCACCGCCGGCCCAAGTCAAGGTGCGGGTCGTTGATTGGTATACCCCATACCAAATCGTGAAATATTTATTGCCGTGTTCCTGACCGCGGAACGCCTCATTGAGCTGCGCCAGCACCTGATCAGGCTGCTTCATATCCACCCCAGTGAGTGCTCCCGTTCGGATGATGTTAGTCAAAGTCACAGAGAGAAGCGCTGAGTCTAAGCCATGGCCGGTAACATCGATGAGATAAAAAGCCAAGTGATCGCGGTTCACCCAGTGGTACCCGATGATGTCGCCACCCAGAGTCGACGCCGGTACATACCGCCAGTCGACCGAAACCACGCCATCCATCGGAGCCGGAATACAGTCGCGGACATATCTAAGACCGGCGGCGAACTCCGCCCGCATCCGTTCATCTAACAAGCTACCGTTGAGGATCGCGGCATCGGCCAGGTCCGGTGTCGCGTTCCCTTCCGTGAACGAACCGTATATTGAGCTCAGCGCGGTGAAAGCCTTCTCCCGATCACCTTGCTTCTGCCAGAGTCGCACCAAGCTCATTGTCGTGCGAAGCGTCCACGCTTTGCTCCCCTGCCGCTCAGCAGTCACTATTGACCGGCAGAACCATTCCTCGGCGGCAGTTTGATCATTCGATTGAGCTAAGACCAATTCGCCTTTGAGCCGGTACAACTCAGCTTCTTGAAAGCGTTCATCATTTTTGTCCGCAAAAGCCATTGCCTCGGTCAAAGCATTCTCAGCCTCAGCAAACCGGCCGGCCCGGATCCAGGCGTCAGCCAACATGCTAAGATAATACGGGAGTCCCAGTTGCGCGCCCGTGGCCCGATAGGCATGGAGCCCATTCTCGAGTAACCGGAGCCCGCGTTCCATTCGTCCTTGCAACAATAAACCACCGGCGGTGTAAAGAGTGCCGGTAGCCTCCCAGAAAAGGAACCCCTGTTCGCCGGCAATCTGCACCTGTTCCTCGGCAGCAACCTGAGTCTGGGTGCCCAACCGGCAATGTTGATGCAGCCACCCGGCATGATGTAGCGCGTACTCCAGACTAAAAACGTGATCGATCGAACGTGCCAAATCGACCGTTTGGCGACTCAACTCCAGAGCCTGATCTGCAAAGCCGAGGTGCCACAGAGCAAGCGCCAGGTAGCAGCGACAAGTAATACCAGGGTCTTCGCCAATTAGTTTAGCTAAAGATGCCGTGCGGTGACGGTCATCGAACCGGGCAATCACGTCCGCACAGATGTTCCGGGCACTTCTAAAGTCTCCGCGATAGAGACAGGTGATGCCCCTTAGGAAGAGGGCTTCCATTAGGATACCGGGCTCGTCCAGGCGTTCGGCGAAAACGATCGCTTCTTCGGCCAGTGCCGCACACATCCGAAAATCGCCCCTTACAATATGATAGGCAAAATTCCCCCACATGATCGCAAAGACCTGGGGTGTCTCTCCGACCCGCTCACAGAGGGCATGAGCCCGGTTCAGAATCGGACCGACCTCCGGATCCGCATAACCTCGCCAGGCGATAAACGCGGTACCAAGCGGACCCAGTAACTCTAGTTCGAGTGCGTCTCGGGCGGCTGATGGCTCAAGCTCCTCCAGGAGATGGATTCCTTTCTGAAGGTGGCTGACCGCTTCGACGTTGGCAAATCGCTCCTTAGAACGTAGGCCGGCTTTCAAACAATACCTGACCGCCTTTAGCACCAGCCCTGCTGTAGCGAAATGTTCCGCCAGCAATTCCGGCTGTGTCTCCACCACCTTTGGAAACCGGGCTTCCATCGTCTCCGCAATTCGCCGATGAAACTCGCGGCGTTGTTGCTCACCGATCGCGGTGTAGAGGGCTTCTTCCAACAAGGCATGTTTGAACACATAACTGCAATGAGGCCATTGACCTTTGCTAAACAAAACGTCGGCCGCAACGAGCTTACCTAGTTCGGTTCGCAGCCACTCTTCGTCGACCGAAGCGGTCGCCGCCAGCAAATCATAATCGAACCGGTGGCCTAATGTTGAGGTCAGTAAGACGATCTCTCGATCGCAACCCATTCGATCCAAGCGTGCGATGACCAGATCCTGGAGAGTCGCCGGAATCTCTCTCGGCGGCACCGGATTCGTCACCCCCGGAGTATTCGTTGGCGCTGCACTGCTCGCTGGCACGCCACCGCTCGTTGGCGCCGCTGTCATCGTTGGCGCAGCCACAGTGGATTCACGCACCATGCGAGTAAACTCTTCTACGAGGAGCGGAACGCCGCCGGTACGTTGATAGACCTGCGCAATCAGCGAGTCAGGCAATGGGGTATTTGATCCGGTTCGCATCCACTCTGTCACTTGCCGTCGACTAAGCCGGTTAAGGGTCAGGAAGGTTTGATGCGCTGCCGCCGGCCATGGGACTTTGAATTCAGGGCGAAAAGTGAGGATCGTGAGGATTTGCCCGGATTGCCCGCCTTCGATTAATTGGCTGAGAAACTCCAAGGTTGAGGCATCGCTCCAGTGCAGGTCCTCTATTATAAATAGCGTAGGCCGCTTGGCAGAACAGGCTTTCAGCCACTGGCGCACCACACGAAATGTTTCTTCGCGCTCACGAGCCGGGGTTAAACCGCCAGCCAAGTAGCGGTCGTCCTCCGGTAGAAAAAGCAGCTTAGCAAAAAGGCCGACACCCTCTGGTGAATTCAAACCGTGATCTTCTAAGTGCCGAGCCAATCGCTCAAACCGGACACTGGGCGAATCGTCAGCGCCAAAACCGAGGAACCGGTTCATGAAATCAGAAACCGGATGGAGCTCAGAATTCTGAAAATGCTCCGCACAGCGCCATTCGACCACTTGGGATTGTGGCTGATCGGCCGAAACGGAGTTCTCCCGAATCAAACGGACGACAGCGCGTATCAAACGTGACTTGCCCAAACCCGCCTCTCCCAGCACTAGCACGATCTGGCTTTGTCCATCTTGGGCCTGCTCCCAGCGGTCTTCCAATAGCCTTAGCTCAGCGTTCCGGCCAATCAGCGGGCTGACCGCAGCAGAGGCCAGTCCGGCAAATTCTTGCTCGTGGCCTTGCAAAGTCACAGACGGCTTTTCAGTGTGCTCAGTGCCTCCGGCTAAGTCGATTTGGTTCACCATCTTTCTCTCCAGGCGACCCTCTATCGACCAAATTCACTCTAGAATTTGGAAAAGATCGCGTTTGGTTGCGATAAGCCCAATCCCAGTGGTCGTTCCCTGCTATCTTCTCCCAGGTGTGACGGGTTTCAACCAAGGAAATACGAAGTTGTTGGTTAGTAGCAACATTTTCTGTTGGCGTAGGTCTTTGTTCCGTAGGCCAATCGACGAACTTCACCGCTTCGCGGCAAAGTCTGACCCGTTCATCAGCGACGGAAGCCCTCTGTCTTAAGTCTGGTAAATGAGCAACCCCAGCCGCAACCTTCGGCAATCTCGGGGCAAGTAAGTTGAAGATTACCAACTGTGTGCTCTCTTTATCTGGCTTCCGCTCAGCTTGGCAAGCCGAATACCGCTTGCCACGTTGCCTGTTTTAAGCCTCTCAGGCTATGAAGTACATCGAGGTGGTCGATCTTCCACCAGGGCAGTCCCCTGTGGTAGCGGAGACCTGTTATCGCTCAGCCCAGGCTCTCGAAGGCGGACAGATTCTGTTTCTTCCTCGCTACGGATTCTCGGTACCCGGCTCCTATCAACCTCTGTTCTCTTCACCCATACTTCAAAGAGGCTCGAAAAGCGTCAGTTACAGTTCGAGTACTGGAAAGCTCTATGGAACGGCCAGCACAGGGCAGACCCTCTCATCACTCGAAGAAATGATGCGGAAATTCGCCAATTTCGCTCAGAAGACTGTAACCCGGTTGTTACCGATCTATCGAACCGGGCTGGTCCGCGCACGGACAAGCTTTCGTCCAACCGAAATTGAAACCAGGCCTATGCCATGGCGCAAAGATGATAAGCGACTGCATATCGACGCTTTCCCGTCGTCGCCTATCCAAGGCAATCGCATCTTAAGACTCTTCTGTAATGTCAATCCCGCGGGCGAAACCCATCTCTGGCGGATTGGCGAACCGTTCGAACAGACAGCCGGACGGTTCCTACCTTCGATCAAACCGCCGTTCCCATTTTCGAGTGTCGCTTTGATGCTCACCAGCACTACGAAGAGTCGGCGAACCTTTTACGATCACATTATGCTATGCCTTCAAGATCGGATGAAGCGCGACCAACGTTATCAGGAGGAAGCTGAGCAGGCTAAAGTCGAATTCCCTGCAAGTTCTACCTGGTTAGCTTTTACCGACCAAATTCCGCACGCAGCAATGCGGGGACAATACCAGCTCGAGCAAACATTCCTTCTCGATATCAACCGGCTTCACGATCAGAGTACCGCTCCCCTCTACGTATTGGAAAAGCTCGCAGGGCGAAAGTTAGTTTAGGCGCTGCTGCATTTGGCGTTTAACGCTCGCGTTCACGTTTCGTGCTCGGCGGTTTTCTTTTGCCGTTCCCAGTTCGCGCCGACTCAGCCTAGTCCCGCAGCCGCCGGATTAAAAACGTGATTCGGCTCAGGGCTTGATGCCGATACATGGCTGGTTCCGTAGGAGCCAAATCTTTATAGCCTGCGCCTCCGGAAGAAGACCAGCTCCGGAGGAGCGACATCTAATGGAGAAACATCTTTTATGTCGCTCCTAACGGAGCTAGTCGCGTTTTACACTACGGTTTGCTATAAAGATTTCGCTCCTACGGAGCTGGCAATCCCCTGGGTGAATCAGACGCATGAACCAAATGCAGTTATAGAGATTGGGCTTGTACGGAACCGATTTTCACGGGCCTGCTATGCTAACAGCCTCCGGGACCAGCTCTTCGCGCGTCTCTCGTTTGCGGTTACCGGCTTTTGGAGAACAGCCAGGAAAGTAGTTCCGGTTCGTCAAAAGCTCGGTCCCAGGAATTGTGTCCGACTCGGGGATATTCAGTATAGCGCGGGTCACCCCCAGCCTTCGTCAGGTTCTCAATCATCGAACGACTGCAAACCACCGGTACTACTGGGTCCTCGGCGCCATGAAACGCCCACACGGGGACATGTTTGATCCGGTCAGCAAAGCTCACATCTCCGCCCCCACAAACCGGGATGGCAGCCGCGAAATTTTGCGGATGTCTTATGAGCGCTTCCCAGGTCGCGAAACCGCCCATGGAAATCCCAGTGATATAGACCCGATCCAGGACGACCGGATTTTTTTCCTCGACCATAAATAGGAGCTCGAGTGCTGTTCGCAGGGGGGCCGCGGGTTCAGGCGCCAACTTCAGTTGGTGCATTTCTTCCCGGCTGCCAGTCCACATGGTCGGTTGGTTGTTTAAATGCGTCGGGCATTGCGGCACTAGGACAAAACAGGGGTGTTGAGATCGGGATTCCGGTCTGGTGAATCGCCTAACCCCATTAGCCAATTGCTTTTCATTGTCGGTCCCTCGCTCGCCCGAGCCGTGAAAAAGGACGACCAGCGGATATTTAGCATCAAAGCTCAATTCATGCGGCGCCAGCAACCGGTACGGCATGCGTAACTTGGAGGTACCGACAAATTCGTAACGGCCGAAGTCCTTAAACATAATTCGGAGAAAATAGCCGCAAAAACTGGTCGCGCCATATGCCCGGCGGAGGCGGAAATGCACAAAAAGCGCAAAAAATATCTCACGCAAAGACGCAAAGCCGCCAAGGAAAGAGCTAGAGATCGAATAGCCGTTGGTGGGGCGAGGCTCCCGAACGTAATTGTAATGCTCGCGGAGGGTAAATGTGCACCCCACTGCCGGTATTGTTAGGCCGGAAAACGCGCCGCGCCGCGGCGCGATATACCCACGGCTCCGACTTCGCTCGGCTGCTGGCTGGCATCTCTCAAAGCTCAAGCTACGTCGGACAAGTCGGCATGTTTCATGACGTAGCAACGTTAACCCGCGTGCGAATACCAAGTGCTTCGGAAAGGCGATGTGTCGTTCGGGAGCCTCGCCCCACCAACGGCTACTCAAACTCTGATCGAACCTTTGCGGCTTTGCGTGAGATTTCTCTGTCTTTGCGGCCTCGGCGAGCCTGTCGCGGAATATTTTGTCATCGTTTCCTCTCTTAACTCTGTTGAATTTGGTCTTTGTGATCTTTGTGTCCTTCTGTGCGAATCTTACAGTGGGGACGCGGTTTTTTAGTCTGGGAAACGTGCGTATGTCCTAGGCGCTAGTAGGATTGGGGGTCACCGTCGTTATGCCGATAAAGACAGAGTTCGAGATCGATGCAAGCGGTAAATCGTTTGGTACTGGTTTGTTACCAGAGCTTATAACGGCCTTGCGCTGCTGCCGTCCCGGCGATCTTCTGGCAGTCGTTAGCCAGGAAGCCGCTCTTGGCGTCGACCTGGAACTTTGGTGCCGGTTCACCCGCAATACTCTAATCGAGACGACCACTGATGCGGGGCAGAACCGGTGGGTGATCCGCTGCGGGGAGGCCCCGACGGATAACAGTTCTGATCGTCCCGTCGGTTCGCGTCTTTGGCTCTACACGAATTTCGATTGTAACCTTCATTGTGACTATTGCTGCGTGCGTTCCTCGCCTAAAGCTCCCCGGCGGGAGCTCGGCCTGGCGCGCGTACAACAGATCGTCAGCGAAGCGGCAACACTCGGCGTCGGTGAATTCTTTTTAACCGGCGGTGAACCTTTTCTGCTACCGGATATCGAGCAGATTCTCGTTGCTTGTACGACAGTCGCACCGACCACGGTCCTCACTAATGGCGCTCTATTGGCGGGACGGAGATTCGAAGCGCTGCGCTCGGTGCGAAGCGATCGATTGACGTTGCAGATTAGCCTCGATAGTCCGACCCCCGAAATCCACGACCTCCATCGCGGAAAAGGGACTTGGGACCGGGCTTTAAAAGCGATCGGGCTTGCCCGCGCGGAAGGATTTCGGGTTAGATTGGCTGCAACGGTCTCGACAGACGAACAAGCTAAGGAGTTTGAGCGATTCCTCGATGCGCGCCAGATCGGTGAGAAGGACCGGGTGATCCGCCGAATCGCGCTCCGCGGTTTTGCCATCAAAGGTTTGGCAGTCGCGCGCGCCGATCTGGTCCCAGAGGTTACGATCACCGCAGACGGTGTCTATTGGCATCCGGTCGGAGCCGACGATCCGGATCTATTGGTCACTCCGAATATCTTTCCTTTGGCTGAGGCTTTCGCCGCAGTTCGCCTGGCCCTTGAGCACGAAAGCGAACATGGCCGCCGATTGGCGAGTATTTTCAATTGCGCGTAGGCCGGCCTGGGCGGCGAAAACCCCCTCGTACTCGTCATCGTCGATTTCGGTAGGGCGAGGCTCCAAACGCGATAGGCCGCAGATTCATTCGTTGTCAGGGCTGGCCCGCGTAACGGCTAAGCAGCATGGCCGAGCCGGGGGTGCGGTTGCGGCAAACAGATGGACTTATTCTTACCACTAGCTCCAGATTAGCTTTTGTTCTCTGCGGAACAAAGGCTCAGTTCAAGGGCCGAAGGACAAACGCACCCAATCAGTTTGCCACACCTAGCTCCCGGCTCGGCCATGCTGCGGAAGCGATTAGACCAGACAAGCACCGAACTAAAATAAGCCAGCAGCCTGTCACATTTTGGAGCCTCGCCCCACCAAAAACTTCGAGGACGAAGATGTGGCTCTGGCCCTATCCTCGCGCCTCTTGCTCAAAAAAACCCTGTTTCGCCGCGGCCTGGCGAAGCGAGTCGTAACCGTCGAGATGCGGTACCTCCCAGCGGCGGAGCCCTTCCGCTTCGAGCACCGCACGGTGGGTGGGGTTCTCGTAGTTCATGCCGGAAAGCGCTTCGACGAAACGTGTTGCTAGGGAGCGATCCAGATCGGGGCGCGCGGTGAACATACAGTGATTGAAGGGCGGCGATGTCCAGATCTCGGTTAACGCCCCTTCCGGCACTAAACGGTCGGTATTCACCGTCTTCCAAAACGGGCTGCCCACCGCGCCCGCATCGGCTCGGCCGTCGAGAACCGCGCGGACCACTTCTGCCTCGCTTCTGCCGGTGTCGCCGTGCTTACCTACGTCACTGTTGAAGCGCAGCGTCCGATAATCCTTCTCTTCGGCCAAACCTTCCCCCTGCAGGAAGTGAACCGGCAGGATCGCGGCGTGCCCGCTGTCGCGGCTGCCGAGCGCCAAAGTGCGGTTTCTGAGATCGGCCAGCTTAGTAACTGCCCCGCCAGTGGCGGCAAAAATCTTCGTGGTCCAACCAATATCGGTATCGCGCATGGCAATCGCCTGGCACCGCTGCTCGCTCCATTTGTCGGATTGGAGATACGCGAGATTGGTGTTCCAGGCGATATCAATGCGAGGTGTGGAATCACCCGATTGCGACAGAAGCGCTGCTACTTGCATTTCGTAGCTTTGAAATAGGACTACCTCGACCGGCAGACGCGCTTCTTCGTGAAAATAGTGCCGCATCCCTTCCCAGATGGTTACCACCTTCGGATCGTATGCCACTGCACCTACCCAGATTGTTCGGCTCATGATTGTTTTTCTAGTTACGGGTTAATCTGAAATCGTACTCGTCCTCGTCGTCGTCCTTGTGCTCGAATTTGGGCGAGCGGAGTATTGGAGTACCGGAGTTTTGTATGCTCCCATGTCTGCGGATCCGATTCCGATTTGGCTCGGTGCTCCGATCATTCAATACTGGCCACTCCACCACTCCAATACTCCATCACTCCGCGCGGGCTGCACTCGAGGACGAGGACGACGACAAGTACGAGAACGAAGTGCGTGGTGAGCAACGGTTCATCCATGCTCAAAACAGCGGTATGCCCAAAACTGCCTTTCCAACAAATTCCTTCAGGACGTCGCAGGTTG
>Ga0126381_100009645_pt1 | contig 10845 bp, 10 predicted proteins | sample PanSoiMetPlot_28_FD_96465 | JGI IMG/M metagenome (GOLD analysis project Ga0126381, IMG submission 96465) | Tropical forest soil microbial communities from Panama - MetaG Plot_28 | ecosystem: Environmental > Terrestrial > Soil > Tropical forest > Bulk soil | place: Panama | collected 2016-02-17
ACGACTGAACTCCCTCCGCGCGTATCGGCACGAGTGCCCGTGGCCTGCAGGTTGACCACCGGCAGAAGATTCGCGAAAGCCTCGGCGTCGGTAGCCTCGGCTTCGATCACGCGCGCGGCGGCGGCGGCGATGTCGAGATTTTCCTTCTGCGCCGTTTCCATCAGGGCCGGCAATTCGTCGGCCTTGAAGTTCACCCACCAATCGGCGTCAGGCCAGACCGGCGACTGGTTGTCCACCACCGGCGCGGTAAATGCATTGGGCACGTCTCCGGCGCGATTGAGCGGGGTGGGGTTGGGGGTCTGGCAACCAGCTGCCACTAGGGCAAGCATGCTAACGGAAAGACCGCGGAATATCGCTTTCATCGAATGCTCATCAAACTAGTGTGAAGCCTGCCGGCCCCCCCGTTGGCGCACCCTAATACCGGCGCGCGGCAATGGACGCAAATATGGCCAGAAGTCCTTTTTGTACAAGGGTGCGGACTGTAAACCTTTGTCGCGGCGGTGGTTAAAACGGGCAGGGTTGCGGTCTTGGCACAGCTGGAACCAAGAGTGGACGGCCGGACTGATGGCCTTACGTGGGGGGCACCAAAGCCGGTCCGACCGTCCCATTGCCTGTATCCCTTGGTGGAGCGCCGAACGGACACAGAGCCGACCGGAAAGCTAGACCCTCGCGTCGTGAGGGTGGAAGGTCGGCGGCGGTTAAAATTGTAATGGAATGTCGTCAACCGGTCCTCCGCAGAGGCGCGGCGAAACAAAAGGGTGGGAACATGATTGCCCAATTTTGGTGCAGCTAAAACAGCAGCGAATTCAGTGTGTTCTACAAGAGGTTTTTCATGTCGTGGGTCTATATCGCGCCAATTCTTCTCCTTTGCTTCTCGAATGTCTTTATGACGTTCGCTTGGTATGGCCAGTTGAAATTTCCAGCCGCACCCTTGCTATGGGTGATCCCCATCAGCTGGAGCATTGCGTTCCTGGAATATTGCTTTGCCGTGCCCGCCAACCGCATTGGCCATCAGGTTTATTCCGCGGCCCAACTCAAGACTATGCAGGAAGTGATCACGCTGATCGTGTTCGCGATCTTTTCGGTGACCTATCTAGGCGAACCGCTCAAATGGAATCACGGCGTGGCATTTGCGCTGATCGTGGCGGCCTCGTATTTCGCCTTTCACAAATGGGCCTGAAAGGCCGATTCCCGGCAAGCGCGACGCAACGCACTTGGGCCTTAGCTCACCCAGCCGGCCAAGGATTGTCGTGGAAATTGTCCACGGGCCGAAGCGGCACCTCCAGCGCCGAATTGGCGCCAATGTAGATTTCTAGCGTCATTTGATTGGAAGCCTTGTCCCACACCATCTGGGGCGCGATACCGCCCGGCTTCCGGAAGGTAGTGCCGTCGAAATCGAAGGGGCGCGGTTCGACGCCGTCCCAGGCGGTGGCAAGATCGGCGGCCAGGCGAGCGCGCATCTCTCGCAACTGTTCGGGCTTTGTGCTGTCGGCATTCGTGATATCGGGTGCGCTCACTCGGACCATGCCGTCAGGCCCCACTTCCACCCGTGCCGTTACCAAGACGCCGTGTCCGTCGTAACCGCCTTCCCAACGCCCCTGTGGCGGCGTCTGCTTGGCGCAGGCCGCGAGCAACAGGATGGCCAAGATCACCGCGAATTTGCGCATTTGCCTCGACTCAAGCAGGGGGAAGAAAGCCTAGACCAGCAGAGGTTAAATGTGGACATAACCGTCATGAAGCTGGCAGGTCTTGCTCCTGAATGGTCGGATTGATAGGGGAAACGGCAACTCCGTGAAGGACGTTCCATGCCGCTGCCCAAGGATTTCCTCAGCCAGTCGCTCAATCGCATTCAGCCTTCACCCACAATTGCGGTGACGCAGAAGGCGCGTGATCTCAAGGCGGCGGGACGCGACGTGATCGGGTTGGGCGCGGGCGAACCGGATTTCGACACGCCCGACAATATCAAGGATGCCGCCATCGCCGCGATCAGGCGCGGCGAGACCAAATACACGCCGGTGGAAGGCATTCCCGAACTGCGCGTCGCCATCGCCAGAAAATTCAAGCGCGAGAATGGCCTCGACTATAAACCGTCCCAAACTTTCGTGGCGCCGGGCGGCAAGGCGATCATCTATAACGCGCTTTTGGCCACATTGAATCCCGGCGACGAGGTGATCGTGCCGGCCCCTTACTGGGTATCCTATCCCGACATCGTTCTTCTGGGCGGCGGAAAGCCCGTAGTGATCGAGACACGGCTGGAGGACGGATTCCGATTAACGCCTGAGGCGCTGGAAAAAGCCATAACGCCCAAGACCAAATGGTTGATCTTCAACCAACCCTCCAACCCCACCGGCGCCTGCTATAGCGAATCGCAATTGAAGGCGCTTACCGAAGTGCTGCTCAAGCATCCGCAGGTGTGGGTGCTCACCGACGACATGTATGAGCATCTCGTCTATGGGGGCTTCAAATTCCGCACCGTGGTAGAGATCGAGCCCAGGCTCTACGAGCGCACCCTCACCATGAACGGGGTCTCCAAGGCATATGCCATGACCGGTTGGCGCATCGGCTATTGCGCGGGGCCGGAAGATTTGATCAAGGCCATGGCCAAGCTCCAATCTCAATCGGCTACCAGCGCGGCCTCGATCTCGCAATGGGCGTCCGTGGAATCCTTGAATGGGACGCAGGATTTCATTCCCGAATTCCAAAAATTGTTCGAGGGGCGGCGCGATCTGGTCGTGTCAATGCTCAATCAGGCCAAGGGCCTGGAATGTCCCAAGCCCGAAGGCGCCTTCTACGTCTATCCCTCGATTCGCAAGCTGATCGGCATGAAGACGCCGAACGGGAAAGCGATCCAGACGGACGCCGATTTCGCCAGCGAGCTTTTGGAAGCGGAAGGCGTGGCGGTGGTGCACGGGGCCGCTTTCGGCCTGTCGCCCTTCTTCCGCATTTCCTACGCGACTTCTAATGCGGTGCTGGAAGAGGCTTGCAGGCGCATCCAGAGGTTTTGCGCCAGCCTTTCCTGATCGGTTCGGGCCAGCCGAGGGTTGATCGTGACCTTCCCCTGCGGAGCACTTGGGGGAGAGGTGGCGCGGAGCATCGGTCAGTTGCGAAGGCCGGAGGGGTCTATTAATTGTATGAATATTATCATACAATTTTTTCATGCTGGGCTGGCTGACCCTCCAGGATAGCGGCGTTCCCATCTATGTGCAGGTGCGCGACCAGATCGCCGCTGCGATCGGGCGTGGTGAACTCATGCCGGGCGCGCAACTTCCCACCATGCGGGAAGTTGCGGTGGCGCTGGCGATCGATCTCAACACGGTGCAACGAGCCTATGCCGAACTCGAGGCAGAGGGACTGCTGATCAAGGTACAGGGCCGCGGCAGTTTCGTGGCGGAAAAACCCAAGCCCCGAAGCCGCAGTGCCGAGATTCGTGTCCTGGCCGCAAAGGTCGCGGCCCAGGCGCAGGCGGCGGGCGTGAGTCTGGAGGAATTGGCGGATGCGCTGCGCGAACTGGCGAGGCGCGGGTCATGACTCATTCCAACCAATTCGGCCTTATCTTCATTCTCATCCTGGCCTTCATGATCTGGTTTCGCATGCTGGCCGGACGCGGCAGAATCGGCGACAGGCGCACTGCCGCCCGATCCGCCACCATCGCGAATTCACCACGCCCTAACGCTTCTACTGCGTCACCCAATTCACCACAGGAGATCCATATGAATCCCATTAGCGCGTTGATCTTTGTCATCTTCGTTGGAGGCGCGATCCTCTCTTATCTCGCGCAACTGCCCCTTGTTTTCACCATCATTCTGGCCTTGATTGGCATTTTCCTGGGTTACTCGGTCAAGATGGCCCAGCAATGGGAAAAGGCTGTCATCCTTAGGCTGGGCAAGCTTCATTCGGTCAAGGGGCCGGGCCTTTTCATTCTGGTGCCGATCATCGACCAGGTGGCGATGTGGATCGATCAGCGCATTCGCACTTCCGAATTCAGCGCCGAGCAGGCCCTCACCCGCGACACCGTGCCGGTGAATGTGGACGCCATCGTCTTCTGGATGGTGCATGATGCGCAGCGCGCCGCGCTCGAGATCATGGATTACAATAGTGCGATCCAACGCGTGGCCCAGACCTCATTGCGCGAGACTATCGGCTCCTCGGTGCTCTCAGATCTCCTGTCCGAGCGCAAGGAAGCAGATGCCAGGCTCAAAGACGTAATCGGGGCCAAGACCGCGGAATGGGGCGTCACCGTCAATTCGGTGGAGATCCGCGACGTCGCCATTCCCGCCAATCTCCAGGATGCCATGAGTCGCCAGGCCCAGGCCGAGCGGGAGAAACAGGCGCGCGTCACTTTGGGCGCGGCCGAAGAGGAAGTGGCGCAGAAATTCGTGAACGCCGCAAACCTCTATGCTCAGAGCCCGGAAGCGCTGCAGCTGCGCGCTATGAACATCATTTATGAGACCACCAAGGAACGTGGCGCCACCATCCTGATACCCTCATACATGGTGGATGCGATGAACCCGGGCGTGGCTTTCGCGCTGGCGGGAAAAATGACGACCATAGCCGCGCCGGGCGGGCCATCGGTGCCGGTAGTTGGGAAAACACCTGGATGAAGCGTGATCTCCGATGGTATAGAACGCCATCGGAGGAGAACGCATGCCAAAAGTCCTTTCCACCGCTCTTGTCTTCGCCCTGGCGTTATGGACAGCGCCGCTCTGGGCGCAGCCGGAAACATTGTCCGTGGAGGGCCACGTCGCTCACCCCCTGAAACTCACATTGGAGCAGGTGAGGGCCTTGCCGCGGGCGACGGTCAGCCTGACGTTTCAGAGCGATCATGGCCCGCAGACCGGCACCTATACAGGTGCGCTGTTGCTCGACATTGTGAAGCAGGCGGCGCCCGTGGATCAGGGCAGCGACAAGGGCGCACCTTGGAGGCATACCATCATCGCCACCGGCAATGACGGGTACGGCGTGGCGCTGGCGATCGGCGAGATCGATCCCCGTTTCGCCGGCAAGCAAGTGCTCGTGGCCTACGAACGCGACGGCAAGCCGATGGACAATCAGACTTTCCGACTGGTCGTTCCAGGCGACGCTCATGGCGGACGCTCTGTGAATGGTCTGGTATCGCTCACGATAAATTAGGCGGACTGCGGCGGACTCTCCGCGAGACGCAAGCATATTGTGAAATAATAAAGCCCTTGACCCGGGAGGTCGCGCAGCGCGAGCATCAAAGACAGTAGGGCGCGAACGGTGGCCCTTACGGCCCACGCCCCAATTGCCGGACGCCCTGTCTGGTCCAAGGAGGCGCTCATGCCCAATTCCAGAAGCAAAGTTGGTCCCCGCGCAATCGCCCTGGTCGGGCCATATGGGAGCGGCAAGACTTTGCTTCTGGAAAGCATAGCGGCCTTAACCAACGCCGTAACGCGAAAAGGGTCGGTCAGCGGAGGCACCAGCCTCGGCGATTCCTCCGCCGAAGCCCGGGCCCGGCAGATGAGCGTGGAATTGAACGTGCTTTCGACCCAATATTTGGGTGAGGATTTCACCTTTCTGGATTGCCCCGGCTCGATCGAATTTCTGGCCGACACTCTGCATGTCCTGCCCGCAATAGATGCCGCGGTAGTGGTCTGCGAGCCGGAGCCCGCCAAGATTCAGATGCTGCAGCCCTATCTCAAGGCATTGTCCGACGCGAAAATCCCCCACTATCTTTTCGTCAACAAGATCGAGCATGCCATGGGTTCGATCCGTCAATTGCTGATGCAACTTCAGGACGCGAGCGAGACGCCCCTGCTGCTCCGCCAGATTCCTATTTGGGAAAATGGCACCGCCGCGGGTTTTGTCGATCTCGCTCTGGAGCGGGCCTTTGTTTATCGCCCACATGCACCGTCCCAGGTGGTGGATATCGCCGACTTCGCCCGCGAGAAGGAAGCGCGCTTCCAGATGCTCGAGCGGCTGGCCGATTACGACGAGCACCTGATGGAAGAATTGTTGGGCGATGTAGAACCGGCGCGTGATGAAGTGATGGATGATCTTCGCCGCGAATTGTCGGAAGGGTTGATCGTGCCGGTTCTGATTGGCTCGGCCGAAGGCGACCATGGCATCAGGAGACTTCTGAAGGCGCTCCGCCATGAGGTGCCAGACGTGACCGAGGCGGCGAAACGCGCCGGCATAAAATCGGACACCACTGCGATCCAGATCATCAAGACATTCCACGGCGGACATGGACGGTTGAGTGTGGGGCGGGTTCTCGCTGGCAGCCTCAAGGACGGCCAGGTGCTGCATGGCCCCAATGGCGACACGCGGGTGGGCGGCATTCTCTCGCTCGCCGGCGATAAACAGACCAAGAGGAGCGAGGCCCAGGCAGGTGACACGGTGGCGCTGGCGAGGCTCGACAATGTGCAGACTGGGGACCGTCTCTCGTCCGACAAGGGAGGGGCCAAGCGCGTGACTCTAAAGTTGAGCGCGCCGGTTTATCGACTGGCGGTCACCGCTCAAGATCGCAAGGACGAAGTCAAGGTCACCGCCGCCATAGCCAAGCTGATCGAGGAAGATCCGTCGCTGGCTTTCGAACAGAATGCCAGCACCCAGGAAATGGTCCTGGCGGGACAGGGCGAAATTCACCTGAAAGTGGCCATAGAGAAACTCCTGAGCAAATATGGGCTCAAGCTGTCCACCAAGTTGCCGCGGGTTCCCTATCGCGAGACCATTCGCAAATCCACCACGGTGCGTGGGCGTCACAAGCGCCAATCAGGCGGCCATGGTCAATATGGCGACGTAGTGCTGGAGATTCAGCCCCTGCCGCGCGGCACGGGCTTTGTGTTCCATGATCGCATCAAAGGCGGCGTGGTGCCGAAGCAGTGGATCGGTTCGGTCGAGAAGGGTGTGCAGGAATTTATGAAGTCAGGACCTCTGGGCTTTCCGGTTGTGGACATTGCCGTGTCGCTGACCGATGGGTCCTATCATTCCGTGGATTCCTCCGACGCCGCCTTCCAGACCGCAGGGCGCGTGGCCATGAGCGAAGGGATGCCGGTCTGCTCGCCAGTGCTATTGGAACCAGTAATGAAAGTCGCCATCCATGTGCCCAACGACGCCACCGCCAAGGTGAATGGCATAATCGGCACAAGACGAGGCGCCCCTCTGGGTTTTGACGGGCGTGAGGGTTGGCGGGGTTGGGACACGGTGAGAGCTGAGATCCCGCAGTCCGAAGTGACCGATTTGATCGTCGATTTGCGTTCGCTCACCCAGGGCGTGGGTACATTCGAGATGGAGTTCGACCACTTCGCCGAGTTGGCCGGCAAGCTCGCAGATCAAGTCGTGGCGACGCAGCATGCGGCGTGAACCGAATTCTGCTGCCTGGACATAACACGGCTCCCGATGCCCCAGAGCGATCCGCTGCACGGACGCGACGAGCAACCCTCCGTCAAGGTTGTTTCCGCTTGACGCCCATGCGCGAGAACGCGCGACCAAAAAAACAAGCTGCCGGAGCGTTCAGACACTCCGGCAGCCAAATCCGCGCTCGGGGGGAAGAGCGCGTTTGCCGCGCCCGGGGGGAGAAAGCGCGACACTAAAGGAAATGGCTATTCCGGTCTGAGGTTTCAAGAGGCGCGCAAAAAGCGCGAAAAATTCAATATTGCCAATCCTTGGAACCCTTCACCAGGAAATCGCGGAAAGCAGCCACGCGCTTGGATTGTCTAAGCGCATCCGCATAGACCAGATGCACGTCGAAATCGGGCGCCGGCACTTCAGGCAGCACGGGGATCAGATTGTCATGCTCTGCTGCCACGAAATCCGGCACCACGCCGATGCCCAATCCTGCTTCCACCGCCTGCAGGATGCCGGTAATGTTATTGATGCGGATCACGCTGCCGGTGCACCCGGGCCGAAAATTCTTTTGGAAAAGTTCAAGCAGCCAGTTGATGTCTCGAATTTCCGGGGCCGCAGTTTCGCCATAAACGATGATCGTGTGATTGCAGACATCTTCCAGCCTCGTGGGCGTGGGATGACGGGCAAGATAATCCTTCGACGCATAGATGTGATAATGCACGGTGAAAAGCTTGCGCTGGATCAAGTCGGCCTGGACCGGCGCGCGCATTCGAATGGCGAGATCGGCGGCGCGCTGTGATAGATCCAACTCGCGGTCGTCCATCACGAGATGGACTTGGACTTCGGGATATTCACGCAGAAATTCCTTGAGCCGGGGCAAGAGCCAATAGGCACCGATGCCGTGGCTTGCCGTGATCTTTAGCGAGCCTCGGGGCGAATCGTGGATATTCTTGAGGGCTTCTTCGGCCTGCGCCAGGCGCGCCAGCACTTCGCTCACGGCGGTGTAAAGCAGTTCGCCTTCGTCGGTGAGAGTAAGGCCGCGGGCATGACGCTGAAACAAGGGCGTGGAGATTTCCTCCTCCAGCGCGCTGATCTGCCGGCTGACCGCCGATTGGCTCAATGTAAGCATCTGGCCCGCATGGGTGAAACTGCCGGCCGACGCGACAGCATGAAAGATGCGAAGCTTGTCCCAATCCATCACAACCCCTCGAAGCCGCCTGACCTTGAAATCGGCGATGCGGCAAAATGAATTCGTTACGCGGAGAGCGGCAATTCTCCCCCATGAGACGCTGCCAAGAATCGCTCCGCTTCCAGCGCCGCCATGCAACCCATCCCCGCCGCCGTCACCGCCTGGCGGAACACCTTATCCTTGACGTCGCCGGCAGCGAAGACGCCGGCAACGCTCGTATGGGTGGAATCGGCGGCCGTCTTGATATAGCCACTGGCGTCCATGTCCAGCTTGCCCCGAAATAGCCCGGTGGCGGGCGAATGGCCGATGGCCACAAACAACCCGTCCGCCGCCAGTTCGTGCCTGGAACCGGTCACAGTGTTCCTGAGGCGCACGCCCGTGACGCTTTTGGGCTCCGTGCTGCCCAATACCTCCGTCACCTCGGTATCGTAGAGGAGCTCAACTTTCTTGTTCGCAGCCAACCGCAACTGATTGGTCTTGTCCGCGCGGAGCGTGTCGCGGCGATGGATCAGCGTCACCTTATCGGCAAATTTCGTGAGGAACAAAGCTTCCTCAGCAGCGGTGTTGCCACCTCCCACCACGGCCACTTTCTTGCCGCGGAAGAAAAACCCGTCGCAGGTGGCGCATGCTGATACTCCGAAGCCTTGAAACCGGCCTTCGCTCTCAAGCCCCAGCCAATTGGCGCTGGCACCAGTGGCGATGATCAGCGTATCGGCGGAATAGGTCTCGCCGGAATCGCCCGCCAGCTTGAACGGACGGCGCGACAGATCCACGGACTGAATGATGTCAGAGACGAATTTCGTCCCCAGATGCTCGGCCTGTTTTTGCATTTGGTCCATCAGCCAGGGGCCTTGGATGACGTCGGCGAAGCCGGGATAATTCTCCACCTCGGTGGTTATGGTGAGTTGGCCACCCGGCTGGATGCCGGAAATTACGGTGGGCTCCAGCATGGCGCGCGCCGCATAAATGGCCGCAGTGCAGCCCGCCGGGCCGCTACCCAGTATGATCACCTTGGAATGATGGTTCATGATGCTTTCAGTAGTGGTTGGGAAAGCCCACTGATATCAGGGTCAGGCACGAAAAGATCAAGCGCCGCAAAGCCCGGAAGCGGTGGATCGCCGCCAACTGGGTGTACCGGCCGAGTGGCTGAATTATGCGATCGGGAGCCATTTCGAGAAATATAATTGCGTCCTTTGTCACGAGCGCGTAAAACAAGAGCGGGGGAAAACGCGTTGGAAAACCGCAAACTCGACGCCATCGACCTGCGTATTCTCAAGGAGCTGCAAGCCGATGGCCGTATCACCAATGTGGAATTATCGCGCCGCGCCAAAATCACGGCGCCGCCATGCCTTAGGCGTATGCGCGCGTTGGAGAAGGCTGGCTTGGTCCAGGGCTATCACGCCGTTCTGAACGGCAAGGCACTGGGCTACCCTGTCACCGGCTTCATCTTTGTGGGGCTGGCCAGCCAGAAGGATGCCGATCTCAAGCATTTTGAGGAACGTGTGCGGAGTTGGCCCGAAGTGCGGGAGTGCCACATGATGTCGGGCGAAGTCGACTTCCTTCTCAAATGCGTAGCCCGGGACCTTTCCCACTTTCAGGATTTCGTGACCGAGACGGTGACAGCTGAACGCAATGTGGCGAGCGTAAAAAGCTCGCTGGTGATTCATCCGACCAAGCTAGAGCCGGGCATACCCATCGACGCGCCTCAATGACGTGCGGCGCGCCATGTGCCAGGATGACGCGCTTTTCCCTCACTGGGCACAGCCTATATTCTTCCTCGTTCAGAATTATCAGGTTCTCCAGGCATGCGCCTTCTGCCCGGTATTGTCGCTGCTCTGACTTGTCTCTTGTTCGGTCACGCCGCGGCCCAGGAAATCCCCCGCATCAAGGCGCGAATCCTGTCCTTTGACGGCAAGACCCTCACGGTGACGTCGGGCACGGCAGGGCAGAACCTGACCATCGGTCTGATGCCGAATAGCCACTTGATGTATGAAGCCAAAGCCGATCTCGCTTCCATAATGCCCGGAGACTATCTGGGCGCGACGCTCGACAAAAGCGGCAGCCGGTGGCAGGCAGTGGAAGCACATCTTTTGCCTGACATACTGCGCGGTGCTGGCGAGGGTCTCTATCCGCTGCCGTCCAATCAAGATGAAAGGGTTGTGACCGGCGAAGTGGCGAAAAACGACAGTGCCGCACATCAAATGACGGTCGCGTTCCGGGGCAGCATCGGAAGCGATGGTCCCACTTGCACGGGGCGCGCGCCGCGCGAAGGTGGCTGCAAGGGCGAGCTGACCTTCGCTTTGCCCGCCGATACCACCCTTATCGCGATTAAGCCCGGCGACAAATCC
>Ga0126381_100009646_pt1 | contig 10844 bp, 10 predicted proteins | sample PanSoiMetPlot_28_FD_96465 | JGI IMG/M metagenome (GOLD analysis project Ga0126381, IMG submission 96465) | Tropical forest soil microbial communities from Panama - MetaG Plot_28 | ecosystem: Environmental > Terrestrial > Soil > Tropical forest > Bulk soil | place: Panama | collected 2016-02-17
CGCCGTCATGGTCATCACCCAGCACCAGTCGACGTCGGGTGACCAGCGGGAGGCGGTGCTCGCGCGCTGCAAGAAGTGCAAGGCCGAGCTGGTGCGGCACGACTACGACGCGACCCCGCACGGGCTGCCGGGCTACGACGCGAAGAGCTATGGCTCCGAGGACGACCCGATCCGGCAGTTCGCCACCCTGTACAACTCGCTGAAGTTCGTCGAGCTGCGCAACAGCGACGAGGGCCGTACCTGTGCCAAGTGCGGGCACGTCAACGACGTGTTCCCCGCCGAGCGATGGGGGTGGGGACGGCAGGTGTCCCAGACTCAGGCGGTCAGCGCCGCCCATCACACCCTGAAGGAGGCCGCGTCATGAACCGCCGCCGGATGCTGCACGCCTTCGCGGCCGAGGTGGGCGAGTACGAGGACGCCGCCGTCCTGCCGGAGGAGACCGACCCCCAGCTCTACCTGTCGAAGAACAAGCAGCCGCAGCCATTCCACCTGATCTGTTCGAAGGACAATGTCCTGAGCCAGCTGTCCGGGGCGGCAGACGTCCAGCTGCGAGACAGCTCGGTCAACAGGTTCCGGATGGTGATCGGCGATCACGTCTACATCCCGGCAGGCACCCCGCACCGGATCGTGCCCGTTGAGGAAGGTGTCACGATCCGGTTCCAGCCGCTGGAAGCCGGGCTTCAGGGCGCCGCCTGGTACTGCGACGGATGCGACAGTGAGCTGCGGCGGTACGAGTGGGAGCACGATAACAACACCCCCGCCGTCGAGTACTACGCCGCGGCCTGCGCCCGGTTCTCCGCCGATGAGGCGGCGCGGACCTGCGACAAGTGCGGGACAGTGGCCGCGCCGCTGGACCTGGCCGCGTTCGGCTGGCCGCCAGCCGCCGTATCGTGAGCGGACCGCAGCCCCGCCTGACGGCACGACGCCGTGGTCGGTGAGCAGGCTTGCCGGGATCTGGAGGAGGAGTCCATGACGGAACCGACCGCCGCCGAGCTCGTGGCGCGGGCGCGGGCGCTCCAGCCGTTGCTGCGAGAGCACGCGGCCAAGACCGACGCTGACCGCCGGGTGCCGGCCGAGTGCATCGACGCCCTCGGCGAGGCCGGGCTGTTCAGGGTCGCCGTGCCGAAACGATACGGCGGGTACGCGACCACGCTTCGCGCGATGCTCGACGTCTCGGCCGTCGTCGCCGAGGGCGACGGGTCCACCGGCTGGGTCGTCGCGCTCGTCAATGTGTGCAACTGGCTCGCCGCGCTGTTCACCGAGCGGGCGCAGCAGGAGGTGTTCGCCGACCCGGTGCCGCGCGTCACCGGCGTGCTGACCCCGTCCGCCACCACCCGCAAGGTAGACGGCGGCTGGCAGGTGTCGGGCCGCTGGTACTTCAACTCCGGCTCCTGGTGGTCGACGTGGGCCGTGCTCGGCGTGCCGCTGACGAGCGAGGACGGAGAGGTCGTCGACCAGGGACTGGTCCTGATCCCGGCGGCCGAGCTGACCGTCGAGGACGTCTGGTATGTGGCGGGAATGCGGGGCACCGCGAGCAACTGCCTGGTCGCCACCGACGTCTTCGTGCCGTCGTACCGCGTGATGTCGGTGCCGGCCGCGATCGAGGGCAGCTACCCGACGCCATTCACCGATGAGGCGCTGTTCCGGTCGGCGTTCGTGCCCGTGCTGACGCTCGTGCTGGCCGGCCCGCAGCTCGGCATGGGCCAGGCGGCGCTGAGCCTGGTCATCGACAAGGCGGCGAAGAAGCCCATTTCCTACACGTTCTTCGAGACCCAGGCCGAATCGGTCGCTTTCCAGCTTCAGGTGGCCGACGCCGCCACCAAGATCGACGCCGCCTCGCTGATCTGCTACCGGGCCGCGGCCGACATCGACGAGGCAGCGGCCCGCGGCGAGTACCTGGACTACCGGACCCGCGCCCGGGTCCGAGCCGACACTGGCTACGCGGTGCAGAACGTGATCGAGGCGCTCACCATCCTGATGAACGCGCACGGGGCTAGCGGCTTCGCGGACTCCAGCCCGCTCCAGCGGATCTGGCGGGACGTCAACGTCGCGGCACGCCACGCCGTGGCCTCGTCGACGGTGGGCAACGAGGTCTACGGCAAAGCCCTGCTCGGCGTGGAAGAGAAGATAACACCGCTCGTCTGACACCCGGAGCGTTGAGTAGCTCCACTGAGGGGAGCTTGTCCCATGCCACTGGATCATATCGATGCCGCCTTGGCGGCCGGGCCGGGCGGCAGCCGTGAATGGGGCATCTGCACCGAATGCGGGATGGGCCGTGCGGGCCGGGAAGAGATCCCGGTGCTGCTGGACCTGCACCGCCAGATTGTCGCTGCTGCCGGCTTATCCCGTCCGTTTAGACACCTGTTTGGGCAATCAGCCGCCCGGAGTTCACGGCCGCGGTGAACGCCTGGTAGTCGCGCTCGTTCTGGTCGGCGTAGGCGGCGGAGAACTCGGCGATGGCCCGGTCGAACATGTCTCCCTGGCCGAGGTAGGAGGCGATCGCGATCCGGTCGCCCCAGCGGGCGTGCGCCCGCGCCAGGGTCGCGCCGCAGAACCGGGCGTATTGCGTCGCGCCGGGCACGAGCAGCTGTTCCACGTCCGCGCCGCCCTTCCAGTCGTGGAACTGGCGCACGTAATAGTCCCGAGTCACGCCATCGAGGCCCTTGACCCGTTGCCAGCCCAGGAAGATGTCGGTGGCCGCCTGCATCAGCCGCTGGCCCATCACCACCCGCTGTCCGTGATGCGGGTAGGTGCTGCGGCCCGCATACGGTTCAAGCACCGAGGCTTGTGCCTCTTTCACCTGCAAGAACAGTGGGTCGTCTTCATCGCGGCCGGTCATCAGCAAGATGTAGCAGCGGGTGCCGACGCTGCCCACGCCCACCACCTTGCGCGCGGCGTGGACGTAACCGAACTCCTCAAGTGGATGCCCCTGGTGGCTGAGGGTGCGCCGGTAGGAGGCCAGCAGTTTCTTGATCAGCGGAGCCGGGTCCTCCCACTCAGACCCCGCCACGATCAGATCCTCGATCGGGGTGATCAGCGGCGGGTCCGCGGCGATCCGCAGCTCACCGGCCATCTCGGCCGCCCGCTTGGCGAACACCCGGGCGCTGTCGTTGGCATAGGCCTTGGCCACATGCTTCTCCGCCTGCCGGGCTGACTTTTTGTCGAGCTGCTTGACACGCACCTGCTGCCGGACCAGGTTGAGCAGCACCCCGGCCTCCAGCTGGTCATACCACGCGCTCAGCGTCGGCATGTCAGCGGCCCGGCGCATCCGCTCCCGGTACTCCCGGACCCCGGCGGTGACGATGGCATACCGGTTGTCGGGGGAGAAGCCGCGGAAGCGCCCCATGATCTCAAAGCTGGCCGCCATCCGCTTGACGTCCCACTCCCATGGTCCGGGCAGGGTCTCGTCGAAGTCGTTGATGTCGAAGATCAGCTGGCGCTCGGGGGTGCCGAATACGCCGAAGTTCGACAGGTGCGCATCCCCGCACAGCTGCACGGTGATCCCCGACACCGGGGTGGCCGCCAGGTCGGCTGCCATGATCGCCGCCGCGCCCCGGTAGAAGGTGAACGGCGAGACCAGCATCCGCCCGTACCGGATCGGCACCAGCTCGGGAACCCGCGTGGCCGCCTGCTGCTCCAGCACCCCGACCGGATCGGGACGGTCCGGTGCCGCTTCCCACTGGCCATGTTGGGATCGTGGCGCCTCGCGGCGCGCCGCCCGCCCCCGGGCTACTCGCTGGTCAACGGTCAGGTGGGCGCGCCGCCACGCCGATGCAAACGGCGCGCCGTCATCTTCGGCCAGTCTGGTTCCGGTGGGCCGTGTGCTCGTAGCCATGCTCTCCCCAGTCATGCTCTCCCCAGTCATGCTTCTTCCCGTCGAAGGTGGCCGCCACGGGCTCGCAACGTGAGCCGTTTTCCGGCAGTTTCCCTTCTCGTAATCTTGCCTACACCCGAGCAAGCCGGTCCGCCAGTGACGACAGCTGCTCGGCTGCTTCAGTGTCCATCCCCGGAGGCGCGCGGGCCGGTGGACTCGCGTACTACCAAGTGGGTGGGTAGCACTACCCGCTGGCGGGAGCCAGGGCCGGCGAGCGTGCTGAGCAGCAGGGTGACGGCGGCCCTGCCGCTGTCCTGAAGGGGCGCTGCGAGCGTTGTCAGCGCGGGGTGGCAGAAGTCCGCGCCGAAGATCCCGTCGCAGCCAAGCACGCTGATGTCTTCCGGAACCCCCAGCCCGCGGGCGAGCAGCCGGCGCATCGTCCCGATGGCCAGCAAGTCGTTGAATGCCATAACCGCGGTGGCCTCGCTGTTCACGACGGCCTCGGCCGCCGCGGTTCCTCCGGCCATGTTCGGCGCGAACGGACCGAGCCTGGTCATGGTAAGGCCCAGGCGCCGCGCCGCCGATTGAAGGGCACGCCAGCGCCTGCGGTCGACCCAGGACGCGCGGGGACCGGCGAGATACGCGATCGACCGGTGTCCCAGAGACGCGACGTGCTCTACCGCGTGGATCATCCCGCTCGGGGTGTCGATGACGACGTGCGGCACGTCCCCGAGTTCGCGGTTGACCAGGACGAGCGGGTAGCGCGCGGCGAAGTCGGCGAGTTTGGTGTCGGACAGCCGGGGCGAGCCGATGACGAGCCCGTCGACCAGCCGGGCCAGCCGTTGGATGTGGACGGCCTCCATCTCAGCGGACTCGTCGGTATCGGCTAGTACCAGCGTGTACCCGCCGGCGTTGGCCTGACGCTCGGCTCCCCGGATCATCTCGCTGAAGAACGGGTTGGTGAGGTCGGGAACCAGCAGGGCCAGCATGAGCGTCCGCCCGGAGGGCAGCGCCCGGGCTATGGGGTTGGGCCGGTAGCCCATCCGCTCCGCGGTCTGCCGGATCCGTTCCGCGGTCTGCGCGTTGATCCGGCCGGGCTGCGACAGTGCCCGCGAGACGGTGGATGCGGCCACGCCGCATTGGCGTGCCACGTCGTTGATCGTCGGTCTCGCCGCTCCAGGTTCGGTCACCCGCCGTGCCCTTCCACCCGTTTGGCAAGTATGGTAAACGCTTGCCACTGTGATTGGCGCGAAGCTCACGTTATAAACCTCGCTCGGTGTAGGACAGCGTCAGGCGAGCAAGTGCCTACGCTCGCGGATCCCGACTCATCGTCCTGCCTCCCCTCGTCGCGATCGTCAGCGGCAGTGTGCTTCTCGATATTGGCAAAAGTCATGGCAAACGCTTGCACTCCTGATATGCGAAGCGTAGCTTCACGGAAAGTTGCAGAACTTCGGCACAGGGTGACCTTCGGAGGGAGCTGCACATGCAGGATCTGCATGTCCCGGACTCCGAGCCCGTTCCCCACCCCCAGCCGCGCCACTGGAAGGGCTTGAGTTCGACGCCCAGACCTCAGTGACGAGGCGTCCCACCACATCCGGAGATGCCATGAGACGCAAGAGAGTGCTCTACAGCCTGCTGTGCGCAAGCCTGGCAGCCACGGCAGCCGTCGGGCTGCAGTTGCAGCCTTCGAAGGCGACCCAACTCCCCTGGATGAACACGTCACTGTCACCGCAGACGCGTGCACAGCTGCTCGTGTCGGCCATGACACTAGACCAGAAGATCGAGCAGCTTCACGGCCAGCCCGGCCCCATTCCCGAACTGCCAGCATGCGGGAACAACGCCGGCCGGCACGTTCCGGGCATCCCCGCGCTGGACATACCGACGTTCCGGATCACCAACGGGCCGGTCGGGATAGGCCAGGGAGATTGCTCGCCCACGGACAAGGCAACCGCACTGCCCGATTCACTCGGGCTCGCGGCCAGCTTTGACCCAACGGTGGCCAACCAGTACGGCGACCTGATCGGCAGCGAGGCGCGCACCCTGGGCCTGGACGTGGTCGAGGGACCGGGAATGGACATGGCCCGGACGGGCTATGGCGGCCGCAACTTTGAATACCTGGGTGAGGATCCGTTGCTGGCTGGCACGCTGGCGGCCAGCGAGATCAAGGGCATCCAGAACCACGGCGTCATCGCGATGGCCAAGCACTACGTGCTCAACGACCAAGAGGCCAACCGGATGACGGTCCAGGTGCAAGCCGACGACCGCACGTTGCACGAGATATACATGACGCCGTTCGAGATGGCCGTCAAGGATGGCCACGTCGACTCGGTGATGTGCTCGTACAACCTGATCGGCAGCACCCACGCCTGTGACGACTCCTACACGCTGAGCACCGTGCTGCGCGACCAGTGGGGCTTCACGGGTTACGTCCAGTCCGACTTCGGCGCCACGCACTCCACGGCGACATCGCTGAACGCGGGCGAGGACCTCGAGATGAGCACCCCCGTGTTCTACACGGCCGCCAGCATCGAAGCGGCGCTCGCCGACGGCAGCCTTTCGATCGACACGATCAACCAAGCACTCGAACGCCGATACACGGAGATGTTCAAGGAGGGCATTTTCGACCGCGCGATCACCCGGGGAACCATCGACGCCCAGGCCGACGGCGCGACCGCGGCTTCGATCGGCGAACAAAGCGCGGTGCTGTTGAAGAACGACGGCTCGCTGCTCCCGCTGGACCTCTCAAAGGTCAAGTCGATCGCCCTGATCGGCCAGCAGACCTTCGCCGGTGCCGCGGTGACGGGGGGCGGCGGAAGCTCCAAGGTGACCCCGCTGTACACCGTCAGCCCGCTGCAGGGCCTGCAGAACGTGCTGCAGCAGGTGGGGTCGGACGCGACCGTTAGCCAGGTCATCGTTAATAACGACAACAGCAACCTCGCCGCGGCGACTCAGGCCGCTGCCAACGCCGACGTCACGATCGTGATGGCCGGCGTCGTGACGAGCGAGGGAAGCGACCGGCCCAGCCTTTCGCTTCCGAACAACCAGGACGCACTCATCTCGGCCGTCGCCGCCGCCAACCCGCACACGGTAGTGGTGCTCAAGGACGGCGACCCTGTCCTCATGCCGTGGATCAACCAGGTGCCCGCTGTGCTTGAGGCGTGGCTTCCTGGCGAAGAGGACGGCAACATCGTCGCGCGCTTGCTGTCCGGGCTGGACAACCCCTCTGGCAAGCTGCCGGTGACGTACCCGACGAGCGCCGCCGAGACTCCGACCAGCACACCGGCCCAGTATCCGGGCATCACCGTCAACGGAGCCCCGACCGTGTACTACTCCGAAGGCCTGGAGATGGGCTACCGGTGGTACGCCACGAACGGCGTCCAGCCGCTGTTCCCATTCGGCTACGGGCTGTCCTACACCACCTTTGGGTTCAGCAACCTGACCGTCTCGCCGAACCAGACCCCGAGCGGCCAGGTGGAGGTCGGGGTCGACGTGACGAACACCGGGTCGCGTACGGGAGCGGAGGTGGCGCAGGTTTACCTGACCGACCCGCAGCAGGCCGGTGAGCCGTTGATCCAGCTCAGAGGTTTCCAGAAGGTCACCTTGCGGCCGGGTCAAACGCGACACCTGACCTTCCACCTGGCTCCGCGCGTGTTCCAGATCTGGAACTCTGATGCGCAGGCCTGGAACACGGTCACCGGGACCTACACCGTCCGCGTCGGTGACTCCTCAGCCAACCTTCCGCTACAAGCTCCAGTGACCGTGGGCCCCGCAGCCTAGTGACCGTGGCGCCCGCAGCCCGGTGATCGTGGCCCCACGGCCCAGTGTCCGTGGGGCCACGGCGCGAGCAGCCCACGCAGATGGTGACATGATGTGACATGGGACCCGCTGTTCTCGCGGGCTTGACGGGGGGTGGGGGCCGTGTACCGCAACGCACTGCCGCAGCTGGGTGACGAGGTGTTCCTTACCGACTCTGGGCTTGAGACCGACCTGATCTTCAACCAGGGGTTCGACCTGCCCGAGTTCGCGTCCTTCGTGCTCGTCGATGACGCACGCGGCACGGCCGCGCTGGAGGAGTACTTCCGCCAGCATGTGGACATCGCGGTACAGCACAGCTGCGGTGTGATCCTTGAGGCACCGACGTGGCGAGCCAGCCGGGACTGGGGTGCGCGCATCGGGTATCCGGCGGCGGAACTGCGCCGCGTCAACGAGTCCGCGGTCGAGCTGCTGGCCGGGGTCCGCGGCCAGGACCGGGACGCGGCAAGCGCACCTGTGGTGGTCAGCGGATGCATCGGGCCGCGTGCCGATGCCTACCGCCCGGCCGCATGCATGAGTGAGGGCGAGGCCGAGGACTATCACACCGAGCAGATCGAAATCCTCGCGGCAACTGAGGTGGACCTGGTGCACGCGATGACCATCACCTACGCCGCCGAGGCGATCGGGATCGCTCGTGCCGCGGCTGGCTCTGGCGTTCCTGCGGCCATCTCCTTCACCACAGAAACCGATGGCCGCCTGCCCGATGGCACAACTTTGGCCGATGCGGTCACCGCGGTGGACGCCGCCACCGGCGGTTCGCCGGTTTACTACGGAGTTAACTGTGCGCACCCCTCCCACTTCGAATCAGCCCTCCCCGGGGGCACGATCGGGGCACGTGTCCGAAGCGTCCGCGCGAACGCCTCCAGGATGAGCCATGCTGAACTCGATGAGTCGCCTGCTCTGGACTCTGGTGACCCGAGGGAGCTGGCCGGTGACTACTTCCGGCTACGTGCACAGCACCCGTCGATCTCCATCGTCGGTGGCTGCTGCGGCACCGACGCGCGGCACGTGCAGGCCATCGCGGACGCAGTTGTTATGCCGGGAGGTCCGCGGCCGGCCCCATACGGAGCAAGCTAAAGCCGTCTCTCACCCAACAGTGTCGGCGGCGGTCGATCGTCGCCACGCGTAGACATCGCGCAGTGCGCCGATCTGGGTACCGTGATGATCTACCTCGGTGAGCGTGGCGGCGATGAAGTGCGTGGCCGTGTGCGCGGGACCCGGCGGGCCCGCTGCGAGCGGAAGGACTCCGGCGGCGTACGTGTACCCGGCGGTCGTCACTTCGAGCTGATTGTCGTCGGCTCGCTCGATCGCCCCGCGGAGCCTCTGCCAGCCGTCGCGCAACGCGCTGACGGCCTCGGCGGCGCTGGTGAAGATCGGGTGATGAGCTAGATAGGGGGACGTCCAGCCGCTGGCCATGGTGCGCGTCCCGCCCAGGAGGTCGGTGTCGCACAGGCGCCCCGGCATCGACCCTATGTGCCAGTACAGCCAGGCGATGGTGGTCATCGGGACCGGGGCCGGCTCAGGGATTGCAAAGTCGGCCACCCATTCGCCGGCTCCGAACGGGTTCGGTGTCATGCACTGGTCCTGCCGGCGAATGCTCCAGGTCGTCGTGAATGGCTCCCAGAAGAACTCATCATCGGTCAGGCCATCCCAGGCCCGGGCAAGGGTGAAGTGCTCGATTTGGTGCATCAGCTCAAGCAGCGTGTCGGCTCGTTTCCCGGTCATGAGCCGCAGCGTACTCAAGCTCTCTGCCTACGCCTGACTGCCGCCGCCCACGCCTCGTCGATGCCGGCGTGCGGTCTGCTATCCGGCCGTCTGTACGGCGTTGATATCCGACGGGTGTGTCGCCAGCGGTGTCACTCGGATGTCCATGTAGGGGAACAGCGGGAGCCCGGACAGCAGGTCGTGCAGCTCGTCGTTGGACTCGACGTCGAAGATCGAGAAGTTCGCGTACTCTCCGGCGATCCGCCAGATGTGTGGCCACTTTCCGGCTCGCTGCAGCCGCTGGGAATACTCCTTCTCCCTGGCCACGATCTCGGCCCGTTGCGCCGGGCCGAGATCGTGCGGGAGCCGGACATCCATGCGCACGTGAAAGAGCATCAGCCGGCCGGGTCGAGGACGAAGCCGTACTCCACACTCAGGCTGCCGTCCGGCTGGCTCACCGGCGCGAGCATCAGCTCCGGCTTCACCGCCGAGGCGACGTCGTCGTCGTTGTGCTCGTCGCCCGGGAAGTAGAGCTGGGCGGTCAGCTGCTCGTGGCCCGGTGCGGACACCTTTACGTGGACGTGGGCGGGACGCCAGGCGTGCCAGCCCGCGGCGTCGATGAGCCGGCCGCACGAGCCGTCCGTGGGGATCTGATAGGGCTGGGGCTTGATCGTGCGAACCTTGAACCGGCCGTCCGGTCCCACCGCGAGGGTGCCGCGCAGGTTCCACTCCGGCTGGCCCTCGGAGAACTGGGAGTAAAGGCCCAGGTCATCGCAGTGCCAGACGTCAAGCTTCGCGCCGTCGAGCGGGGTGCCGTCGGTGGATGTGATCGTCCCCTCCCAGGTCAGCGGTGTCCCTGGCTCCTCCGGTCGCATCGGGAGCGCGGCGTCGGCCGCGAGCTCGGGGGAGTTCGGCACGTAGTACGGACCCTCGATCGTGCCCTTGCTGCCGTGACGGTGCGCGGAGGCCACCTCCTCCACGACATGCTCCACCCAGACGTCGCAGAACAGGGGCCACTCGCCGTCCTCGCCGATCTGGATCAGCCAGGCCTTCAATGCGTTGTACTCGTCGTACGTGACCTGGTGCTTGCGGATGGTGGCGTGGACCGCGTCCAGGATCTCCCGGGCGAGCGCGTCGACACGTTCCTTCGGCGTGTCCCTCACGGCGGCGAAGGGCGACTTGTCGGCCTGGAACCGCTCCGTCGCCGAAGCGCCGGAGCCGGCAGCTGTGCTTGTCTCGGTGTAGCTGGTCATTTCGTTTTCCTTTCCCCTGTGCTGGTCGTGCTGCTTTGTGCTGTGGTTTCGCTAGCGGTCGAGCCGGTAGCGGGTGAGCTTCTCCTCGTCGATCTCGACCGAGATTCCTGCTCCGGGCCCTATGACGAGTTCGCCGTCGCTGATCACGAGCGGCTGAGTGAGCAGGTCGTCACTCATGTCGAGGAAGTTCGATAGCTCGCCGGGGCGCTGGGAGGTAAGCCGGAATGCCGCGCCGAACGCTGCGGTGCAGGCGCTGCCCA